>Ga0335070_10007612_pt1 | contig 12695 bp, 9 predicted proteins | sample Lox_Sample_13_FD_206722 | JGI IMG/M metagenome (GOLD analysis project Ga0335070, IMG submission 206722) | Soil microbial communities from Loxahatchee National Wildlife Refuge, Florida, United States - Lox_Sample_1.3 | ecosystem: Environmental > Terrestrial > Soil > Wetlands | place: USA: Florida...
GTCGAGATCGGGCAGGTTGATCGGATTTTCTTTGGTGAACGTACAGCTGTTCGGGTCTTCCTTGTCGTAGGTGCTGCAAGCATAGAAGGAACCGTGTTTGCCCCATTTGATGACCAGGGGCGCGCCGCAGCGCTCGCACTTTTCGTCGGTCGGCTTCTCCATACGCTTGATGTTTTCCATGTGCTTCTCGGCGTATCTGAGATCCTTGGCGAATTTTTTGTAGAAGTCGGCGAGCGCGTCAGTCCACTTCTCCTTGCCCTCTTCGATTTCGTCGAGTTCCTCCTCGAGGCGGGCGGTGTACTGCAGGTCAAAAATGTCTTTGAAATTTTCGACCAGCAGATCGGTTACGACCAGGCCGATTTCCGTGGGCACGAACTTTCCGCCGGTCTTGGTCACGTACTGGCGTTCGAGAATGGTGCTCAAAATGGTCGCGTAGGTCGAGGGTCGTCCGATGCCGCGCTCTTCCAACTCTTTCACCAGCGATGCTTCGTTGTAGCGCGGAGGCGGTTCGGTGAAATGCTGCTCGGGCAGCAGGGACTTCAGCGTGAGTTTCTGGCCGGGATCGAGCGGGGGGAGCTTGTGCTTGAGTTCTTCGTCCTCTTCGTCCTTGCCCTCTTTGGCCTCTTCGTAGACTTTCAGGAAGCCATCGAACTTCATGACGGATCCGGTCACGCGGAACCAGAATGCCTCGTTGCCCGACCTGGCATCGATGTCGACGGTCGTCTGGTCGAAGACCGCCGGATTCATCTGTGAAGCAACGAAGCGCTGCCAGATGAGCTTGTAGACTTTGTATTCGTCTTCCTGCAGGTATTGCTTGATCTGGTCAGGATGGCGCATGACCGAGGTGGGACGAATCGCTTCGTGCGCCGCCTGCGCTTCCTTCTTCTCTTTATATGTATTCGGTTGTTCGGGACGATAGTTGGCGCCGTACTCGTTGACAATGTACTCGCGAACTTCGGCGATCGCGTCCGGCGAGACACGGGTCGAATCGGTACGCATGTAGGTGATCAGGCCGACGAGCCCTTCTTCACCCAGCTCGATGCCTTCGTATAGCCGTTGCGCGATCATCATGGCGCGCTTGACGCTGAAGCGGAGTTTGCGCGAGGCGTCCTGTTGCAGCTTACTGGTGGTGAACGGCGGCGCGGCGTTACGGCGGCGCTCCTTCTTGTCGACCGAGCGAACGAGCCAGTCGGCTTTTTCGAGAGCCCGGCGGATTTTTTCCGCTTCCTCGCCATTCGGGATTTCGATCTTTTCTTCGCCCTTACCGAGGAAGCGCGCGTCAAAGGCGGGCGGCTTCGAGGCCGCGAGGTGCGCGTCGATGGTCCAATATTCTTTCTTCTCGAATGCCTTGATCTCGCGCTCGCGCTCGACGATCAGGCGAAGGGCGACTGTCTGCACGCGCCCAGCGGAGAGGCCGCGGCGAACTTTATCCCATAGAAGCGGCGATACCTGGTAACCGACGAGGCGGTCGAGGACGCGGCGTGCCTGCTGGGCATCGACCAGGTTCTGATCGATGTCGCGCGGCTGCTCGAAGGCGGCGCGCACGGCGCGCTGCGTGATCTCGTTGAAGGTCACTCGGCGGATCCGTTCTTCGCCGGGCTCTTCTTTTTTCTTCTTCTTTTTCTTCTTGTCGCCATTGCCAAGTTCGTCGGCGAGATGGGCGGCGATAGCTTCGCCTTCGCGATCCGGGTCAGGCGCGAGATAGATCGTGTCGGCGGACTGGGCGAGCTTCTTCAGCTTGACCAGAACCTTTTCTTTGCCCGGAATGACGATGTATTCGGTATCGAAGTCGTTATCGACATCAACTCCGAGATCGCTCTTGGGCAGATCCTTGACGTGGCCGAGAGAAGCCTCGACTGTGTATCCCTTGCCCAGATACTTCTGGATGGTTTTCGCCTTGGCGGGCGATTCAACGATGACTAGACCTTTGGACAATGTGCTCCTCAGAGTGGCGATATTGAAATTGAAGCTAGCACGAAGTAGGCAGAAGCGACAAATGCTGGCTGCTAACCGCTATCTGCGTCAGCTGTCAGTGCACCACCTTTAGTGTTCGCAACAGAGAGGCGAGCCTTTTGTCGAGGCATAGCTCTCCATCGTCAGCGAGTGCGCTTTTTTGCAAGACCTTGAGATTCCGAAAAACTCTGCATGAATCTCCTTTCTTAGTTGGCTGAGAGCTGATAGCTGACACGGGCTCTCTCAGAAGCTCTTCACGAAATTCTTTCCCGGCAGCTGCTTGACTTTGCCGTTCAGCTCCAGTTCGAAGAGGGCGGCGAAGATTTCCGAGGAGGAGAGCTCTGGCTCTAGGCGCTCCACAAGTTCGTCGATGTGGGTGGCCTCGTCGGGCTTCAGGAGAGACAAAATCCTTCGTTCATGAGGCGATGCTGCTTCATCCGGGAATAGAGATGCGGTTTCCGGCCCGGATGATTCATGGGCGATTTGCGCGGTCAGCGCAACCTTCAGATCCGCGGGCAGTTCCTCCCAAACGTCTTCCCAGGTTGCAACCAGCTTTGCGCCTTGCTTGATGAGAGTGTTCGGACCCCAGGAGTTCTTCGTCGTGACGTTGCCGGGCACAGCGTAGACGTCGCGGTTCTGCTCGAGCGCGCAGCGCGCCGTGATGCGGGTCCCGCTATATTCGGCGGCTTCGACTACCAGTACACCGGCAGACATGCCGCTGATGATCCGGTTGCGGATAGGAAAGTTCTGCGGCGCGGCAAAGGTTCCCAAGGGGAATTCGGAGATCAGCGCGCCGCCGAGCGCGAGGATCTGCTCGGCGAGGCGGGTATTTTCTTTGGGATACATCACGTCGATGCCGGTTCCGAAGACGGCGATAGTCTTCCCTTGGGCGGCGAGCGCTCCGCGATGCGCGGCCGTATCGACGCCACGCGCCATGCCACTGATAATGACCAGGCCGTGGGCGGCCAGGTCGGTCGACAAACGTTCGGCCATTCCCGTGCCGTAGGGCGTGGGGTGGCGCGTGCCAACGACCGCGAGTCCGGGAAGGGAAAGCGCTTCGACATTGCCGCGAACGAAGAGTACGACGGGCGGATCGTAGATCTCGCGCAGACGCGCGGGATAGGCGGGATCGTCCATAACAAGAATGAGAATGGAATTCTCGGCGGCTTTGGCACACTCCTGCTGCGCCAACTCGACCGATTTCCCGGTCGCAATCGATTGCGCAGAGACCGCCTGCATTCCGGTAGCCTCGAGTTCGGTGAGGCTCGCCTGAAGAACGCGCTCGGCCGATCCGAAATGTTCAATCAGTTTGCGGACGCGCGTGGGACCAAGACCGGGTGTAAGCGCGAGGGCGAGCAGGCTGGCAGCTTGCGGGGTGGCCGCATTTCGCGGCGGAACGGCTGTGGTTGTCATCTGGCCGGACTCTAGACGCCATGGAAAAATCATGTCAAGGAGGGCGCTCACATCATTTTTGTTAGAATTCGCAAAGTGATGAGCCGGTTACGGATTTCGGCCATTTCCTATCTCAACACTGCGCCTCTCATGTGGGATTTTGAGCATGGAAAAGGCGCAGATTTCGATATTTCCTACACCCTCCCATCCGGGTGCGCGCGGGCCTTGGAGGGGGGGCAAGCCGATATCGGGATTATTCCCGCGGCCGCCTTCACCACGATTCCCGATCTGATGATCGTTCGAGACGTCGCGATTGCGACGCGCCAGCAGGTGCGATCCATTCTCCTGATCAGCAAGGTGCCGGTGGAGAAGGTTCGCACGGTGGCGCTCGATGACTCCTCGATGACGTCCGTCGCGCTGACGAAGATTCTTTTCGCGAAGTGGATGGGCGGCGCGCGTGAATATGTTTCGATGCCGCCGAATCTGAGCGAAATGCTCAAGCGATGCGAGGCAGCCTTGTTGATTGGGGATCCAGCATTACAGGTGGATCGATCGCGCCATGTCACGCTCGATTTGGCCGAGGAGTGGAACCGGCATACCGGCAAGTCTTTCGTGTTCGCGTTTTGGGCGATCCGGCGAGCTGCTCTGGCAAGAAGAGATGAGTGCGCGGTGGCGGATGCGTTCCGCGCGAGTCGCGATCACGGTCTCGCAAAGGCGAACCTCGAGGAGATCGTGCGGGAATGGAGCGCGAGATTAAGTTTGCCCTCATCAATGGTGCATTCCTACTTGACCGAGAATATGCACTATTTCCTGGACGCTGCTTGCCGGGAGGGATTGGAGTTGTTCTACAAATACGCGGCAGAGATCGGAGTGCTCCCCAAGGCGCCGGAGTTGAGGTTCGTAGGGGGAATTTGAGCCGAGGTGGCCTACACAGTTTCGGTAGTGCACGCGAGACGCAACTGCTGCGTCTCCACAGTGGTCCCAGTTCCTGGAGGTTACAGCCTAGCGCCGGCTCCTACGCTGCTCGCATCTTCGGATTTGCATTTCGTCGTGAGCCAGATCCCCGCCCCTTCTTGCGCCTGTGCAAGTACTTGAGAAGCGCCGTCAGGCCGCCAATCACTGACAAACCGATCAATATCGCGAGCGCAGGCTTGTAGTAGTGGGCAAAGAATCGCACGATATGCGGTCCGTAGTGGGCTCCCAGAAATGCCACGATCGTAAATCGCGCCCCGCGACCAATGGCGAGAGCAGCCAGAAATTTTTTGCGCGGATACTGCATGGCTCCGGCAACCAGCAGTGACGGAACAATTGGAAATGGCGGAGGCAAGAGTGCGGGGATCGCCACCGCTCCGAATCCCCAACGCTCAAATTTCTTGTCGATATTCTTGACGGTGGCCTTCGAGAATCTCCGCTCCAGAGCCTCTTTGCCGCCTTTTTGCGCCAGTTGATAGGTGATGAATCCGCCCAGCAGCGAGCCAGCGGTAGCCATCAACGCATAGTAGAACCAGATGTCCCGCCGGCTTGCCGCCAGCCAGATGGTCAGCACGTCCATGCTGCCGGGCAGCGGAACGACGGAATTGTCGGCTAGCCCAAGCAGGATCAGACCAGGCCCGCCAAGATGGATCAGCCAGGCGAGATGGTGCTTGTTGGAACTGAACAGCCACAGGGCCATTCCTCTCATCTTTATTAGAGTCGTTTTCTACTCCAACGGATGGCGATGGCTCGTCAGTAATAGTCAATTCTTTAGCCGGAGCCCGGTTATCCGGCTACTGCTTTACGCTATCGAGCAACTTCCGTTCGGAATCGGTGGGCGCCTCAAATTTTCCGTTCAGATACCTGGCCAGGAATTCTTCGGCGGCGGCATTGAATGCCATGCGATTTTCTGGACGAGCAAAGCCGTGCCCTTCGTCCGGAAACACGTAATACTCAACCGGCTTGCCGTTCTTCCTCATGGCTGCGACGATCTGGTCGCTCTCCGCTTTATTGACGCGCGGATCGTTCGCCCCCTGCCCGATGAGGAGTGGCGCCTTGATCTGGTCGGCTTTGAAAAGCGGCGATTGCGACTTGAGGAATGCCTCGTCGTCACCCATCCGTATGAAACACGGCGAGCAGCGTGGACCAGTAGGGAGGAATGGTCTTGAGCAATGTGTTCAGGTTGGAAGGACCAACGATGTCCACGCCACAGGCAAATGCGTCGGGCGAGAAGGCGACGGCCGCCAGGGTTGCGTATCCACCGTAGCTACCTCCCATGATGCAGACCTTTGCCGGATTCGCGACCCCTTGCTTCACTGCCCAATCCTTCCCGTCGAGCAGATCGGTGTGCATCGCGCCCGCCCACTGACGATCTCCCGCGTTCAGGTATTGCTTGCCATAGCCGGTGGAAGCGCGGAAGTTCGGCTGAAGCACAGCGTAGCCGCGATTTGCGAGCCATTGCGCATAGGGATCCCGCCGGAGACATTCTGCCCGAGGTTGGTGACGGGCCGGGCTTCCGATAGAATGTCACTAAGCATTGTGATCGCCGCTACCTAGCGGCGACCTCGTGTCGCTTTATGTCCCTAACCAAACAAGAAGCTCTCGAGATGTTTCAGTCCGACGACCTGATCGGGATCGGTATGGAAGCGGACGCGGTCCGCCGCCGGTTGCATCCCGAAGGCGTGGTCACCTACATTATCGACCGGAACATCAACTACACGAATTTCTGCACCGAGTACTGCACCTTCTGTGCCTTCTACCGTCCGCTGAAGGGACCGCGGGCCAAGGAAGGCTACATCCTCGATTTCGACACCATCTACGAGAAGATCCGCGAGACGGTGGAACTCGGGGGGACAGGAGTCCTGATGCAGGGAGGCTTGCATCCGGACCTGAAGATCGACTGGCACGAGCAGATGCTGCGCGGCATCAAGCAACGCTTTCCCAAAGTTCACCTGCACTGCTACTCAGCGTCGGAGATTCTGGCCATTGCCGAATACAGCGGACTCAGCGTGCGCGATACGATTTCGCGGCTGCGCGATGCGGGCCTCGATTCCATCCCAGGTGGCGGCGCCGAAATTCTTGACGATGAGGTGCGCCATCGGATTGCGCGGCTGAAGTGCTTGACCGACGACTGGCTCCTGGTCCATCGCACCGCACATGAGCTCGGCATGCGCACGACCGCCACCATGATGTTCGGGGTCGGCGAGTCGTTCGAGCACCGCATCAATCATTTCGAGGCGATCCATCGTCTACAGGAAGAGACGGGCGGATTCACGGCCTTCATCCCATGGAGCTTCCAGCCGGCGAACACGGCATTGGGCGGGCGCCATTGGGATGAGGCGACGGCAGTCGAATACCTGAAAGTGCTCGCCATCTCGCGCATCTATCTTTCGAACTTCCTGAATGTGCAGTCGAGCTGGGTGACGCAGGGATTGAAAGTCTGCCAGATGGGTCTGCGTTTCGGCGGCAACGATGTCGGATCTGTCATGCTCGAAGAAAACGTTGTGCGGGCGGCGGGCGTCACGAATTGCACAACCGAAGAGGAGTTGCGTCGCATCATACGCGATGCGGGGTTTCGGCCGGCGCAGCGGGACACGCTCTATCGCCAGTATTTTTTGAACTGAAATTACGCGGGACGACAAGGGCTACCGCCGCGAAGGGCAAGTCCGGAAATATCCAGCATCGCTCGAACGACGCGCTTTTACAAAACTCTCCTTTTCAGACCGATGCGAGCCATGAAACTGCTGATCGCCTTTGTGCTTTGCGTGCTGAGCATCATGCCGCTCGCACGCGCGCAGCAGGCGCAGCCAAAAGGCGCACAGCTCGAAGGCATCATTGTGAAGGAACCGGGGAGCGAGCCCCTCAAGAAAGTCCTGCTGGAACTCATCACCGAAGATCAGAAGAATGGCGGTAACTACACTGCAACCACAGACACCGACGGCCGTTTTCAAATCGAGAACATTCAGCCCGGACGCTATCACCTGCTGATCGAACGCAATGGATTCCTTCAGATCAACGATCGCGGGCACAGGCTCGATTCCAGCGTACTCGATCTGCGTGCCGGCCAGGAGATGAAGGATGTCGTCTTTCACATGTTGCCGATGGCGGTGATCAGCGGGCGCGTGGTCGATCAAGACGGAGATCCGCTGGCAAATTTCGGCGTTTCGGTGGGAAAGAGAAAGCCGGTCAAGTCGAGCGATGTGGAAGCGATCGGAGGCGAACGCACGAATGACCTCGGGGAATATCGCATCTCCGGCTTGTCGCCCGGGCAATACTACGTGTCGGTTGTTCCGGCGCCGGAGATCAGCAATTTCGCTCATCCGGCCAAAGGCTCCGAAGCCGAGACCAAGCCGCAGTCGGGTTATCTCACGACATATTATCCGGGCACAACGGACCCGATGCAGGCCTCGGTTGTGACCCTGCGCGCGGGCGACGAAATGCCGATGAATTTCACAATCCTGCCGACGCGCACCTATCGCATTCGCGGCCTGGTGACTGGCATCCCGCCAAAGCAGAAACCAATGGTCCAACTGTTCACCAAAGGCTTGAACGCGATCACGATGAACGCCGCCGACGTGTCTGAAGATGGACAGTTTGAACTTCGCGGGGTCGCTCCCGGAACGTACTTGATTAGTGCGATCTCGGGGGCAGAGGGTGATGCGCTGAGCGCGCGCCAGAATGTAACCGTGGTTGCGAGCGACGTCGAGGGCGTCAAGTTGTCGCCCGTGCGGCCATTTCCACTGTCTGGGCATCTGCGATTTGAGGGCGCTCCGCCGCAACCAAACCAGTACACGGTGTTTCTTCAGGATCCCGACGATCCGGACGACGTTGCTTCAATGATGTCGTTCTCGGGGGGCACGGTGATCGCGCGAGTGGACCGATCGGGCGATTTTCGGTGGCCCACGGTCGCGCCCGGCCGCTACGTGATTGGAGTGAGTGGCGCAGGATCCTCCGATGTTTTCGTCAAATCGGTGACTGTAGGCAACGTCAACGGTAATACCGGCTTCACGGTGAGCGGGCCGGCAACCATTGATGTCGTAATGAGCTCAAAAGGCGGAATGCTGGAGGGGATCGCCACGGACAAGGATCAGCCTGCGAACAACACCACAGTGGTAGCTGTCCCGGACGAAAGATTCCGCCAGATTCGGCAGCGGTATGGACTGGCGGAGACTGACCAGAATGGACACTTCACGATCCATGGGCTCGCGCCGGGAACTTACACCGTCTATGCGTGGCAGGATCTGGAAGATGGCCTGTATCTGGATGCCGATTTTCTGAAATCGCAAGAGGGGAATGGAACAGTCGTAAAAGTGGAAGAAGGAACGCGTCAAAGGCTGGAGTTGAAGACCTCGCCGATTTCTGAAGACTGGCAATAGAGAAGCAGGCTCTGGGCTTGAGGCATTAGGCTCTGGGTTCTTCAGATACAATGAACTCCTCTCTGAGCGCATGATCCCCCACTTTATTCTCTGCGTGGCGCTGGCCCCCAAAGGAGTGTTGCCCTACATTCGCCAGCACTTTCTCGACAAGACTTTTCAGGGGCTGTACCAGATCAACGCGTTCGATCTCGCGCTGCTGATCCCGTATTTCATCGTGCTGATCATCCTGGCGGCCTACGGAGCGCATCGCTACTGGCTGGTCTATCTCTACTACAAGAAGAAAAAGAACAAGACCACCGCGCCCCTGGCGAAATTTGAAGACCTTCCGCGAGTCACCGTCCAGTTGCCGATCTTCAACGAGCAATATGTCGTCGACCGGCTGCTCGACGCCGTCTGCAAGCTGGACTATCCGAGCGAAAAACTCGACATACAGTTGCTCGACGATTCCACCGACGAAACCGTGGAAGTTGCCAGAATTTTGGTGGAGCGGTACGCGGCGAAGGGATATCCGGTTACCTACCATCACCGCGATAACCGTCACGGATTCAAAGCAGGCGCGCTGGCGGAGGGACTCAAGACGGCGAAGGGCGAGTTCATTGTCATCTTCGATGCCGACTTTGTTCCTCCCAAAGAATTCCTCATGAAGTGCATCCACTACTTCACCGATCCGACGGTCGGGATGGTCCAGACGCGATGGACACACATCAACCGCAACTACTCGTTCCTGACCGAGGTGGAGGCGATCCTGCTCGACGGTCATTTCGTGCTCGAGCACTCGGGACGCGCGCGGCACGGAGTGTTTTTTAATTTCAATGGCACGGCGGGAATGTGGCGGCGCCAAGCGATCGATGAAGCCGGCGGCTGGGAGCACGACACGCTCACTGAGGATACCGACCTCTCCTATCGCGCCCAGTTGAAGGGCTGGAAATTTGTCTATCTGCAGGATGTCGAGTGCCCGGCGGAGTTGCCGGTCGAGATGACCGCCTTCAAGACTCAGCAGGCGCGCTGGGCGAAGGGATTGATTCAGGTTGCGAAAAAAATTCTGCCCAAGGTATTCGCCAGCGATGCGCCGCGCCCGGTGAAGGTCGAGGCGTGGTATCACCTGACGGCCAACCTGAGCTATCCACTGATGATCGTTCTATCGGTGCTGCTGCTGCCGGCGATGATCATCCGCTTCTACCAGGGATGGTTCCAGATGCTGTACATCGACCTGCCGCTGTTCATGGCATCGACATTCTCGATTTCGAGTTTTTACCTGGTCTCGCAGAAGGAATTGTTTCCAAAGAGTTGGCCGCGAGCCCTTCTCTATTTGCCGTTTCTGATGGCGCTCGGGATTGGTCTCACGATCACCAACACGCGCGCCGTGCTCGAAGCGCTGGTGGGAAAACAGACTGCATTCGCACGGACACCGAAGTATCGAGTCGAATCGAAGAAGGACAAGGTGGGCGCCACCAAGTATCGGAAACGCCTGGGATGGATTCCGTGGATTGAGTTGCTGATCGGAACGTATTTCGCGCTCACGGTGTATTACGCCATCGACAACGAGAACTATTTCACTGTGCCCTTTCTGATGTTGTTCGTGATCGGCTACTGGTACACGGGATTAATGTCGCTGTTGCAGGGCCGGTTTGCCGGATTGTCGGTCGGTTCGGAGACCCATACCAAACCCTTCCCAGTCGGCGTCTAGGCCGGCCTCCCGCGCCGAGAGATCCCGCTGGACTGTTGTGCGCGACGCTCGGCCGTCCCAAATCGCGGTAGAATGTCGCGCATTCGGCAGTAGCGATTCACCATGCCCGACCTGATCCAACTTGCGGTGCCTGCCTTCATTCTGCTGCTGGTGGCGGAGGCTGCGGCTGCCGCGTGGATGCGCCGCGATCTCTACGATCTTCGCGACACGGCGGCCAGCATCACCATGGGGTTGGGCAATCTCGGCGTCGAGTTGATCACAAAGGTCATCCAGTTCGCGGCGCTGACGTTCCTCTATAGATTCGCAATCTTCCCGATCGGATATCACAGGTGGGCGTGGCTTCTGCTCTTCTTCGGAGATGAGATCAGTTATTACTGGTTTCACCGCGCCAGTCACGAGTGCCGGCTGTTCTGGGCGTCTCACGTGGTGCACCATTCCTCGGAGCACTACAACCTCTCGACCGCGCTGCGGCAAACGTGGACGGGAAGTTTCATGAGCTTCATCTTCTGGCTGTGGCTGCCGGTGGTCGGCTTCCCCCCGGTCATGATCATGACGATGAAGGCGATCAGCCTGCTGTACCAATTCTGGATTCATACGGAATTGGTACAGTCGATGGGGCCGCTGGAACGCGTGCTGAACACGCCGTCACATCACCGGGTGCATCACGGCGCGAATCTGAAATATATCGACCGCAATCACGGCGGAACGCTCATCATCTGGGACAAACTCTTCGGATCGTTTGAAGCGGAAGATCCCGGCGATCCGCCGCGCTATGGCCTAACCAGCAATATTCACAGCTACAACCCCGCGCGCATCGCTTTTCACGAATGGATCGACATGATTCACGACGTGCGCACCGCGCCAGGATGGAAAAACAAGCTGCGTTACATCTTCGGGCGGCCAGGATGGAAGCACGAACAGATTGCCGATGGTGGCATCGCGACTGCTTCGGCGACCTCGTAGAATCGCGGAACGGACTACCACCTTTGTGTAGTCTACCGCACCAAACTAACCAATAAGGCATGCACAGAGCCACATGCTAGCCTGATGACGGCTCTGGTCTCTCGCAGTTCCCTCCGCAAGAGGTATTGCAGAGAACCAACTTGAAAAAGCTGTTACGGACGGTCGAGTCGCTGGCCGATCTCGGTCCCGAACTTACCGCGGACCGTGAATTTCGCCAGACCGCTCGTATCATGCTGACGGCGGTGCTCGAGGCGGCGGGCGCGCGCGAGGCAGTGCTTTTTTCGTTCAGCGAGCGACCTTCCTTACTCTCCTCGGTCGACGCGCAAGGTTTTGCCCTGCTTCCCGATCCCAGCTTGATTCCACTTCTTCCTCGCCACGTTCACACCCTGACAGCCGCGACCGGACCGGTTCTTCTCAATAGCAGCACTTACGACGTTTTCCTGAGTTCGAACGGAAATGTCGCGCCGGAATTGTTCAAGTGCATCTGTCCGCTGAAGGTGCGCGGCAAACTGGCGGGGGTCATTGCGCTCGGAAGGCGTGCCGGCGACGGCATCTATGAAGACGAGGCACTGGACGCGATCCAGTTGCTCGGCAACTTCATCGGGCTGGCCATTCAGAACCACGCGCTGAGCCAGACACTGGCGCAGAGAGTATCAGAGAACCTGCGGCTGCTCGCTTCCCTGCACGGCTTCTATGACAATGCTCTTGAGGCATTCGCGGCTGCCATCGACGTGAAGCACGTGAATATTCATGGGCATTCGCTGCGGGTGGGACGCTACGCGCAGGCCATTGGCGAGGCGATGGGCATGGATCCTTCGAGTGTCTCGTCGCTGCGCTCAGCCGGCTATCTGCACGATATAGGAAAAGTAGCGGTAGACAAGCGGCTGTTCGAGAAGCCCTCAACGCTGAATCCGGACGAATTCCGAGAGATGGCGGATCATACCGTTGTCGGGCATCAGATCGTCAGCAACGTGCAGTTTCCCTGGCCGCAAATCCCCGAGATCGTGCGCTGGCATCACGAACGGAGTGATGGCACCGGTTACCCCGACGGCCTGCAGGGACAAGAGTTGCCATTACCCGTCCGGATCGTGGCACTATCCGATAGCTTCGATGCGATGATCAGCCAGCGTCCTTATCGCGAGCCATTGCCGTTGGGAAGGGCATTGCATGAACTCATCCGCATGACGCCTCAGAAATACGATCCCGAGGCGATGCAGGCACTTCTGATTCAAATCCGCCGCGATGCCGTGGGCAGCAACCGTTTTCCAGTTCTCGAAGCCGGAATTCTTAATATGTCGGCCTCCGACGTCGATCAACTGGCCGCAACCCTGCAACACAAACTCACCCAGGGC
>Ga0335070_10007613_pt1 | contig 12693 bp, 11 predicted proteins | sample Lox_Sample_13_FD_206722 | JGI IMG/M metagenome (GOLD analysis project Ga0335070, IMG submission 206722) | Soil microbial communities from Loxahatchee National Wildlife Refuge, Florida, United States - Lox_Sample_1.3 | ecosystem: Environmental > Terrestrial > Soil > Wetlands | place: USA...
GCGAAGATCGCGATTGAAATGGAGCTTAAGTTTGGCTGTGGTGTCGACGAGTCTTGATGCGCCGTACGATTGAAACAGACAGGCAAATCCTCTGTGGCGGGTCGATCACCGGGTTGAATCAAGTCACTCCAGGGTTACGAGCCAAATATCGGATTCGGTCACTCGACGGGAAAAATACGCTTTCCTGCCGTCCCGTGTGAGTCGCGGCGGCCCGATGACATCTCGGGGGACAGAAAATATCGTGTGCAGCTGTTTCGACCTGGAGTCGACAAGGTAGAAGTTTCTTCCGTTGGCAACGAACAGAACGCGGCGGCTGTCGGGCAGCCAGACCGGCCACTCGCCGAAGTCGGTGAGGCGCTCGTATTGATGGGATTCCAGCGAATACGTCAAGACCCCTCCGATTGGTGCTTCTGCTGCGCCCACGAGTTTCTTGCCATCAGGCGACCAGTCGTTCACCAAGAATCGACTCGACGGAGGATCGAGCGGTGGCAACGATTCGGGCGATTGTTGCTTCCATGGGCGATTCGGGTCAAAGATGATAACCCTCGATTCCGAGGGAGATCCTTCGGGCCGAGTCACTGTCGCGATCCGCGAACCGTCTGGGGCCCATGCCGAGTAGGCTGCGCCGCCTTCGGTGATTTGTTGCAGGTCACTGCCATCGGGTCGAACCCTCCACAACTCCACGGGGCCGCTGCGGTTGGAGAAACACGCAACCCAATTACCATCCGGCGACCAGTGGGGCATGCGATCGATGGCGGAATCGCTTGTCAATTGCCGCATGGCGGTACCGTCTGGATGCACCAAGAAAAGATGACCTTCCGGCTGCACGAGCGAATACATTGCGACCCAATTCCCGTCAGGCGAAGGCTCGGGATTTGACCAGCGCAGCGAACCGGTTGTCACCCAGACAGGCTCGCCTCTTACCGCACCGGATGAATCTAGCGTCAGTCGCTGAATGTTGGCGGTCACGAGTGCCGAGGTAAATGCGATGTGTTTGCCATCGGCGGAGAGACTTGGGTGAGCAAGGTAGGGCGCAGGCGCGGTTATGGCTTCGGGTTCCCCGCGTGGCTCTCCGGATGATTCATCGATCGGCAACCGCCACAAATTCATGCTGCCACGCCGATCGCTGGAGAAGTAGAGATATTTTCCATCCGGAGACCAGACCGGGTTCCAATCATTGGCTCTCTCTCGCGTGACCGGTTTGGGAGTTCCACCGCCGACCGGGATAGTCCAAAGGGCGGACTGCGTGGGCTTGCCGAGTCGGTGGGTATAGGCAATACGCTGGTTGTGTGGCGACCAACTCGCGAGAACGGCGTCTCCTTCAGACAGACGTCGCACTTCTCCCGTGCTTACCTTCGCGACCAAAAGTCCACTTTGCCCTACCGAGTTCTGCGGGTAGAGTTCAACATTCTCCGTGGTGAAGGCCAATTGCGTTCCGTCGGGCGACCACGAAGGATGAAATCCCATGTGCGTGACGCGCCTGATAGCTTCGCCCGTGCGACCCATAACGAAGATGCCGCCCCCGTCGCGACTCGAGCAAAACGCGATCTGCTCGCCATCTGGAGAAAACGCGGGCTGATCGTCATTTACCGTAGTATCTCTGCTGAGATCGAGGGGAGTCTGCCCGCTGACGCTCTGTAAGTAGATCTGGCGACTTCCACTGTCGTTGCCGGAATAGACCACCCACTTTCCGTCAGGCGAGACACTCGGAAACCATTCGACGCCAGGCTGCGACGTCAGCTTCGAAAATGACACGTTGAGTTGCGACGGTGCAGTCCTCTTTGCCTGCTGGTAGCGCCAAACAATCGTGTAACCGGCAATGCAAATCACCGCACAAGCTACTCCCAGGACAAATTGCCATGGCACCCGCCGCACGCCCTTTCTGCCAGCGGCAAAGGATCCCTCATGCGCTTTGGCTAACTCCTGATTCTTAGCGGACTGCAAATCTGTCTTCGCAGCAAAGGATCCTCTCGACTCTGAATCTCGCCGCAAGCGCTGCAAGTCGGTGCGAATGTCGGAGGCGTGCTGATAGCGCAAGTTCCGGTCTTTTTCCAGGCACTTGTTGATGATTTCTTCCAGCTTCGGCGGCAGGTCTGGATTCAACCGCACGGCTGGAGTTGGATTCGTATCCAGAACCGCTCCGAAGATCACACCTGAAGTTTCGCCCCGGAAAGGCATTGCTCCAGTCGCCATCTCGTACAGCACCGCTCCGAACGAGAAGAGGTCGGAGCGCGCATCCAGTTCCTTGCCTCGAACCTGCTCGGGAGACATATACGCGACCGTACCAACGACGCTGCCGGGACCCGTCAGATGGTCGTCGGACTCGACGGTGGGGGCGCTCATCGCGACAACCTGCGGCTTCAGAATTACTTTGGCCAAACCGAAATCGAGAACCTTCGCCAGTCCACGAGCAGTCACAAAGATGTTTGCGGGCTTGATGTCGCGATGGATGATTCCTGCGCGATGAGCGGCATCCAGAGCGTCGGTGATCTCGATTGCCAGCGACAGGATCAACTCGGTCTCCAAGGGGTGACCTGCTATTCGACGGTTCAGGGTCGTCCCTTCCAGATACTCCATCGCGATGAAAGGCTGGCCATCTTGCTGACCAATCTCATAGATCGTGCAGATGTTGGGATGGTTCAGAGCGGAAGCGGCTTGCACTTCGCGCTGAAACCGGGCCAAGGCCTGTGGGTCATGCGCAGCCTCTTGCGGAAGGAACTTTAGAGCGACAAAGCGGTGCAGCGTTAAGTCTTCGGCCTTGTAGACCACACCCATTCCGCCGCTGCCCGACTTCTCGAGGATGTAGTAGTGCGAAATGGTCTGGCCGATCACGGGCTTGCAGGTTCCACGCCGACTGTAACTCTCTGCTCCGAATGCCGTTATGTCAGTGACACGACTCACACAAAGTGCGGAACGGAGATCGCGGTTGAAACACTATTGGAGCGGAGAATGGCCATGCAATGCGTCCTGATGAGAGATTAGCTGCTACTGAACAGTGAGGGGATCAGGGCAAGGTGTCAGTTTCTGCAAAGCCTTCTTTGCGCGATCCGAGAATGCTCCACTCGGCTCAATTTCCAGATAGTCTTTATATCGAGTGCAGGCTTCGGCTTTGCGTCCGAGGTTCTGTAACGCTTCTGCCAATTTGAATGTCGCCTCGGCATTCTGCGACTCGTATTGCAGCGCGTCTTCAAATCGAAACTCTGCGCCGCGATAATTGCGTTTTCTCATGTAGGCATCGCCCATCTCCAAATCCTCTGCGACCCGCTTGTTTTCATACGATTTGTAACTCGGGCCATCAGACGGTGGAGAAGACCAGCACAAGTGGAAGATGCCGTCCAGGCAATTCGGCTCTATACGACGCAACGTGCGTTTCACAGGGGAACCCGAATTGTATGGGACGGGTGTCGATCCCTGATCGGGAATTGGCGCGTCGTCAGGCGAGGGAGGCCGGGGAGCGTTCGTCACGGGAGCTGGCTGGCTCTTTAGCGGGCCCGGCGGTTGTGGCGTTTGTTGGCTCTCTGCCTGATATGCCAGCAAAACTGTGGCACACAATGCGATGCGGAAGTGCTGCATAACCGCGCTCCGAGGGAATCCTAACACGATTCTGGATGAGCGATTCTGGATTACCTTCTTCACCTCTTGGCGGGACTACGCCTGTCGGTAGTCCTCCTGTAACATGCGGGCGCGCATTTCTGGTTGCACAATACACTTATGGGCTCCGCGAGGTTTCTTCCTCTGCAGGTGGCGGCGGTCTGTTACCGCAAGAGCGGTTCCACTTTCGAGTTTCTGCTGGTCAAGACAACGGGTGGCGACAGGTGGATTTTTCCCAAGGGAGCAACCGCGCGTCGGCTGTCGCATAGCGAGGCTGCCGAGCGCGAGGCTTTCGAGGAGGCCGGGGCAGTTGGTGCGATCGAGCCGAAGCACTTTCACCTCTACCTGCAGCCCAAAGGCGACTTGAGGGCGCGCCACGGAATCGAGGAGTTCGTCGTGAAGGCCTTCCTGCTCGAAGTCCATCACACGCAAGCTCCCGAAGAACAGCATCGCGAGCCCACGTGGTTCAGCGTCGAGGACGCACGCAGCGCTCTGTCACTCGGACGGGAGGAGCAATACGCCGCGGAACTTCGTGCTGCGATCGACCGCGCCGTGGAGCGCTTGGCAGCAAAGGAAGGTCTTGCGCCGGATCACGGCAGGACGCCTCGATACGGTATCTGGCGATCTCTGGTCAGGTTCCTCAGGCTTGATTTCTAATGGGGAGCGAGCAGGTATCGGGCTACCACGGACAAGCTGTGGAAGATGTATGACAGCTTAAGGCCGGAGTAGACTGCACTGGGAGCACGAAAAGGTGACGCTCAGAGTGGCCGCTTTCCTCTTTGCGGTTGTCGCAATTCCAGTCCAGATGTGCGGAAGTCCCCAGGTTGCGGAGGAGGACGTCGCCCAGCAGCTGAATTCACGTTATGCGAATAACGTGCTGATGCTCCGGCATTTCTACCAACGGGACCATCTTTCATTTCAACCAGACGGCACGCTAATCGGCTCGGGCGAGACCGGGCCTTGGACAGTTTTCGGACAGATCTTCGTCAAGAGCATTGAACTCAGGGCTGCCAACCTGAACATAAAGGGACGACGGGTCAATCTGATCTTCGACGATAAGACGAAGTCCTTTCGTGATGTGCTGCAGTATGTGGAAGAACAATCGAAGGCATCTCCGCCAGAGCATAAGAAGAAAAAGCACGGCCACAACGAACAGAAGAGACCGGATTGGGATGCCCTGACACAGTTTTATCTAAATCAGATTGTCGAGATCGACATCGCGCTACGCTCCGAGAATCCGGGGGTTCAAGAAGTTTCGGCGGCCCTTGCTGCGGTTTTCATGAAACCCGAGGAGCCGATGGCGGACCTTCTGCCGGATTTCTGGCGGGACTATTTCGATGGCGTTGAGGGGAGGCCTCCAAGATCGAGAGAACGTTCCGAACCCGTCTACCGAATAACGCCAGGAGCTGTGTTGCCCCCACGGCCCATCTACTCGCCTGAGCCGGAGTTCTCTGAATATGCACGGTTAGCACGATACCAAGGGACTGCGACTCTGGCGCTTGTGGTCGATTCTTCCGGAAACGCGATGGACGTTCAGATTTCTACGCCGATAGGCTTAGGCCTGGATGACAAGGGTGTAGAAGCTGTACGCAACTGGAAATTCGAGCCCGCGAGAAGAGGCGGCAAGGCGGTTGCAGTAAACACCTCGGTGGAAATAGATTTCCATCTCTACTGAGCAATTCGAATGCCCCGAGGCGGCGAGCTTAATTTCCTTGATGCAGCGCGTGACTACTCTTACGGAAGTTCGGCTTTTTTCAACGTAACCGGCCCCAGGCCTCTCGCCAGCAGCCAGAAGCTTGTTACCAGCTCGAAGATTGCGACGGGAATCTCGTACCAGCTCGGCGAGACTGTGTTTCCAAAAGCGGGGAACACCAGATAGGCGAATGCGCAGACTCCTACGAAGAATGACGCCACGATGCCCGAGGCGGCCAACAGGCGAGGGATGTAGCGCGACTTCAGCCACAGATAACTGAAGAACATCGTGCCCAGTCCGTAGAAGGTCAGGCCGATGTAGTACGAGTCCCAGGCGGACGCGAGCCGCAATGCCGCCAGCGCTTGCAGACTCTCCGGCTCAAACACATGAAGGTAGCCGGCATCTGACATGGCGCGCGATGCGGCAAAGTAGTCGAGTAACGTGATGAACCAGAGAAAAGCATAGGTCAGCCGCGACAACGCCGCGAATAGCGCCAAGCCGCGCCCAATCGGGCGAAGGATCACATATAGCGCCGCGACCAGAATGACGAGGCCGATGCCATAGACCAGAGCCAGGGCGATGTAGGTGTAAAAGGCTTGCGGATGCGCGCCGATATTGCGCGCCGTGTGAGCTCGATCATTCCAGACCAGCAGGGGAGCATAGAAGCGGCTGAAGGCAATCGTAATTATCACGAATATCAGCGGATATGTGACTCCGACAACGCGTGCAGCCGTACGCTGGGATTCGTCCGTCATTGTTTTCTTGTCGTTTTCCAGAAGGTCCACCATAGAAAAAACAGCACTGCACACATTCCAAAGACAATGGGTCCAAAGCGGGCAACGTTACTGTTGCCGAAGGAAAAGTCTAAGGGCTTGCCAAGCATGATCTCCATGGCGAGAGCGCCCAAGTTGGCAGCGCCTAACACGAGAAAGGCCAATGGAACTCCCCACCGCAGACCGCGGCCCCATGTTGGTCAAGTGCCGCACAACCGCTGGGCGAAGGGTTTCCCATGCCCGCCCACAACGCCCCGTACCAACCCGTAAAACTTGATGCACGCCACAGCTGTGAATGTGCTGCCAACAATCGCGAGTGGAAGCCAATTGGAGCCGGCCAATGTTCCACGCATTGCATGATGCTAGTCATCACGTATGAAGCGGGCTGTGACTCCAATCACTGTGCGCCTATCACCACGGAGGACACGGAGGCTGCAAAGTAACTAGATGAAGGAGGGTGCGGCGGGGAACACCGGCGCGCACTCAGGAGACTTCATCAGCGCGGATGTGTTTCTTGAGAGCCTCTATAATTCCTCAAAGGGGGCACAAGAACGGCAGGTTCATGAAGCACAATTGATGCAACGGCGCTTTGGCCGCTACAGTCCCCTGAAGGAGCATTGATTTTCCCTTGCGTGTAACGCGTCGACAGCTTCTGTATTCCGCGCTGAGTGCGGGAGCCGTTGCCGCTCTGCCCTCTGCGTTTTTCTCCGCGTGCAGCGTCGCCTCGAAGGCTGGAACACCCAACTCTCGCGAGGCAGCGCGCTTCGATCCGCCGGCCGATGCCGCTTTTCCAAAAGACTTCTTCTGGGGCACAGCCACGGCTTCGTATCAGATTGAGGGAGCGTGGAAAGAAGATGGGAAGGGCGAGTCCGTGTGGGATCGTTTTGCGCATACGCCCGGGAAGATCAAGAATGGCGACACCGGCGACATTGCCTGCGATTCGTACCATCGCTGGCGGGAAGACATCGCGCTCATGCGCGCGATGAATCTGAACAGCTACCGTTTTTCGATCGCGTGGCCGCGCATACAGCCTACGGGCAAGGGTGCGGCGAATCCCAAGGGCATCGAGTATTACAGCCGCCTGGTGGATGCGCTGCTCGAAGCGCACATACGGCCGTTTGTGACGCTCTATCACTGGGACTTGCCGCAGGCGCTCGAAGATGCAGGTGGATGGCCGAATCGCGACCTGGCAGGGCGCTTCGCCGACTATGTGCAACTCGTGGTGGCCGCGCTTGGGGACCGGGTGACGGACTGGATGATCTTCAATGAGCCCGACGCGTTTCTCGATCTCGGATATCTGGAAGGGATCCATGCGCCGGGGCGCAAGAGCTTGCTGGATTTTCTGCGGTCCACGCACGTGGTGAATGTGGCGCAGGCGGAGGCATTCCGAACGTTGAAGGCGATTCGGCCAACGGCGCGCGTGGGCACAGCGTTGAGCATGTCTCCGTGCGAGCCGGCTACCGACAGCGCCGAAGATAAGCTCGCCGCCGAGCGCGCGCATGCGATCACAAACACCTGGTTTTTGGATCCGGCGCTGCGCGGGCGGTATCCGGATGCCCTGACGTTCCTGCCCGAGACGGCAATGCAGATCAAAGCGGGCGACATGGAGAAGATTCGGGTTCCGCTCGATTTCGTTGGAATCAATCTCTATTACCGCACCATCGCATCGGCGCCGGGAGCGGTGGAACGCGCCACGCATGCGCAGGAATGGCTGTTTCCGGTGAAGATGGACGGCGGCCACATGGGACCGATAACGGATATTGGCTGGGAGGTCTGGCCGAAGGCGCTTTATGACATGGTTATGCGCGTCACACGCGACTACAACCGTCCGGTGATCGAGATTACCGAGAGCGGATGCGCTTACAACGACGGGCCCGGACCGGATGGAGTGATTCGGGATTCGCGGAGAGTCAGGTATCACGCCGACTACCTGGCGGCGCTGGCGCGAGCGATGGCGGAGGGCGCCGATGTGCGCGGCTATCATGCGTGGAGTCTGATCGATAACTTCGAATGGGCCGAAGGATACGGCCAGCGGTTCGGGCTGGCGTACGTCGATTTCAAAACCGGGAAGCGAACGATGAAGGACTCCGGGCGGTGGTATGGGAAGGTCGCGGCGGAAGGACGAGTGCGGGGAAGTCAGAAGTAGGAAGTAAGAATGCAGAAGTAAGAATGCAGAAGTAAGAATGCAGAAGTAACAACATTTTAGATTTCAGATTTTAGATTGCGGATTGAAACGCTGGAGATCTTGTATCCACAATCTGCAATCTGAAATCTTACTTCTGCATTCTGACTTCTTACTTCCGACTTCCCCTACTTTCCTTGCATGACCAGCTCGCCGTTCTCGACTTTCACGTTGCCTACGTTGTCGGGGAGCTTCAGGCGGTCGCGTTGTTCCGCCAGTTTCTTTTGCAGGGCTGGATTCACCAGCGAGACTGGGACGTTCAAATCTCCAACCTTGAATTCGGTCGGGTCGAATGTGGCGTAGCCATCCCTCTCGCCGATGTGGCCTGAGATCGTGATCCAGACATCTTTTCCGCCGATTTCGGTGAGGAATTGGCCGTGGACGATGTCGCCATCCAGGCTGACCTGCTGATCTTTGATGACGGGCGCACCGCTGCCGACGTTGGAATCGGGAGTGAGTCCTTGAGCACCGGCTGCGCCCAGAGTTTGCGCGAGCACGGCGCTGACTTCGTTGGAGTTGATGTGGACCTCGGGCTTGGGGGAGGACGAAGCGGATGGCTCGCTTGTGCTCGTGGCCTGCTGTGAGCTGGCCGTCTGGGCTTGGCGCGTGGCTTCCTGGAATTCGGACATCTTCTGATCGAACGACTGTGCGTGTTCGGCAATCGCCGCGGGCGCTTGCGGCTGCGCGACGGGCGCGGGCTTTCGCAGAACCAGAACGATTGCGACCAGCGATGCGATCAGCGTGGCGATGCTAATGATGCGGTCCAGCTTGAGCTTCATGAATTCGTCCCCAGATGGCCGGCAGACAGTCGGGCCCAGACTTATCCTAGCGGGGATCAGGGGGGAAGATCAGATGACGTAAGTCACCCCGCGACAGTATCCGAACGGACAACGCTCGCTCCGCTCGCGGGACGGACGAATGCGTCCGTCCCTACACGTTCTCAGTGCCTGCCTACCCTAACTTTCTGGCGAGAAGTTCGTTGACGATCTGCGGGCTTGCCTGGCCTTTGGAGGCTTTCATAACCTGGCCGACGAAGAAGCCCAGCATCTGCTTTTTTCCGGCGCGGTATTGCTCTAGTTGCTTCGGGTTGGCGGCGAGGATCTCGTCGATGATCTTTTCGAGAGCCGACGTGTCGGTGGACTGCTGCGGGCGGCCTTCTTCTTCGTACACGACGGGAAAATCTTTACCGCGTTCGAACGAGAGGTCGTAAAGATCTTTGAGCATCTTGCCGGAGATGGTTCCGGTCTCGACCAGGTCGGCCGAGGCAGCGATGCCCAGCATGGAGATGGGCGACTGCTCGATCGTGAGGGCCTTGGCTTTCAATCGTCCCATCAGTTCCCCTTGCACGAGATTGGCCACGCGCTTGGGATTTTTGGCAGCTTTGGCCGCTTGCTCGAATTGGTGGGCGAGTGCTCTGGAGAACGTCAGGACCTGGGCGTCGTACTCCGTGATGCCGTATTCCTTAACCATGCGCGCGCGGCGGGCTTCGGGCAGTTCGGGCAGGGCGCGGGCGATTTCCGAGCGCCACTCTTCATCCACCACCAGCGGGAGCAGGTCCGGCTCGGGAAAATAGCGGTAGTCGTGCGCCTGTTCTTTTGAGCGCATGCCGTAGGTCTTGCCTTCGTTGGCATTGTAGAGGCGAGTTTCCTGCGTGATCTTGCCTCCGGATTCGATGACGTCGATCTGGCGTCCGATTTCGTACTCGAGCGCGTCGCGGATGAAGCGGAAAGAGTTTACGTTCTTGATTTCAGTCTTCGTGCCAAATTCTTTCTGGCCGCAGGGGCGCACGCTGACGTTGGCATCGGCGCGGAGGGAGCCCTCTTCCATGTTGCAGTCGCTGACCCCGGTGTAGAGGATGATCTCCTTCAGACGCGTGAGGTAGTCGTAGGCTTCGTCGGGCGTGGAGATGTCGGGCTCGCTGACGATTTCGATCAGAGGAACGCCGGTGCGATTGAGATCGATCGCAGTCTTTTCGTCTGAGTCTGGGAAGCCCTCATGCAGGCTCTTGCCGGCATCTTCTTCGAGGTGCACGCGGGTGATTCCGATCTTCTTTATGCCGCCTTCGGACGGCACTTCGATGTAGCCAAATTCCGCGAGCGGCTTGTCGTATTGCGAGATCTGATATCCCTTGGGAAGGTCGGGATAGAAGTAGTTCTTGCGGGCGAAGATGGAAGTCTCGTTGATGCGGCAGTTCAGGGCCATGGCCGCCAGGGTGGCGAACTCGACGGCTTTCTTGTTGAGGACAGGTAGTGCGCCGGGCATTCCCAGGCAGACGGGGCAGACGTTGGTGTTCGGCGGGGCGCCGAATCTCGTGGAGCAAGAGCAGAAAATCTTGGTGGCGGTCAGAAGCTGAACGTGCACCTCGAGGCCGATGACCGGCTCAAACTTCGGGTGGGCGGCGATGGATCGTTCTGCGGTCGTGGACATGAAGAAATTTGTAATTTGGTAATCGGGTAATTTTGTAAATTGGAAATCTTCGAATTTTCGAAATTACAAAATTACCAAATTCGCATCACTGGTTCACCGGCGCGTTGACGTAGTTGTCCATGGGAATTTCGAAGAACATCAGTTCGTTACCTTTGGCGTCATTGACTCCCGAGATGTCGATGGTGGCGCCGCGCAGGGCTGACTGCACGCCAGCTATATCGAAGAAGAGGAATCCCGATTGGGTTGAGTGCGGTTCCACGGCCTTCGCGGCGAACTGCGAAGATTCGATCTCGTCCATCTCCTTCTTCGTTACTCCACCTTTCACCTTGTGGGGAAAGGGAAGCGGATTGTTGGTGCTGGTTTTCGCCTGTGGATTCGAGAGGCGGCGGTAGAGATCGTCCGGGGCGATGGGAGTGAGCTTGGAGCGCTTCGCTGTGACGAGCGTTATCTGCATGTTGGCGATGGACACGGGTTGGTCGCCGTCATTGGTGATCACGAAAAAGATCGGCAGGAAGTCGTGCTCGGCGAAATTGATACTGAAGATCTTGGCCTTGTCGGGCTTGTCGTACGGGTCTGCGGCGATTGAGACCTGTTCGTCGCGATGCAAATCATGCGCGGGATAGTTGAACGCCGTCTTCGCGACGGGTTTGACGAAGCTCTTGTCTGCGATCAGCAGAACGGGAGCAATCAGCGTGAGAAGCGCTATTACAGCAGCACTGCCGGACGATCGCAGCGAGCATTTCATTGGGCCATTATAGAAGCCCGCGGCTCATGCTGCCGATGGCGCAGTTTAGAATGACTCAGGTTGACCTACTTCCTCTACAGTCTGGCCCTCGGTGTGGGAATGTTGTTGAGCCTGCCGTTCTGGGTGTACCAGATGCTGCGGCATGGTAAGTACCGGCGCGGATTCACCGAGCGCATGGGCAGAGTGCCAGGCCGATTGCGGGTGGGGTCCGGCCAGCGCATCGTGTGGATACATGCGGTCTCTGTTGGGGAGGTGCTGGCGGTCCGCGGATTGATCGGGCAGATGCACCGGGATTTTCCGGACGTTCGCGTGGTGGTCTCGACTACGACTGACACGGGGCAGGGGCTGGCGCGAAAACATTTTGGCGCGGAGAATGTCTTTTACTTTCCGTTGGATTTCGCGTTCGCCGTCCGGCCGTATCTTCGGGCGCTGCGGCCTGAGATGGTGGTGCTGGCGGAAACCGAGTTCTGGCCGAATTTCCTGCGCATCGTGCACCGAAGCGGCGTGCCACTCGCGGTGGTGAATGGACGGATTTCCGATCGTTCCCTGCCGCGTTACGAGCGCTTTCGATCAATCTGGCGGCGCGTGCTCAAGAATGTGGATTTATTCCTGACGCAAACCGAGCAGGATAAAACCCGCCTGGAATCAATTGGTGCGGATCCGGCGCGCGTGCGCCTCGGTGGCAATCTGAAGTTCGATGTGAGTCTTCCTGCACCGCCGCCGATTGTGGCGGCTCTTCGGCAGGCAATGGGTGCGCAAGGGGCGGGCCCGGTGCTGGTTTGCGGAAGTACCGTGGAGGATGAAGAGCGCGCGCTGCTGCGGGCATTCGAGAACTTGCGGGTGAGTCATCCGAGGGCAGTAATGATTCTGGCTCCGCGGCATCCAGAGCGGTTCGAAGAGGTTGCTTCGATTCTCCAGCAGATGGGAATGGAGTGGCATCGGCGCTCGCAATGGAATGGTGAGCCGCTGGCCGGCGGCGTTCTGCTGGTGGATACGATCGGCGAATTAGCCGCGTTGTATGGTCTCGCAGATGTGGCCTTTGTTGGCGGCAGCCTGGTGCCGCGAGGCGGACATAACATCATCGAACCGGCGCAGCATGGCGTGGCGATCGTCACGGGCAACCACACCGAAAACTTCCGCGACATTGTGGGAGTGTTTCAGAGACATGATGCCGTCCGAATCGTGGGCCTGGCCGAACTGCCTTTGATGCTGATGCATCTGGTCGACAACGAAGCGGAGCGCAGGGCGCTGGGACGGCGTGCGAAGGAAACGATTCTGTCGC
>Ga0335070_10007614_pt1 | contig 12693 bp, 9 predicted proteins | sample Lox_Sample_13_FD_206722 | JGI IMG/M metagenome (GOLD analysis project Ga0335070, IMG submission 206722) | Soil microbial communities from Loxahatchee National Wildlife Refuge, Florida, United States - Lox_Sample_1.3 | ecosystem: Environmental > Terrestrial > Soil > Wetlands | place: USA: Florida...
GTCGTCGTTCAGCGTCGCCGCCTGCTGGTAGTCGGGCGTGTAGCCCTCGCTCTCGGCGAAGATCAGGTTCGGCGTGTCGATGCCGGTCGGGCGGCGGATCGTCTCGAGGCGCCGCTCGATGATGAAGAACGCGTTGGCGATCACCGCCAGCGTGATCGCGACCTGCAGCCCGACCAGCAGCGCGCCGGTGCGGTTCCTGAGCAGCGCCGACAGGATGGGGCGGATTTCCATGGCGGGGCTCCTCGCTCGCTACTGGGTCTTCAGGTAGCCGGCCGGCTGCACGCGGCAGATGCGCCACGCGGGATAGAGGCCGGCCAGCACGCCGGCCAGCACCGCGAGCGCGATCGCCGCCAGGATCATCGACAGGTCGAGCTGCGTGAGGCGGTCGTAGCTGCCGTACAGCTGCTGCAGCGCCCTGAGCCCGAGCGCGCCGAGCGCCAGCCCGCCGAGGCCGGCGAGCGCGCCCACCGCCCCGACCTCGACGAGGTGCTGGCGGAAGATCTCGCCGCGGCTCGCGCCGAGCGCGCGCCGGATCGCGCTCGCGCCGGCCGCGCCCAGGAAGCGCGACAGCAGCAGCCCGACGACGTTGAGCACGCAGACCGCGAGGAAGGCGAACGACACCAGCAGCAGCACGCGGCTGTCGCGGCCGACGACCTCGTGGCGCGTCAGCCACTCGTCGACCGTGTACAGGCGGTTGTTGCTCTTGCGCGCGAAGCGGCCGAGCTTGCGCTGCTCGGCGACGTAGCCGTCGAGCCAGGCCTGGAAGCGCTCGACCTCGGCCGGCGTGCGCAGCTCCGCCCACAGCTGGTGCCAGATGCACTCCGAGCCGAACAGGTCGCGGATGCCGGCCAGCGTCTCGGTCTTCCAGCAGTTGACGTTGCCGGCCGGCTGCATCTCGAGCGCCGCGCCGAGCGCGAACGGCAGGAACAGGTCCTCCGGCGTGTCGTAGTCGCCGTTGTTGAGGTCGTAGAACTTCGGCGTCGGCTGCCAGTCGGCGAGCACGCCGATGACGCGGTACTCGCGCCCGTCCAGCCTGAGCACGCGGCCGACGCTGTTCTCGCCGCCGAACAGCTTGCCGTTGGTCTCCTTCGACAGCACCACGACCGGCTCGCCGTCGCGGTCGGCGCGCGCGTCCCAGCCGGTGCCGTAGGCGAACGGCACGTCGAACATCGGGAAGAAGTCGCGGGTCGCGAGCCGCGCCTCGACCAGGAAGGGCGGCCGGCCGGCACCGGGCTCGGCGGTCAGCGAGGTCTTGCGCATCGCGACGATGCGCGCGGCGGGCGCGCCGGCCGCGATCGCGACCGCGTCGCGGTAGGTGAGCTCGGTCGGCGGCCGGTCCGGGTGCTCCTCGTCGAAGGGCCGGTCGGCCGACCAGTTGTCGATCGTCACCGCGCGCAGCACGTCGTTGCGGTGCGCGATCGGGTTGGTCGACATGCGGTGGTAGACGGTCAGCGTGGTGGTGGTCGCGCCGATGCCGAGCGCGATCGCGCCGATCATCAGCAGCGTGATCGCCGGCGTGCGCTTCAGGCTGAGCCAGGCGAGCCGCAGGTAGTAGCCGGACATGGCGCCGCCTCAGGCGACCGCGGCGCCGGCCTGGCCGGTGCGCGCCGCGTAGGGCTTGAGGTCGGTGACCGCGCCGTCCATGACGTGGATGTTGCGGTGCGCGCGGCGCGCGAGCTCCGGGTCGTGCGTCACCAGGATGATCGTCGTGCCCTGGCGGTTGATCTCGGCCAGCAGGTCCATGATCTGGCGCGCCATCAGCGAGTCGAGGTTGCCGGTCGGCTCGTCGGCGAGCAGGAAGCGCGGCTCGCCGGCGATCGCGCGCGCGATCGCGACCCGCTGCTGCTGGCCGCCCGAGAGCTGCGACGGCAGGTGGCGGCTGCGCGCGGCGAGGCCGACCAGCTCGAGGGCGCGGTCGATGCGCGCGCGCCGCTCGCGCGCCGCGAGGCCGCGGTACCTGAGCGGCACGTCGACGTTGTCGAACACGTCGAGGTCCGGGATCAGGTTGAAGCCCTGGAAGATGAAGCCGATCTTCTGGTTGCGGATCCGCGCCCGCGCGTCGTCGCCGAGCGCGCCGACGTCCTCGCCGTCGAGCCGGTACTGGCCGCCGTCGGCGCTCTCGAGCAGCCCGGCGATGTTCAGGAAGGTCGTCTTGCCCGAGCCGGACGGGCCGGTGACCGCGACGAACTCGCCCTCGGCGACGCCGAGGTTGAAGTCGCGCAGCGCGTGCGTCTCGACCAGGTCGGTGCGGTAGACCTTGCTGATGTGCTGCATGTCGAGCATGTCGTATCCCTCGTGGCTGGTCGCCGGAATCAGTGGGTGAGCCGCACGCGCGGCGCGTCCTCGAAGCCCGCGACGCTCGACACGACGATCGTGTCGCCGGGCGCGAGGCCGTCGAGGATCTCGACCTCGCCGGCACTCGAGTTGCCGAGGTGGATCGTGACGCGCTCGGCGAGGTCGCCGTCGACGCGGTAGGCGACGTGGCCGGCGCCGGACTCGACGAAGGCGCCGCGCTCGACCTTGAGCACCTCGTCGCGGGCGTCGACCAGCACGCGCACCGTGACGCGCTGGTTCTGGCTGAGCGTCTTCGGCTGCGCGCCGGTGAAGCGCGCCCGGCCGACGACCTGGCCCTGGCGCACCTCCGGCGACAGCGCGACCACGGTCGCGGGCGCCGTGTCGGTGCCGACGAACACCTCGGCCGGCATGCCGGGCTTGAGCGTGCCGGCGTACACGTCCGGCGCCGTGAACTCGACCTCGTAGACCGACGGGTCGACGACCGTGATCACGGTCGCCTGCGCGGCCACCTGGGTGCGCTCGGCCACGGCCAGCGTGCCGACGATGCCGTCCACCGGCGCGCGCAGCTCGAGGCCGGCGACGCGGCGCTTGAGCTCGTCGCAGACGAGGCGCTGCCGGTCGCGGTCCAGCTGGCGGGTGCGCAGCTCGAGCGCCAGGCTGTCGTCCTCGAGCGCGGCGCTCGCGGTCGCGTGCTGCTCCTTGATGCGCGCGGCCTCGAGCACGTCGCCCGCCTTGTCGTGGTCGCGCTTGCTCATCGCGCCCTGGCCGAAGGCCCACTCGGCGCGCTGCCACTCGCGCTCGGCGGCCTTGAGCTCGATCGCGGCCTCGTCGCGGCCCTCGCGGTTGGCGAGCACCTTGCGGCGGTTCTCGATCGACTCGCGCGCGAGCGTGGCCTCGAGCGACTCGAGCGAGGCCCTCTCCTTCGAGTACTCGTTCTGCAGCTCCGGGCTCTCGACCACCGCCAGCAGCTGCCCCTTGCGCACCGGCTCGCCGGCGCGCACGCGGTAGGTGACGCTGCCGACGGCCGGCGCCACCAGCGTCGGCGACAGCGCCGCGACCACGATGCCCTGCGCCGAGACCTCGCTGACGAAGCGGCCGCGGCTGACGGTGGCGAGCCTGAGCTGCGCCGCCGGCACCGCGTGCTCGCCGGTGTGCAGCGCGCGCAGCGCCGGCACCGCGAGCGCGGCCAGCGCCAAGAGCGCGCCGAGCGCGACCGCGATGCGCCGCTGGCGGCGGCGCCGTGCCGGTGCCGGGTCGAGCGGCCGGTCGGTCGACTGGGTGCCGCGGATCGCGGTCAGCTGCGGCGCGTCGCGCGGCGCCGGGATCACGGCCGGGCACCGTGCGCGCGCGCCGCCGGGGGAGCGGCGGTCGGCGGCGGCGGGGACTTCGCGGGCTGGCTCATGGGGCGGCGCGGGCGGTGGCGGACACCCTGCGCAGAAGCAAGCGCCGTGCCAGCGGGCGGCGCGGCGCAAGTCGTTGATCGGCGGGGCGCGCCGGACGCGCCGCGGCGCGCACCGGTGTCCGCGGACAGTGCGCGGACGGTCGCGGACAGCAGCCGCAGGCGCTCAGTCGGCCAGGTACTGCGCCAGGTAGTCCCGAAACGGCGGCTGCGGCGCGGCCTCGAGCCGCGCCTGCGCCTCGAGCGAGGCCTCCGCCTCCGCCGCGAACTCGGCGCTGCGCGCCGCGTTCGGCGGGTGCAGCTCGGTGAAGTAGGACTTGTAGGTCCTGGACATCCTGAGCGCGATGTCGAAGAACGACTCGCCGGTGTCGCGCATCTCCCTGAGCAGCCGCGCCGAGGGCGTCGCCTCGACGTCGCTCAGCTTCTGCGCCTGCACCGCGAGCGCCGTCGAGTACGGCCGCGACGGGTCGCCGTGGTCGAGCAGCTCCGCGGTGCCCTGCATCGCCGCCAGGATCTCGCCGGCCCAGACGCGCATGTCGACCGCGCGGCCGTCGAAGCGCAGCTCGAGGCCGGGCTCGCGGCCGCGGCGCGCGACCGTCACGTGGTTGCGGTCGAACTCGAGCTGCGCGCCCGAGTCGATCGGCGCGCTCGGCGCGACCGCGCAGAACGCCGCGAAGGCCTCGAGGAAGCGCAGCTTGTTCTGGTTGACGCCGACCGGGTCGAGCGCGCTGACGTCCAGCGAGCGCATCTCGACGTACTCGACGCCGGCGCGCTTCAGCGCCTTGGTCGGGCGCTCGCCGGAGCGCGCGACGCGCTTCGGGCGGATGAAGGCGTAGTACTCGTTCTCGATCTGCAGCCGGTTGGCGTTCAGCTGGCGCCACTCGCCGTCGACCTCGACGCCGAGCCGCTGGTACTCCGGGCTCGGCGTCGAGATCGCCGCGGTCAGGTCGCGCACGTAGTCGTCGAGCGAGTTCACCGAGATCGCGACGTCGGCCTGGCTCTTGTTGCGGTAGCCGAGGTCGCTCATCCTGAGCGAGGTCGCGTACTCGCCGTACAGCGTGCCCTGGCCGAGGTCCGCGAGGCCGTGGTCGCTGCGGCCGGCGACGAAGGAGCGGCACACGGCCGGCGAGACGCCGAACAGGTAGTGGACGATCCAGCCGTGGCGCCGGTAGTTCCTGAGCAGCGCGAAGTACGTCTCCGAGATGAAGGCCTGGCCGGCGTCGCGGCGGCCGAGCACGTCGGCCAGCACCGCCCAGAAGCCCGCCGGGAACGAGTAGTTGAAGTGCACGCCGGAGATCGCCTGCATGATGCGCCCGTAGCGCAGCCCGAGGCCGACCCGGTAGACGGTCTTCATGCGGCCGACGTTGGAGCTGCCGAACTGCGCGATCGGGATGCTGGCGTCGCCGTCGAGCCGGCACGGCATGCTGGTGCACCACAAGAGCTCGTCGTCGAGGTGCCGGTAGACGAACTGGTGCAGGTCGGTCAGGTACTGCAGCAGCTCCCAGCTGGTCGTGAAGGTCGGCGTCACCAGCTCGATCAGCGCCTCGGAGTAGTCGGTCGTGACGTGCTCGTGCGTCAGCGCCGAGCCGAGCGCGCGCGGGTGCGGGCGCCGGGAGATGCGCCCGGCGGGCGTGACGCGCAGCGACTCCTTCTCGACGCCCTTCAGGCCGCCGAGCAGCACGCCGCGCTCGCCGGAGTTGATCAGTCCGGCGAGCAGGCGCTCGTAGCGACGGTCGATTCGCAGGGCAGGCACGCGGCGCTCGCGACGCAAAGGGCGGTCATTGTAATCGAAGCCGCGGCGGCGCTCAGGGCAGCTCCGCGACCGCCTCCACCGCGACCAGGAAGCCGGGGTCGACGAGCCTGCGGACCTCGACCCAGGTGGTCGCCGGGCGCTGCCCCTCGGGATAGGACTTCAGCCGCCGGTCGGCGACCTTGAGCAGCGCCTCCATGTCGGTCGTGTAGATGCGCTCCATGACCACCTGCGCGAAGCCGCCGCCCTCGGCCTTGAGCGTCGCGCCGAGGTTGGCGTAGACCGCGTCCAGCTGCGCCGCCATGTCGCCCGGGCCGACCAGCTGGCCGTCGGCGTCGACGGCGACGGTCGCCGAGATGTAGACGGTCCGGCCGATCTTCACCGCCTGCGAGTAGCCGAAGGACTGCTCGTAGCGGTTGAGGTGGTAGGGCTCCGGGATCCGCGCCGGCGGCACGGGCGGCGCGCCCTCGCTGCAGCCGCCGAGCGCGGCCAGCGCGACGGCCAGCGCGCCGCCGAGCGCGGCGGCGCGGCCGCCGCGGCGCGCGCCGCCCGGCCGGGATGCCCTGGAACCGTTCCGCTGTCGCATCGATGCTCCTCGGCGGCCCGCGCCGCGCCGCCATCTTGCGCCGCACGGGGCGCGCGCGCCAAGCGCCCGGGCCGCTAGCCCGGCGCCGTGAACTCGACGCGCGCGCGCGTGCCGCGACCGCCGTGGCCGCTGCCGAGCTCGAAGCGCGCGCCGTGCAGCGCGACGATGTCGCTGACGATCGCGAGCCCGAGGCCGGAGCCGGTGCCCGGCGCGCCGCTCGCGCGGTGGAAGCGCTCGACGACGCGCGGCCGCTCCGCCGCCGGGATCCCCGGCCCGTCGTCCTCGACCTCGAGGAAGGCGCCGCCGGCGAGCGGCCCGCAGCGCAGCGTCACGACGCCGCCCGCCGGCGTGTAGTTGAGGGCGTTGTCGACCAGGTTGTTGAGCAGCTCGCGCAGCAGCCACTCGACCGCGCGCACCGTCGCGGGCGCCGCGTCGGCGCCGAGGTCGATCTGCCGGGCGAGCGCTCGGTCGAGGTGCGCGGCGACCGTCTCCTCGACCAGCTGCGCGAGCTCCACCGCGACGAAGTCGCGCTCCAGCGTCGCCGCGCCCTCGGCGCGCGCCAGCGTCAGCAGCTGGTGCGCGGTGTGCGCGAGGCGCTTCAGCCCCTCGCGCACCGCGCGCACGCGATCGCGCACCGGCAGCGCCTCGGCGTCACGCTCGAGCAGCTCGAGCTGCGCCTGCATGCCGGCGAGCGGCGTGCGCAGCTGGTGGGCGGCGTTGGCGACGAACTTCTGGTGCGCCTCGGCGGCGGCGCGCACCCGCGCCAAGAGCGCGTTCAGCGCCCCGACCAGCGGCTTGATCTCGACCGGCACGCGCCGCTCGTCGAGCGGCTCGAACTCGTGCGCCGCGCGGCTCGCGATCTCGTCGCGAAACTCCAAGAGCGGCCTGAGGCCGCGCCGCACGCCGATCAGCACGAACGCGAGCACCGCGACCAGCTGCAGCACGTCGAGCGTCAGCGTCGCGGTCACGAGCGGCCGGGTCGCGTCCTCGCGGTCGGCGATCGGCTCGGCGACCGTGAGCCCGAAGCGCTGCGCCGCCGACTCGAAGCGGTACCAGCCGATGCGCATGCGCTCGCCGGAGGCGAGCGTCGTGGTCGTGAAGCTGAACACCTCGCCGCTGACGCCGAGCGGCGGCTCGGGCAGGCGCCGGTCGCCGGCCAGCCAGCGGCCGTCGTCGGAATAGAGCGCATAGCGCGGCCGCGAGCCCTGCGCCTCGGCGAGCCGCGCCGCCACCGGCGGCGGCAGCTCGAGGCTCGGGTGCTCGCCGGGCGCGGCGCGCACGTAGGCGGCGCACACGATCGCCGCGTCCGCCAGCGAGCGGTCGAAGGTCGAGCGCATCGGCCCGACCACCACCAGGTAGTCGAACAGCACCGCGAGCAGCAGCAGGCCGCCGAGCGGCACCAAGAGCAGCGTCAGCAGCCGCCGCGCGACCGAGCCCGCGGGCCCGGGGTCAGGCCGCGGGCTCATCCAGCCGGTAGCCGAGGCCGCGCACGGTGCGGATCGCGACGGCCTCGCCCAGTTTGGCGCGCAGCCGCGACACGTAGACCTCCACCGCGTTCGGCGTCAGCTCCTCATCCCAGCCGGCGATCGCGCGCAGCAGCTTCTCCTTGCGGACCACGCGGCCGGCGTCGAGCGCGAGGCACTCGAGGATCGACCACTCGCGGCGCGTGACCTCGAGCAGCGCACCGCCGAGCTCGGCGGTGCGGCTCTTGAGGTCGAGCGTCAGCGCGCCGATGTGCAGCTCGGCGCTGGTGGCCGAGCGCGTGCGCCGGATCAGCGCGCGGCAGCGGGCCGCGACCTCCGGCAGCTCGAAGGGCTTGGTCAGGTAGTCGTCGGCGCCGAGATCGAGCGCGTCGACGCGGTCGGCGAGGCCGTCGCGCGCGGTCAGGATCAGCACCGGCAGGCCGCTGCCGGCGCGGCGCAGCCGCCGCACCAGCGTCAGGCCGTCGGCCTTCGGCAGGCCGATGTCCACCACCGCGAGGTCGAACTCCTCGGTCGCGAGCGCGGCCTCCGCCTGCTCGGCGCTCGCGACGCGGTCGACCGCGAAGCCGGCGCCGGCCAGGCCGCGCTTCAGCGCGTCGGCCACCAGCTCGTCGTCCTCCACGATCAGGATGCGCATCGGCCGAGCCTAACCCAACCGGCGCTCAGGGCGCCGCCTTCTGCGTCGCAATCCAGCGCGACACCTTGGCGTCCAGCACGTCGAGCGGCAGCGCGCCGTCGCCGAGCACGGCGCGGTGGAAGGCGCGCACGTCGTAGCGGGCGCCGAGCTCGCGCTGCGCGCGGGCCTTGAGCTCCTTGATCTTGAGCTCGCCGATCTTGTAGGTCAGCGCCTGGCCGGGCACGGCGATGTAGCGGTCGATCTCGGCGGCGGCGTCGGTCGCGCCGACCGCCGAGTTGGCGAGCAGGTAGTCGAGCGCCTGCTGCCGCGACCAGCCCTTGGCGTGCATGCCGGTGTCGACCACGAGGCGGATCGCGCGCCAGATCTCGCCGGACAGCGCACCGAAGTAGCTGTAGGGGTCGGTGTACAGGCCAAGCTCGCGGCCGAGCGACTCGGCGTACAGGCCCCAGCCCTCGACGTAGGCGCCGTAGCCGCCGAAGCGCCGGAAGCTCGGCAGGTCCGGCAGCTCCTGCTGGATCGCGATCTGGAAGTGGTGGCCGGGCTCGGCCTCGTGCAGGTAGACCTCCTCCATGCCGTACTTGGGCCGCGACTTCAGGTCGTAGGTGTTGACGTAGAAGATGCCGGGCCGCGAGCCGTCCGCCGCCGGCTGCTGATAGGAGGCGGTGGCCTGCGCCGCGGCGCGAAACGCCTCCACCGGCCGGATCTCGAAGTCGGCCTTCGGCGCGAGGTCGAACAGCTCGGGCAGGCGCGCCCGGACCTTCGCCTTGAGCGCGCCGTAGGCGGCGAGCAGGTCCTCCTCCTTGTCGAAGTAGAAGCGCGGGTCGGCGCGCAGCGCGTCGAGGAAGGCCCTGCGGTCGCCCTTGAAGCCGAGCTCGGCGATCACGCGGTCCATCTCGGCGCCGATGCGCTGCACCTCGCCGAGCCCGACCTGGTGGATCTGCTCCGGCGTCAGGTCGGTGGTGGTCGCGACCTTGACCCGGTAGGCGTACCACTCGCGCCCGAGCGGCAGCTCGGTCCAGGCCACCGTCGCGCGCGCGCGCGGCAGGTACTCGTCGCGCACGAAGTCCCGCAGCCGCTGGTAGGCCGGGTTGATCTTGCGGCTCACGGCCTCGAGGTACGCCGCCCGCAGCCGCGGCTGCTCGGCCGCCGGCACGCCCTTCGGGAACTCGGCGACCGGCTTCATGAACAGGCTCTGCGCCGGGTCGGCGGCGATCAGCCGCTCGAGCTGCGGCAGCAGCCGCTCGACCACGACCCGCGGCTGCACGTAGCCGCGCGCCGAGCCGCGGCGCATGTTGACGATCGCCTGGTCGACCCAGACGCCGAAGCCGTCGACCCGCTTCAGCCAGTTCTCGTAGTCGCGCACCGTCGCGAACGGCTGCGCGCTGGTGCCGGAGCCGAGCTGCGCGAAGGTCTGCGGCAGGCCGCCGAACTGGTTCACCGGCAGCAGCTCGGCCTGGTAGCGGTAGCCCTCGAGGTCGAGCTCGCGGCCGCGCCTGAAGACCGCGAAGGTCAGCAGGTCCTGGCCGGCGAGCCGCTTGTCGTCGATCTCGGCCAGCTTGCCGAGGTAGCGCTTCTCGAGGGCGTACTCGAGGCCGAGGTGCGCGGTCGAGAGGTTGTTCGGCAGCTCCGCGTCGTAGCGGTGGTCGCCGAGGAAGGTGGCCTGCAGGGGCCTCAGCTTCAGGTGCTCCTGCCAGTAGGCCTCGACCAGTGCGCCGAGCGCCGCGGCCGGCGGCGGCGGCGCCTCGGCGCGCGCGCCGGCCGCGAGCGCGAGTGCCCAGAGGACGGCGAGCGAGGCGAGCCGGGCCCGGTGAGGCTGGTGCATGGGGACCTCCGCGACCGGGCCCGATTATAGGCCCGCGGCGAGCAGGCGCCGCGAGCGCAGCGCGTAGCGCGCGTTGAGCGCGAGCGCCGAGACCGCGAGCCCCGCGATCAGCCCCGACCAGACCGCGACCGGGCCGCCGCCGCGCGCGAGCCCGAACACGTAGGCGACCGGGAAGCCGACCAGCCAGTACGAGACGATCGTGATCGCGAACGGCACGCGCGTGTCCTTGATGCCGCGCAGCGCGCCCATCGCGCCGACCTGCAGGCCGTCCGAGACCTGGAACACCGCGACCATCAGCAGGAGGCGCGCCGCGAGGCCGGCCACCGCCGGGTCGCGGCTGTAGAGCCCGGCGACGCCGCTGCGCCCGACGGTCACGACGAGCGCCGAGCCGAGCATCAGCAGCGCGCACAGCGCGATGCCGGTGAAGCCCGCGCGGCGCGCAGCGGCGCGGTCGCCGCGGCCGAACGCGTGGCCGACGTGGATCGTGGTCGCGCCGGCGAAGGCCACCGCGACCATGAACGTGAACGAGGCGTAGTTGAGCGCGATCTGGTGCGCGGCGACTATCGTGGCGCCGAGCGTGCCCATCATCAGGCCGGCGGCCGAAAAGAGCGCGCTCTCCGCCACCTGGCTGCCGCCCATCGGCAGGCCGAGCCGCAGGATCTCGGCGATGCGCCGCAGCTCGGGCCGGGCGGGGCCCGCGAAGATCGCGTACGGCCGGTAGGCCGGGTGGCGCCGCACGTGCAGGTACATGGCCGCGAACATCACCCACTGGGCGATCGAGGTCGCGGCGCCCGAGCCGGTCGCGCCGAGCGCCGGCAGTCCCGCGTGGCCGAACACCAGCAGCCAGTTGCAGAGCACGTTGGTCGCGAGGCCGAGCGTCGCGATCACCATCATCGGCCGCGTGCGGCCGACGCCGTCGCTGACGTAGCGGAGCGCCTGGAAGCCGAGGAACGCCGGCATGCCGAACGCGAGCGCGCGCACGTAGGCGACCGCGTCGGCGACCACCGAGCGGTCGGTGCCGATCCAGGCGAACACCGGCCGCGCCGCGCCGAGCCCGGCGAGCAGCAGCGCCGCGAGACCGAGCGCGATCCAGCCGCCGTGGCGCGCGTAGTCGCCGACCCGGGCCGCCGCGCCCGCGCCGTAGGCGTGCGCGACCAGCGGCGCCAGCGACAGCATCGTGCCGGTGCCGAAGTTCGCGAACATCACGTAGTAGCTCGAGCCGACCGCGACCGCCGCCAGCGCCGCGGAGCTGTAGTGGCCCGCGATCAGCGTGTTGGCGAGGCTCAGGCCCGCCACCGACAGCCCGCCGACCACGAGCGGCAGGCCGAGGCTCAGGATCGCGCGCGCGCTCGCCGCGGGGCTCTCGGGTCGGGGCGCCTGGGCGGTCGCGGGCATGGCGGTCCGGTGCGGGGCGGCCGTGACGGCCGCGGGCGGGCGGTGGCATTCTAAGAGAGTTTCCCGCCAGGCGCGGCGCCCCCCCAGCTCCCGGAGACTCCCCATGCTCGTTGGCACCCAGGTCCGTCGCGTCGCGATCCTCGGCGGCACCCGCATCCCGTTCGCGCGCGGCATGGGCGCCTACGCCGACGTCGGCAACCAGGAGATGCTGACCGCCGCGCTCGCCGGCCTGGTCGCGCGCTTCGGGCTCGCGGGCGTCCGCCTCGGCGAGGTCGCGGGCGGCGCGGTCATGAAGCACTCGAGCCAGTGGAACCTGGTGCGCGAGAGCGTGCTCGGCTCGGGCCTCGCCGCCGAGACGCCGGCGCTCGACCTGCAGCGCGCCTGCGGCACCAGCCTCGAGGCCGCGATCCTGGTCGGCAACAAGATCGCGCTCGGCCAGGTCGACAGCGGCATCGCCTGCGGCGTCGACTCGGTCAGCGACGCGCCGATCGTCTACGCCCGCCCCTACCAGCAGCTGCTGCTCGAGAGCGCGCGCGGCCGCACGCTCGGCGCGCGCCTCGCGCCCTGGCTGCGCCTCAGGCCCTCGTTCTTCAGGCCCGTGGCGCCGTCGGTCAACGAGCCGCGCACGGGGCTGTCGATGGGCCAGGCCTGCGAGCGGATGGCGCAGGCCTGGCACATCAGCCGCGCGGCGCAGGACGAGCTCGCCTGCGAGAGCCACCGGCGCGCGGCCGCGGCCTACGCGGCCGGCTTCTACCGCGACCTGCTGGTCGAGTACCACGGCCTCAAGCAGGACAACAACCTGCGCCCGGACAGCTCGGTCGAGCAGCTCGCGAAGCTGAAGCCGGCGTTCGACCGCTCGCCGGCCGGGACGCTGACCGCCGGCAACTCGACGCCGCTCACCGACGGCGCGGCGGCGGTGCTGCTCGCGAGCGAGGACTGGGCGCGCGCGCGCGGCCTGCCGGTGCTCGCGCGCCTCAGCTACGCCAAGGCGCACGCGGTCGACTTCGTGAAGAAGGAGGGCCTCTTGATGGCGCCGGCCTACGCGGTGCCGATGATGTTGAAGGACGCCGGGCTCGGGCTCGCGGACTTCGACTACTACGAGATCCACGAGGCCTTCGCGGCGCAGGTGCTGTGCACGCTCGCCGCCTGGGAGTCGGCCGAGTTCTGCCGCGACCGCCTCGGGCTCGCGGCGCCGCTCGGTTCCATCGACCGCGCCAGGCTCAACGTGGTCGGCTCGAGCCTCGCGGTCGGCCACCCGTTCGCGGCCACCGGCGCGCGCATCGTCGCGACGCTGGCCAAGCTGCTCGCCGAGCGCGGCGGCCGCCGCG
>Ga0335070_10007615_pt1 | contig 12691 bp, 10 predicted proteins | sample Lox_Sample_13_FD_206722 | JGI IMG/M metagenome (GOLD analysis project Ga0335070, IMG submission 206722) | Soil microbial communities from Loxahatchee National Wildlife Refuge, Florida, United States - Lox_Sample_1.3 | ecosystem: Environmental > Terrestrial > Soil > Wetlands | place: USA...
CCAGTAGCGGGCCGCATTACTGATTCCCTCGACGGATCGCGGGTGGGGGTGGTCTCTCACCTCGGACGGATAGCAGGAGAGTGCCTGTACCTTCAGGTCGAGGGTTGTCTCCACATCGACATAGGTATCCGGTATGAACGGCGGGAGTACTGTTCCATCCCCCCATTCCGATGACGAGGGGACATAGAAGGAATACAGGTCGGGATGACGGAATCCGGGCTGGGGTCTGCAGGCGGTCAACACGGCCTGGAACGTCCGTCGATGGTCCAGGTTGAGATCGCCGCCATGGTGGGTGAATATGAGATCCGGCAGGAAACGGCGCACCTCATCCTCCACAATCCGGATGATTTTCAGGAGGGGGACCGTATCAAAGGCGTTATCCGGGAGACGATATCCGGCGAGGTCTCCCATGCCGAGGATCCGATTCGCGGTCCTTGCATCCTCCATGAGTTGTTCATTATCCATGGGGGTCTCCCCCCTCGCAGAGAGCCCCTCTCCGAGAATCACAGTCCGTCCTTCCCACCCGTCCCGGATGAGAAGCGCTGTAGTCGCCCCGCACCCGATCACTTCATCGTCTGGGTGTGCTGCCACGACGAGTATTTTCCTCATGTCCGCCCTCCCTCTTGATCCGTATCCAGGCATCCGCCCTGATGCCGTCGGTATGAACGCTCGCCCGAGTCAGTTCCACGATCAGATGTTCGGTTTCAAGGTATGCCTTGGGATAGCCGGGTGCGTCAAGCATCCGGATATGATCATAGAGATTCTCGAGATCATGAATGCCCTTGATATTGCTTTCTTCCGGCCTTCTCCTGGAGAATCGCGTTACTTTACCCCTTTGTGCACGGGGCTTTGGTCTTTTTTCCAGAATTTCGGGGATCATCTCTCCGAAAATGATCCCGGAAGCACGGAGGTAGATCTCCTCGGCGTTCCCGCACAGGGAGAGGGGATGCTTCAGGTACACAGGGCCGGCATCAATCTCCTCAGTAACCCGGATGGCCGATATGACCGTTGTTTCCATCCCCCGGGAGATCAGGTTCTGAAGAGGGGTTCCTCCCCGCCCGAAGGGCAGGTCAGATATATGGAAGAGGATGCATTCATACCTTTCCGCAATTTCCGCCGGTATTTTCCATGACCAGTGGGGGAAGAAGATAAACCGGGGAGGGTTCGGACCGAGGTCCGCGGAGGCCAACTCCGCCGGGTCCGTTACGATCTCCACCTGGTAACGCCCGGCCATCCGGTTCCCGGCTTCCCTGGCATTTCGGATGTTCCACGGGTGGACCGTTGCGATAATGATGCGGTCACGGCTCACGGGATCTTACCCCCTCTATGAGATCCCATGAGAGGGGCGTCCCTTTCCGGATGTCCCTGCGTGCGTGTTTTCCCAGGATCTGGGAATAATACCGGGGATGAAGTCCATATGCAGGGCGTATGGACCGGACATTCGCCTCGGTGAAGGGCTCCCCCGCCCCCATTTCCTCGGTGATGAATAGTGAGCGGGCAAATTCCCGGTTCTTCCGGGACTGGGCATCGAGTTCGTACGTAACCCGGCCCCTCGCCTCCTCGAACTCCCGGATCATTTCCGCCATCTGCCTGAACTCCCGCGGTTCCAGGGAGAACGCCGCATCCGGGCCTCCGGCCCCGCGGTCCAGGGTGAGATGCTTCTCAACAACGCATGCCCCCAGGGCAACCGCACCGACGGGAACTGTCGTGGAGAGTGAGTGATCGGAGAGTCCTGCTACCACACCAAAGGTCTCGGCCAGGTTCGGGATGGTGAGGAGGTTCGCCTTGTTCACCGGTGCAGGATAGGCACTCGTGCATTTAAGGAGAATGATCTGTTCGTTTTCCATGCGACGGCAGGCGCAGACCGCCAGGTCGATATCACCCAGGGAGGCGATGCCCGTCGAGAGGATCACGGGTTTCCCCTTGGAGGCAGCATATTCGATGAGGGGAATATCGGTAATCTCGAAGGAAGCGATTTTATGGGCGGGAACCCGCATTTTTTCATTAAAATCCACCGCAGTCGGATCAAAGGATGTGGAGAAACAGACCAGCCCTTCCCGTTCAGCCACCTCTTTCAGTTTCGGGAGCCATTCCCAGGGCGTCTGGGCTTCGCCGTAGAGATCATAGAGGGTCCGGCCATCCCATGGTGTCCCGTGATGGATCGCGAAGCAGGGTTGTGCGCAATCGAGGGTCATGGTATCCGGGGTATACGTCTGAAGCTTCACGGCATCGGCTCCGGCCGCCCCGGCCTCGCGAATGATCCGGACCGCGAGATCAAAATCCTGGAGATGGTTGCCCGACATCTCCGCCACGAGGAAGGCAGGCTCCCCGGGCCCGACATGCCGGTCCCCGATACAGAAACTCATGGGAGAATCCCTTTCACGAATTTTCCTCCCCGCAAGGGATAATGTGTAATTGAGAAGTACTTCCCTGTGAACGGTAAAAAACGTTCCTTTGGATGGTCCTCCGGGGCCGTCGCCGGACATCCCCTCCTGATCCCATATTCCCCGAAACCGTCCTCAATCGTGATTTTATATAGCAAGGGAACAAATATTTACCCGTTTATTGGTGATTGCCCTGTGTCCATATTCGATGGAAAGATAATCCTCATCACCGGAGGGACCGGCTCCTTCGGGAGGAGGTTCTCAGAGGTCGTGCTGGCCGGGTCCAATCCCAGGAGCATCAGGATATTCTCGAGGGGGGAACTCCTCCAGATGGAGATGCGCAACCAGTTAACGGACAACAGGCTCCGTTTTCTCATCGGTGATGTACGCGACCGCCAGCGCATCAACAGGGCAATGAACAGGGTGGATATCGTCGTCCATGCGGCGGCCCTGAAGCAGGTTCCCACCTGCGAATACAACCCCATCGAGGCAGTTCGGACGAATATCGACGGCTCCATCAACATCATCGACGCGGCCATCGACAACGGCGTCGAGAAGGTGATGGCCATCAGCACGGACAAGGCAGTGCATCCCGTGAATCTCTACGGCGCAACGAAGATGGTCGCCGAGAGGCTCTTCACCCAGGGAAATGCCTACACTGGTGGCAGGAGGACAAAATTCTCCTGCGTGCGCTACGGGAACGTGGTCGGCAGCCGGGGAAGCGTCATCCCCCTCTTCAGGGAGCAGGTCAAGAGTGGGGAGATCACCATCACCGACAAGAAGATGACCCGGTTCTGGATCACCCTGGACCAGGGGGTGAAGTTTGTGATCAGGTGCCTGGAGATGATGAACGGCGGTGAAACCTATGTGCCAAAGATCCCAAGCATGAAGGTGACCGACCTCGCTGCTGCCGTGGCACCCGATGTTCCGGTCAGGATAATCGGGATCCGGCCCGGAGAAAAGATCCACGAGATACTGATCACGGAGGACGAATCCCGGAGGGCACGGGAGTTCGACGACTTCTATGTCATACAACCAGAACTTGCATTCTGGAAAGAGGAGGATCTCCCGGGAGGAAGGCGCTTGCCCGAGGGGTTCCGCTACAGCAGCGACGCGAATACCCAATGGCTCACGGGGAAGGATCTCCAGAATATCATACGGGAGGGTTGACGCCGGGGTGCTTCTCTCATGCCTGATCCTGAAAGAGCGGGTTCTGCATGCCTGAACATCGATCCCCGGGACAACCGGATGCGGCGCCCATGATTCCCTACAGCCACCAGTGGATTGATAAAGATGATCTGCGTGCGGTCGCTGATGCCCTGCAGGATGAGTGGATCACCACCGGCCCCCGGGTGGGGGAGTTCGAGAATCGCATCGCAGAGTACATTGGATGCCGGCATGCAGTCGCCGTGAACTCGGGCACGAGTGCCCTTGATATCGCCGTCCAGTCCCTGTATCTGCCCCGTGGCTCCGAGATCATTACGACGCCCTTCACCTTTGTAGCCACGTCGAATGCCATCCTCTACAACGGGCACAGGCCCGTCTTTGCCGATATCGAGGAGGATACCCGGAATATCGATCCGGATGCCGTCCGGAGACTGGTGGGGCCCCGCACCCGGGCCATCATCGGCATGGATTTCGCCGGCCATCCCTGCGAGCTCGGGGTGTTCCGGGAGATTGCAGACGAGCACGGCCTCGCCCTTCTCGACGACGGCTGCCATGCCCTTGGCGCCACGTACCAAGGGAAGAGGGTAGGAACTCAGGCCGATCTCACCCTCTTCTCGTTCCACCCGGTGAAGCACATCACGACCGGGGAGGGAGGGGCTGTCGTCACGAATGACGGGGCCCTTGCGGAAAGACTCCGGCTCCTCCGGAGCCATGGGATCGACCGCACCGCCATGGAGCGGGCCGGAGGGAAGGGGGGATGGGCCTATGACCAGGTCCTCCTGGGCAGGAATTACCGGCTCACCGACTTCCAGGCGGCCCTCGGGATGTCGCAGCTCCGGAAACTGGATGGGTTCCTCGAGAGACGAGATGAGATCGCCCGGCGCTACCAGGAGGCATTAGCCGATATTCCCTCCATCCGCACCCCGGTGGTCCGCGGACACGTGCGGCATGCCTGGCACCTCTATACGGTTCTCCTCGAGGGGATCGACAGGGATAGATTCTATTCGGGGATGCGGAACCGGGGGATGGGGGTGAATGTCCACTATATCCCGATCTATCACTTTGCGTATTACCGGAAGAGGTTCCGTATATCACCGAAGAAGTTCCCGGTGGCTGAGTCCGTGTTCCGCCGGATCATCACCCTCCCCCTCTATCCCGGCCTCACGGATCGAGAGCTGGAACAGGTGATCATGGCCACCCGGAACCAGGTCCGGGAACAGGAGAGCTGACCGATGGAGATCCTGCTCATCAACCCGCCCATCCGCGAGTGGGCCAAGCCCAACTGCATGCCCCTGGGGCTCGGGTATATCGCTGCAACCTTGCGTGAAGCCGGCCACTTCATCGATGTCTTGGATATCAATGCCCACAGGTACTCAAAGGAAGCCGTCAGCGGGTTCCTCGAAGAGAAAAATCCGGACCTCATCATGACCGGGGGCATCATCACGGTCTTCAAGTACCTGCAGTGGCTCACGGCCACGATCGGGGACGTCCATCCGGACGTCCCCGTTGTCCTCGGTGGATCGGTCTCCACCTCCATCCCGGAGATCACCCTCCTCACGATGCATGCAGATGTTGCCTGCATCGGCGAGGGCGAGATCACCACGGTTGAGGTTGCAGACCGGATCGGGAAGGGCGAGGGTCTGGAGGGTGTCAAAGGGATCTGGTACAAAAACGGGGACAGGATCATCCAGAATGAACCCCGGCCCCCGATCAGGGACATGGATTCCATCCCCTTCCCGGCGTATGATCTCTTTCCCACGGAGATCTATGTCCAGAACCCCGTCGGGTACATCAACCGGGACAAGTGGGGCACCGGGACGAGAATTTCCGATGATGTCCCGGGATCCATGAATATCAATGTGACCCGGGGGTGCCCCTACCGGTGCGGGTTCTGCTACCATGATTACCTCGGCCCTGGATATCGTCACCGGTCTCCTGGACATGTCCTCAGGGAGATGGACTTCCTGAACGAGCGCTACGGGGTGACCTATTTCCTGTGGGCCGATGATGAGGCGGTGGTGAATGCCCGGTTCATCCATGACTTCTGTGACCTGATGGTCAGTTCCCGGAGAGCATATCAGTTCGCTCTCGCCGGGCGCGTCAATCTGATGACCGAGAAGATGCTCAACGAGCTCAGGGAGGCAGGGTGCAACATGGTGGGGTACGGCATCGAGTCAGGCAGCCAGAAAATCCTGGATGCCATGCAGAAGAACGTGACCGTCGATCAGGCGAAACGGGCGGTCCGCCTCACCCAGAAGGTCTTCGGGGACGCGGACTGCAGCTTCATCATCGGGTACCCCGGGGAGACCGAGGGGACCATACGGGAGACCGCCGCCTTCTGCAAGGAACTCAACCTTGCCCCGGAGGTGATCTTCTTTGCAACGGCATACCCGGGGACCCCGCTCTACCGGATTGCCCTTGAACAGGGACTCATAAAGGACGAGGTGGAGTACATATCGGGGCTCTGGGAGCAGGGGGAGCAGATCGCGGTGAATTTCACGCAATGGACAAACGAGGAGCTCTACCGGAAGCGGGAGGATCTAATCCGCGAGCTGAAGGCCTGGAATGTCACGAGGCATTCAACCGGGGAGAACCTATGAAGATGCTCATCGTCATTCCGGCCCGGGGCGGGAGCAAGGGCGTCCCTGACAAGAATGTGGTTCCTCTCATGGGGAAACCATTGATCGGGTATACCATAGAAGCTGCCCAGAAGGCGAGCCTTGCCGACCGCATCTGCGTATCCACGGAGGACGAGAAGATTGCCCGCGTCGCCCGGGAATATGGCGTCCAGGTCGTCCCCCGCCCCCCGGATCTGGCCATGGATGCGGCCCCTATCGAGTGGGCTCTGCGCCATGCGGTTCGTTACCTTGCCGAGAAGGAGGGGTATTCTTCCGATATCGTGGTGTGGCTCCAGGCGAATGTTCCCCTCCGCAAGGACGGCCAGATAGACGCAGTTATCCGGAAGCTGGTGGACTCGGGTGCTGATTCCGTGATAACCGTCACTCCGGTCACGGAACAACCGGAATGGATGAAGAGACTCGCGGAAGGGGACCGCATTGTGCACATGTCCCGCACGAAGGGATTCCGGAGGCAGGATTACCCGGAGGACCTCTATATTGCCGATGGTGCCGTCATCGCCATTCGCACGGATGTGCTCATGGCAACGGAAGGACTGACCGGTATGCACGTCTTCCTGGGGGAAGATATCCGTGCGGTGGTTGAGGAGGCCAGGTTTGCCATCGAGATTGATGAGCCCTTTGATTTGGAGGTGGCCGAGGGGCTTCTCCTGCACGATGCATGCAGAAGGCAGGACAGGTAAGGTCAGGCCTCCCTTTCTCCGGATGTTCCCCGGGGCGGATTAAGATCAAGGGATTCCTGATCCCTAGCCTCGGCTTCCCTGAGCAGGGAGCGGCAGATCCCCCGGAACCGGTCAACAACCTTTCCATCAAACCGAAACCCGTGCTGCTCGCGGATGCGATCCAGGATCCCCTCGTCAACATACGCCCCCTCCGATAGAATCCGATCGAGGTTGCGGGAGAGCTCCTCCTTTGTGAATGCAACCAGGTAGGGGCTGTACCGTGAGTATATGGAATAGGCCGGAGGGGTAACAAAACTGTAGGAGAGGACTCTTTTTCCCGCCATAAGCGCCTCTAACATCAGGGATGAGACAGACTGTACGATGATCAGGTCGGGGACCACCATGAACCGCGGGGTGGTGAGCTCTTTCTCCAGGATGACGTTGGGCCGGCCCTTCACGAGTTCAGCCAGCTCCTGATCGATGAAATCACCTTTTGGCTTCAGCACCCGGAGGATATTTTCATACTTGTCAGTCGCATTGAGGACATCCTCATGGAACTGGACCGCCGGCCCCTTTGTGATGGAACTCCCGGGCTCCCAGCCGGATCCCATGATAGCGACAATGGTAAACTGTTTCTTGAGCTCCCTGTACTTCCCGGGGATATCATTCTCCCTGAGATATCGGAAGACACTGTCAGATCCATAGATATCCGCACCGATGATCTCCGTGCGGGAGTAGGCGAGACCTTTCTTGTGGAACTCACGATAGAATTCCCCCCAAAGTGCATAGACATCAAAGACCATATGGCTGAAGATGACACCATGGTAATACAACTCCCCCCACTGGAACCCAACGGTCCTGTTCCCGTGTTCATGGGTGACGAGGGTCCTGACGATGTGGTACGGGCTGTATTCATCCCGGGAGATGAAGACCTTCACATCGAAATGTTCGAGCTCCAGTTCTGCATCAACCTTCATTTTCATCAACGCGAGAGCCGGAAAGACATAGAGGGGACCCTTCATGGAGCCTTTCAGGAACCCTGCCCATCTTCCCAATCCCTTGAGGGTGAAGTCAAGAAGCACGCGACGGAGAAAGAACGAGAGCGGGAACCGGATCCGGTCCAGCTCCACGTAGGGCGCTCCGAACTCCCGGAACATCCCGGCCGCACCCGGTTCCAGCCTGTGACCATACCGCACCATATGGAGGACCCGGGAAGGATGGAAATCGGCCTCATCATAGAGGAAAAATTGTCGGGTCTCGGGATCGTAGCCCCGCTCGCGGAGTAGACCGTTGCTCTGCATATCCAACCCGTACGTGAACCGTACCCTGTGGCTTTTCCTGAGGGTGATCCCACGAAGGGCCTCTTTTACCATGACAGCCCCCAGGAGCAGGGGGAATATCGCTGCAAATCCTCCCACCCGGACCATGGTATTCATACGGTTGATAACCCGATACCATGCCGGAACAATTATCCCTCCACCAGTATGGAACCGGGGGGAAAGGAATGGCATCACCTCCAGATCATCCAGCGGTAGGAAAATAACCCGCCTGTACTTCCGGGATATATCTGAAAGAAATACTAGGGTTTTTACGCGTTTCCAGGTATACCGGATCAGCATTTCCTTGCGGAGAACTGTTTCATATTCCTCCCTGCCGCAGAATGCAATCGCTACCCTCTGGTAAAGGTTCTCGCGGTGGAGGTCGCAGATGCCATCATTCACCCGCTGGTAGGACTCTTCCATGGTATCATAGAAAGAGCCGAGGAGATCCACATAATCCAGCTTTCTGATGGGTGCCAGAAGAGGAAACCCGAAACGGCCCAGAAGGCCGATCAGTCCTTCCGCCATCCGGGTCTCATGAATGAAATACACAATACGGGCTTTCCTGGGCAGGAGAAGCGCTATGGCCAGTGAAGGGAGGGAGAGTCGCTCGACGAAGAGGGCTTCATCATTCTGCTGCATTATCATGACCGTGAGCTGACATCTCCGAACCCCAATCTCCGCCCGGAAACAGATTTCCCGAAAGGAATTCCCCCGACGTCGGAAGTGACGCCTGTACCGGGATCCCAATTAATCTGTAGATAGTGGAGGGAATATCGGCATTAACTCTTTGCTTGTTCGTGGTTTCTGATCTACTCCCTGAAAATTTGGATCACCTCCTGTGCCTGAATGCCTGAAGAATGGGATTCTTGCCGCCCCCGGAGTTCGGGAAATGCGGGAATGCTGATATTTTCGGAAATGTCGGATTGATATAATTTTTTCGATATTCCGGAAACTACTCCAAGATGAGAGGAGGGTGATCGATGGCTACTTATCTAGGGTCGCTCCCGGAAAGGGAGAATACCGGGTCTTTAGGGAAGATTCAATCAAGGCCGGTCTTCTGGAGGCCGGGGGTCTGTATCCCAAAGTAATCGTAGCAGGAGACGCAGAGGGGGAGCTCGTCATGCCGCATCTCCACGAGGAGGTCCCTGAACCGGTTGATCCGGTCCGAGGTCCAGATCTCCTGGAGACTCTGGCGGGAGAGATCACCTACCACCATGAGGTTGTCGTAATCCCCGCAGCATGCGGAGACCATCCCGTCCCAATTGATAGAGAGCTTGTCAAAGACCTCCTGACACTCTGGGTGCTTCTTCACCACCGACTCCTGGCCTTTTAGGAACCGGAGGGTCGCCTTCTCCTCATTGCCCAGGGGGGCGGCATCGATGTCTATGTGCTCAAGGATCGTCCTCCCGATGGTGAGAAGATCCACGAAAGCAGAGACCCGGTCCCTGAACGCCCTCACTTGGTCCAGCCTCTCGTAGGTGATGGTAGTGGAGACGTGGATGAAGGGTTTCTCCCGGTCTCCCCTCATCGCATGAAGCTGCTCCACCTTTGCCAGAAGCTCATCAAAGAAATCACGATTCCTCATCTCCCGGTAGCTCTTCCGGTCAACCCCCTGGAAAGAGAACTTGATGCTATCCAACGGGATCTCGAGGAACTCCTCCATCAAGGACTTGGTGAGGAGGCTCCCATTGGTATTCAGGTGGATGAGGGATCCGCATGCCTTCACATCCCGCATATATGGGAGGACTTTCGGGTGGAGGAGCGGTTCTCCCCACCGGATGAACCGGACTGGCGTCTTATGAGGCCGGATTTCCTTCAGGATCCTCCGGAAGATGCCGTCGGACATAAAGCCTGACGCCCGTTTGACGGTCCCTACCCCGGTCGGGCACATCAGGCAGTGGAAGTTGCATCGATTGGTAAGCTCCACGTCAATGTACCTTGGGAAAGGAGGTAGGTGGTCCCGCCTCCATCCGGAATTCCCGCTATCGCAGATGGCGTAGATGGGCTGAAACGGGTTTGTTATCGTGACCATGCCTCTGCTAATATATTCTTCGCGATCCAATCATGAAAGTATTCCCATCTGGAAACTCTGGAAGCGAGAGCCCCCTTGCAGGACCGTGGTTAGGAGAAACCTTCACGACCTGCGAGCCCCACACGTGTACCATGGGCGGCGGTGTGCTGGGGGTCATTCCAGCCCGTGGCGGAAGCAAGGGACTCCCGAAAAAGAACATTCTGCCACTCTGCGGGAAACCGCTGATAGGCTATACGATTGAAGCGGCGAAGTATGCTGCCCACGTGGACCGTGTTGTAGTGTCAACTGAGGATGCGGAGATTGCGAAGATCTCCCGATCCTTCGGGGCTGATGTGATTATCAGGCCGCCAGCCCTCGCCACGGATACTGCATCAACCATGGACGTGGTCTTCCATGCACTGGACTTCATCAGAAGGACAGATGCCCCGGATCTTCTCATCCTTCTCCAGGCGACATCGCCCCTCCGCACCTCACAGGACATCGATGCTGCTGTTGATCTCTTCCACCAATCGGAATGTGATACGGTGGTGAGCGTTTGCGAACCCCGGCACCCCCCCTACTGGTGCTTCACACTATCAGGGAGCTACCTCATCCCGCTTTTTGGGAAGGAGGAGAGAACGACCCGCAGACAAGATCTCCTTCGTGTCCTATGCCCGAACGGCGCCATCTATATCGCGAGGCCAGAAGTGCTTCGGAGCATCGGGAACTTCTTTGGTGGCCGTACGGTTCCCTATCAGATGCCTGCAGAGCGGTCGATAGACATTGATACTGAGATCGATTTTCGCCTGGCAGATATTCTCATGAGGCAAAGAATCGCTGATTCCATCTGAACAAGAAACCATCCCAGGATTTTAGGGGCAGACTCGCCTCTGGTAAAAATCCTTTATCACCTGCACAACATGATCGATTTCGCTGCGGGAAATACCTGGATACAAGGGGAGACTCACGATTGTCTCTGCAATCCGGTCTGTCACTGGCAGGGTACAATCGTAATGGAGCACATTCCGATAATAAGAAGTTGCGTGGATAGGAGTGAAATAAATCTTTGTCAATATCCCCTGCTTCCCTAGGTATGTAATCAGATCATCTCGATCTCGGGCTTCTACAGAGAAAATCTGGTAAACGTGAAAAAGGCCAGCTGGCACATCCTTCACGGTAATCTCATGGACGTGCTTCGGGAGCTCTCTGCGGTAATAGCCCGCCTTCTGCCGGCGGAGACGGATTATTTTATCGGCCTTTTGCAATTGAGCAAGCCCCAGTGCAGCAGAGAGGTTGGATAAGCGGAAGTTGTAACCAAGGGTGATATAATCCATGAGCTCGTTGGAGGAGAAGTAATTGCATGTCTCGAGTCTCCCGTGGGACCGGATGAGACGACAGCGTTCGGCGATTTCTCTCTCTCCGGTCACTACCGCCCCCCCCTCACCCGTGGTGATCACTTTGTTCTGGCAGAACGAAAGTACGCCGGTATCACCAAACGTTCCAACCTTCCTTCTGCCTGCCCGGGCTCCGAATGCCTCTGCCGCATCCTCGAGAAGTAATAAATCATGATCCACTGCAATCTCCCCAAGCTCCCGGATTCGGCATGGGCAGCCCCCATAGTGAACAGGAATGATGGCCTTCGTCTTTGGTGTGATCCGCTCAACAACATCCTCCGGGTCCAATCCGTAGGTAACGGGCTCGATATCGGCAAAGATAGGTCTGGCCCCTACAAAGAGAGGAGCGTTCGCAGTGGCGATGAAGGTGAAGGAAGGGACAATCACCTCGTCTCCCTGGGTAATCCCATATGCCAGCAATGCAGTATGAAGCGCAGAAGTTCCGGAATTGAGGGTTACTACGTGCTCCACTCCAAGAAACTCGGCCAGTCCCCTTTCAAACGCCTCGACTTGGGGTCCGACCGCCCAGTTCATGCCGGCGGCCACCGCGTCTGTCAGGGCGGCGAGATCCTTGTCATCGGAATAGATTCTGAAGAGGGGGATCTGCCACATCGGTCCAAACCCTCCCGGAGGTACATGCGGTTCTCCGGGTATCATCAGATCTTTCCCTCCCTGCAGGCATAAAGGTGCAGGCATCCCCGGGAAACCGTGGCAGGAGGGAGAGGTTGCACCCGCTTCCGATGGTGGGATCCTCCTCACCACGGCAATGGGAGGGTCTCTGAAAAAAGAGATTATGGTGGGATCGGTCGTTTCAGGAGCGGGGGAACCGGAGAAAGAGTGAACGTCTCGTGTGGAGGGATGGGAAAGGATATACGAAGTGAAGGAGAAAGTCGTGAGAGAATATTTTACGAAAAAAACTAGAGGAAGAGTGAGCGAAATCTGAGGGGATACCCTCCATGATCGGGCGAATCAAAATCGGGAATTCCGAGATAGGTGAAGGAGCACCCTGTTTTATTGTCGCAGAACTGGGAGTGAACCACAACCGGGACCTTCAGCTGGCAAAGAAATCGATCCTTGCGATAGCCGAATCCGGGGCTGATGCAGTGAAAGTGCAG
>Ga0335070_10007616_pt1 | contig 12690 bp, 8 predicted proteins | sample Lox_Sample_13_FD_206722 | JGI IMG/M metagenome (GOLD analysis project Ga0335070, IMG submission 206722) | Soil microbial communities from Loxahatchee National Wildlife Refuge, Florida, United States - Lox_Sample_1.3 | ecosystem: Environmental > Terrestrial > Soil > Wetlands | place: USA: Florida...
TGACAGTTGCTCCGGCCGAGATCGTGCCCACGTTCACCTGACTGTCGACGATGGTCACGTTGTCGGGCACGCTGAGCAACTCGGCGATGACGTCCGTGGCTATCGTGCCGCTGGCGTTCTTGATCCTGAGGTTAAGCTGGTAGTCAAAGAGGGTCCGCCCGACACGTGTCTTGCTGACCAGCCCGTAGCTGAGGATGTTCAGCCAGGCCTTGCACTCGGCCTCCGGCGTGTTGCCGTAAACCCCCATGTTGATCCGGCCGCCGTCGGGCTCTGGTTCGAGGCTGAAGTCCGATGCCGGATCGCCGGCGTCGATGCAGGGCGAGTTGGCGGCAAGATGAAAGTCGCCATTGGCGGCATCGACGAAGAGCGGATCAATGTTCAGGTTGCCGGTGCCGGGCCAGCCGCCTTGGACGTCGCAGTAGTTCACGACTGGGGAGCTTGAGAACATGCTGATTTCCAACGGCGTGTCACCCCACAAGATGCAGTTGGTCAGGGTGGGGTTGGGGGAGTTTGTGCAGTCCACACCGCCGCCTCGCACCGTCGCTGTGTTTCTGCTGATCGTGCAGTTGGCCAGCATGGGGGTCGATGCGTCGCAGCTCAAGCCGCCGCCGGCACCGGACGGTCCACTGCTCTGGTTGTCGCGGATGGTACAGTGGACCAGCGTGGGGGCAGAGGATGACCTGCAGCACAAACCGCCGCCAATTGGGGCTGCATTCCCGCTGATGGCGCAGTTGGTGAGAGTGGGCCTGGAGGAGTAGCAGCAGAACAGACCGCCGCCGGAGCTCGCCGTATTTGCGCTGATGGCACAGTTGGTCAGCCTCGGACTGGAGGAACTGCAGAACACACCGCCTCCGGCGTTGGAAGTCGCGGCGTTCGTGCCGATAGTGCATTCGGTCGCCCGGAGGTAGGTGGTGCTGCCATCACAGTAAACGCCGCCACCTGAAGGGGCCCGGTTGCCGGTGATCGTGCAGGCGGTCAAAGTCGTAGTGGAATGGTACGACGCTGAGGCGGTGGTGCAGTAGACGGCGCCACCTGCGGATGAAGCCGTGTTGCCGCTGATGATGCAGTTGATCAGCTTCGGATTGGAGTGATAGGAAGATGATGAGGTGGTGCAGTAAACACCCCCGCCGCAGTACAGAGCCAGGTTTCCGCTGATGGTGCAGTTGATGAGGGTGGGGCTGGCGCCGGAGCAGTAGACGCCGGCGCCGTTGGATCCACCGCTGGCGGTGATTGTGCAGTTGACGATCGTGGGGCTGGTGTTCTCGCAGGAGATGCCGCTGTTGCTGGCCGTGCGAATGGTGAAGCCGTCGACCCTTGCACCCGCGTTCTCGGCGGTGTGAAAATAGAAGCCCCGCCCGTTGCCTCGGCAATCAATGACGCAATGAGCTGCCCCGCCGGCGCTTCGCACGGTGATGGACTTCCCGCTGAAGTTGAGGTTTTTGTTGCCCGTGCCTGTATACGTGCCATCAGCAACAATGACCTCGACGACAGTGTTTGGGCCTCCGCTGGCGGCGTTGATGCCATCCTGAATCTTGCAGAACGGATCGGTCTGGCTGCCGGAGCCGGGGCCCGGGCAATGGGCGGTATCCACGTACCAGGTTTCGTGCGGCTCGCATTCGTCGGGGATTCCGTCGGCGTTCACGTCCTCGCTTGTTCCACAAGCGATATCGCACTTATCCCACACCCCGTTGCCGTTGCAGTCCAGGCCGTCGTGGTCCGCCGGCTCACACTGCGCCATCGTGGTGCAGTCAACCGGCCATTGGGCAACGGCCCTGTCGGCGAGGAATCCAGCCACACTGCGGGTCATGTTCACAGCGTAGGCGTAGTTGATGTAACCGGCCGTATCCACCGAATCACAGGCGTGATGATAGCACGGGTTATTGTCGGGGTTGTCTTCGATCAGCAGGCAGGCATGGAAACCGGCGCTCTCGAACGGCCCCTGGTCGCTGCTGGGATAGCTCTCCGGGATGAGTGCAGCGGTCAGCCCGCGGCCGTACTCGGCGATGGCGCTGCTCAGCAGGTTCATGATCACGCCGCATGACACGAAACCGAACACCTCCGCCTGGTTGTTGCCGTTGTTGTACGCGATCATGTCCATCGAGATCATGCCGCGGATGTCATCGGTAAGGTGGGCGCTGACGTACGCGCTGCTGCCGACCAGGCCGTGCTCTTCCGCGTCGAAGGCGATGTATTTGATGGTGTACTCGCACTCGTACGCCGAGAGGACCCGGGCAACTTCCAGGACGCCGGCCACGCCTGATGCATTGTCGTCCGCGCCGGGGGTGCCGGCTGAGTCGTAGTGGGCGCCGATGACGTAATATGAGTCGGGGTGCACGGTGCCGAACTGGGTGGCGATGACGTTGTAGCAGGTTGTGCTGTCGTGGGTGAAGCTCTGGAGTTCCACGCCGAGCCCGTAACCTACGAACGCTCCTGCGATGTTGTCGCGGGCGGGGGTGTGGTCCGGTCCCGTCAGGACGTCGCGGTTGTTCCCGTTGTGGGTGAACAACAAGTCATCCAGGTGGTGCTGATATGTGGATTGACTGACTTCGCCCGCCACCCGTTGCCCGATGTCGCTGGCATCGGCGATGGAAACGAGGCAGAGAGGGACCAAGAAAGCGCAGAGACGGAACGCAAAGTGCTCGCGTTGCATTGCCTTCCTCCTCTTCACGATCGTCTCGGATGTCTGCGGTGCCTACGGAGGGCAACGAGGCTGGAAGTTACTCCCCAGGCCAGCAGGGTGCGCTCGCAATTGAGCGTGGCGCGGGCGGACGCCGACCCCCGGGCCGCCCGGGCGCCTTGTCATTGTACCTCAGTCGGGTCCGGAAAATCAAGAGGAACACCCACCTCCCGGGTTGACGTGCGGTCGCCGACCGTGTGCATCTCCGACCGGCAAGTCCCATCGGCATCAACGTGATTTGCGGTCGTGCGGGAGACGATGACCGTGAACCGTCAAGGTTTTTTGGGCGAGGTTTTTCGGTACACCCCTTTTTCGCAGGCGACGACGAAGGTCTCCGCGGTCGTCTTGAGCCGCTCCCAGTCCTGGCGGATGCGCTCGGCCTCACGAGGGTCGATGGCGCTGTCGTCGGTGACGGATTCGCTGACCTCGTTCAAGAGCTCGCTGAATGCCTGGACCAGATGCTGCGTCGAATGAAGCAGGTCCTTGTCGATGTCGGGGCTGACTTTCGTGGGGTTATAGACGAAGAAGCCATCAGCCTGCTGGCACAGCCAGTTGACCACGGGGATATGACCGGTGAGTTGGACGATCTCCCTCAAGCGGTCAAGCGGATTGAGCGTGCCGCTGGCGTCAGGGTCATCGGGGTCGGCTTCCTCACACCATTTGTACACCAGCGCGGGGCTGACATGCAGCCTCGCGGCCAGCATCTTCACGCCGACCTTGTCGGCCGCCTCGCGGAGTACTTCGAACGACTGCATCGCTGTCTCCTTCGGGCGCCCGGGTCGCGGGGGCAGACCACCCCGCGAGGGCGCTTGGGGCTGGTAAAAGTCTGTCATCCCTCCTCGTCCCGCGGCCCATTATAATCGGCGCGCGAGGAAGGTGCGATTGCATGATTCCCGAACCCCGGAAGGCGGCTTTCCAGACCAAGACGATGCTTCGTGGGATGCTGGCGATGGCGGGGTTGTCGCCCCGTAAGCGTCACGGCCAGCACTTCCTGATCGACCGCAACCTGATGACGAAGCTGCTGGACAGTGCCGAGCTGCGGCCGGGGGATTGCGTCCTGGAAGTGGGGGCGGGGACCGGCTGCCTGACGGCCCTGCTCGCGGAGCGGGCCGGCCGGGTCATCACCGCTGAGATCGACGAGGGCTTGGCCGGGCTGGCTCGCGAGTGCCTTGCCCCATTTCGGAATGTCACGCTGCTGCGTTGCGACGCGCTGGCAAGGAAATCGGCGATCGCGGAGGAGTTGCAGCAGGCGGTCGAGGATGCGCTGTCGTCGACGGCCGGTCGGCTCAAGCTGGTGGCCAATCTGCCCTATGACATTGCCACGCCGCTGATCGTAGACCTGCTTGTCGGCACGTTGCCCTTCGAGCGGCTGTGCTTCACCGTGCAGGCGGAGGTCGGGGGGCGATTCTTCGCCGAGGCGGGGTCCGCGGAGTACGGGCCGGTCAGTATCGTGGCGCAGCTTCTGACGGAGGGCCGGCGGATCTGTCGCGTTCCTCCGCAGGCCTTCTGGCCGGAGCCGGAGGTCCATTCGGTGATGATGCGTCTGGATCGGCGGTCGGCCCTGGAAGCGGGCCCACGGGACCCCGCGAGGTTTGCCGAGTTCGTCAGGTCGTTCTTCCTTCATCGCCGGAAAACGATGGCCCATTTGGCCCGGCAGCGGGAGGATGCCGACCGTTGCCTCGCGGCGTTCGGTGGCGTTGGTATCGCGGGCGAGCGCCGGCCGGAGGATGTGACGCCGGGCCAGTGGGCGGATCTCTATCGAGAGATTTGCTGACGAGCGGTTGGGCGTGGATTATACTGGCCGCCGGTCGAATCTTCTGGTTGATGCACGAGAACGTGCGGGTCATTGGAGCGAAGAGCAGAGGCCGCGCATGCGAAAGGGCGACTTGTCGGATCTAACGATTAGCACGACGCACCTGGTCAAGAGTGAGGATCTGAATCACCACCGGACGCTGTATGCCGGCAGGTGCGCCGAATGGTGCGTTCAGATGGCCTACATCGCGGCGGAGAGCTGCTTCGACGTGGCTCGGCCGCTGGTGTTCATGTCCATCCGCAGCCTGTCGATGCGAACACCGGCCCAGCTCGGAGAGATCATCCAGTTCACCGGGCGAGTGGATTACGTCGGTGAATCCACGATCGGCATTCGCGTGGATGGCCGCAAGCTCCAGCCGAAAGACGAGCAGAAGATGGTTGTGACCGGCACGTTCCTTTTCTGCACCGTTGATGAGCACGGCAAGGCCGAGCCGCACGGACTGCCCGCACTGGCTCCAAAGTCTGAGACCGCCAAGAGCCGGTGGAGGGATGCCGAAGGGGAGCGTGAGGGGGATTGATCAATCTCGACGATACGATTGTCGCGATCAGCTCGCCGCGGGGGAGCGGGGCGCGGGGGATCGTGCGATTGAGCGGGCCGGAGGCGGTGGCTATCGCGGCAGGGGTGTTCTCCGCTTCCACAGGTGACGAGCCGGGAGCCGTGGCGGACAGCCGGTACTTGGAGGGGCAGATCGAGGTCGCGCCGGGCCGTTTGCCGGGGGCGGCTTACCTGTTTCGGGCACCACGGAGCTACACGCGGCAGGATGTCGTCGAGTTGCATCTGCTGGGGGCGCCCGGCGTGCTGGCGCTGGTTGTGGAGGCGTGCTTGACGGCGGGGGCTCGACGGGCGGAACCGGGGGAGTTTACGGCACGGGCATTTCTGGCGGGAGCGTTCGATCTGTCACAGGTCCACGGCATCGCCGGCATGATCGCAGCGCGATCCGATCATCAGCTTCGCGCGGCCGAGCGGTTGCTGCACGGCGCGCTGGCCAGGACGGCCCGGAAGGCACGGGAGGAGTTGGCTGAGCTGCTTTCGCTGGTCGAAGGGGCGCTCGATTTCGCCGACGAGCCGATCGAGTTCATCACCGTCGGGGAGCTGCAACAGCGGTTGAACGCGGTGCAAGAATCGCTGCGATCGACCGCCGCGGCGGGCCTGCGGGCGGAGCGATGGGGGCAGCTTGCCCACGTGGTGCTGGCGGGTGAACCCAATGTCGGGAAGTCCAGCCTGCTGAATCGGCTGACGGGGCTTGATCGAGCGATCTGCGCGCCATTGGCTGGAACGACACGGGACGTTCTGTCGGCGCCGCTGGAGATGGAAGCGACCGAGTGCCTGCTGATCGACGTGGCCGGCCTGATGGACGAGTACGAGGCCGAAGGACTGCACGGCCGCATACAGGCGGCCGCGCGACAGGCGATGAGGCACGCCGATCTGGTCTTGCAGGTGGTCGATGCGGGCAGCGATGTAGACCAGGCGAGGGTGGAAGGCGCTGTGCTGGGCGTCTGCTCTGCTCCTCGGATCATCGTGGCAAACAAGAGCGATCTGCTTTCGCCCGATCGGCGGGCGGTGGTCGACGAGGAGCTGCGGCGGCGGACTGGCTCGCCGGTCTGCCTGATCAGCGCTGTGACGGGCGAGGGCTGCGAGGCGTTGAAGGTCGAAATCGAGCGGGCCCTCAGCGGGCGGCCCGTGGATGTGCACGATGCTTCGATCGCCCTCATGGCCGAGCATCGGGATGCGCTGGAACGGTCAATAGATGCGCTGGAGCGGGCGATCGGCCTGGCGAGCGAGTGCGACGAAGCGCTGATGAACGCCGAGCTGGTCGCCGCGGAATTGCACACCGCCGCGGAAGCCCTGGGCACGCTGGTGGGCCAGGAGGATGTTGAGGATCTCCTGGGCCGGATCTTCTCTCGCTTCTGCATAGGCAAGTGATGCCAGGTCCTGTCACCCCGTCGAGATCGGATCGTGCTGGCCGCGATCCGGATCGTCGGCCTTGATCTCGATGTGAATCCTCTCCGGCGGAACGCCAAGGACGGCCGCGATGGCGCGGATCGCCTCAACGCAAGCGTCCGTCGCCCGATCCTGCGTGCCGAGCTGGGCGCACTTGACAATCGAGGCGGACTCGCCGTTGCGCACCGCCTCCGGCAGAAGATCCTGCTCGTTGAAGGCGTTGCCCTCGTTCTTCCAGATCAGCATCTTGTCGCCGGCATAGATGGGCGTGGCGCGGAGGATCGACGCCCGCGGCAGGGTCACGTACCAGTCAGGGCCGGCGCGGTGGACGTCGATCTTCTCAAGAGGGATTCCCAACTCGCAACTGACCGGCACGACGGCCGCGAGGTTGCGCCAGTTGGAGACGGCTCCCCAGGTGTACGGTTTGGGCTCTTTGCGGCAGACCCATTGCAGCGTGCTGGTTTCCACGCGGAGCGTTCGCAACTGAGCGACGCGCCGCACGGTATCGACCGAGATCGTGCCCCAGGTGCCGCGGTCCTTCACCGGCGGGCCGGTCGGTGCCGAAGTCAGACCGATGGAGGGCTCGGCGACGATCACGCCGAGCATGATGCCCAGCACGCCGGCTGTAAGAACCCACCTCATTGCCCGCCTCCTTTCGGCTCGTCGTCGTAGACCACGCGGACGGTCACATCGGGGCCGGCCAGCGTCTGCACGCACTCGTGGACGACCGCCCGTGACTGCTCACGCAGAGCGGCTTCGAGCCCGGCGTCGCGGACCCAGGCGGCGACGTTGCGCTGGGCATCGTCGAAGGCCAGATGCTGCAGCCGCGTCCACTCGGCCTCTTGGGCGTCGCCCTTGGTCTGGCGGTCGATGGTGGGCGAGCGGTCCAGATCGATCCGCGGCGTGCTGACCGGGCTCGGCGGCGGCAATCGCAGCGTGACGGTCTTGTCGCCGAGCTCGATCCGCTCCGGGGAAATCGTTTCCAGGCCAATGCCGTATTCCACCGAGACGGTCACTTCCTGGAGGACGGCGTCCTCGACGACGGCGCCGTTGACCAGCTCGTTAATGGCCATCCCGCCGGCCGCGACGCGGATGGCGTACTGGGCCAGCTTCAGGGCCTTTCCGGTCGGGAGCATGGCGAGCACGGCCCAGGGGCCGGCCTTCTCGGCACGCTCCATCAGGTCGGGGCGGTTGGAGGTGGCCCAGCAGCCGGTGCGGTTAAGGACGACTTCGGCGGCGGTGAGCTGCCGGATGGGGACGACGGAAAGCTGTCGGGCGGTATCCAGGCGGATCTGGTCCTCGGTTTTGACGGCCGACTTCTGGCGATACATCAGCCCGGTGCAGAATGGCACCGCAAAAGCCAGCACCGCACCGCTGAGCACTGCTTTCCTTACGTACACGGCTGAATCTCCAGGCCGCAGGGGCGTGCGGCCGCGCTGGGGGGTTGCACCACAGCCTTGTACACATGGGGGGGCGTTGCGATGCATGAACAGCCTGAACCGCATGTACGTGCGCATGCTGAAGTTATGCCGATCCTCGCCGGACCTGCCGGTGCTCAACCAAGCAGCTTGTCGTCGGGAAGATCCGACGCCTGGTATGTGGAGAGGGCCGCCAGCAGGAGGTAATAGGCGAGCTGCTCGCGTGTCCGCCGGCGCATCCAGACGATGGGGAACTCGCCGGTGCGGCCGCTGTCCTCGTCGATGAAGATGACGCCGCAGCGGAGGTCGATGAGCAGCTTCGCGGTGCGCAGGTTGTAGTAGCCGTAGGATGGGCGATTTCGCCCATCGGTTGAACCCGAGCCGCATGAAATGCGCGCCGGTATTCCAGGGGCATCCGTCGGCCAAGGTGCCGGAGGTGACGCGAGGAGGCCAGGGGCGTGGTTGGTTCGACGCGTGCCGAGGCGGGAGCGTTCAGGACCGTGGGCCCAATGGCCCACGCTACGGCTACGGCTACTCGGCGAGAGCCTCGCCCGCCCGCCCCCGGCGTTTTCACTTCCCGTGCTTCGCCGGATCGTATTCCAGGCCGAAGTGCTTCATCTTCTTATAGAGCGTGGTGCGGTTGATCTCCAGCATCTCGGCGGTTGTCTGGCGGTTCCAGTTGTTGGCCCGCAACGCGGCCTCGATGATCCGGCGCTCGGGCTCTTCCAGGGCGTCCTTCAGCGACATCGGGCGGAACGCTCCGGTCGCAGCGGCGGCGTCGGGCGGGGCTTGGTCTTCGAGGATTGACTGGGGCAGGTCGATCGGCTCGATCTGGCGGCCTTTGCAGAGGACCACTGCCCGCTCGACGGCGTTCTCCAGCTCGCGGACATTACCCGGCCAGTGGTAGCGCTGTAGAGCCTGGATGGCCTCGGGCATGAAGCCGACGACTTCCTTGCCGATCTCGGCCCGGTACTTCTTCAGGAAATGCTCGGCCAACAGCGGGATGTCGCCCAGCCGCTCGACCAGCGGCGGCATGTGCATGGTCACGACGTTGATGCGGTAGTATAGGTCCTGGCGGAAGCGGCCCGCCTCGACTTCCCTCTTGAGATCGACGTTGGATGCGAGAATCACGCGGACATCGGCGGTGACCGTCGTGTTCGAGCCGACGGGCTCGTACTTCTTCTCCTGGAGCACGCGGAGCAGCTTGACCTGGAACGCCGGCGACGCGGAATTGATCTCGTCGAGGAAGATGGTGCCGCCCTCGGCGGCCTTGAACTTGCCGTCCTTGTCGGCGACGGCGCCGGTGAAGCTGCCTTTGACGTGCCCGAACAGCTCGGATTCGAGCAGCGTCTCGGGGATGGCCCCGCAGGAGACCTCGATGAACGGCCCGGCCCCCCGTTGCGAACGATGGTGGACGGCGTGGGCGATCATGCTCTTGCCGGTGCCGGATTCGCCGCTGATGAGCACGGTGGTCTTGGTGTCGGCAACGGTCTCGATGAGGTCGAAGATCTTGAGCATCTTGTAGTCGTGCCCGACGACGCTATCCAGCGAGTAGCGCATGTCGAGCTGCTGCTTGAGCGAGCGGTTTTCGCGGAGCAGCGACTGCTGTTGCACCGCCCGCTGGACGGTCAAGCTGATCTCGTCATCGCTGAGAGGCTTCGTCAGGTAGTCGTAGGCCCCCATCTTGATCGCCTCGACGGCCGACTCGATGGTGCCGTAGCCGGTGATGACGATACTGACCACGTCGGGAAAGCGGTCGCGGAGGGTGCGGAGCAGCTCGAAGCCGTCGGCCTTGGGCATGTTCACGTCGGTGATGACCAAGTGATAGGGCTGCTTCTGGAGGCAGGCGACGGCGGCGTCGACGGAATCGGCCCCGTCCACCTGGTAACCCTCCAGCCGCAGGAATTCACCCAGCGAGTCGACGATGATCTTGTCGTCATCGACCAGAAGGATGCGATGCGGGGCCGGACGATCCGCCTTGGCGGCGGCAGTCTCACGTGACGTGGCGACGACGGTCGACGTGTCGTTGTGCTTTGCTACGGACATGACGTAGGCTCCTAAGAAACGGTCAGCTCTCAGCGCTCAGCTTCTTTTGCTCTGGCGAAGAATGCTCGCCTACGGCGACGGGCTTCCCGGCATCCCCCGTGCGCCTCTTACGGGCCCACTGCTCGACGGGGACTGCGGCCAGCTTGGATGTCGGGATGCTCACCGTGAAGACCGCGCCGCGCGGCTGGCGATTCGCGGCGGTGATCGTTCCTGAATACTTCTCGATCAGCTCCTTGCAGACCGCCAGGCCCAGGCCTGTGCCTTTGCCGGGGGCCTTGGTGGTGAAGAAGGGCTCGAAGATCTTCTCCGCCTGTTCGGGCAGGCCGACGCCCGTATCCTCGAACGTGACGATCACGTCGGCGTCCGTCAGGCGGGTGGTAACGGTCAGGGTGCCGCCCTTGGGCATGGCCTCGATGGCGTTCTTGATCAGGTTGCAGAACACCTGGAAGACGTTGCTGCCGCGAACGACGGGCATGTCGGTCTGCAGGAAATTGCAGACAACCGTGACGTTGGACTCGTGTGCCCGACCCTCCATCGCCGCGACGGCGTCCTCGACGATCTTATTGATGGTGGCCTGCTCGAAGGTGCTGGGCGTGTTGCGCGAGAACTCCAGGAGTGCGGAGATGATCTCGGTCATGCGAACGATGCCGGTCTTGGCGTTCTTCAGGTAGCCGATGAGCCTGCCGACGGGAGCGGCTGGATCGGGCTGCGGCGCGTTGTCGAGCTTCTCCGCCAGGCGGAGGGCCATGTTGGTATACCGCAGGATGCCGTCGAGCGGGTTGTTCAGCTCGTGGGCCACGCGGGCGGCGAGCTTGCCGACGGCAGCGAGCCGCTCCGAGACGGCCAATCGACGTTCCATGCCGGCGCGGGAAGTGACGTCCTCCGCCAGCAGCAAGCCGCCGATGGTGTCACCGGTGGCGGGGTTGCGAAGCGGCGTGATAACGATGTCGAGATAGAGATCGGGCTGGTCGCCGCCGGGGTGGACGGTGACATCGAGGCGGCGCGGGAGGCCGGTCTCCATGACTCTCCGCAACTCAGTCCCCCAATCCTCGTAACTGCTTTCCAGGGCGATGTTCGAGAGGAGCCGCGAGATATCGGGCTCATCGGGGAGGAGCATTTTGGCGGTCTGGTTTCGGAGGATGAGATTCAGGCGTCTGTCGAACAAGACCAGCCCGCTGTGCAGGGACTCGAAGGCGACTTCGAATAGGTTCTGGAGGGCGTCGCGATTCTCGGCATCCGGCGGGCTGAGATTTCGTTGCGTGGTCGGCATGTGCGCATCTGTTCCTGATGCGCGGCCGGATTCCTTGCCCCCGCTCGACGACTCGAAAACGGTCCGGTCTGCCAAGCGGCCGCCGCGCCGGGATCAGTATCGGTTGGGTGCGGCGGCAATCAAGTCAAATGTTGCTTTGGGGCATCATCGGGCCGTGCCAACGAAGGGAGCACGGCTATTCTGGGACGTCCGTGTGGCATCCAGTTGGCCCCGCAATATGCGGAAATCCACGGGATTGAGAGTTGACGCCGTCAATAGTGCTAAATTCCGCGGCCCCCCGGATCCATTCCGGAGCCCCCTTTTCGGTTACGGAAAGTCGCTAAGTTTTGATGTCAGCCGCGGTGAGAGGGCCAGGGCCATGATTCCAGCACGGCCGGGATTCATCCCGGGCAGAGGCGGGCGAGCCGCGACACAACTTGGCGGCTCTTGCATTGCGGTGGGAAGGTCGACGGCACGTGGTTTGCAAGCCCTCGGAGGCGGGCTGCTGTTGCGAGCCACGCACTGTTTCAATACGATGATTGCGATTCGTATCCCCGCGTTTGCGATTAAGGCGGCGAGATGGGGCCAAGCCCGGCCCGAAACGGGGGATCAAACCACTGACTGTTAATTTCGGAGCGAGAAAACATGATCGTTGGCGTGTTGAAAGAGATTAAGGCGCATGAGTATCGCGTTGGCTTGACACCTGCCGGAGCGTCGGAATTGAAGCGGGCCGGGCATCAAGTCCTGATTGAGGAGAATGCCGGCAGCGGCAGCGGCTTTAGCGACAGTGATTACGAGGCGGCCGGCGCCAAGATGATCAAGTCGCCCATGGAGATCTACGGCAAGGCCGACATGATCGTCAAAGTGAAGGAGCCGCAGCCTGAAGAGTGCAAGATGATCCGCAAGGGGCAGGTGGTCTTCACATACTTCCACTTCGCGGCCGATCGGGCCCTGACCGAGGCCGTGGTCAAGAGCGGCTGCATCGCCATCACCTACGAGACGGTGCGCGATCGCGACGGGCGCCTTCCGCTGCTCACTCCGATGAGCGAAGTCGCCGGGAAGATGGCGGTTCAGGAAGGCGCCAAGTACCTCGAGAAGCCCATGATGGGGCGGGGCATACTGCTAGGCGGCGTTCCGGGCGTGGAGCCGGCGAGGGTCCTGATCCTCGGAGGCGGCGTGGTCGGCACGAACGCGGCGAAGGTGGCCGCGGGGCTCGGCGCGCAAGTGGTGCTGATGGACGTCAACCTGGAGCGGTTGCGATACCTCTCCGACGTGATGCCGCCGAACGTGCAATTGCTTTACAGCAACGCCCTGGCGATCCGCGAGCAGGTCGCGCTGGCCGACCTGGTCATCGGGGCGGTCCTGATCCCGGGCGCTCGCTGCCCGATTCTGATACCGAAGTCATATCTGGGTTCGATGAAACCGGGCGCCGTGATCGTGGACGTGGGCGTGGATCAGGGAGGATGCTGCGAGACGATTCGCCCGACGACGCACAGCAATCCGACGTATATCGTCGACGGCGTGGTTCATTATGGCGTGGCGAACA
>Ga0335070_10007618_pt1 | contig 12687 bp, 11 predicted proteins | sample Lox_Sample_13_FD_206722 | JGI IMG/M metagenome (GOLD analysis project Ga0335070, IMG submission 206722) | Soil microbial communities from Loxahatchee National Wildlife Refuge, Florida, United States - Lox_Sample_1.3 | ecosystem: Environmental > Terrestrial > Soil > Wetlands | place: USA...
TGCCGGTACCAGATAGGGCTACACCAAGAAGAGTCTGCGCTCTCGCCCGCACGTCCCGAAGATTGCGGAGAGAATCGCGCGCGACGCGCGTTCAGGCGCCGGGCTCGACTCCCGCGGGGTCGGAACGCGTCTCCCCCTCGGTGGCGAGAAGCTCGACGATGAGGAACGCCACACCGACGACGATCGCGCTGTCGGCGAGGTTGAAGTCCGGCCACTCGTAGCCGCCCCACAGTCGGAAGTGGAGGAAGTCGACCACCTCGCCGCGTACCACTCGATCGATCAGGTTTCCGACGGCGCCGCCGAGAATCATTCCGAGCGAGAGCGCGGAGAGTCGGTCCCCGGGGGCGAGGCGGCGGTAGAACGAGACGATCAGCGCGATCGCGACCAGCGTGATGCCGATGAACAGCGTGAGCCGCACCGGCGCGGGCGCTTCGGCGAAGAGGCTGAACGCCGCCCCGCGGTTCCGCACGTTGGTGATGTAGAAGAAGCCGTCGATCATCGGAAGGCGATCGGCGAACGACATCGTGCTCGAGATCCAGAGCTTGGTTGCCTGGTCGAGGACGGCGACGACGAGGAAGGCGCCGAGGAAGATCTTCGTCTTCGGCGGCATGCGACGCGCAGGCTATCACACGACCCGCGGGGCGGCATCCGTTGACTTCGCTCGCCTTCGGCTCGCTGCGTGCGCCTGCTTCGCAGGCACTGGCCGATACTCCAGCCGATCTGATTGCCCGGAGAGGACGGACCTCCAGCTCTTATCGGAGCTCCGCCGGATCCAGGCGCCCGTCGCCCCACACCTCGGGCGCGCTCTGCGCGGCGTTGCGCAGCAGGGGCTCGCCGCGCTCCGCCTTGCCGGACGCGACGAGCGCTGCACCGCGCAGCCCGATCAGGTCGACCTCGACGCCCGGGGATACGGCGCCCTCGGCGCGCAACCTCGACTCGGCCTGGTCGAGCGCGGAGAGCGCGTCGACCGGACGGTCTTCGTCGAGTCGATGGCGCGCGAGCGCGAGATACACCCACGGATTCGTCGGGTCGACCTGGAGCGCGCGCGCGTAGCGGTCGGCGGCGAGCGCGGGCTGCGCCGAGGCGTCGGCGTCGAGCCCTTCGACGGCGAGGCGCGTCGACGCGCGGCGCGCGGCGTCTCCCGTGCCCGCGACGCTGGTGAGTCGGATCGGCACGACCTCACCCGGCGGCATCCGCTGCTCCGGGAGCGGTGTCGGCCGTCTCGGAGACGTCGGCCGCAGCGGGCCCGACGCGCAGGCCGCGAGCAGGCCGAGGGAGGACACGAGCGCCGCGAGCGCGAGCCGGGGCGCGCGCTGCGAGATCACTACGGGCCGCCGAACAGGCGCTCGACGATGCGCCCGAGCCAGGTCGGCCGACCGGGGCCGCCCGAGCCGCCGTTCGGCGCGCCCGGCTCGGCGTGCGGGGACTCCTCCCCGGCCAGCACCGGCACGACGCCGCCCGGACAGCTCGTGCTCGGCTCGGTTCCGGCGATGAAGTACTCGGGCTGCCGGCGCGGGCAGCCGTCGAGCGCGAGCGCGCCGGTCTCCGGATCGATGTCGACGGCGCGCACCTCGGGCGGCGGCACGAACGAGCCGCGGATCTGGCCGCCCGTCGCGTCCTGGATGAAGCGCTGCCAGATCGGAACGGCGAGGCGCGCGGCCGGGTAGCGCATCCCGCGCGGGTCGTCGAAGCCGACCCAGACCACCGCGACGAGATCGGGGGTGAAGCCGACGAACCACGCGTCCTTGGAGTCGTTGGTGGTCCCCGTCTTCCCGGCGAGCGGTCCGCGCAGGCCCGACTTGCGGATCGCGCTCGCGGTCCCGCGGTCGACGACGCCCTCGAGCAGCGAGGTCGCGAGGAACGCGGTCCCCGGGTCGAGGACGCGCTCGAAGGCGACCGAGCGGCGCTCCAGCACGCGCCCATCCGGCTCCGTCAGATCCTCGAAGAAGCGCACCTCGGGGCGGATGCCGCCGTTGGCGATCGTGGCGTAGGCGCGCGCCAGCTCGAGCGGCGTCAGGTCGGCGGCGCCGAGCGCCAGGCTCGGGACGGGGTCGAGATCGCTCTCGATGCCGAGGCGGCGCGCTACGTCGACGACGCGCTCGATGCCGACCGCCTGCGCGAGCCGCGCCGTGGCGACGTTCATCGAGTGCTCGATCGCCGTGCGCACCGACACACGGCCGTGGAACTTGTGGTCGTAGTTCACCGGCGACCAGTCGCCCGACGGCGTGTGGAGCGTGAGCGGGCTGTCGTCGAGGGTGCTCGCGAGGGTGATGACCGGCGGCGGATTCGTCGCCTCGAGAGCTGCGATGTAGACGAACGGCTTGAATGCGCTCCCTGCGGGGCGGCGCGCCTGCGTGCAGCGGTCGAACTGGGTCTCGCCGTAGTCGCGCCCGCCGACGAGGGCGAGCACCTCGCCGGTCTGCGGGCGGAGCGCCAGGAGGCAGCCCTGGATCCGCGGTCCGTCCTCGACGCGCAGGCCGCGGAGCTGGCGCTCGAGCGCATCGAGCCCGTCGTGCAGGGCGACCGCCGCGCGCTGCTGGAGCCGCAGGTCGAGCGTCGAGTAGATCCGAAGGCCCTCGCTCGCGAGCGTCTCGCGCACGTAGACCTCGGGGAGCTGGCGACGGACGGCGTCGAGGAAGTAGCGGGTCTCGCGGGGCTCCGGGGTGCGCGGCGCCAGCGCGAGCGGCTGTGCGCGGGCCACGTCGTAGCTCGATTGGTCGAGCCGGCCCTGGGACAGCATCAGCCCGAGGACCAGGTCGCGGCGCGCGCGCGCTCGCTCCGCATCGGCGAAGGGGGAGTCGCCGCCGGGGCTGTGGATCAGCCCGGCGAGGAGCGCGGCCTCGTCGACCCGCAGGTCGCGCGCCGCCTTCCCGAAGTAGAAGTGCGACGCCTCGCCGACGCCGTGGATCGCCGTCGAGCCCCGCTGCCCGAGGTAGATCTCGTTCAGATAGCACTCGAGGATCTCGTCCTTGCTGTAGCGGGCCTCGACGATCAACGACATCACGGCGGTCTTCAGCCGGCGACCGAACGTGCGCTCCGGCGTCAGGAAGAAGTTCTTCACGAGCTGCTCGGTGACCGTGCTTCCGCCCTGCGCAATGCCGCCGGCGCGCAAGTTGGCCCAGAGCGCGCCGACGATGCGGACGGGATCGATGCCATGGTGCTCTTCGAAGCGCTGGTCCTCGACGGCCAGCACCGCGTCGACCAGATGCCGCGGCAGCTCGCCGAGGCGCACCAGCTCGCGCTGCTCGTGATCCGGGCCGTAGTAGGCGCCCACCAGCTCGGGCTCGAGCATCACCACGGCCAGCTCGCGACCGGACGCGGTGTCGCGGATCTCGTCGACCTGGGTCCCTGCGAGGCGCAGCTCGATGCGGTGCGCCGGCTCGGGGCGCGTCGGGTGCTCGAAGGCGCGCACGTAGAGCAGGATGCGCCCGCTCTCCCAGGCGTAGGTGCCGGGCTCGTCGACGGCGTCCGCGGCGGCCTCGCGATAGCCCAGGCGGCGGAGCGTCCCGTGCAGGTCGGCCCGATCGAGATCGAGGCCCGCGTAGACGATGGTCGGCGCAGAGTAGACCCTCGACGGCACCCGGAAGAGCCGGCCGCTGAAGCGCTCCTGCACCACGCGGTCGAGCCGTACCACGGCGCGGGCGGCGAAGACGCCGACGCCGAAGGCGAGGAGGAGCGCCGAGATGGCGATCGCGCGCCAGAGCCCGAGGCCTCGCCGACGCGGCGCGTCCTCGCGCGCGGCGCCCGCGTCGCGCTTGGCAGCCGACCTGGGCAAGCGACCTCCCCGCTGCCGCATCCGCGTCCTCCAGCGACCGTATCGGCTCGGCAGGGTGAACGCGGAGTGGACGCAGCCGCACCCCGCAACCTTCGACGCCGTCTGGGGGGAACGCCCGGGGCCACAGGAGGGCGGCTCGAGCGGGCGACTTGCAGAAGGCTAGGGGCTTTCCGAGATTCCGCACATGGGGCAGTCAGACAAGCCCTGGGGCGGCCGCTTCTCCGAGGCCACCGATCCCGCGGTCGAACGCTTCACCGCCTCGGTGCACTTCGACCGCGCGCTGGCGCGCCATGACGTGCGCGGCTCCATCGCCCACGCGCGCATGCTCGGCCACACCGGCGTGATCCCGAAAGCGGATGCCGAGACGCTGGTCGAGGGCCTCACCGCCATCGCAGGCGAGATCGAGGCCGGCTCGCTTGTCTTCGATCCGCGCCTCGAGGACGTCCACACCAACATCGAGGCGCGCCTGCGCGAGCGGGTCGGGGCGGTCGCTTCCCGGCTCCACACCGGCCGCAGCCGCAACGACCAGGTGGCCACCGACCTCCTGCTCTATCTGCGGGACGCCGCGCTCGCAGCGCGTCATGGAATCCTCGAGCTGCGTCACGTGCTGGTGCGCCGCGCACACGAGCACGTCGACACGGTGCTGCCGGGCTACACGCATCTCCAGCGCGCCCAGCCGGTGCGGCTCGCGCACCACTGGCTCGCCTTCGTCGAGATGCTCGGGCGCGACGCGGCGCGCTTCCGCGACCTGCGCGGCCGCCTGGCCCGCTCGCCGCTCGGGTCCGCCGCGCTGGCGGGCACCACGCTCCCGATCGATCGCGACGAGACGGCCGCAGCGCTCGGCTTCGAGGGGCCTTCGCGCAACAGCCTGGACGCGGTGGCCTCGCGCGACGCGGCGCTCGAGTTCGCCGCCGCCTGCGCGATCGCGATGGTGAATCTGTCGCGGCTGGCCGAGGAGCTCGTGCTGTGGTCGACCGCGGAGTTCGGCTTCGTCGAGCTCGCCGACGCCTACTCGACCGGCTCGAGCCTGATGCCGCAGAAGAAGAATCCGGACGTGCCGGAGCTGGTGCGCGGCAAGACGGGTCGCGTGATCGGCGACCTCGTCGCCCTCCTCAGCGTCGTGAAGGGCCTCCCGCTCGCCTACAATCGCGACCTCCAGGAGGACAAGGAGCCGGTGTTCGACGCGGCTGCGACGCTGCGCGACTCGCTCTCGGTGCTGGCGGGCGCGCTCGCGACCCTCACCGTGCGCCACGAGCGGATGCGCGCCGCGGCCGAGGACCCGATGCTCCTCGCCACCGACCTGGCCGAGACGCTGGTGCGGGAGGGCGTCGCGTTCCGCGAGGCGCACGAGGCGGTGGGACGCGTGGTCGGCCACTGCGTCGCCAAGCAGATCGATCTGCGCTCGCTCTCGCGCGAGGACCTGCGTGCGTTCCACCCGGCGTTCCCGGCGGCCGCCACCGAGCTGCTCACGCTCGAGGGGGCGCTCGAACGCCGATCGGCTCCCGGCGCGACCGCGCGCGCGCGGGTCGTCGAGGCGCTGGCACACACGGATGCGGAGCTGGCCGCCGAGGCGGAGGCGCTGGCGGCCGAGGGGGAGGACGCGGGTTGAGACGCCGCACCGGGATCGCCGTCGCGATGGTCGGCGCCGCCCTCGCGGCCGCTGGCTGCGGGAGGTACGGTCCGCCCCAGCGGACGCATCCGCTCCCGTCCCCCGCCGCCGCCGGAGGGACAGCTCCCGCGGCCGGGGCACCCGCGGCCGGAACAGCGCCGGCGGCTGGAGCGGCGGCAGGGACGGCGCCCGCGGCGACGACTCCTCCTGCGGCAAGCGAGCCGGCAACGGGAGTGACCGGGGCGCAGGGCGTTCCCGGGCCGATGGACGACGACGACGATTCGGACCCAGCGGAGCCCGATCGATGACGCAGTGGCTCGAGTTCACGAAGATGCACGGTGCCGGCAACGACTTCGTCGTGCTCGACGGCCTGCGCGGAGTGCTCCCGCCGATCGAAGGCCTGGCGCGCAGGCTGGCGGACCGGCACTTCGGCGTCGGGGCGGATCAGATCCTGGTGCTGCGGCCCTCGCGGGTCGCCGACGTGCGCATGGAGATCTACGACGCCGACGGCTCGCAGGTGGAGATGTGCGGCAACGGCATCCGCGCCGTGTTCAAGTACCTGCGCGACCGCGGGCTCACCGACAAGCAGGAGCTCGCGGTCGAGACGCTCGGAGGCGTGGTGCGGCCGAGCTGGGCGGGCGCCGACCGGGTGCGTGTCGAGATGGGCCGGCCGATCTTCGCGCCCGCCAAGATCCCCACCCGACTCGGCACGGGCGACGGGCCGGTCGTCGACGCCCCGCTCGAGGTCGGCGGCGCGACCTGGCGCGTGACCGCAGTATCGATGGGCAATCCCCACGCCGTGCTCTTCGTCGACGACGTCGACGAGGCGCCGGTGACGTCGCTCGGCCCGCGCATCGAGCACCATCCGGCGTTCCCGAACCGCGTCAACGTGGAGTTCATCCAGGTCGTGGGGCGGGATCGCCTCCGCCAGCGCACCTGGGAGCGCGGCACCGGCGAGACGCTGGCGTGCGGGAGCGGCGCCTGCGCCGCCGCGGTGGCCTCGATCCTGCGCGGTGTCGCCGATCGCGAGCTGTCCGTCGAGCTGCGCGGGGGCGCCCTGCAGATCGCCTGGCCCGCCGCGGACGCCGGCGTCACGATGACGGGACCCGCCGCCGAGGTGTTCTCGGGGCGGATCAAGCTTGATGACCCAGAGGGCCGGCTCGATGATCCAGCGGGCAGGGCGCCGGGCGGCGGAGGAGCGTAGGGTGTTCGACGGAGTCCTGACCGCGCTGGTGACGCCCTTCCGCGACGGTGCGGTCGACGAGCGGGCGCTGCAGGAGCTGATCGAGATCCAGATCGCGGCCGGCGTCGACGGGGTGGTGCCGTGCGGGTCGACGGGCGAGGCCGCAACGCTCTCGCACGCCGAGCACCAGCGCGTGGTCGAGGTCGCCGTCGCCGCGGCGCGCGGTCGCGTCCAGGTGCTGGCCGGCACCGGGTCGAACAGCACGCGCGAGGCCGTGGCGCTGACGCTGCACGCCAAGGAGGCCGGCGCCGACGGCGCGCTCCTGATCTCTCCGTACTACAACCGGCCGACCCAAGCGGGCATCTACGCCCACTATGCCGAGGTGGCGCGCCGGACGTCGTTCCCGCTGATCGTCTACAACATCCCCGTCCGCACGGCGTCGAACATCCTGCCGGAGACGATGGCGCGCATCGCCGAGCTGGATCAGGTGGTCGGCTGCAAGGAGGCGAGCCTCGACCTCGCGCAGGTCTCCCGGGTGGTCGCCCGCTGTCCGTCCGACTTCTCGGTGCTGGCGGGCGACGATGCGGTGGCGCTGCCGATCCTCGCCATCGGGGGTCGCGGCGTCATCTCCACCGTCTCGAACGTCACGCCCGGCGAGGTGGTCGAGCTGGTGCGCGCCTTCCGCGCGGGCGATCTGGCGCGCGCGCGCCAGGCGCACCTGCGCCTGCTCCCGCTCATCGATGCGCTCTTCATCGAAACCAATCCGATCCCGGTGAAGGCCGCGCTCGCGATGCGCGGCCTGATCCTCGAGGAGCTGCGGCTCCCGCTGGTGCCCATCTCGGACGCGAACCGCGAGCGCCTGCACGTCGTGATGAAGGAGCACGGGCTCCTTTGAGCGCGCCTCCCTCGCGGCTCCGGGTGGCGTCGGTGGGCGCGCTCGGGCGGATGGGTGAGTGCCTGCGCGCCGCGGTCGCGGCAGCGCCCGATGTCGAGCTGGTCGGCGCGCTCGAGGCGTCGGGCCACCCCGGGCTCGGGCGCGAGCTGGACGGCGTGGTGGTGACCGACGATCCGAAGCGCTCCCTCGGCGGCGCCGACGTCGCGATCGACTTCTCCACCCCGGACTCGACGCTCCGGGCGCTGCGCGCGGCGGCGGATCTCGGCGTGGCCTACGTGTGCGGCACGACGGGCCTCTCGGACGCCCAGCGCGCGGAGATCGAGCGGCTCTCCGCGCGCATCCCGATCGTGGCGACCCCCAACTTCTCGGTCGCCGTGAATGCGCTGGTCCACCTGGTCGGAGAGGCGGCGCGCCTCCTCGGTCCGGACTTCGACGCCGAGATCGTGGAGCTCCACCACGCGGCCAAGCGCGACGCGCCGAGCGGCACCGCGCTCCGCCTCGCAGCGGCCGTCGCCGCGGCGCGCGGCCAGGATCCCGGCAGCGCCGCGGTGCCGGCGCGACAGGGCGACATCGGCCCGCGCCGGCCCGGCTCGATCGGCGTGATGGCGCTGCGCGGCGGCGACAACCCCGGCGAGCACACGGTGCTGCTCGTCGGCCGCGGCGAGCGCCTGGAGCTCGCCCACCGGGCCGCCACGCGCGATCACTTCGCCGCGGGCGCGCTGCGTGCGGCCCGCTGGCTGCGGGGCCGCCCACCCGGACTGTACGGGATGGAGTCGGTGCTGGGCCTCGGCTAGCTGCTGACTTCGCTCGGCTCCGAAGACTTCGCCTTCGCTGCGCGGAGGCCAACTCTCGAGTCGGCCTCCTAGCAGACCTCCTCGACCACCCGGAGCAGGTCGAGCGAGGTCACCACGCCGACCAGGACGCCCTTGTCCAGGACCAGCAAGCGATGGATGTGGCGCTCGCGCATGATGTTCGCCGCCACGGCCGCGCTGGCGTCGCGACCCACGTGGTAGACACGCCGGCTCATCACGTCGGCCACACGCTGCGACGACGGCGCCACGCGGGTCAGCCCGAGCTCCTCGTACTCCTCGACGCTCGTGAAGAACTGACCGGACTTGGCGGCAGTGTCCGGGTGCGCGGTGCTGCGCACCAGGTCGTTCTGCGACACGACGCCGAGCACGCGCCCGCGCGCATCGACGACGGGTGCGCCCGACACCGAGCGTCGCGCGAGCAGATCCTGGGCCTCCGGCACCGTCATGTCGGGCCGCAGCGAGACCACGTCCGGATTCATGAGCTCTCCGACACGCCGTCGCGGCACCATCACACGCCCCGCACGAGCCGCTCGAAGGCCGTCTCGATCCCGTGTCGAAGCTTGTCGAGGTCCGGGAGCAGGACGGCGTCCGCGTTGAGCCCGACGTGCAGCGCCTCGTCGTACGAGAACACCGCCACCCCGAGCCCGATCCCGTCGATGATCGGCACGATCGGATACAGTGCCTCCACCCGCCGGCCGGCGAGCCAGCGCGTCTCGCGCGGACCGGGCACGTTCGTCGCGACGAGGTTAGCCAGGCGGCCGGGCCGGAGCCCGGCGCCGGCCCACGCGACGAGCGGAGCCGGAAGGCCGTCGAGCGCCCCGAGCAGCGCGTCCAGCCCCGTCCAGGCCGCGCTCGTCTTGAGCCGCTCCGTGATGGCTCGGGTCGCGGCGAGGCGCGGCCGCTCCTCGAGTACGTCGACGCAGAGGGGCACCAGCATCCCCGAGATGCGGTTGCCGAGCGCGGCGGCCGAGCGCGCGTCGCGCAGGCTCACCGGAACCAGCGCGACGAGCTCGAGGCCACGCGTCGGAAACCCGTTCGCGACCAGATAGTGGTGCAGCCCGCCGGCGAGCACCGAGAGCACGACGTCGTTCACCGTGCCGCCGCACGCGGCACGGATGCGGCGGACCCCGCGCATCGGGAGCCGCGTGAAGGAGACCCGCCGCGCCGATCCGATGCGCTCGTTCCAGGGCATCACCGGGATCCCGCGTGCCGCGAGCTGGAAGGCGGACCACGCCGCGTCGCGCAGTCGGCTCGCCACGCGGCGCGCAGCCGCCGGCCCGCGGACCGCCTCGAGCGCACCGCCGAGCAGCCGGAGCTGTCCGAGCACGCCGTCCGCGATCGCTCGGCCTGCGCGCTCCGCGACGGGGGGAAGCGGCGCCAGCGCCATCGGTCGCGCAGGCTCGTCGTGGGTCTCTTGTGTGGGGTCGAGCAGGGTCTCGAGGAGCTGGGCTCCGGCCAGCCCGTCGACCATGCAGTGATGCACCTTCTGGAAGATCGCCGAGCGGCCGCCGTCGAGCCCCTCGATCACGTGCATCTCCCAGAGCGGGCGCGCGCGGTCGAGCGGCTGCGCCAGGAGGGAGGCGACCATCTCGGCGAGCTCCGCCTCGCCGCCGGGCTCGGGAAGCGCCCACCGGTGCACGTGGCGCCGGACGTCGAACGAGGGATCGTCCTCCCAGGTCGGGTGGCCCAGCGAGAGCGGCACGGGCGTCACGCGCTGCGCGTAGCGGCGCATGCGGGGAAGGCGGCGCTCGACCCGGGCGACGAGCTCGTCGCGAGGCAGGCACCCGTCGACCACCGCGACGCAGCCGATGTGGAGCAGCGCGTTGGGACGCTCGAGATATAGGAAGCCCGCGTCGCGCGACGACATGCGCCGCGCCGGGGCCGCGACCTGGGTGCGCGCCATACCTCCTCCGCGCGGATCCGGGGACGACCTGGAATGCAGGAGCAATCGACGTGCCGAGGCGAGGCGCTCCGACGCAATGCGAGACGAGGCCGATCGCGCCGCCGCTGGGCTGCCGGTGGGCGCGCGTGCTCAGGGGCTGGGCAGGCCGGAAGCGAGAGGGCCCCGCCGGTCGCGCGGACCGACGGGGCCGCTCGGGGTGCTGGGACGTCCGGCTCAGACGTCGAAGTACAGCTCGAACTCGTGCGGATGCGGGCGGAGCCGGACCGGATCGATGTCGTTCTCCCGCTTGTAGGAGACCCAGGTGTCCAGCAGGTCCTCGGTGAACACCCCTCCCTGGAGCAGGAAGTCGTGATCGGCCTCGAGCTCGCGGATCGCCTCCTCGAGACTGCCCGGCATGGTGGGAACACCCTTTGCCTCCTCCGCCGAGAGGGCGTAGATGTTCTTGTCGAGCGGCTCGCCGGGGTGGATCTTGTTGAGCACGCCGTCGATCCCGGCCATCAGCATCGCCGCGAACGCGAGGTACGGATTGCAGGCCGGGTCCGGGTACCGGACCTCCACGCGCTTCGCCTTGGGGCTCTGCGAGTAGGTGGGCAGCCGGCACGCCGCCGATCGGTTGCGCGACGAGTACGCCAGGTTCACCGGGGCCTCGTAGCCCGGAACCAGCCGCTTGTACGAGTTGGTCGTCGGGTTGCTGAAGGCCGCGATCGCGCGCGAGTGCTTGAGCACCCCGCCGATGTACCAGAGCGCCAGGTCGGAGAGCCCGGCGTAGCCGCTCCCCGCGAAGAGCGGCTTGCCGTCCTTCCAGATCGACTGGTGCGTGTGCATGCCCGAGCCGTTGTCCTTGAACAGGGGCTTGGGCATGAAGGTCGCGGTCATGCCGTGGCGGTGCGCCACGTTCTTGACCACGTACTTGTACTTCAGCAGCTTGTCCGCCATCGACACCAGCGTGTCGAAGACCATGTCGATCTCGGCCTGGCCGCCGGTCGCCACCTCGTGGTGCTGGGTCTCGATCTCGATCCCCATCTTCTGCATCTCGAGGCACATCTCGGTCCGGATATCCTGCTGCGTGTCGTGCGGGGGAACCGGGAAGTAGCCCTCCTTGTGGCGGATCTTGTAGCCGAGGTTGGCTCCATCCTCCTCGCGGTCCGTGTTCCAGATCGCCTCGTTCGAGTCGATCCGGTAGAAGCCAGCGTTCGGCCCCGAGCCGAAGCGCACGCTGTTGAACACGAAGAACTCGGCCTCCGGACCGAAGTACGCGGTGTCGCCGATGCCGCTCTGCTTCAGGTAGAGCTCGGCTCTCTTCGCCACGTTGCGCGGGTCGCGGTCGTAGGGCTGCCGCGTGAGCGTGTCGACCACGTCGCAGATCAGGACCAGCGTCGGATGCGCCAGGAACGGATCGATGAAGGCGCTCGTGGGGTCCGGGATCATCAGCATGTCGCTCTCGTTGATCGCCTTCCAGCCGCGGATCGACGAGCCGTCGAAGCCGTAGCCGTCCTGGAAGGTCGACTCCTGGAGCGTGCCGATCGGATGCGAGCAGTGCTGCCAGAGACCAGGGAGGTCGATGATGCGGCAGTCGACCATCACGACGTTGTTCTTCTTGGCGAAGTCGAGGACTTCCTTGCCGTTCTTCAGGGACATTGCGGACGTCTTTCCTTTCCTCGGGCCTCGGGCCGCGGTTGGGGGTTCTCGGGAAACGCGGGTCAGACCGCCTCGGGACCGCTCTCGCCGGTCCGGATGCGGATCACGTCCTGCAGCGCGTAGACGAAGATCTTGCCATCGCCGATGCGCCCGGTGTTGGCCGCCTGCACGATCGCCTGCACGATCTTGTCGACCATGTCGTCGCTGCAGGCGATCTCGAGCTTGATCTTCGGCAGGAAGTCGACGACGTACTCGGCGCCGCGGTAGAGCTCGGTGTGGCCCTTCTGGCGGCCGAAGCCCTTGACCTCCGACACCGTCATGCCCTGCACGCCCACCGCCTGCAGCGCCTCCTTCACCTCGTCGAGCTTGAAGGGCTTGATGATCGCTTCGACCTTGCGCATGGCCGTCCTCTCTCAGGGACCCCCCCGCGGCTAGCGCGGCGCGGTCCTCGGCTCGGGGGAACGCGATGTCTCTCGGCACCACCCCGACACCGGGGTGGGCTGCGGCCGGGCCAACGGTATCACGTCCTCGCGGCGTGCGAGGCCCGGCACACCGCCGGTGGTCCCACAGCGGGCGGAGCAAGGGGCGTGCCAGGGTTGGCGCGGCTCAGGGCGCGGGAGGTGCCCGCCGACGGCTGCCGACAGGGGCTGTTTGCGACAATGTTGTGCAGCCCTGCCCAGGGTCGCGGCAGCGGCGCCCCGAAATGCGAAGGGGCGCGGTCCTCGCGGACCGCGCCCCCAGGCGCTCGAACCGGGTCCCAGAAGCGCTCTACTGGGCCCCGAACTTGTTGAAGTTGTAGACGAGCTCGACGCCGAACACGAGCTGGTTGTTCGGCATGCTCTTGCTGCCCGCCAGGTCGTAGCGGTTGTTCT
>Ga0335070_10007619_pt1 | contig 12687 bp, 9 predicted proteins | sample Lox_Sample_13_FD_206722 | JGI IMG/M metagenome (GOLD analysis project Ga0335070, IMG submission 206722) | Soil microbial communities from Loxahatchee National Wildlife Refuge, Florida, United States - Lox_Sample_1.3 | ecosystem: Environmental > Terrestrial > Soil > Wetlands | place: USA: Florida...
AGACGACGCGCAAGCTGTTGTCCGCGATGGGAGCTCAGGTCGAGTTGGGATCGGGGCGGGCGCAGCATCGGACGACCATTCATTGCGAAAATCTGGCGTCGCCGGAGGCGTCGTACGAACTGGTGAAAACCATGCGCGCTTCGACGCTCGTGCTCGGGCCGCTGGTGGCGCGATGCGGGCGTGCTCGCGTTTCCCTTCCCGGCGGATGCGCCATTGGGGCGCGGCCGATCGATCTGCATATCAAGGGACTGGAGAAGCTGGGCGCGAAGATTGTGCAGGAGCACGGATACGTCGAAGCTTCGGCAACGCGGCTCAAAGGCGCGGAGATTGTTTTCGACAAAATCACGGTGACAGGAACCGAAGACTTGCTCATGGCGGCGACGCTCGCTGAAGGTGAGACCGTACTGCAGAATTGCGCGCGCGAGCCGGAGGTTGCGGATCTGGCCGATCTGCTAAATAAGATGGGCGCGAAGATCGAGGGCGCAGGGACTCCGACGATTCGTGTGAAGGGCGTGAGTCAGTTGAAGGGAGCGAAGCACCGGATTATTCCCGACCGCATTGAGGCGGGGACGTTCATCATTGCCGGGGCGATGACGGGCGGGGATCTGAATGTGGCGGGATGCGATCCGTCGCATCTGGGCGCGGTGCTGGCAAAGCTGCAGGAAGTGGGCGTGAAGACCAAGGTGTCGGCAGACGCGGTACGTGTGATGGGGGACAATCCGTTCACGGGGGCGGACATGTCGACCGAAGAGTATCCGGGCTTCCCGACGGATTGTCAGGCACAGTTCATGGCGCTGGCGACGCAGGCGGAGGGGACGTCGATCATCACGGAAAATATTTTCGAGAATCGGTTTATGCACGCGCAGGAACTGGTGCGTATGGGAGCGAATATCAAGATTGAAGGGCGGCGCGCCGTGGTGCGCGGCAAGAGTCCGCTGAGCGCGGCGGCGGTATTAGCTAGTGATCTGCGGGCTTCGGCGTCGCTGGTGCTGGCGGCGCTGGTGGCCGATGGGGAAACGATTATTGACCGCGTGTATCACATTGACCGCGGATACGAGCATATTGAAGAGAAGTTGAAGGATGTAGGGGCGCAGATTCGGCGGATGGGGGAGATCTTCCCGAAGAAAGCTGCCGCGGTGAAGTGAGGCTCGGTGTGGGGCGGACACTCCTGTCCGCTAGAACGACGTAGCTAGCGACAGTTTCGACAGGTTTCGATAGAATCAGCGTCTGATGAGGGATCAATACGTTTCATGGTTCACCGTGCTGTTTTTGTGCTGCGCCAATGCTGTAGGTTTTGGCCAAAAGGTGACGGTTCGCATCGTCAATCTCGATGGGTCGCCGTTCCGCAACAAACAGGTCTATATTTCTGGGTTCGGCGCACAAGCAACCACGATGCGCGACGAGGAGCTGAAACTCACCAAGAATCCTATTCGAGCAGACCTGAGCCTTACGACCGATAACAAAGGCGAAACAACATTTGAGCTTCCCAACCCTGCGCCTGTCTACGTTTATGTTCGCCCTGTATTTAGCGAGCGTGTTTGGGATTGCAGTTGCTTCTGGCGCGTCCCTGCAGGGGAACTATTGAAGAAGGGGTATATCGCGGGCTCACCCAATGTACGCAAGAAACCGAAGCCAGCGATTCAGTTAAAAGCAGGAGAGTTAGTGTTTCTGATGAGGCGAACGCCCTGGTGGTGGCAACTTCTTTATCCCATCGAGAAAGGCTAGTTCCGTCCCTCGCGAGATAAGGACGGTTTACTGATTGTTCAATCAGGCATGGGAATCATCAACTTCTACCCGCTAAAGGTTCCGTTCGCCGATGCACGGAAACTAGATTAGCCGGTTACTCCCGCGTCAGCCTTTCAAGCACACTGCTATGCTGCGGATAACTCCTGACCAGACCTTCCCTCTTCCCCATCTCAAAATCCGCGAAATCGAATCCCGGGGCGACGGTGCAGCCGACCAGCGCCCACGACTTCCAGTCCGCCACGTGCGAGGCGAACCAGTGGCCTGCTGGGACTACTGCTTGAAAGACCTCTCCTGCTTCAGGATTGCTTCCTAACAGAATCTTCGAGTAATTCCCTTCCGGTGAGATCACGTGTACCGCGACTGGCGCGCCCGTGTAGAAGTGCCACAGTTCGTCGGAGCGCAGGCGGTGGAAAGCTGAGAAGTTTTTGCCTTCGAGCAGAAAGTAGATGGCGGTGGAGGCGCTGCGTGCTCCCGGGAACTGGGGATGTGTGATGACTCGATTCGATTTGTAGGTTTGGCGGAAGTATCCGCCTTCGGGATGCGGTTCGAGTCGCAGTTTTTCGATCCAGTATTTCGCGTCGTGGGAGGGCATGTGGATGCGAACTATCTTCGCATGCCTTTCGATCAACCTAGCACGCGCGTTCCGCTTAGCAGGAGATCCTTCGCTCCGCCTGAAAAACGGCTCCGCTCAGGATGACTCCGCACGCAAGAAACCAGATTCCATCACAAACAAAAATCCCCACTCCTGCCTACGTCAGCAGAAGTGGGGCACCCGATTCCGTGTCGGGTTTTAACTTCTTAGTGCCAGTTGTACCACTCGAACAGAATGGTGCTGCTGTTCCAGGAGTAGGGCGCGGAGAGCAGATCGTTGCCGTTGTACATGTAGATCTGCTGGTTGTTGGCGCCGTTGTAGTTCATGTAGTAGCCGTTGGTCTGCAGAGCATAGGCGTCATACATGAAGGTGTAGTTGTAATCGGCGAGATCAGGCAGCGAACCGTTGACTGTGGGACGCTCCATGATCCACTCCGCCTCGGAGCCGCTGATGTTGGTCTGCGCGGCGTTCGTGCAGATGCCGAAGATCGAAAGCCCGCGACAGTTGTAGATATAGGTGTATTCGCCGCGAGAGATGTCCTCGACAAAGCCGATTGCATACAGGCCGGAAAGCGACGGGCTCGATCCGGCATTGCCCACCCACACTTCGGTGAACATCAGGTCGCCGGGCGTGACGGTGAAGTTGCCCAAAACCTGTTCAGTCCCCTGCGAAGGCAGGAATTCGGTCCACGCGTAATAGTTGGTGAAGTCGAAGTGGATCCCGAGGATATAAATATCCTGGATTTCCTGCTCAGTTCCAGCCTGCCACAAGGGATTGAGGCCGTCGCCGTCGAGTCCAATCCAATAAGCGGAGTAGGTGTGCGCGTTGGTCTCGTAGTAGACCGTAGGCACATACCATTCGCCCATGACCAGATCGTACGTCCCGTTCGATCCCCGCAATTCGAAGCCGCTCCAGTTGCCGCTGGTTTCGTAGTTGCTGGCACTGACCGGACTTACGTGACGAACTTCGTCACGTGACACCTGACGCGGATTGACGAAGCGCGAAGGCTGGGTTACGGCCTTCAACCAAGTGGCGTAGGCATCGGAAGCTTCCGAGGCATTGGGACGCACGGGGTATCCGCGCTTGATGAGCTCCTCGTCAGACATCGACGCGGCCTTCGACTTGGTGAGGGCCGGACGAACTACGTCTGTCGGCTGGGGCGTGCGGATTTCCGGCATGGGAGCAGGCATGTCGACGGTCGGAACGCCGTTGGCCCGCAGTTCCAGCGCAAACGTGCTCGACTTCCCTGCCGCTGTGCAATCCACGGAGAATTGCGCGGCGACTTCGGAGGCGGAATCGGGTGCAACGTTGAAGCGAATCGTGCCCTGATCGTCGGCAAAGGTTTTGAACGAGTGGGTTGGATCGGCGTCGCCTTCCGGATGCAGGATGCAGGTAGCTTTAGGCAGCGTCTGCATGATGATGCGGGACGACGTGTTGGGAGCGACGGTGAATTTCGCCGCCTCGGTGGTGGACGCAGCAAACGCCGCTTGCGGCGGCGTGAGCAAGGATGCAAGCAGGGTGACGCAGGTATAGCTAAGGTATTTCATGAACTCCTCCTTTGAAGTGTGTGGTAAAGCGAGACAACCGACGGGCGAGGCCTGAGACACGTCGGGTGACGAGCACCACGCAGTTCTCCGGAGGGGGACACAACGCCTGAATCCGGACCTCACTTACTGGAGGAATGGTGCGGGAGGATGGGGAAACGTTTCGTTTTCGGAGCGGTGGAAAACTTCAGCGGTCTGGCGCAACTTTCTAGTAGGCGAACAAATAGCGAAGATGTACAATTCCTCTCGTCATGGCCCGGCGTCCGGAATTCGGCAAGAAAGAGGACATGATGAGCCAGAGCGACCTCGACGCATTGAACGAAGGACTGGCTAAGCTGAGCATGCATACGGTGCTCGAGTTCTATCAAAGGGCGTACCGGGACTGCCGAATCATCAATAGTTCGACGTTCCCTACACCGAGGGCGATCCAGGAACTGGTGCAGGCGTGGAAGCAATTGCGGAAGTGGGGGAAACGGTGAAGAAACGATTTCGAAGTTGTCTGCACTATTCCGGTCAGGGAGGCTGTCGAGTTATTCAGCCAAGAAATTTAACTTGCCGTGGACGTGGTATGCGTCGCCCTGGGGAGGGCCACCACTTCGTCAGTCCGGCGGCAAGACGATTCCGCAACAACTGCCAGTCCTTGCCCGCTCGCTGACCGCTGCCTGAAAAGCGAACGGGCTCCCACCTACCAGGTTCACCTGCCTTGCGCGGGAAGCCCCGCTCTTGCATCCTCTGCAAGGGCGGGGGTTATCATTTGCGGCAGGCGGGGATTCATCGCGCGCTTTCGCCCAAGAACCCAGACCAAAGGATCAGAGTTCGAGCACATCGACCACTTCTCGTAAGGCCAGGCGGCTCCATCCCGTGTCGCTGGCTGCGTCGTCTCCGGCGTGGCTGGTAATAACAACGGTGATGTCGTTCGCGGGATAGAAATAAATCAAGGCATTTGGGCCGAAGGAATCGTTGCCGCGAGTGAACCAGTACTCCGTGTCGCGCGTGTCGGTTCCGCGAAACCAGGCAAACCCGGCGTGTCCCTCTACGATTTTGACGTGATCGCTGAAGATCAGTTTTCTGGATTCGTCACTCAGTATCTTGCCGCTTCGGAGCGCGTTCGACCAACGCAACAGGTCGTCAGCACAAGAATACATTCCACCTGCGCCGAGTTCCCAGCCACGCTGCTTGAGTCGGGCAGGAAGCGGGTCATGGGTGGGAGAAACATGTTTAGCTTCGTCGTCGAACCAGAAGCCGGTGCGCGACAAGCCAACCGGCCGCAAGATCTCGGCGCTAACGTAATCTTCAAACTTCTTCCCCGTCGTAATCTCGACGATTGCCGCGAGCAGTTCGTAGTTTGCGTTGGAGTAGCCAAACTTACTCCCAGGGAGCGAGTCGAGTTTCTCCTGCAGAAGGGCTTTGACGGCTTGATTGCGGTCGGTGATGGTTTCGGAGGCATAGCTTTGCGGCAGGCCGGAGGTGTGCGTCAACAATTGCGAGACTGTGATGAGTTGCTTGTCAGGGGGGACATCGGCGAGATAGCGGCTGATCTTGTCTTCCAGCTTCATCCGGCCTTGTTCCCTGCACCGCATGACTGCTGCTGCGGTAAACGATTTTGAGATGGATGCGATCCAGAACAGGTCGTCTTGTTGCACGGGCCGGCTATGGATGGAACCAAAGGGGTGGTCAAAGATGGTCCCGCCATTTTGCTGGATAAGGACTACGCCGGAGAATCCCCTGGCGGTGAGACCATCGAGACGAGTCTGCAGGAGAGCTTTCTTGGCGGCGGGAATCGATAAGACTTGATTTGCCGGGACCGCGACCAGCGCGGTGACGAGGAGAAGAACCCGGCTGCAGCTGAAAATCACGGAGTCGAGTGTAACACTGGTGAACGAGCTGGCTTATCGCGCGCTTTCGCGCGACACGTTCCACTCCAGCGCCAACAGCAAGGCAGAAGTAAAGGCAACGGACATGAATGTCCGTCCCACACTGCGTATCTTCCGTAATGACTTCTAATTGACTTGGGGCCGGGCCTCGCCTAACATCCTCCTCCGGCGATTTACGCTGCATGAACGACGAGACCATTTCGCATTATCGGGTCGCAGAGAAATTGGGCGGCGGCGGGATGGGAGTGGTGTACAAAGCCGAAGACACACGGCTGCATCGATTTGTGGCGCTCAAGTTTCTGCCGCCGGAGTTGGCGCGGGATCCGCAGGCCCTGGCACGCTTCCGGCGCGAGGCGCAGGCGGCGTCGGCGCTGAACCATCCCAACATCTGCACCATTTACGACATCGGCGAAGAACAAGGACGGGCGTTCATCGCGATGGAGTTTCTCGATGGCGCGCCGTTAAGCCACATGATCTTCGGTCGTCCGCTGGCTGCCGATCAACTGCTGCCGCTGGCGATTGAAATTGCCGACGCGCTGCAGGCGGCGCACGCCGAGGGAATCGTTCATCGCGATATTAAGCCGGCGAATATTTTCGTGACTAAGCGCGGCCACGCCAAGATTCTCGACTTCGGGCTGGCGAAAGTTGCTGCGCCGTCCGGCGGAATTTCCGATACCGGCACGGACCTCACCCAGGATGACCTGCACCTGACGCGACCGGGCACGGCGATGGGAACGGTCGCTTACATGTCGCCGGAACAGGCGCTGGGCAAGCCATTGGACGCGCGTACTGATTTGTTCTCGTTTGGGATTGTGCTGTACGAGATGGCTTCGGGAAAACAGGCGTTCAGTGGCGCGACTTCGGCTGCGGTGTTCGACGCCATCCTACATTCGCATCCCACGCCGATGGCACAACTGAATCCCGCGGCGCCCGTTGGGCTGGAGCAGGTGATTGATCGGCTGTTGGAGAAAGATGCGGCATTGCGCTACCAGAGCGCGGCGGATTTATGCGCCGATCTGCGGCGACTGCTGCGGAACTCCACTTCGGGGCATCCGATTGCGATGAGCGGTGCTGCTCCTGTGGCGACGAAAAAGAAGTTTCCGTGGGTGTGGGCGATGGTTGCGGTCGCTGTGCTGGCTGCGGCCGGGATTGGACTGTGGCTGCATCGTTCGCGAGCGAGCAATGCAGGGGCGTCCGCTCCACCCGCACAGACTGCGCCGGCAGTGGCAGTTGAGAGCAAACCGGACAAGGCGGAGGCAGCGATTCCGCCTCCACCAGCGCCGCCCTCACTGCATCCGGAAAAGAACGCTACAAGTTCGTCGACGCCGTCGAAGGCTGGGGCGAAGATGGCGGCGCCGATCAAGGCTGCGGCGGTGGAAGCGAGCAGCGATCAGCCACCTGCCACTCCGGCGCAGGCGAACACTCAGGCTGCACAAAAGGCGCCGTCGTCCGCTCCATCACTCCTGCGGCCGTGCGAACAGATCACGCATGCGTGCCTTGATGCCGGATTCGCGAATGGCACAGCGAAGGAAGGCAATGGCATTCTGGCCGACTGCATTGTGCCGATCATTCAGGCCAAGGCACAGCGGAGGAAAGCGTCGATTCCGCTGCCCAAGATTGATCCGCAGGTGGTGGAATCATGCAAGGTGAAAAACCCGCGGTACGGTCACCCGGAGCTTAAAGGAAGCAGTGGGACGGATTCGTCTAACGGTTCGGATCCATCCCAGCAGTAATACATCCCCAGCAGTAATTAGCGGGGCCAGAGCCAGCCGAAGGTTCCCGCTGTGAGCAGGCCGTAGACGAGGCCGTCGACCACTTCTTTGATCACCGCACTCCAGGGCCATCCACGCCAGACGCCGTTGGTGATGTTGCCGAGCCCGTAGGCCATGAAGGCGGCCGTCCCCACCACGCGGAAGACGGCCAGATAGGCGAGTCCCGGGGCGATGGTGTGGGCCGCGAGGTATCCGACGAAAAACGAAACGACCAGACAGAAGCCGAACCATTGTCCGAGGAATTTGGGAAGGAACGGAGCGCCAGTGGGAAAGATGGTCATCATGCCGACGGGGCCCTGCTTGTATTTTTCGGCCATCTCCGGAGACTTCATCGTCTCATGCGTGCAATACGGGAAGATATAGAGGCCGCGGTTCAGACCTGCGGCGCGCAGCGGGGCCAGAGTCTGGTCTTCGTTGGGCAGGCCTTTGTAGTCTCCTTTGTGATACGGCAGGAGCATGTGCATGATGGAGCTCGCAACGAAGACGATGACGGCCGAAAGCACGATCGGCAGCCACAGAGCGGAGAGTGGAACCATGAGCAGCCTCCTGGGCAGGCGAAGGTAGCGCGAAAATCCCCAGCGAGATTACAGGGGAGGGGGGCGGAGGTCAAGGCGGCTGCAGGGATTCCCTTCTTCACCGCAGAGCAGTGGCGCGGGAGATCCCTTGTATATTGCGTGGCACTACCCGTGAGCAGGGGGAGGGAGTAGGAAAGCTGCAGCGGGTTTCGGCGGGAGGCCGAGAGATCCCTGAGGCGCGCGAGCAGCCTGAAGCGAGAGTGGCCCCCGCCCTTTCTTTCTCATGCCGTGGAGAATCCGAGGCCCGAGAGCCTGCATTCACAAGGCGGGCAAGAGAGATGGCACAGGGTCGGGAGCCGAAGCCCAGCATAAAACGGAGGCGGGCGATGAGCAAGGCGGAAGCTGGGAAGCGGTGGTATGTGGGAGTGGATGTGAGCGCGCGGGAGTTGGTGGTGGCGATCAGCGATGGCAGAGAAGCGATGATGGCAGAGGTGAGCAACGATGCGGCGGGACACGAGCGACTGCAGGCGCGGTTGCGGGCTCTGCCTGCGCCGGCCACGATTTGTTTAGAGGCGAGCGGGACTTACAGTCTGGATGTGGCATTGGCTCTGGCCCGGGCGAAGGCGAACTGGCAGGTGAGTCTGGTGAATCCGCGGCTGGCGCGGCGTTTCGCGGAGTCGTTGGGCATGCGCAGCAAGACCGATCCGGTGGACGCGCGCATGCTGGCCCGCTACGCCGAGCGCATGCAACCGGAGCCCTGGCAAGCGCCCGGTGCAGCCAGGTTGCGCCTGCGCAGCATCACGCGCACCATCGCGGCGTTGGTGCGGCAGTGCGTGCAGCACAAGAACCGGCAACATGCGTTGTCGGCCAGCACCGCACTGCCCACTCTGTTGGTGCGGGAGCTGGAAGCGCAGGTGGCCTACCTGGAGAAGCGCATCCGTCATCTGCGGCGTCAGGCTCGGAGCCTGATCGAGCGTCATCCTGAGTTGTTGCGGCGCTGGCAACATTTGCAAACTATCCCCGGCATCGGCGAAGCCAGCGGGTTGGCGATTCTGGGAGAACTGGCCGTGCTGCCCGCGATGATGGATGAACGTCAGTGGGTGGCACACAGCGGCTTGGACCCCAGGCAGCATCGCTCGGGTAGCTCGGTGGAGCAGAAGGACCGCATCAGCAAAGCCGGCAATCGCTATCTGCGAGCGGCGTTGTATATGCCCGCGCTGGTGGCGGTGCAACATGATCCCTGGCTGGCCCGCTTTTACCAGCGCCTGGTGGCCCGCGGCAAGGCCAAGCTGCAAGCCCTGGTCGCGGTCATGCGCAAACTGCTGCACGCCGCCTGGGGCATGTTCCGCCACGATCAGAGCTATGACGGAGCCAAACTGTGTCCGCAACCGTGAAAACAGAGAGGTTCTCCTGCACCTCTCCAGAGAGAAAAAAACTTGACGGCTAAGAGAGAATCTCGCGATTCCGCTCAGGGCAGGCTCTTATCTCCGCCTGGCTTCGCCCGCCCCGGCTTAAGCCTGGGGTCTACCAAGGCGACTACGCGTAGGAACAATGCCAACGTTGAAGAGGGACTAGACGGAGGGAACGGGACAGGATTGTCTTCGGGCGGGAGCGGAGGCTACCGACCCGCCCAAGAGACCGACTTCGGCTTATTACACTCACAGGCGCGCGGCAGACGGCGCGCCGTGGCGCGAAGTCAAGTTCGGATCAGGTTGCGGAAGCGTCGTGCCCACGCTCCCTTGGCCCATCCTAATGCACCGGTGCCGATCACCCCGGTGCCGAGCATCATGAAGGTTCCCGGTTCCGGCACCTGGCCAACCGACAATTTCAGCGAATCGCCGCCGCCGTTGCAGGTGTCAGATTCTGACGAGCAGATTCCGACGTGCAGGACTTTTCCGTTGGTCAGCGCCAGCGCGATAAAGAAGTACCCCTGATTCGGGCCTTCGGTAAACGAGCCAAGCACAGGCAAGCTGGGATTGCTGGTGCCATTTCCATCGAGCCCCGAAGTAAAGGTGATGGTAGCGACGCCATTGACATTCTGGAAGGTGACGATATCGCTCAATTGGGTATGCAGCGCGTCGTCGTAGATGAGTACCTGGCCCTGTGATGCGCCGGTGAAACTCAGATACTGCATCCCGAAGGTCATGGTTTCGTTCGACGATTCGGGCATGACGCATGTGATTTGCGGATTGAGATTGGTAAGTTGAATCAGGCCGGAACACGAAGTGGCCCAACTCGCACTCGACATCGTGACGACGACAGCCAGCATGGCGGTCAACATCAGTAAGCGACCGAACCAAGCTCTGCTGAAAGATGGGGCTCGAAGTGACGTAGACAAGGTGTTGCTCCTTCGGCCGCTCTGGGGCGGCCTCAGTTCTGTCTTGCGGAAAACTTGGGTCGAACCCGTGGGATTGAACGTGCACCCGACGGCAGCCTTGATAGATATCGCGGCGGCGGCCCGGCTTCCATAGGGGAAGTACTGTAGGCCTTTCGTTTAAGCGATGCAAGAGCCCAAATGTGCTTACTTCGCAGAACGGACAATGCCTAGCGACTTCCCCGCCCCGTCACTACCAGTTCGGCCTCGGTGGAAAGGTCTGGCACCGTCACGTGCAGGGTTTGAGTGGGGGCGTCATAACGAGTCTGCAGCGTGGTCGCGGCGTTGGCCAGCTTGGCCTCGGCTCGGGTAGAGTTCCACCCGTAGATGACGACTTCGAAGGCTTTCCACCAGGCGGTATAGGTGCCCTCGCGCGTGCCAAACTTCAGCTTCAATGCGCTGCCCTCGACCTGACACTCGAATTCCTGCCGGAGAAAGTCATCGTGTTGGTACTGGAAGGTATGACCATCGTCCAGATAGAGGGAGCCGCGGCAGTTCTGGCCGGGATAAACGCGGAGTTCGAGCGGCCCTTGCGGCGTCTCATCGGTGCTTTGAATGAGGGGCTGCATGGGCAGAATGCTGCCGCCACGAATGTAGACCGGAAGCGTATCGAGCGCGGGACGAATTGCAGTGGGCCCGCTGAACTTTGGCGCAGACTCCGGATGAGCAACCGCATTCGCCACCTGCACGATGTTGGGGCCGAAGGGCTGGGGAGGCATTTTCTTGCCTGTCCAGAAATCGTACCAATCTCCAGGCGGATAACGGACCACGTAGGCGTCGAGCGTCTCGCCATACGGGGGCGGCGCAACCAGAAGGTCGGGCCCCAACAGAAATTCACTATCGAGGTTATCGAAGGTGGGCGCGTTGGGCGCCATGATCTCGGGATACTCCAGGAAGACGGGCCGCACCATGGGCAAACCCGTCCGCGATGCCTCTTCTGCGACGGTGTAGATATAGGGCAGGAGCCGGTAGCGTGTTTCAAGATAGCGGCGGCGGATTGCCTCCTGCTCCGGGCCGTGTACCCACACTTCCTGAGGCAGCGTACCCATGCTGGCGTGATCGCGGAAGAGCGGCTTGAATGCGCCGACTTCGATCCAGCGCGTGAGCAGATCGGGAGGCGGAGAATATCCGAAGCCGCCGACATCGTCGCCCACCATGGAAATTCCGCTGAGCCCGAGGTTCATCTCCTGCTGGGTGCCGAGGCGCAACTGGTTCCAGACGGAGGAATTGTCGCCGGTCCAGGTGAATCCGAAGCGCTGGCCTCCGGCGAAGGTCGCGCGCGTCAACACAAATGGCCGTTCGGCGGGACGCAGCTTAAGCAGACCATCATAGGTGGCACGCTCGTTCTCCATACCGAGAATGTTGTGAATCTCGGCGTGCGTGGCGGTGCGCGCGGTGAATCCCGGCTCTTCGATGCGGTGGATGTTGTCGATGGGCATGGTGAACGCCGGGCCGTCGAAGACCGAGGGTTCGTTCATGTCGTTCCAGAAACCGGAGACACCGTCTTTCACGAAGTCTTTGTAAAGACCGCCCCACCATTCGCGCGTCTTGTCGCGCGTGAAGTCCGGGAAGACTGCCGGGCCGGGCCACACTACGCCAACATACTCACTGCCGTCGGCCTTCTTGATGAAGTGATCGCCGGCGTGGCCGGTGTCATACGGGGTGTAGCCCTGATTCTCGACGTGCGCAACATGCAGGTCCGTGATGGTGACCAGATGGAAATGCTGTTTGCGGAGGTCCGCGATCAGACCGGGAAAATCGGGGAACGTCGTGGGGTTCACCGTGAACGGGCGGTTGCGGTATTGATAATCGATATCGAGGTAGACGGTGTCAGAAGGAATTTTGTCGGCGCGCAAATGATTTGCGATCGAGCGCAGTTCTTTCTCGGTCATATAGCTGTAGCGGGACTGCTGGAATCCCAGTGCCCAGAGCGGCGGCAGCGGGGGCTTGCCCGTAAGGAACGTGTATCCGAGGACGACCTGCTTGGGTGTTGGGCCGTAGATCACGTAGTAGTCGAGCGGACCGCCTTCAGCGCCGAACGAGTAGGCATCGCGCATCGTCTTGCCGAAATCGAAAAATGTCCGCCAGGTGTTGTCGAGAAACAGTCCGTAGCTGCGCCCTTCGCCGATAGAGAGAAAAAACGGGATGCTTTTGTAAATCGGGTCTGCCGACTCCTGAATGCCGCGATCCGTGTTCCACAAGGTGTAAGCCTGGTTGCGGCGGTCGAATGATCCTGTTTTGTCGCCGAGTCCGTAGAAGTGTTCGTCGAG
>Ga0335070_10007621_pt1 | contig 12685 bp, 7 predicted proteins | sample Lox_Sample_13_FD_206722 | JGI IMG/M metagenome (GOLD analysis project Ga0335070, IMG submission 206722) | Soil microbial communities from Loxahatchee National Wildlife Refuge, Florida, United States - Lox_Sample_1.3 | ecosystem: Environmental > Terrestrial > Soil > Wetlands | place: USA: Florida...
TGGACATCAGTATCAGGCGGCTCTGTCGAACGCTGCCGAATTCGGGGAGCAGCGCGTTTACTTCGATGTCCCGGAATGGAGCAGCGAAACAGCCGCCACACTCACCGTGAATGCCGGCGCGCCGCACGCGTTCCGGTTCAGTGTCAGCCCGGAACGGAAATGGAAAATCTTCGTGGTGCCGCACACGCACCTCGATGTCGGCTACACCGATTACCAGGGCAAAGTTGCCGAGACCCAGGCACGCGTGCTGGAGCAGGCCGCAGAGCTGATTCGCGAACACCCGGGCTTCCGTTTCTCTATGGACGGCTCGTGGAATCTCGAGCAGTTGCTGGACACCCGCTCTCCGTCGAAGCGCGATGAGGTCCTGGATCTGATCCGCCAGCGAAAGATGACCATGCCGGCGCAGTATTGCAGTCTGCTCACGGGCTATGCCTCACTCGAAACGCTGTACCGCTCCCTGTACTTTTCCAAGAACTTCGCGCGGCGCTACGGCCTGCCGTTCGAGTACGCCAATATCACGGATATTCCTTCTTACACGGGCGCGTATCCGTCGGTACTAGCCGCCGCCGGCGTGAAGTATTTCGCGGCCGCTGCGAATAATGATCGTGCCCCGGTGTTCGCGCACGAGCGCTGGAACGCAAAGTCGCCGTTCTGGTGGGAAGGTCCCGACGGGAACCGGATCCTGTTCTGGTATTCGCGCCATTACGAGCAGGTGGAGACCCTGTTCGGGCTGCCGCCGGTGCTCGATGCCGTTCGCGAATCGCTGCCGGTTTACCTGGAGGCGTTTTCAACGCCTGATTACAAGCCGGACGTCACGCTCCTCTACGGCACCCAGGTGGAGAACACGGACCTGTTTCCGAGCACGGCGACCTTTGCGCCGCAGTGGAACGAGGAATTCGCGTACCCGCATCTCGAATACAGTACGTTCGCCGACTTCTTCGCCTATATCGACAAGAATTATGCCGCCGGCCTGCCTGTATACAAAGGCGACGGCGGTCCTTATTGGGAGGACGGCGCGGGCAGCGATGCGCTCTATACGGCCCAAGATCGCGAGAACCAAAACCGCGTGCTCTCCGCCGAGGTGCTCTCTTCGGCCGTAAACTCCTTCCAACCGGACGTACACGCGCCGGCGAGCTTGATGACCGACATCTGGCGCAACATCGTACTTTTCTCCGAGCACACATGGACGTCGTGGAACTCGGTTTCGCAACCCAACCATATCGAGACCGTGGATCAACTGGAAGTGAAGGACGGCCGTGCCGTAACCGCGCGCCTGGAAATTCGGGATGCCGTCAATCGCGGGATGAGCCAGCTAGCGAACGAAATCCATGTGCCGGCAGAGACGCTGGTAGTCTTCAATCCGCTGAACTGGCAGCGCGACGCACTGGTAGAAACCGATCTGCCGGAGAAGGCGAGCCTGGAAGATCTGACCACGCATCAGCCGGTCGCGTATCAGGTGGTGGAGAAGAGAGAAGGCTTCGTGCGGGCGCGGTTCCTGGCGGCGGCGTTGCCATCAACCGGTTACAAGTGCTACAAGATCGGCGACTCTAATACTGCGGCGGCGGAGTTGGGGCGCGGCAGCCCCGCCGTTGAGAACGAGTTCTATAAGGTGGCTTTGGATCCTGAAACAGGCGCCTTGCGCAGCATCTACGACAAGCAACTGCAGCGTGAGCTGGTGGACGGAAGCAGCCAGTACCGGTTCGGGCAATACGTTTACGTCAGCGGCGGCGAGGACACCAGCATGATCCATCCGGTCAGTTCGCTGCCAAAGGCGCACCTCGCGATCGATGTCTCCAGAGACGGGCGCTGGACTAACGGCGGCAAGACGCCCTTCGCGGCATCTTATCACCTGCACTCGCGCGCGAAGAATACACCGGACATCAACCTGGAGGTTCTGCTCTTCGACCATGCGAAGAAAATCGAGTTCATCTATCACGTACGCAAGGACGCCGTGACGGCCAAGGAAGCCGTTTACTTTGCGTTTCCCGTGGCCGCGCTGCAGCCGCAGTTCGCGTACGCGTTGCAGCAGGGCTGGGCAAATCCGGCGCGAGATGTTCTCAAAGGCGGGAGCCTGGAGTGGTTCACGGTGCAGGACTGGATGGCGGTGGGCGACGATCACGCGACGGTGGGCATTGTGCCGCTCGACGCGCCCCTGGCCAGCTTCGGCGACATCAATCGCGGCGAGTGGCCAGGCGAGTTTCGACCGAAGAGCGCCACCTTGTTTTCCTACGCCATGAACAACTACTGGCACACCAATTATCGCGCCGCGCAGGGTGGCGAGTTCACGTTCCGCTACGTGCTGACAAGCGGGGCGAAGTTAGACCCGGCAGCCCTGACACGCCTCGCCATGGAGAGCATGCGGCCGCCGGAGGTGAACCACGTCGTCGGGCAGGACAAGCCCGGCAATCCGGAGCGGCCGCTGCCGCCGGACGGGGCAAGCTTCCTTGATACAGATCAGCCCAACATCGTGATGGAGACCTGGAAACGCGCGGAGGACGGCAACGGCGCCATCATCCGCCTGCGCGAGACAAGCGGCAAAGCTACGCCGGTTCGCATCCGTCTGCCGCGCGGCAGAATGCAGAGCGCCTGGCTGTGCAACGCGGTGGAGGACGATCTGAAGCCAATTCCCGTCGGCGCGGACACGACAATGGAAGTGTCTGTGGGAGCCTACGCGGTGGCCACCGTGAGAATCCGATAGACCCACAACAACAGCGAGCCCGAAAGACATCGAGTAAGAATAGCCACAAACGCACTCAGTCCGACTCGGCCAGGACGGCGACACTGAGTCGGAGCAATTTTCACCCGATGGTTTGAGCATGGCAGAAACATCCGGCGTGCCCACACTTCGCACTGAGACGAATTCTGATTACGGGCGAATAGAGCAGATAGACAGATCTCTGCTACGCGCCCCAGGCGCCAGTCTCCAAATGACGGCTGGCGCCAGCCATCCCTCCGAGTCATTCTGCAGAGACGTAGTTGGAAGACGGCGACAATGCCGGATTAAACTGCTCGAAGTGAGAAATAGAAGGTAGAACCGATTCCCGGCTGCGATTGCACCCAGATGCGCCCACCGTGGCGCTCGATGATCCTCTTGCAAATGGCCAGGCCGATGCCGGTTCCACCGTATTCGTCGTGCCCATGCAGACGCTGGAACGCCACGAAGATCCGATTTGCGTATTGCATATCGAATCCGATTCCGTTATCCAGGACTTCGAAGATCCACTGCGGCCCAGCGCGGCGCGCGGAGATTTGAATTTCCGGTGCCGCTGTACTTCGATATTTCAACGCATTGCCAATCAGATTCTGAAAAACGCTAACCAGTTGGTCATCTCCGAACACAACGGGCAGCTCATTCACGGTAACTCTCGCGTGAGCCTCGGCAATGCTGCTCTGGAGGTTCGCAATGGCCAGCCCGGCGAGCGCTTTCGCATCCACTGGCCCGAGCCTCTTGCTTTCATTCGAGACTCGGGAATATACGAGCAGATCGGATATGAGGCGCGACATCCGAATGGCGGCGTTTTGAATGAATTCAAGCTGTTGGCCCGTCTCTGGACCGAGTTGGCCTCCATGGTGATTCGCAATTAACTGGGTCATGGCACCTACTGTCCGGACAGGCTCCTGCAAATCGTGAGCTACGATGTGAGCGAAGCGTTCGAGTTCTTCGTTGGATTCCTGAAGAGCCTCGTTGGCCAGAGCCAAATTATCTTCAGCACGTTTCCGCTCGGTAATATCCGTCAACGTCGCAACACATCCGAAAACCTTGTGATCCTCGCAGTAGAGAGGGCCAGCACTGAGCAGAATGTGGGCTGAACTGCCGTCGGGCCGCCGGATGCTTGCCATGAAACCCTTGACGCTCTCCCCGCGGGCCACGGCCGAATGGAAGCGCAGGCTGAGAGGAGGCGAGGGTGCGTCAATCCCTTCAGGGGTAAACGCCTCATCAAATTTCTTCATCAGCACATTACGCCCGGCGAGCACGTGCGCGGATTCGTTGGCGCGAGTGATTTCGCCCGCCTCATCAAGAACAACGATCGCCTCGCAGGAGCGATCCAATATCGCGCGAGCTATTTTTTCAGAAGCTGCGATCTTCTCGTTACGCTTCTGATCCGTCTGGTCGACGACGACAAGACATATGCAACGCACTCCATCGATTTCGATCGACGTGGAAATAACGTAAACCGGGACGTCATTGCCGCGGCTGCTGCGCAGGCATGTCTCCGACCTGCGGGATCCTCCACCCTCGACGCCCAGCAGGGCCTGCATTTCGTTTTCATGGGCTTTGGAAACGAACTCGCCGATGTGCGAGCCGATCACACGCTCGAGCGGCACGCCAAGCAGTTCCGAGAACCGTGCATTTGCGTATAGAACGGCGCCATCCGAGTTAACGGTGACGGCACCCTCTTTCATACTCTCGACCATGATGCGGTACGGTTCATCGGCACCGCGCAACGTGTACACCTGTTCGGAGCCATTGCGACCAACGACGATCGCGTCTACATCGCCTCGTCGAATCGCGTCGAGAGTGTCCTGCGATTCGGCAAGTTCTGATTCGAGGTCCGCGATCCGGGCCAACAGCTCTCCCAGCGATGTTTCAACCTGCTCCATACGGGTCTTCCGAATTCTGCTTCTTCAGCCCGAGGCCGCGCAGCACATATCCTTCATTCGAAAGGTCGCCAATCATCTTCCGGAAAGGAAGCGGCAGACGCTTGACGAGGGTGGGTACTGCGATCACTTGATCCGCGCCGGCGACCGACGGATTCTGATAGAGATCGATCACCTCGAGATCGTAGCCGGCAGGCATTTGCTCCTCACATAGCCGCTTGATGTTCTCGACGGCTCGAATGGATTTCGGCGTCGAACCCGCGACATATAAACAAAGAACGTACTCCTGCGGCGCCGGATTAGCTAGTTCTTCCTCGAACTGTTGAGCGGTCATATGTTTTCCGTTTGAAATCATGCCGGGCTCATGGCGTCACGCGGGGGCGGAGATCCAACCCCACCAGGACACGCTCGGCGTTTGACAGATTTCCTATGATCTTTCTCACCGGCTCTGGCAGCTTCCGAACCAAAGTCGGGATGGCCAGGATCTGGTCCCCCGAGGCGAGTTGCGGGTTCTTTAAGAGATCGACAATCTCAATCTCGTATTTCCCGGTCAGATTTTCTTCGCAAATCTTTTTCAGATTAGCGAACGCTTGCAGGCATCGAGGCGTTTGACCGGCGACGTAAAGCCGCAGTAGCCACTGCTCGGAACCATCGTCCGTCGCGGCGCGAATGGATGTTGGATTCGTCATTCTGTAACTCCTGTCCCGTTGGGATCGGCCGATGCCAGTCTAAACGTTTCCTCTGATTCTGATAGGCTTGCGATTGATTCCCCAGCGTGCAACTGCCTTAACGCCACTTCGTCCTCCTCAAGATCCGCGCGGAGTTCTGCCATCTGCCTCTCGATCATTCGCCGCTTGCGCGCGATTTCCCGTTCTTTGCGCTCGATTGTCAGACGTCTTGCCTCGTTCGCTCTCCGTTCTACCTGTTCCTGGGCAAGGCGCACCGCGCCGACCAGCCCGCCGCTCGATCCTTGAGCCCTGGTGGGCACGTTGATGCCCTGATCGGTGAAAACGAACTCCTGCACCTGATTGGAATGCCGCATTCCGCGAGACTTGAGGACGTACAAGCCGCGATTGCGCTCGCCCTCAGACTCGCTGTCGCGAAGCAACACCCAGGTGTCCACAATCGATGAGATGTTCGCTTCTGTCCCTTCGGCCGGAGTCCCGGCAGCGATTTGGCGCGTCATTACGGTCACGATACCGCGCTGCTTCAGATAATCCGTCAAACGCGCGATCATGCTGGCAACTTCGAATGGTTGGGCGGTATCGACGAAACTACTCAGGGGATCCAGTACCACGGCTCCAGGGTCGAATTGCACCACGATACGGTGAATCCTCACCAGATGGGATTCGAGCCCGGTCATTGTGGGCCTGGTCGCGTCAATGCACAAGAGTCCTTTTTCTCTCCACTGCTTCAGATCGAGCCCAACCGAAGACATGTTTCGTTCAATCTGGTCGGGCGACTCTTCAAAAGTGAAAAAGAGGGCTCGGCCGCCTGCCCGGCAGAAACGGTCGCAGAAGAATGAGGCAAAGGTCGTTTTTCCGGCACCCGCACTTCCGGATATCAGGACTGTGCTTCCACGAAAATACCCGTTTCCGCCCAACATCGAGTCGAGCGCCTCCACCCCTGTCGAAACTCGCTCCCTCGGAGCCGGATACGCCAATTGTATCGACGTGATGGGCAGCACCGATAGACCTTGATCGTCGATAAGGAACGGGTAATCGTTCGTTCCATGCTGGGAGCCGCGGTACTTGACGATGCGGAGCCGGCGAGTCGAAATTGATTGCTCCGCCTTGTGGTCGAGCAGAATTACGCAGTCCGACACGTACTCTTCCAGGCCGTGCCGAGTGAGCCGGCCGTCGGCACGCTCGCCGGTCAGAATCGAGGTCACGCCCTTCTGTTTCAACCAGCGAAGGAGCCGCCGGAGTTCGGCGCGCAACATCGCGTCATCGGAGAGGCCGGCAAAGAGCGCTTCGATTGTATCCAACACAACTCGTTTCGCCCCCACGGAGTCGATGGCGTGCCCAAGTCTGACGAAGAGTCCTTCGAGGTCGTATTCGCCAGTCTCCTCGATCTGGCTCCGCTCGATGAATACGTGATCGATGGCCAGTTTGCCCGCCGACATGAACTGCGCCAGGTCGAAGCCCATGGTCGCGCCATTCGTGACAATATCCTCGGCTGTCTCCTCGAACGTGACGCAAACGCCAGGTTCGCCAAAATCCGCGATGCCTCGAATCAGGAATTCCAGCCCAAGCAGCGTCTTTCCGCATCCTGCTGCACCGCATACGAGCGTGGTACGGCCGGACGGCAGGCCGCCCCCCGTAATCTCGTCCAGACCCTTGATGCCGGTCGGGCATTTGGGCAATGAACGGCGCACCGCCGTCATGATCCTCCTCCGCACCTTAGCGCTATTGGATCAAATACTGATGTAGATCAGATTTTTGCACAGAATACCGCCTGGGGGAGGCGGAATTGATCGAACCGGTGTATCAAAACGCACGGTCCGCGCGGTCTATCTCGACCCAGTAGGCTGCCTCCGGGACAACAATGGACAGCCGGAGCTGTTCGCAGTTCACCTAGAGCAATTGGGATCTTGTCTTCGCATTGTGAGCAAAGATCCAATATGAGCAGTCATTTGCCATCCAATAGTACTGTGATGAGCAACGTTGGGTGCTCCTCAAATTTACTTCATGGATCAAGCTCTGAAATAATCGAGAGTAGTGGTTTCCGCGACCGCTACAGTAATTATTCGAGCGAATGATAAATCACTCATTCTCTACTTTTGATGTCTAACAAGGGACAACGATGAAGATAGCGCAGGTTGCGCCTTTATATGAAAGCGTCCCGCCAAAACTATATGGCGGAACGGAGCGCGTGATTTCATACCTAACCGAGGAATTAGTTCGCGAGGGCCACGATGTTACATTATTCGCAAGTGGAGATTCTACCACCACCGCGCACTTAGTCCCTATGTGCGAACGTGCACTACGTTTGGAGGGAAGGAAGATTATCGATCCGCTTGTGTCCCATGTGCGAATGATTGAAGTGGTAGGACGCGAGTCACAGAACTTCGATATCATTCACTTTCATATAGACTATCTGCATTTTCCTTCGAGCCGGCGACAGTCGACCCCCTCGGTAACTACCCTGCACGGCCGCCTCGATATCCCGGAGTTGTGGCCGCTCTATCGGGAATTTCCCGACATGAACCTGGTGTCCATTTCCAATTCGCAGCGTCGACCTTTGCCTTGGGCTAATTGGACCGCGACCGTTTATCACGGCCTGCCAGCAGATCTGTTCAAGGCCCGGACCCAGCCTGGAAAATATCTGGCTTTTCTGGGGCGTATCTCACCCGAGAAAAGGATTGATCGCGCCATCGAGATCGCGCGGCTGGCCGGTATGCCAATCAAGCTCGCGGCCAAAATCGATGCCGTGGATCAGGAGTATTTTGACAAACGGATTCGCCAGCTGTTGGACCAGCCGATGGTGGACTTTATTGGAGAAATTGGCGAGCAGGAAAAGTCAGACTTTCTGGGAAATGCGTTCGCACTATTGTTTCCCATTGATTGGCCGGAGCCCTTTGGGCTTGTCATGATCGAGGCCATGGCGTGTGGTACCCCTGTAGTCGCGTATCCGATGGGGGCAGTGCCGGAGGTCATCGACGAAGGCACGACTGGGTATCTCGTTAGTAGCGTGCCTGAAGCAGTCGACGCCATACAGCGGATCAGCACGCTGGATAGGCTGACCTGCCGGCGGGTTTTCGAAGAACGCTTCAGCGCGCAGCGGATGTGCTCGGAATATCTCGATGTTTACAGACGCCTGTGCGAACCGGAATCGGCCGGGATTTATCCGGTAGTCGATAACTCTAAGGCCACCCTGCCCAGCACGGGACCGGAATTACGTGCGAACTGACGAAACAGCCCTTGGGACAGACATAATCGAGGTTGGCAATCAGTTCTACATAAGGGCCGAGTCGTCCCTGGCGGAAGAGCGGACTCTGGTCCTTCAGAATGGAGATACCTTTGCGATATTCGATCGATACGGAGACATTCAACCGTTTGGCTCCGGACGGCAAGGTATCTTTCATAAAGATACCCGGCATCTTTCGCTCCTTCGAATCCTTCTTTGCGGGGTACGGCCTCTTCTTTTAAGTGCAAACGTCAGGCAGGATAATGTTCTGCTGGCAATCGATCTGACTAATCCGGACATGAAGCTCCCCTCCGGTGAAGGACTCCTTCGTGGAAGCTTGCACGTTTATCGCACTAAGTTTCTGGATGACGGTGCTTGTTTCGAGAGAATCACCGTACATAATTATCATCAGAAGGCGGTGCATGCCATGCTGTCATTCGCCTTTGGCGCAGACTTCGCGGATATCTTTGAAGTACGCGGTCAAAAACGGGCGCGCCGGGGTGCCTCTTTGCCGGTGGAGGCGGATAAGTCGGGAATCACGATTACATACCGTGGCCTAGACGGTATACTGCGGCGTACCCGGATCACATGCTGGCCATCAGACTTCGAAGTGTCTGCTTCGGGCATTTCGATACCCATCCTCCTGGAGCCTCAAGAAGGAACGGAGTTTTGCTTACGTTTTGCCTGTGAAACTGACGGCACCAAGCGTGAATGGGACGGATACGACACGGGCCTTCGCCAGGTTACTGACGCACGGCTGGCATCTCCCTTGGCTGATCTTGATATCTACACCTCCAATGAGCAGTTTAATGATTGGATCAACCGCTCTTGCGCAGACCTGGAAATGTTGGTCGCGTCCACGCCGTTTGGGCCATATCCATATGCCGGCGTCCCGTGGTTCAGTACTGTGTTTGGCCGTGACGGTATTGTCACCGCGCTCGAATTACTGTGGCTTGTTCCCTCCGTTGCCAAAGGCGTGCTCTCTTATCTCGCCGCCACCCAGGCGAAGGATCACAATGCGGAGCGTGATGCCGAGCCAGGCAAGATTCTGCACGAGACGCGTAAAGGAGAAATGGCGCAACTGGGTGAGGTGCCATTCGGCCAATACTACGGGAGTGTGGACGCTACGCCGCTATTCGTATTCCTGGCAGCCGCCTATTACGAGCGAACCGGCGACCTCGAGCTCATCAGCCAAATATGGCCGAATATCGAAGCGGCGCTTGACTGGATTGACCGGTTCGGTGATGTCGATGGCGATGGCTTTGTCGAATATGCCCGTCGCTCGGCGTCCGGACTGCTGCAACAAGGGTGGAAAGACTCGCACGATTCCGTGTTTCATTCTGACGGCCGCATTGCAGATGGGCCGATCGCACTGTGCGAAGTTCAATCATACGTGTACGCCGCAAAAATCCAGATTTCGGCCGTGGCAGCCGACCTTGGCTTTTTGGAGAAAAGCAAGAAGCTTCGCCTTCAGGCTGACGAGCTCCGAAAAAGATTCCAGGAGGCATTTTGGTCGGATGAGATTTCAATGTTCGCGATCGCCCTCGACGGCGACAAGCGGCAGTGCCGCATTCGCAGCTCGAATGCAGGGCAGTGTTTATTCTCGGGTATCGCTTCTCCCACGCAAAGCCAGCTGACGATTAGTTCCCTGCTTTCGCAGGACCTCTTTTCCGGGTGGGGCGTGCGCACCCTCGCGACAGGGGAAAAACGCTACAACCCCATGTCTTACCATAACGGGTCAGTCTGGCCTCACGACAACGCTCTGGCTGCCTTTGGGGTTGCGAAATCGCGTAATAAAGATCTGGCAATGAAGATTCTTTCCGGTCTTTTGGATCTGTCCATTTTCGCGGAGTTCCATCGCTTACCCGAGTTAGTCTGCGGATTTTCGCGACGCCTTGGCAAGGGACCTACGCTGTATCCTGTCGCTTGTTCTCCACAGGCTTGGGCGGCCGGCGCAGTGTACCTGGTACTGCAATCCTGTCTAGGCCTTTCGATGTGCGCAAAGGAGTCACGGGTTTATCTCTATCACACCTCGCTTCCTGAAGCTGTACCGGAGGTCCGTATTCGAAACTTGCGAATAGGGGCCGCGTGCCTTGACCTGGCTTTTCGGCGGCACGAGGAAACCGTGAGTGTAGACATCCCGCGGCGAGCTGGCGAGATTGAAGTTGTAGATTTGCGTTAAACGTGAGTTGCCATCGGCGCCGCCCGATTGCTGTTAAACCGCAAAGATATATCGGACGGCATTCGCATTAGTAAGATGTAAGCAATCGTACGGCAATAGGCCGCAAAAGGCACACTGGCAGAACTTTCATGAACGACTCTTGTATCATTACTCACATCCGTTCTATCAACTACGGATGCTCACTTAGTATCATTCCGGGAAATGAGAGTTTGTTTTGTTTGAAGTAACGGCAAAGGCGAGCGATGCATTGTGAAACCTGCTGATAAGTATTCTGGTGGCGCGCCTTGCACGATCAGGTTAGAATCAATGCGATGTCCGGCGTTGCGCATCCAGCCGCGGCGGGTGAAGTCGAGGTTGGCCGCCTCAGAACGCTTTATCAACTGCTTGCGTCGTTGAGCCAGGCAAGGGCGTTAGGGGATGTATACGAAGCGGCGCTCACGAGCTTACTCGAGGCCACGACGGCCGATCGCGCGGCGATTTTGGTGTACGACGATGATGGCGTGATCCGGTTTAAAGCGTCGCGAGGCCTTTCCGGCAAGTACCAGGCGGCGACCACCGGGCACTCACCATGGCCGCGAGGGACACTGGCCGCGCATCCAGTCGTTGTGCCAGATGTGTTGTTAGATGACAGTCTCGTGGCGTACCGGGAGACCTTGGAACAGGAGCGCATTCGTGCACTGGTGTTTGCGCCCCTCGCGCTCGATGCGGGCGTTTTTGGCAAATTGATGCTGTATTACGCGAAACCTCACGAATGCACCGTGGAGGAACTGGAGATCACCGAAGCAATCGCCGCTCACGTTGCTCTGGCCACTGAACACAAGCGCGCAGAGCTTGCGCGCGCCAGTAGTGAGCAACGGTTGCAGGCGATCTTGGATAATTCGGCGACCGTCATCTTCCTCAAGGACACGCAGGGCCGGTACCTGCTCGTGAACCGGCGCTATGAGAAGCTTTTTCACGTCACGATGACGAACGTGTTGGGGAAGACGGATCACGATATCTTCCCCGCCGAGATAGCTGATCGTTTTCAAGCCAACGATCGCGCAGTTCTGGCTGCCGGGAAGCCGCTCGCGATTGAAGAGTACGCACCGCACGATGATGGGCTTCACGCCTACATCTCGATGAAATTCCCGCTGGCGGCTCCCGATGGCAGTGTGGTTGGCGTGTGCGGCATCGCCACGGATATCACCGAGCGAAAGCAACTCGAGGCTGCCAGCCGCCACCTGGCGGCCATTGTTGAGAACTCGGACGACGCAATCGTAAGCAAGGATCTGAACGGGATCATCACGAGTTGGAATCGAGGCGCAGAGCGAATTTTTGGCTACACTGCGGCAGAAATTGTCGGCAAACCAGTGGCCATCCTGGCTCCGCCGGACCACCTCGATGAAATGCCCGAGATCCTTTCCAAGATTCGGCAAGGGCATGGTATTGATCATTACCAGACGCACCGGGTCAGAAAGGACGGACAGATCATCGATGTTGCTCTGACGGTTTCGCCGGTCCGCGATGCGACGGGGCGGATTGTCGGCGCGTCAAAAATAGCCAGGGACATTACTGATTGGAAACGCGCTGAACAGGAACGTGAATTGCTCCTCTCGTGCGAGCTGGAGGCTCGCCGAACTGCCGAACTTCTCAATCTTGTCGGTCCCAGGCTTGCAGCACAACTGGACGTGGAAAAGCTGGCGCAGGAGGTCACGGATCTTGCGACGGCGCTGCTCGGAGCGGAGATCGGTGCTTTTTGGCACAACGTCATCAACGAGAAGAACGAGTCGGGCATGCTGTGCACGCTGTCGGGCGAGCTTCGCGGGGCGTTTGCAGGCTTCCGGATGCCCCGAGACACCGATCTACTCAATTCGACGTTCCGTGGGGAAGGTGTGGTGCGTTGTGACGACGCGACTAAAGATCCCCGGTATGGTGAAGACCCGCTGCATTGTGGCGTGCCGAAGGGATACTTGCCGATCCGCAGCTATCTGGCGGCGCCGGTCATCACCCGATCAC
>Ga0335070_10007623_pt1 | contig 12684 bp, 10 predicted proteins | sample Lox_Sample_13_FD_206722 | JGI IMG/M metagenome (GOLD analysis project Ga0335070, IMG submission 206722) | Soil microbial communities from Loxahatchee National Wildlife Refuge, Florida, United States - Lox_Sample_1.3 | ecosystem: Environmental > Terrestrial > Soil > Wetlands | place: USA...
CGCCAGGGCCACGATGCGGGCAGACAGGGGAATGCGCTCACCGGCAAGCCCCGCGGGGTATCCCGTGCCGTCCCAGCGCTCGTGGTGGGAGAAGGCGATCTCCTTGCCGATGGTGAGGAACGACTCCCGCTTGATCTCCTGGTCCACGGCGCGAAGGGCCTCGCCCCCCAGGCGGGCGTGCTCCTTGACCTTGCGGAACTCCTCCGGGCTCAGCTTCCCGGGCTTTCTCAGGAGCGCATCCTCGATGCCGACCTTGCCGACGTCATGCAGGACAGAGGAAAGACACAGGTCTTCGATGTAGTTCGCGGTCACGTAATCCGCGTACTTTTCAAGCTTCGACAGTCCCGTGGCCAGGACGCGCGTGTACTCGCGGATCCTCTCCAGGTGCTTCCCGGTGTCCTTGTCCCGGTACTCGGTGAGCCGGGCGAATCCCAGGATGGCGCCGGACTGCGTCTCCTTGATCTGTTGGAAGGACTCCTGGAGCTTCTTTTCCAGGCGCACGCGCTCCGTCAGGTCCCTCTCCATGACGGAGTAGGCGATCGTCTCTCCGGTAGTGCCCGTCAGCGCGGAATACGCCGCGTAGGTGAACTTGATGGAGCCGTCCCGTCCTCGACGCGGAACATCCGTTTCCACGAAGTGCCCCTTGTTTCTGCCGATGGCAGCGATGATCTCGGTGATGGACGGCGAGCTGCTGCGCGCCCGGAATATCTCCGTGAAGTCGCTGCCGACGAGATCCATGCGGGAATAGCCGTAGAGCTTCTCCGCATAGTAGTTGCAGTTGACGATGTGTCCGGTGGGGTCAACGATGATGATTGACGACAGGATCGTGTCAAAGAGCACGATGTAGTTGCGCTCCGAGATCTTGAGCCGGGCCTCGAGGTTCTTCTCCTGCGTCACGTCGCGGAGGTGCGTCGTGTAGCCGAGAACCATTCCTCGCTCGTCCCGCGTCACCCACGAGGTGTCCAGGACCCGCCGCGGCTGGCCGGCGCGCGTGCGCAGGTGCGTCTCAAGATTCGTGACGAGCCCGGACTCGGCGAGCCTCATGATCTTGTCTTCCAGCTCCGGGGCGTGAGGATAGAGCTCGGCGATATTGGGCAGGGGGGAGCCCGTGGGCCAGCCCACCATCCCGTAGAACGCCGGATTGGCGCACGAAATGCGGCCGCCGAGGTCCGCCGAGAACAGAGGATCGCGGATGTTGCGCACGAGCTGCCGCAGGTCACGGGCGTCCTGGCCGCCTGTCCCGCTGCCGTTCTCCGCGTCCGGCGTGATCCGCACAAGGAGGTAGGGGCCGTGCGAGCCCTCCACGGCCAGGGACGACACGAGGAATCGGTGCGGCTCCCCGTCGTGGTCGCGGATGATCGCGTCCCTTTCACATCCCGAGCCGTCGTCCGCGGCCCTGATGCCGTTCAGGAACTCCTCCTCCCGGGAAAGGATGTCGTTCGCCCGCAGGCCGGTGGTCTTGAGGAGCACTTCGTTGAAGAAAAGGATCTTCCCGGCCTCGTTGACGATGAGGAAACCGTCCGCGAATTCCTCGATGATCCTGAGCATGATGTCCGTCACGCAGGTTTCCTTTCGGGCCGCTCATGAAACCGTATCACCGCGGTTGTGTGGTGTCAATTCAAAGGAGAATCGCGCAAAGCGCGCCATCGGTCTTCGCCTTTCAATGCGCCGGTTTCTTCTCTATACTGATGATCAGGAGCGCTCCATGAAGAAACTCCTCCTCGCGGCGTGTCTCATCCTGGTTCCGCTCTCTGCGCTTTTCCCGGAGGACCTGGGTGCCACCTGGTCCGGCGGCTCCGATGGGAGCGGGCGCCCCTGGAGGGAAAGCGCGGGAACCCTTCCCCCGGGAGCTTTCGCGCTCATGGTCGGTCCAACCGCGGCGCCGGTCGGGATCGTCTTCGACGGCCAGGTCGTCCTGGCCGGCTCTGATCGGCCTCTCCCCCGGTCTGGCGGGCCCTCCCGCTATCGAGGGTTTGTCCTTCCCGCCCAGGCATCGTGGGGAATGCACGTCCTGCGCGTGACGTTTGCCGACCAATCCGGCCAGGTCGGAGACCCCGCGCTGCGCATCGTGGAGGCGGACAGCATGCAGGTCCGCGTCGCCCTGCGGAACCTCCCCCTGGAAGGGCTTCCCCTCTTCGCGGGGCTCCTTTCCCTTCTCCTTCTCGTCCACTTCAGCATCCTGTCCTCGCGCGAGCGTTCGCGTGAAACGGGATTTCTCGCCGTCGGTCTCGCCGGCAGCGCCGTGTTTGGACTCTTCTCCGGTTTCTTCTCCGCGTTCGTTGTTCCGCTCGTCGAGATCAAGGTGGAAGCCGTTTCGATCTTCGTCATGGGGTGCTTCATCATCCTGTCCTCGCTGGAGCTGCTGAAGTCTTTCCGCCTCCGGCTGTTCCTGCCGCTGACCCTCCCTTCGTTCCTGGTTGCATTCGTCGTCGGGGCGTCGGACCGCCCGGAGCTCGCGTTCATTGCGGGCATCGTTTCCAGGTTCCTTCTTGCCGGCAGCTTCGCCGCCGTGGCAGTGCTGTGCGGCCGAAGCCTGGCCAAGGCCGGGTTCCGCCGTGCCGCCTTTCCGCTGGCGCTCTCCGCCTCTCTGGGCCTGTCCCTCGCCGCCAGCGCTGTCACGGACGCGATCTTCCCGGGGCGTGCTCTCGTTGCGTTCCTTCCGTGCCTCATCGTCGCTGTCTTCGAGGCGAGCCAGGTCGCCTCCGAGCTGACCCATACGCACAACATGTACGGACAGTCCAGCTCCGAGCTCATTGCCCGGATCGAGAGCGACTGGGAAATGATCGAAAGAATCCGCGAGGGAAAAGAGCTGCTGGAGAAGAGGAACATCGACATCACGCGCCTTGCCGGCAAGCTGCTGGAGAGCGCCCAGAAGCAGTCCTTCACGATCGGCGGTCTGATCGTTTCCCTGGAGGACGCGGGCACGGGGGAGTCGCGCGTCGTCGCCAAGGAAAAGGAGATCCTCGGATCCACAGAGCGCGTGGATGGACTGATCACGAGCTTCAACGCGCAGATCCATGACACCCTCACCGAGATGGAAGCGCTTTACGAGAGATCGAACGTCATCCGCAAAGCGGTGAGCCAGATCATCGGGATCGCCGAGAAGACTCACATGCTGTCTCTCAACGCATCCATCGAGGCCGCAAAGGCCGGCACGGCCGGCAAGGGATTCTCCGTGGTCGCCCAGGAGATCCGCAAGCTCGCGGATCTCACGCGGACCGTGTCGGATCACGTCAGCGCGGTCCTGAAGGACACCAACCGCGGCGTGGAAAAAGGAGTCGGAAGGATCAAGGGCCTCGGAACCGGGTTCTCCGAGATCATGATGCGAAGCGAAGAGATGCGGACGATGATCTCGGACAATTCGCGCGCCCTGGAGGACGTCACGCGCGCGCACAAGGAAATCCAGGACGGTCTCGCGGGGGTGGATACGCTGATCAGGTCGATCCTCGAGGTGTCTCACGACCTTCGCGAGATGACCGAGCGCCTGGCGAGCGCGTTCTCCTGGTTCAGCGAGACGATCAAGCTGCGGGAGGAGCCTTCGCCGGGAAAGCCGCCGGCCGCGCGTCCGGTTCCGGCGCGGGACAGCCGGGAGCAGGCCGAAGCGGAAGTGCTCCCCGAGCTGCCGGGCGCGTAGCCGCCCGGCCGAGGCACCGATACATCCATCCCGTTCGTTCATTCCATCACTTGATCCGGCTGTCTCCACGGACCCTTTGACACGCAGGGGAACCAAGTGTTACGTTGCGGCTGAATTTGCTTTCGCGAATCGGCCAGAGACTCGGGTTTCGCCGCCCGAACGGGGGTAACACTGATGGAGCTGAAGGATCTGTACGCCCTGATGGAGAGATTCGAGAAGAGCGGCCTGTCGGAGCTTGTCTTCAAGCGCAACGATGAGGAAATCTGCCTCAAGAAGGTTCTCTCGGCTCCCCCGCCGGCTCCGGTCCCCGTCCACCACGACGCGCCGCATGCCGTCGAAGCGCACGCGGCAGCCCCTGCGGGAGAAGCCCCGGCGAAGCAGCTGTCGGATACGGAGATCATTACCGCGCCGCTCGTCGGAACGTTCTACCGGGCGGCGGCGCCTGATGCGCCCCCCTTCGTCGAGAAGGGAGACATCGTGAAGAAGGGAAAGACGCTCTGCATCCTGGAAGCCATGAAGCTCATGAACGAGTTCCAGGCCGAGTTCGACCTCGTGATCGTCAACATCCTCGTGGAGAACGGACGCATGGTGGAGTTCGGCACGCCTCTGTTCGAGGTCCGGAGGGTATGATCGAGAGCCTCCTCATCGCGAACCGGGGAGAGATTGCGGTCCGCGTCATCCGGGCATGCCGGGAAATGGGCATTCGAAGCGTCATTGCCTATTCCCTGGCTGACCGGGATTCCCTGCCCGTGCGCATGGCTGATGAACGCGTCTGCGTCGGGCCGCCTCCGGCCCGGGACAGCTACCTCAACGTCAGGAATCTCGTCACGGCCGCCGTCCTCAGCAGGTGTGATGCCCTGCACCCCGGGGTTGGCTTTCTCGCGGAGAATGCTTCGTTTGCCCGGGAGGTCAAGGACGCCGGTCTCATTTTCATCGGCCCGGACCCCGAGGTGATCGAGCTGCTGGGAGACAAGATCAGGGCCAAGCACTCCGCGCGGGAGCAGGGCATTCCCGTCATTCCGGGGAGCGAGGGCTCCGTGTCGAACGCCGGAGAAGCCCTGGCGTCCGCGAAGAAGCTTGGCTTTCCGGTCATCGTGAAGGCCGCCGCGGGCGGCGGCGGGAAGGGGATGCGGATCGTCCGCACCGGGGACGAGCTGGCCGCGGTCCTCAGCCTCGCCTCTCACGAGGCGGAGAAGGCCTTCTCCGACGGAACGGTCTACCTGGAAAGGTACCTGGAGAATCCACGGCACGTGGAGATCCAGATCATCGCGGACCGCAAGGGGAACGTCGTCCATCTCGGGGAACGGGACTGCACCGTCCAGCAGAATCACCAGAAGCTCATCGAGGAAAGCCCGTCTCCCGCCGTCTCGTCGGACCTGCGCGGCCGCATGGGTGAGGACGCGGTCCGTCTCCTGCGGAGCCTGGGGTATTCCGGCGCCGGCACCGTGGAGTTTCTCGTCAAGGACGGGAAGCACTACTTCATGGAAGTGAACGCGAGGGTCCAGGTGGAACACCCTGTCTCGGAGATGGTCACCGGGGTGGACATCATCCGCCAGCAGATCCTTTCCGCGAGTGATGAAGCACTGGAGTTCCGTCAGCAGGACGTGCGCTTGGGCGCGTATGCCGTGGAATGCAGGATCAATGCGCGCTCCGCCGGGCGCATCACGCGGTTTCTCGTCCCCGGCGGCTTCGGCGTGCGGATGGACACGTTCCTGTACACCGGGTACTCCGTCCCGCCCTGGTACGACCATCTCCTGGGCAAGTTGATCGTCTCCGCGCGCACGCGCCCGGAGGGCCTGCGGAGAATGGAGAGCGCCCTGGCCGAGCTCGTCATCGAGGGGATCGCCACGAACATCGAAACGCAGAGAAAGATCGTGGCCCACCCGACGTTCCGCAAGGGAGACTACGGAACGGAGTTCATCGGGGAGATGCTCAAGGAGGGCGACCTGTGAGGTTCAATACCATCCAGGGCTGGATCCGCGGTCTCACCGATCACCCGGTGCAGAGGAAGCGGGACGAACGCCTGTTCATCGATGAGAAAAACTCCTGCCCGTCCTGCCAGCGGCCTCTCACGGCCGCGGAGCTCGAGGTCACTCTCTACGTGTGCCCGCACTGCGGCCACCACTTCCGCCTCACCGCGTGGGAGCGCATCCGGTACACGGCTGATGAAGGCGTGTTCCAGGAGTTCTCCTCCGACATGGAGTCCACGAACCCGCTGGAGTTCCCCGACTATCTGGAGAAGCTCGCTGCCGCGGAGCGGAAAACCGGCGTGAAGGAAGCCGTGGTGACGGGGCTCTGCAAGGTGAACGGCCGGGAAGTCGTTCTTGCCGTCATGGACTTCCGCTTCATCGGGGGAAGCATGGGCTCCGTCGTCGGAGAAAAAATCATGCGCGCCATGTTGATCGGCGCGGAGAAGAAGGTGCCCGTCATCGTCTTCACTTCCTCCGGAGGCGCGAGGATGCAGGAGGGAATCCTGTCCCTCATGCAGATGGCCAAGACGGCCGTTGCCACGCAGGCGCTGGAGAAGAGCCGCTGTCCGTATTTCGTGATCCTCACGGACCCCACGACAGCAGGCGTCCTGGCATCCTTCGCCATGCTGGGAGACGTGATCCTTGCCGAGCCCGGCGCGCTCATGCGTTTCGCCGGCGCGCGCGTCGTGGCGGGGACGATCCGGGAGAAGGTACCGGAGAACTTCCCCCTGTCGCAGTACCATTTCGAGCGGGGATTCATCGACCGGGTCGTCCCTCGGGGGGAGCTCAAGAAGACCCTCGGGTTCCTGCTGGACACGCACGTCATTGCCCAGGGGGGACGGGGATGAGCGACAACCTGATCCGAGACAAGATCCTGGAGCTCAAGGCGCTGGCAGAAAAGGCGAGCCTGGACATCTCGCGGGAGATCGCAGACCTGGAAGCGAAGCTCCGTCCCGCCTCACCGCAGAAGAACGAGGCATGGCGGCGGGTCGAGCTCGCGCGCCACCCCGAGAGGCCCACCACTCTCCAGTACGCGGAGGAGATCTTCGACGACTTCCTCGAGCTTCACGGTGACCGGACGTTCGCGGACGACCCGGCCATGGTCGGCGGAATCGCGCTTCTGCGGGGACGGCCGGTTACGTTCTTCGGCCACCAGAAGGGGCGTAACATGAAGGACAACCTGAAGCGCAACTTCGGGATGGCCCACCCGGAAGGATATCGAAAAGCCCTGAGGCTTGCCCGGCAGGCTGCCAAGTTCGGACGGCCCATCCTGACGTTCATAGATACCCCGGGAGCCTACCCGGGTGTCACCGGGGAGGATCGGGGGATCAGCCAGGCCATCGCGCTGAACATGAAGGAGTTCTCCGAGCTTCCCGTGCCCATCGTTGCAACGATCCTGGGGGAGGGGGGCTCCGGCGGAGCCATCGGCATCGGGCTCGCCGACATCGTGCTGATGATGGAGAACGCGTACTACTCCGTGATCACCCCGGAGGGCTGCGCCTCCATCCTCCTGCGGGACTCGAGCAAGGCGCCGCTGTCCGCCCAGCTCCTGCGCCTGACACCGCGGGACCTCCTGACCTTCCGCGTCATCGACCGGATCGTGAAGGAGCCGCCCGGGGGAGCGCACAAGAATATCCCCGCCGCGGCTGCCACGCTCAAGGCGGATATCCTCACGTCCCTGGAGGTGGTCTCCCGGCGGAGCGTGGAGTCCATGCTCGCCCAGAGGCACGAGAAGTTTCTCAGCCTCGGCGTGTTCCAGGAACAGGAGCCGCGGAGGAAGGGTTTCCTCCAGCGATTGCGGGAAATCTTCTAAGGAAATCTTCTAGTCGTTCAGGACGCCCAGCTTCCGTCCCGCCTCGCCGGCCACGCTGAGAACGCGGTCGAGCTCGTCGTCCGTGTGAATGGCCATGTACGAGGTCCGGATGAGGCCGCTGTCAGGCGGCACGGCGGGGCTGAGAACCGGATTCGCGAACACCCCTCCGTCGAACAACGCGCGCCAGAACAGGAGCGTCTTCTCCATTTCCCCGATGAACAGCGGAACGATCGGCGTCTCCGCGGTCCCGACGTTGAATCCGAGTGACTTGAATCCGGCAACCATTTTATGGCCGATGGCCTGGAGCCTCTGCACGCGCTCCGGCTCCTTCTCGATGATCGTGAGGCACTCGCTGACCGACGCGATGGTCGCCGGCGGCATGCTCGCGCTGAAAATGAGCGGCCGGCCGAAGTGCTTGATGTAGTCGATCACTTCGTCGTCACCGGCGACAAACCCGCCCAGCGACCCGAAGGACTTCGAGAACGTGCACATGATCACGTCCGCGTGCCCGGAGACGCCGTAGTGCTCCTCCGTGCCGCGTCCTGTCTTCCCGAGCACACCAATGGCGTGAGCCTCATCCAGGTACAACCGCGCCCCGTACTTCCTGCACAGCTCGCGCATCCGGGGAAGCTTCACGATGTCGCCTTCCATGCTGAACACGCCGTCGGTGACGATCAGCTTGGGATCATCGTTGGACTGCTCGCCGAGGAACTTCTCCAGGCTGTCCATGTTGTTGTGCTGGTAGCGGTGGACACGCACTTTGCCGCGCATCCCGGAGGCCAGGAAAATGCCGTCCACGATGGAAGCGTGGTTGAGCCTGTCCGAAAAGATGTGCTCGTCCTTGGCGAGGAGCGCCGAGATGGCGCCCAGGTTCGTCTGGTACCCCGTGCTGAAGCACAGGGCCCGCTCCCTGCCGACGAAGTGCGCGAGCCGCTCCTCCAGCTCTTCATGCAGGGCGAGGGTCCCGTTCAGGAACCGGGAGCCCGAGCAGCTCGTTCCCCACTTCCTCGTCGCCGCAATGGCGGCCTCCTTGACGCGGGGATCCCAGGACAGGCCGAGGTAGTTGTTCGAGCCTGCCATGATGAGCTCTTTGCCCTCCATGACCACGCGGGTGCCGCGGCTCTCCTGGATCGGCTTGAAATAGGGATAGAGACCTTTTTCCTGGGCCTCGCGGGCGTCACCCCAGGAGTAACATTTCTCGAAGATGTCCAACTCGGCCCTCCACGATGGCGGATATCGCCCATAGTGATACAACGGCGACACGCGCCATGTAAAGGCGCGCAGAGGAGAAACGACTGACCTCGGAAGAGGGACTAGAGCGCCAGGATCTGTTCGAAAAGACTCATACGGTCGGAGCTCGTCCACTCCCTGCCGTCGAACCCGACGACACGGGCAATGACCCGGCCCGAACGGTCCAGCAGGTAGTTGGTGGGGATGCTGCTGGCTCCCCAGGCGCTTCCGACGGACACGTCGGAGTCGAGGAGGATGGGGAAGCTCAGCCCGTTGGATTTGACGAACCGGGACACGAGCTGCTTCTCCTCTGCAAGGTCCACCGCCACGATCTCCAGCCCCTTGTCTTTCATCTTCTTGTAGAGCGCCTGCATGGAGGGAAGCTCCTGCTTGCAGGGCCCGCACCATGTCGCCCAGAAGCTGAGCACGACGACTTTCCCCTTGAACGAGCTGAGGCTCGTGCGCGATCCGTCCAGCGCGGTCAGAGTGAAGTCCTCCGGAAGGACAGCCTTCGTCGGAACCTGGAATCCCGACTTCATGAGGAGGTTCGCCAGCTCCGCCGGAAGCGGCTTGTCGGTTCCCACCGCAGAGGAGGCACCCTGCGCGGCCGCGCTGAAGGACACCGCCGCGATGAGAGCGCACACGACGACGAATCTGATCCGCATCCCGCTTACCTCCAGAAGAAGGTACCGATTTTCCCGAGTGCGGACAACGGAGGAGTCCGCAGAAGACTGAGACAGAGAACGATGGCATTGTACAGGCCGTGGGCGAGGGCGATGACATGGAGGCTCCGGCGTCTCAGGTACACGGCGGCGAAAATCACGCCGAGGACAGCGGAGGTTGCAAGCCCGAGGCGCCCCTCGTACAGATGGCCGAGACAGAACACGATCGTGGAGAACGCGACTGACAGAGCGATCGGGAAACCAAGCGTCTCGAAACGCTTCAAGAGATAGGACCGGAAGAAGAACTCCTCCCGGTACCCCGCGACGACGCCGAAGGCGAGCGCAAGGGGAATCTGGGACGGGCCCGAGAGGCGCCAGCGGAATCCGCCGTTGAGGTACTTCGCCCAGCTCGGCGGCAGAAAGGCGGCCAGCAGGAGCAGGGCCCCGAAAAAGACGGAGAGAAGGAGAACGATTCGAAGAGCGTCGCCCCAGGAGAGCGGAATGAATCCCCACTCGACGAGGTCCGCGTCCCGCGACAGCGTGACAATGTACACCATGAGGAGAAACTGCGGCGCTCCGATGAGGATCGACTGGAGCATGGCGGCCGTGCCGTAGGCGCGGCTGGATGCGATGGTTGACTGCGACAGGTACCCCGGCAGGAAGAACACGAGAAAGAAGAGAACCATCTCGAAGAGAACACGGCCGATCTTCATGTTTCAATTTCCAGCAAATTGGTATGGAAATATAGTGCCTTTTGAACGATAATTATAGCGAAAAACATGGTTTTCGTGATTGTTCTTCTCGCAATCGGTTTCCTCGTCGTCCTCGCCATCATCATTCTGCGCAAGGCGGGCGGCGGGAAATTTCCCTGGCTCCAGTTCTATCTCAAGGGACGGGAGTCCGGCTTCGTTTTTCACGAGATCAACCTCCTGCGCCGCGTTGCCGTGGAAGCCCGGTTGGAGAATCCCACTTCCCTGTTCTGGTCCATGAAGCAGCTCGACCGGTCCATCAAGGGGATCATCATCAAGTACCGCTCCCGGTCGGAAGAGAAGAGCCCGGAGTACAACAGGCTGATCCATAAGCTCTTCGAGCTGAGGAAACGGGTGGAGTTCGATCAGCCCAAGTACAAGGTCGGGATCAAGAGCACGCGAAAGCTCATGCCCAAGCAGACGCTGAAGATCATGCTGCCCGGCCTCGGACCGTTCAATTCGTTCATCGTGGAGAACCTCAACCGCTACATCGCCGTCTCCTATCCGGAAGGCCCGAAGCTGCCGGACGGCTTCTCCTGGAAGAACCAGAAGATTTCCGTGAACCTCTGGCGGGCACAGGACGCCGGCTACTTTTTCCAGACCAAGGTGCTGGAAGACTTCATGGACAAGGATCGCCCGATTCTTCATATTCTCCAGTCGGACAGCCTTGTCCGGACGCAGAAGCGCAGCTCGGTGCGCGTGGAGACAGATCTTTCCGCGGATCTGTACCCTTTGAAATCGATCGACCAGGCGAATGAAGGCGTGGAAGACGGAAAGGGCCTGCGCTGCCGGCTCGTCGACCTCTCCGAGGGCGGGTGCGCGGTTCTCATCGGGGGGAAAGCCAAGGTGGGGCTTCCCCTGAAAGTCCAGTTCACCATCGGGGAGACTCCGGTCGTGATCTGCGGCGTCGTCAAGGGAATGAACTACGACGAAAAGAAGGCACGGTCCACGCTCCACATCCAGGCCGTTCCTCCCTCTGCTTCCATGCGCAACCGGATCCTGATGTACGTCTACAACCTCTTCGGCGAACGAGAGACGGACGGTCCCCAGAAGAAGCCGGATGCCGCGGCGCGCGAGGCCCGGCCCGAGGGGATCATGCTCAAAGCCACGCCGCCGACAGAGAACGGAACGTCCGGCTCCTGAGCCCGCCCGAGGCCGGGGGGCCGCGATGGGCAGCAGAGCCGCGGGATTGCCACGGGGGGCGACTCCCGATAGTATCGACTGTCTGACATTACGCGGAGGAGGAAGTCGGATATGAAACGTGCATTCGGGGTCCTCGTTGTCCTGATCGTGCCGCTGCTGTCGGTGTACGCTCAGGACTCGAGCAAGATCCTGGATACGTTCCGGCGCAATTTCGCAATCGCCAGTCTCGACGTGAAAATCCAGATCCTTCAGGACGCCGCGGGCGGGAAGAACGCCGCGGACATGGGTCCCCTGTATGTCCTGGCCATCGACTTCGTGACCGACAACGGCAGCCTCATGGCCACGGACGCGCGCTTCAGCCAGCTCGCCGCTCTTGCGGCGGAGCAGGTCGGGACAATCAAGTACGGTCCCGCGAAGGCCTCCATCTGGAAGCTCTTCCAGGTGGACTCTGATACCCAGACGCTCTCCAATGCCGCCACGGCGCTCGGCATCATCGGCGCCGGAGACGCGGAGATCGTCGGAAACCTCAACCACTACGTGGAAATCCAGAACAGCCTGTTCGCCGGCGGAAAGCAGCCGGACATGGTGGTCCTCACCGCGTGTTTCCAGGCGCTGGGCAAGCTCGGAGACCCGACCTCGTTCCCCGTTCTTTTCAGCGCAATGAACCTGGGGTATTCCGACAAGATCACCGCAACCGCCCGCGACGCCCTGCTCTCGATCAAGGGAGACTTCCAGGCGCTGCTCACCAGTGTCATCAAGGACCGCCCCTTTGCGGAGAAGCGGCTTGCCCTCCAGATGGCCCTGGCGAGCGACAAGCTGTCCAGCGACCAGAAGGCGCAGGTTGCCCAGTTCGCGTTGGACGTGAGCCTCCACACGGGCGCCGCGGACACGGCCAGCCGGACCGGCTTCCGCGACATGCGCTTCGTCTCCGCGCGGGCGCTCGGGGACCGCAAGTGGGCGCCCGCGGCGCCCCTTCTCATCGAGCACATGGACACCACGATCGGTGAGTTCGACAAGGGTCTTGTGGACACGAACCACCTCCTTGACGCCATCGGCACCCTCGGTTCGACCGGAACACATGACGCCGCCGTGCGCCTGACGCAGTACCTCGTTCTCATCAACTCCTACACGGAAAAGGGGAAGGTGTACGACGAGAAGGTCGTGGTGACCACCCTCGCCGCGCTCGGAGACCTGGGAGACAAGGTGGCTTTCGACGACCTGATGTACACCCAGTATCTCAACTACCCCGCCACGGTGAAGAAAGCAGCGCGCGCCTCGCTTGACAAGCTGAAGTGGTAGAGGAGGCGCGGGCCTTCCTGCCGCGGATGAAATCCGCATGCTCCGCAGGCACGTCACTCCCGCCCTCCTTGCGTTCTCGGCGATGCTTCTCTGCATCTCTGCCCGGCCTTTGCTCGCTCCACGCCTGCTCCCGTTCATCGCGTTTGTCCTGACCGGTGGAGCCTTCGGGATTGTCCTCCTGCGG
>Ga0335070_10007624_pt1 | contig 12683 bp, 11 predicted proteins | sample Lox_Sample_13_FD_206722 | JGI IMG/M metagenome (GOLD analysis project Ga0335070, IMG submission 206722) | Soil microbial communities from Loxahatchee National Wildlife Refuge, Florida, United States - Lox_Sample_1.3 | ecosystem: Environmental > Terrestrial > Soil > Wetlands | place: USA...
AAAGACAAGGCATTCGCGCGCAGCGTGAACCGCGACGACATCACCACCGGCGCCGCCGATCTCAGCGTCGATCTCGAAGAGCACATCGCGTTCTGTATCGAGGCGATGAAGGGGATTGAAAAAGAATTGGGGTTAGATGGCAGTGCGGCGAAAACGGCGTAGCTACCCCTTCCGCCACTGCGCAAGCATCGATTCACAATTTGGATAATCTTCTCACCGCAGCGCCTCCGCCAGCTTCCCCGCCGCGATCGACTTCGCGATGCGCGCGAAGTCCTGGTACATGACACGGTCCTTTTCCATCGTTGGACATACGGCGCGAATGGCGGCGTGCGCCCCCTGCAGCGGCTTCGACGTCTTCAGAGGCGCCAGGAAATCGATCGCCTGCGCGGCGGCCATCGCTTCGATCGCGAGGGTATTGCGCGTGTTCTCGACGACTTTCGTCAGTTTGATCGCGGCGGTCATGCCCATCGACACATAGTCTTCTTTATTACCGGAGGTGGTGATCGAATCGACCGACGCTGGATGCGCCAGCACCTTGTTCTCACTCACCAGCGCCGCTGCCGTGACCTGCGGCATCATGAATCCCGAATTCAGTCCTGCACCCGGAGCGAGAAACGGTGGAAGGCCCTCGCTGAGCGCGGGGTTCACCAGGCGTTCCAGCCGCCGCTCGCTGATGCCCGCTAGCGCGCTCAAGGCCACTGCCAGAAAATCGAGCGCGAAGGCCACTGGCTCGCCGTGAAAATTTCCACCCGAGATCACATCACCCTGACCGTCCCCAGCCTTGGGGTTCTTCACGAACACGAGCGGATTGTCGACGGCGGAGTTGGCCTCGATCTCAAACACCGCGCGGCAATGCGCGAGCGTGTCGCGAACCGCGCCATGTACCTGCGGAACGCAACGCAATGAATACGCGTCTTGCACCCGCCCGCAATCGCGGTGCGACTCGCGAATCTCGCTTCCGGCCAGGAGGAGGCGCAGATTCGCCGCCGTCTTCAGTTGGCCCGCATGAGGACGCGCCTTATGAATTCGCTCATTGTAGGCGACGTCGGTCCCCTTCAGCGCATCGCAAGACATGGCGCCGATCACGTCGGCGGAATCAACCAGCGTCTCCGCCGCGAGCAGCGCAAGAGTGCCCACCGCGAGCATCGCCTGCGTGCCGTTGATCAGCGACACCGCCTCTTTCGCCTCCAACACAAGCGGTGTGATCTGGGCGCGCTTGAGCGCCTCACCGCCCGAGAACCTTGCCCCTTTTTCATCGGAGCATTCGCCTTCGCCGATCAGGGCGAGCGCCAGGTGTGCGAGCGGAGCAAGGTCGCCGCTTGCTCCCACGCTGCCTTGGGACGGCACGAGCGGGGTGACGCCGCGATTCAGCATCTCGCAGATCGTATCGACCACGACCGCGCGCACTCCTGAGTAGCCCTTGGAAAGCGAATTCGCGCGCAGCAGCATCATCGCGCGCGTCTCAGGGACCGCAAGCGGCTCGCCGACTCCCACCGCGTGCGAGCGCACCAGATTGACCTGCAGCTCGCGAATCTGATCGCCCGCGATACGGACATCACTCAGCTTGCCGACGCCGGTCGTGATCGCGTAGGAAATCTGGTTGTTGGCAACGAGGGCGTCCACGACCGCGCGCGCCCGTCCGACCGCTTCGCGCGCGTCGGGAGCGAGCAGCACGGGCCTGCGGTCGACCGCAACTTCGCGCACGGCCTCGAGAGTCAAATCGTTTCCGTTGATATGCAGAGCGTTCAAGACAGTTCCCAGTCCCCGTTGGCAGTTTTCAGTCAGGCTTCGCAACGGCCGCGCGAAAGACTTTGAGATATTTTGCCGGAAGGGCGCGTGGCTTCATCTCCGCGTTGGCGACGATGTGCATGGTCTCGCCCTCGGCCAGCAGCTCTCCAGTCTGCGCGCGCTCCAGCTGGTAGCCGAAATGAATTACCTTTTGCCGGATGTTTTTCAGATACGTGCGCACAACGACCTCGTCATCATAGTGTACGGGTGCCTTGTAGCGGCAACGCGCGTCGATGACGGCGATGAAGCAGTTATCCTCGCGCTCCATCTGCTTGTAGGAGAAGCCTAACTGTCGCAGCAGCTCGACGCGGCCGACCTCGAACCAGATGAAATGATTGGCGTGATACACCACGCCCATCTGATCGGTTTCGGCGTAACGCACGCGAATGCGGCTTTCATTGATCACGCGCGCAGCATCGATAGTCATGGCTGGAATTGGTTCGCTCACTGGCCCGTCCATTTCGGTTTGCGCTTCTCGAGAAATGATGCAATTCCCTCGCGAAAATCGGCGGTGGCCCGGATGGCAGCGTTTTCGCGAATGGCAGCCTCGATCTGCGAATCCAGTTCGGCCCGGGCATGATCGCTCAACAACCGTTTCGTGCATGTGAGTGACGCAGGGCTGTTCTCCATGAGCTGCAAGGCGCGCCCGCGCGCCCGATCGAGCAATTTCTCCACCGGAACGACTTCCGTGACTAACCCGATGCGCATCGCTTCGTCCGCGTCGAAAATCCGGCCGGTCAACAGCAGATCCCGAGCGATCTTCTCCCCAACCTGTCGCAGCAGAAACGTCGAAACGATCGCTGGAACGAAGCCGATGCGGACCTCGGTATATCCGAACTTCGCCTCGCGCGCGGCAATCGTGAAATCACACAGCGTGGCCAGGCCGGTACCGCCAGCGATGGCAGGGCCATTCACGGCCGCGATGGTTGGCCGGGGAAAGTCGTAGAGCGCGCGGAACAGGCTCGCCATCTTGCGGGAGTCTTCTAGATTCTGCTCGCGAGTTCGCCCGGCCAGCGCCTTTAGGTTATCGAGATCCATGCCGGAGCAGAATGCCTGCCCCGCCCCGGTGATGATCAGAACCCGTGCGCCAGAATTCCTAACCTCTTCCAGCGCCCGCAGCAAATCGTCGATCAGTTCGTAACTGATCGCGTTGCGCTTGTCGGGGCGGTTGAGGGTGAGAACGGCGACTGAGTCTTCGAACTCGAGCTTGATGGCGTGGTAATTCATTTTCAATTCTTTTCCGCGGATCTTCGCAGATTCTCGCGGATCAATTATCCCTCGACAACAATTCGCCACTGATCGTCGTTGAACCGCATCAATCCGCGGTTACCGAAGTCTTATATCTGTTTCCTATCTCTGCGCTGGCGCGCAACAGGGCATCCAGCGGCTTTAATTTGGGCAGCTCGGCGTCGCGCCCGCGCAGGGCCTCGATCACTTTTTCCGTCGGAATATTTCCGACCAGATCATCCTGCGCGAAAGGACACCCGCCCAGCCCGGCGATCGCTGAATCGAAGCGACGGCAACCTGCGTCGTAGGCTGCGAGAATCTTGGCGGCGGCTTGATCCGGTCGGCTGTGCAGATGCACACCGATTTCAAGATAGTCGTACTTTGCCATCACCGCGGAGACCACGTCGCGAACTTTCTCGGGCGGCGCCACTCCTACAGTGTCCGCGAGCGAGATCATGTGGATATCCTGCGACTCGAGCAGGGCTACGGCTTCGACCACTTCGTCAAGGTTCCACAGGTCGCCGTAGGGATTGCCAAAGGCCATCGAAATATACACGACCGTCTCCAGTCCCGCCTCGGTGGCCTTCTTTTCGATCTTCTCCAGTTCCTCGATGGCATCTTCGAGCGTCTGGCGCTGGTTGTTTTGCAAGAATGTTGGCGAAATAGAGTACGGAAACCCGAGCGTGCGAATGGCCTGCGTCTTAATCGCGCGGTCAGCGCCTTTTTGGTTGACGACGATACCGATGATCTCGACATCGTCCGGCGGATCGAGTTCTTTCAGCACATCTTCGGAGTCGGCCATCTGCGGAACCGCGTTCGGCGAGACAAAGGAGGCCGCATCGATGTGCTTGAAGCCCGCGCTGATAAGCGCCTGCAGGTAATTGGCCTTCAGGTCGGTCGGAATCTGCCCTTTGAGCCCTTGCCAGGCATCGCGCGGACACTCGATGAGTTTGATTTCTTCCGGCATTCCTCACCACGGAGACACGGAGTCACGGAGAAAAGAAAACAGCTTCATAAGACCTTCCGCAAAATGCCACCGCGCACTAATGTCGCTACATTGAAATTGAGGATCAAACCCCGGCACAGGCATTCTTCGTAGGCAGACTCAAGCAACCCGGGCCCGAGCGCGCGATGAACTTCGATTGCAGCCCCGATGATTTGCTCGGTGAGATGTTCGTGGAGGAGTTTGCTCCGTGTCTCCGTGTCTCCCTGGTAAATCATGTTTGCAACACTCCCACTTTGAACTCGGGCACGTCCGGATTCAGCGAGGTGGCTTCGAGTGCCGTCGTGATCGCGCGGCGCGTCTCCATCGGATCGATGATCTTGTCGATCCATAGGCGGGCTGCGCCGTAGCGCGGATCGGTCTGTTCCTCATACGTCTTCTTCACGGAGTCGTACAGTTCTTTTCTCTCTTCCTCACTCAGCTTCTTGCCGCCACGTTCGAGTTGTTTCACTTTGATCTCGACCAGCGTCCCGGCGGCCGAGTCTCCGCTCATCACCGCGTAGCGCGCAGTCGGCCAGGCAAAGACAAATCGCGGATCGTAAGCCTTTCCGCACATGGCGTAGTGCCCTGCGCCAAACGAACCGCCGACAATCACCGAAATCTTCGGCACCACCGAATTCGAGACTGCATTCACCATCTTCGCGCCCGCTTTGATGATGCCGCTCCACTCCGCGTCGCGCCCCACCATGAATCCGTTGACATCATGAAAGAAGACCAGCGGAATCAGGTTCTGATTGCAATCCATGATGAAGCGCGCTGCCTTTTCGGCCGACTCGGTGTAGATGACGCCGCCAAACTCCACGCGCCTGTGGCCCTCATGATCAGTCTGTTGCGCGTGCAGTTTCTGATTGGCCACGATGCCCACGGCGAAGCCCCCAATGCGCGCGTATCCGCAGAGTACAGTCTTGCCGTACTCAGGTTTGTATTCATCGAAGCAGCTGCCGTCGAGGATACGCCCCAGAACTTCCTTCATGTCGTACGGGCGTGCTGGCGACGAGTCGTACACGCCATAGATTTCTTCCGCAGTCATGGCAGGTTCGACCGGTTGCTTGCGGTCCCAGGGCGACTGACGGCGGTATCCCCACTTCTCGACCAGGGATCGGATGCGCGCGATGCAGGCTTCATCGTTGGGCTCGCGGAAATCGATGGTGCCGGAAATCGAGGAATGCATCGCGGCGCCGCCCAATTCTTCGGCGGAAATCTTCTGCCCGATCGCAGCCTGTACCAGCGCCGGCCCCGCCAGGAACAGTCCGCTGCCGTCGGTCATCAGAACGTTGTCGCACATCACCGGCAGATATCCCCCGCCGGCCACGCACATGCCCATGATGGCGGCGATCTGCGGTATACCCTGCGCCGACATGACGGCGTTGTTGCGGAAGACGCGTCCAAAATCGTCGGTGTCGGGGAAGACATCTTCCTGCAACGGAAGAAATACCCCGGCCGAGTCGACGAGATAGATCGTAGGAATCCGATTCTCGATGGCGATGTTCTGCGCGCGGATCACTTTCTTGGCCGTCATCGGAAAGAACGCGCCGGCTTTCACCGTCGCATCATTCACGATCAGCATCACCATGCGGGTGTGAATGCGGGCCAACCCGGTAATCACGCCCGCCGCGGGCGCTCCGCCCCACTCCTCGTACATCCCGTGAGCGGCGTAGAGTCCGAACTCGAAAAACGATCCTGGATCAGCCAGCTGGTTAATGCGTTCGCGCGCGGTCAGGCGTCCTTTGGCATGCTGGCTCTCGATGGCTTTTTGTCCGCCGCCTTCGCGGATTTTCTCTTCCTCATTGCGGATGTCCGCCACGCGATCGGCCAGCGCCCGCATGTTCGACTCGAAACGCAGCGAACTTGCGTCCACTCTGGTCACAAGAAGGTCGTTGACGGTGAGAGCAGTGGACGCTGTGGGATCGCGACGGTCAGCCATGAGAGCTAAGGACGAACTCATTACTATACCAGCCATATTCGCCGGGGCGTTGCGCTGCGCGACGGGCGACGCAAGGCGGACAAGAATGTCCTCCCTGCACGAGCCCGGCGGTACAATCCCGACGTGCTGCGAAGGCTCGTATCGTATCCAATCTCGTCGGAACCTGACTGGAAGATCGCGCTCGTCTTCGCGCTTGCCCTCCGCGTGCTTTTCAGCGCGATAGCGGCCGCGATGTCCTTCCTTCTGCATCCGGACCCGTTTTTGATCCGCAGCAACGCTCTCACTGATCATCTGTCCGCGCCCGGCGGGTTGCACTACGCGCTGATCGGCGTGTGGGAACGCTTCGACACGCTCTGGTTTCTGCACATCGCGCAACACGGATATGACAAGCCCATGGCGGTCATCTTCTATCCTCTTTATCCGGCGGCGATTCGCGGCGTGAGTTTCCTGTTGCCGGCGACGATAGCGGCGCTCGCGGTATCGACCGCTGCGGCGTTCTTCTTCTTTTGGGGGATGCTGCGCCTGGCCGGTCATGAAATTTCTGGGACTGGCCGCGTCCGGGTGCTCGCGCTCATTTCCGTTTGGCCGACCAGCTTCATTTTGTATGCGGGATACGCGGAGGCTCTCACCGCGGCCTTGATCGTGTGGGCGGTGATATTTGCGCGCGCGAATCGATGGTGGCCTGCCGCCTTCTGCGGATTTCTCGCCGGCCTGGGGCGGCCATCCGGCGTGCTTGTGGCGATTCCTCTCTTCGTATTGGCAGGGCGCAGCCGGCGTACGGAATCCTTCGCCGTCGTGCTGGCTCCGTTGGGAACTCTCGGCTATTGGGCGTGGCTGCGCTGGTCGGGACGCCCGTCGGTGACTGAGGCCTACGGGACTTATCAGCACACGCCTCTTGCGGCGCCGTGGAAGGGCCTGGGGCTCGCCCTCAGCGCGATTGCCCAAGGCGACACACTGGTTGCGATCAAGTTGGGTCTCATTCTCGTCGCGCTGGCATTCAGCCTGCGCCGCGAGGTGCGGTTGGAAGACAAGCTGTTCGCGGCGGCCGCGATCCTGCAGATGTTCATGTTCACGGGGCGGCCGATCATTGGCGCAGCACGGTATGTGCTTATGGTGTATCCGGCCTTCCTGGGTTGGGCCGCCTATGCAGAGCGGAAGTGGAACCGCGTGCAGTTCGGGTTCTACGCCGCGGCGCTCGCTCTTCTAAATGTGATATGGATGGCGGCTTTCATGGATTGGTCTCTGGTGCTGTAGCGCCTCGGGTGCCCAGAATTCGCCTGATCGATTCTTGGACTGGTTCGGCAGCGATGGCATCGACCAGCCCGATCTCGAGTGCGCGCGTGGATGAGATTTTTTCGGCGGCAACCAAGAGTTCGAGCGCTCGGCCTTTGCCGATCAGCCGCGGAAGTCGCTGCGTTCCGCCCCATCCGGTGATGAGGCCGAGAGCGGCGCCGCGATGTCCAAAAACTGCATGCGGAGCGGCGATCCGTTGACGGCACGCGAGCGCGAGATCGAGCCCTCCGCCCATGCAATGTCCTTCCACTGCGGCGCTGACGCCTGCTGGATAATCAGCGATCGCATTCATAAGATTCTGTCCCACCCGCGCGAACTCGTACGCGTCGTGACCGCCAATCGAGGAGATTTCGTTCAGGTCCGCGCCGACCGAGAAGAATTTGTGATTGCCGGTAATAGTGAGCGGTCGACCCTCGGCGGTAAGTCGCAGGATGGCGTCGGTCAGGGCAAGCACGCAAGCTCGGGTCAGGCGATTGGTGCCGTCAGCGGAGATCAGCCGAAGGACCTGAACCTCCCCGGCAGCCCTGATTTCGAAATGCTCAGAAATCATGAACCGCTAGTCTAATCTCTGCCTCTTCAACCCAGAGACACTTTGCACCACGAAGGAATACGAAGAAAACCACCAGAGGCAGAGTGAATGCGAGATTGGGGTCTCCCGATGGCGGAGTGTTGACTGATTATGCCGGTACGCCGTGCGGCTTCACGTGCTCGCGGATGAACTTCACGATCTCGTCCATCGGGGTGCCGGGCTGGAAAATGCCGGCCACGCCGACTTTCTTAAGGCTGTCGACATCCTGGTCGGGAATGATTCCGCCGACGAGCACGAGCACGTCATCCATCTTGTGCTGCTTCAGCAGGTCCATGACGCGCGGGACGATGGCATTGTGCGCGCCGGAGAGAATCGACAGGCCGATCACGTGGACATCTTCCTGAAGCGCGGCGCTGACGACCATTTCAGGCGTCTGGCGCAGTCCGGTGTAGATGACTTCCATGCCGGCATCGCGCAGGGCGCGGGCAATTACTTTGGCGCCGCGGTCGTGACCGTCGAGGCCGGGCTTGGCAACGAGGACGCGGATCTTGAGGTCTGGCATCGTCACAATTTAATCACACCGGCGAACGGGGAGCTAGGACGGGCGTCACAAAGAACTGGGTCGCTTTGTAGCGCGGATAACGCTATCCGCCTCCGGTTATCCATGCCTTGGATCGCAGGCAGGAATGCCCGTACATGCCACGCGGCCGCGCCGCGCCTACGGCGTCATCCCGAGCTGCCAGAACAGGAACGAATACATATCTGTGCTTTCCTCGATCTGTTTGGTGACGGGTTTGCCTTGTCCGTGGCCGGCCTTGGTCTCGATGCGCAGCAGGATCGGGCGCTGTTTACTTGCGCCGTTCTTCGCCTCCGCCTGCATGAGCGCCGCCATCTTCTTGGCGTGCATTGGATCGACCCGTGTGTCGGTGTCGGCGGTCATAAAGAGGATGGCCGGATACTCCTGGCCGGGCTTCACGTGATGGTACGGCGAGTAGGCATAGAGCCACTCAAACTGCTTGGGATCGTCGGCCGAGCCGTATTCCGGAATCCAGAGCTTCGCGATCTGGAAGTTCTGATACCGCAGCATGTCGAGCAGCGGCACGGCGCAAACGACTGCGCGGAACAGGTCTGGGCGCTGCGTGATCATGGCGCCCATTAGCAGCCCGCCGTTCGAACCGCCGGTGATCGCGAGATGGTCACGGTCAGTGTATTTCTGCGCGATCAGGTATTCGCCTGCTGCAATGAAGTCGTCGAACACATTCTGTTTCTTGTCGAGCATGCCCGCGCGATGCCAGTCCTCGCCGAACTCGGCGCCGCCACGCAGGTTGGCCACGGCGTAGATCCCGCCGTGTTCCATCCAGAGGTAGACGCTGCGGCTGAACGATGGCGTCTCAGAAATATTGAAGCCGCCGTAGCCGGTCAGCAGCGTGGGATTCTTGCCGTTCTTGCTGATTCCCTTCTTGCTGACGATGAACATCGGAACGCGCGTCCCGTCTTTCGAGTGGTACCAGACCTGCTCCACTTCGAAGGCGGAAGGTTCGATCGAAGGCGCATCGACCTTGGCCCAGAGCGAAGACTTGGCCTGCGTCAGGTCGTAGCGATAGATGCTCGGCGGCACGGTGTAGGACTGGAATCCAAAGAAGACGTCGTTGCGATCCCACTTCCCCCCGGTGGCAAACACCGTGCCGATCGTCGGCAGCGGAATGTCACTGAGCTTCTTGCCGTCGAGATCGAAAATCTTCAGCTCCGAGGCGGCGTTGTGCTCATACTGCGCGAACAGCTTTCCGCCGGTCACGCCGGCGCCCTGCAGCACCGCGTCGGTCTGCGGGATGAGCTCCTTCCAGTTTTCGCGCTTGGGATTAGCAGTGCCGGCAACGAACACGCGATAGCGCGACGCATCTTCATTCGTCGTGATGTAGAGCTTGCCCTTCAGAAAGTCCGCGCTGTAGAGGAAGTTCTTGCCCGTGGTCATCTCGACCGGCGGATTCTGGCCGTTGAGGTCTTTGAGGTACATTTCGCTCTTGGTCCAGCCTTCGAAGACCGTGATCAGAAGCCAGCGACCATCTTCGGAGAGTGTGACGCCGGGGACATCCTGCGGATCCCGGCCCTCGCCGAAGATGAGAGGGTCTTTCGCGGAATCGCTGCCTAACGCATGAAAGAAAACTTTGCTGTAATAAACTTCCTGCCCTTCGGCAACCTCGCCCTTCTTCGGATGCCGCGTGTAGTAGAAGCCTGAGCTGTCTTTCAGCCAGGCCAGGCTCGTAAAACGCGTCCGCTCGATCGTATCGGACAGTAGTTTCCCGGTCGCCGTTTCCATCACGTGCAGCGTGCTGTCTTCCGACCCGTTGGGGGACGTGCCGTAGGCCAGGTACTTGCCATCCTCGGCCGGGAACCACCAGTCGAGCGCGACCGTGCCATCCGACGACATCGTATTCACGTCGACCAGCGCGCGATCTTTGCCGTCCGTTCCCTCGCGGACGTACAGCACAGGCTGGTTCTGATTGCCTTCGCGGCGCGTGTAGAAGTAGTAGTTCCCGCCCACCTGGGGCACGCCGATCGAGCCGATGGTCAGCAGTTGCGAGAGCCGGTGGTTGATCTTGTCGCGTCCGGGCAGCGGGTCGAGAACGCTGCGCGTGTACGCCAATTCCTGCTCCACAAACTGCTTGGTGTCGGGATCGTTGCCGTTCTCGAGATAGCGGTACGGATCGACGATCTTGTGGCCCTGCACGACGTCCTCGACCGGCGCGACCTTCGCCTTGGGAGGCGCGGAAGGAGTAGTGGTATCGGCTGCGTGCACCAATGCGACGGCAGCCACCAGGCAGAACAGGAAGAGAACCAGCAAACGCAGACCTCCCATAAATTGACACCTCACGAATGTCTTAGATTGTTCGCTGGCGTATAGGTTAGCAAATGCAGGGGGATCCCGCGTCTCCGTTTTGGCATAGGCCTCGTCGCCGTTGCCGATGCGAAGCAATGCCGGTATCCGGGGCGTTTTGGAGAATCCGCCCCGTTTCCAAGGTCTGCCGGCTCTGGTATCATTCAGTTGCGGCGCAGCGCACTCGCGCTCACCCAATCACTCCTCAGTAGCTCAATGGCAGAGCATCCGGCTGTTAACCGGAGGGTTGTAGGTTCGAGTCCTACCTGAGGAGCCATTCTTTTGCCCGCATAAGCACTGGCGATTCCCATTTCAGCAACAAATTTGTCCTAGTTTTGTACTAGGTCAATGCCGAAGAATCGGTGGGATTTCCCTCGTTCGCCGTATTAAGGCCTAGAAAGCCAATCGGAGAACCACATGGAAATCACGAGTAAGCGGGTGGGTCAAGAATACCAGTGCCGCAGCTGGCGTTCCTGGAGCGTGCGGGATACAGGGTCGCAAATCCGATCGACACTAGGGCCTCCGCTTGTTCAGAAAATGCCAGGTCCTCCGCTACTCGCGGCGTTCGAGAAGCGGGTCGCGGAAGGAAGCACTCCTGCTATCAGGGCGACGTGGGACGTGTCCAGAGCGAGCCGGTCGGTTTAGTATGCCTTCGCCTGCTTGTTCGGCGGATAGCGCTCGTCAAGTTCCAGATTGAGTTCCAGCACATTCACTCTGGCCTCTCCCAAGAATCCAAACTGGCGGCCTTCCGTGTGTTTTAGGACGAGGGCACGCAATTGATCCGGGCTGATGCCGCGCTCTCGGGCCACGCGCGGCAGTTGAAATTCGGCTGCTGCCGGTGTGATATGCGGATCGATACCCGACGCCGAGGCTGTCACCAGATCGACCGGCACCGGCGTGCCGGGGTTGTCTGCCTGCGCGGTGGCGACGTCGCCTTTGACGCGGCCGATCAGCTTCTGATTGGTGGGTCCGAGCTGCGAACCGTTCGTATTGGCGGCGTCATAGCCGTTGCCTGCGGCCGAAGGCCGGGAATGGAAGTAGGCAGCGCCGGAAAATCCCTGTCCGATGATGCTGGACCCGACGTTCTTTCCATCCTTCACGATCAGCTGCCCATTCGCCTGTTTCGGAAACAAAAGCTGCGCGAACCCGGTGACCGCCAGCGGATACACAATCCCCAACAGCAGCGTGGTTGCGATCGTCATCAGTATTGCAGTGATGAAGTTCTTCTTCATTTCAAGCCCCTATGCCAGTCCTGCGCGAGTAATCAGCATGTCGATGATCTTGATCCCGATAAACGGCACGATGATTCCACCTACTCCGTAGACCAGAAGATTTGTTCGGAGCAGCGTCGCTGCAGCCAGGGGACGATACTTCACTCCGCGCAGGGCAAGCGGGATCAGCGCAATGATGATCAGCGCGTTGAAGATCACGGCCGACAGAATGGCCGACTGTGGCGTCCGCAGATGCATGATGTTCAGCGCGTTCAGTACGGGAAACGTGCCCGCGAACATCGCCGGGATGATCGCGAAATATTTCGCGACATCGTTTGCGATGGAGAACGTTGTCAAGGCGCCGCGCGTCATCAGCAGTTGCTTGCCGATCTCGACGATCTCAATCAGTTTCGTGGGATTGGAATCGAGATCGACCATGTTGCCAGCCTCTTTTGCAGCTTGCGTGCCAGTGTTCATGGCCAGGCCGACATCGGCCTGAGCCAGCGCGGGCGCGTCATTCGTGCCGTCGCCGGTCATGGCGACGAGTTTCCCTTCCGCTTGCTCTTTCTTGATCAGGTCCATCTTGTCTTTGGGCGTTGCTTGAGCGAGGAAGTCATCCACTCCTGCTTCGCGCGCAATGGCCGCCGCCGTGAGCGGATTGTCGCCGGTGATCATGACCGTTCGGATGCCAATCGCCCGCAACTGGTCGAACCGCTCCTTCATACCGCCCTTCACGATGTCTTTCAGTTCGATGACCCCCAAGGCACCGCGCCTCTTCTCGGCCACGACCAGGGGTGTGCCGCCCGCGCGCGCAATTTCTTCCACGATATTTC
>Ga0335070_10007625_pt1 | contig 12683 bp, 12 predicted proteins | sample Lox_Sample_13_FD_206722 | JGI IMG/M metagenome (GOLD analysis project Ga0335070, IMG submission 206722) | Soil microbial communities from Loxahatchee National Wildlife Refuge, Florida, United States - Lox_Sample_1.3 | ecosystem: Environmental > Terrestrial > Soil > Wetlands | place: USA...
TGTGGGGTACCGTCGCTCTCTGGATGTGTGCTGTGCTCTTAATGTATATCTTTCGCGGTGGATTTGTATAAATTCATTATTCGACTGGTAATATTTGGCCAGGCGTATTCCTGGGCGCAGGCAGTGGCCTGGTCGCCAAGCTGCTGGCTTAAGCCGGGTTCCAAAATTAATCGACTAAGCCGGTTAGCAAGAATATCCGGATCTCCATCTGGAACGACAAATCCGGTCACGCCATCCTGAACCAGGAAAGCCAAACCGCCAACCTGCGAAGCAACTACCGGTGTTCCGCACGCCATCGCCTCGAGGGCTACCATGCCGAACGATTCGTAATGCGAGGGGACGATCACTGCTTCAGCGGCAGAGTAATAATAGGGGAGTGAATCCTGGCTCCGTTTACCCAGGAAAACCACCATATCGTCCAGTCCCAGGTCGTGGCACAGGCGTTGCAGGCGGGCCATTTCAACGTTCATTTCCATTGTGGAAGCATCCGGATCGCCGCCGATGATCGACAGTGAATACGGATGGCGGGTCATCAATCCCTTTTCTTTTAGAATTGCTATCGCTCGGATTAACGTATCAACCCCTTTAAGCGGCTCAATACGGCCAACAAAAAGGAACATCCGGCAATCCGGGCAAATCTCAATCACCGCCTTTGACTCATCCGGTGGAATACAGTAAAAATGATCCGTGTCTACGCCGGGTGGGATTACTGCAACTTTGGTTGATGGAACCTTGTAAAGAAATTCGAGTTGGGACTGCTCGGCAGCAGTCGCCGCCACGATCCGGTCCGCAGCTTTAATGACCTGTTTTTCCCCGCTGATGCGGTATTCACCTTCCAATTGGTCGTTGCTTTGAGCAACCCTGTTTTTCATTAAACCGAGGGTGTGAAACATGTGGATCATGGGCACATTCCAGGTCTTTTTCAAGGTTTCCGCGGCCAGGCCGGACATCCAATAGTGGCTGTGGATCAGGTGATAGTGGATGTTTTTTTCTTGTGTAAAACGCAGGATTCCAGCCGTGAACTGGGGAATATATTCGACCAGCTCGGTTTTAGGAAGCGGAATTTCCGGTCCGGCCGGAATGTGTACAACCCTGTTGCCGTAGCCCAGGTCGTGCAAAACGTGCGGAACGTGCTCATCCTGCGAACGTGTAAAGACATCTACGTGCACGCCGATGCGCCCCAAATGACGCGTCAGCTCGCGCACGTAGACGTTCATGCCGCCTGTATCCTTCCCGCCGAGAGTAGCCAGTGGACAGGTATGATACGAGATCATAGCAATACTTAAGAACTCTTTTTCCATGTACCTAATTATAAAGTTATTATTCGCGCGTGGAAACTGATACCTAAACAGTCAATTTCTCTTGTCGATTCGATGCCTGTACTGTATAATTTGGCCCACGCCACCGTAGCTCAGTCGGTAGAGCAGACGTTTCGTAAACGCCAGGTCATGGGTTCGAATCCCTTCGGTGGCTCTATTTATTTAATTTTGAGAACTGAGATTACTTTAAGGTATAATTTTCGAATGCCGAAGAAAGAAGTACCCCTGGTGATTGGAATTGCAGGCGGGTCTGGCTCGGGGAAAACAACAGTGGCCAATGTGATCCTTTCCCGGGTCGGTTCTGGACGGATCGCTTATCTCCCCCACGATGCCTATTATCGCGACCTTTCTCATTTATCGCCCATGCTGCGAGTCGAGGTCAATTTCGATCACCCTGACTCGCTCGAGACTGAATTGATGATCCAGCATATCCTCCAGCTCAAAGCCATGCAGCCGATCGAGTTGCCGATATACGATTTCACTCACCATGCCAGGACCGACCAGACCATTCTTATCGAGCCACAGCGGGTTATTCTCGTCGAAGGGATTCTGATCCTGGCGGAGCCCGTGCTGCGGCAGTTGCTGGATGTGAAGATTTTTGTGGACACCGATTCCGACGTACGCCTGATTCGCCGTCTCCAAAGGGACATTACCGAACGCGGCCGGACGACCGAGTCTGTCATCAACCAATACCTTAAAACAGTACGACCGATGCATCTGGAGTTCGTTGAACCTTCCAAACGTTATGCTGATGTGATCATACCGGAAGGCGGATTCAATACAGTAGCGATGGATATGGTTATTGCCCGAATCGAATCTTTGCTCTCAGTCGACCAGATGACTCCATAAACGGAAAAAAATATGACAGATATGAAACGAATTGATGCTTACCTGGATTCACACCTGGACCAAAGCGTGGCCGAGCTCAGCCGACTCTGTACTCAGCCAAGCGTATCGGCTCAGAATTGGGGTTTGAAGGAATGCGCTGCCCTGGTCGGTGAAATGTTAAAACAGCGAGGGTTTACAGTTGAGATCCTTCCAACAGGTGGCGCTCCCGTGGTGTTTGCCGAACGCGACGGCACAGGCAACCGTACGTTGATCTTTTATAACCATTATGATGTCCAACCGGCTGAGCCGCTGGATTTGTGGGAATCTCCGCCGTTCGTGCCGACCTTGCGCGACGGCAAGTTGTTCGCTCGAGGGGTCAGCGACGACAAGGGCCAGATAACAAGCCGGCTTTACGCAATTGATGCGCTTCTGGCGGAATGCGGCGAGCTGCCCTGCAAGGTCAAGTTTGTGATCGAGGGAGAAGAGGAGACCAGCAGCGTTCACCTGCACGATTTTGTCCGTGACAACAAAGAAAAGTTATCCGGTCACGCCTGCATCTGGGAATTCGGCGGAGTGGATCACCGCGATATGCCAACCCAGACCCTGGGTTTGCGAGGCATCTGCTATGTTGAATTAAGCGTCGAAACGGCTTCGCAGGATGTCCATTCAGGATTGGGTGGCTCGATCTTTCCGAACGCAGCCTGGCGGCTGGTGTGGGCTTTAAACACGTTGAAAGGGCCGGATGAAAAGATCCGCATTCCCGGTTTTTATGACGCAGTCCGGAAACCGAGCCAGCGCGATATTGCCCTGATGGAAGCCATGCCGGAAACTGCGGATGAATACCGAACTCGCTATGGACTGAAAAACTTTTTGCAGGATCTGAAGGGCGGAGTTGAGCTAAGATTGGCGGAAGTTTTTAACCCCACCTGTACGATCTGTGGACTTACCTCGGGGTATGAAGGACCCGGTTCCAAGACGGTCCTGCCCGCCAAAGCGACTGCAAAGGTGGATTTCCGACTGGTGCCAAATCAAACGCCGGAAATGGTGCTGGACTTACTGCGCAAGCACCTGGACCAGCAGGGGTTTGAAGACGTAAAGATCGCTTTTCTGGGTGGTGAACGCCCGGCTCGCACGGACCCGGATGATCCATTCGTACGCATGGTTGTCGAGTCTGCTGAAGAAGTCTACGGCGTGCCGCAGCAGATCAACCCGATGTCGGGAGGCTCAGGGCCAAATTACGTCTTCCAGGAATACCTGCACGTGCCAATCGTCGCCGCCGGCGTTGGTTATCCGGGGTCGCAGGCGCATGCTCCCAACGAAAATGTTCGCCTGGACCTGTATCTAAAAGGCGCCAAGCACATTGCCCGCATCCTGGATCAATTCGGGAAACATTGATAAATTAAATAAGCGGCGCGTTGCGCCGCTTTTATTTTCACGAAAATTGATTTTGCAGGAATCTCACCTGAACGTGCAAATTCCGTGAGCAATTTATTGCGTCGTGTAACGACCTTCGTGCTGGGGGCATACGCTTTTTCGACGACACTGGCTATTCTATCGGTGCTCGGAATTTTACCTTCCCAGTTCCCTTTCACTCAATTCAACACCCTTTTAGCTTTCGTTTTTGGGATTTTGCACGCCAGCCAGCGATTTGGCTGGGGTAGGGCCATCCTGCTTGCAGTCATTGTTTTTTTGACCGGATTAGCCTTTGAAAGTGTCGGAGTGGCAACCGGACTCGTTTATGGTCCGTACCACTATTCCGATCAATTGGACCCCAAGTTTTTAGGATTGGTGCCTTACCTGATTCCAATTGCCTGGTTCATGATGATCTATCCATCATTCGTGATTGCTGAAAAGCTCTGTGGCAAAATCAGTGCCAGCCTTGCCAGGATCATCCTGGTAGCAGTCATCGGTGGAATCATTATGGCAGCCTGGGACCTGGCGATGGACCCATTGATGGCGCGCCTGGGTTACTGGGTGTGGGAGGTCAATGGGACATATTTTGGCGTGCCAGTCCAAAACTTTTGGGGCTGGTGGCTGACCACATTTGTAGCCTTGTTGATCTTTCAATTTATGGCGCGTCCTTCAATTCGGAAAGAGCCAAACGAAATTCCCGACTTATGGGTTGTGATTCTCTATGCGATCACCGGACTGGCTACAGTCGTTGTCGATATCATCCTCGGGCTGCCAGGACCGGCTCTCATAGGCATTATTGCAATGGCGCCCTGGGTTCTGACGGGATTTCTGCTCTAATTGACACTGGGGTCGGTTCTTATTTCGTGGCGCGAATCGCCACGAAAATAGAACAGATCTCAGCGTCAATTAGAGCATTTTCCAACTTATTACGATCGGGCGATTAAATACCTGCCGTAAAAGATCTGTTTTCTCAGATGCAGTTTCTTCTTCCTCTTTTTTCTCGGATTGGACTGTGCACCGAATCGCGATCTTTTTGGGTGTTACCTTGACGATAATGTCACGCACCCTGACCTGGTGGGCGCTGTCAAGCCCATCGGCTAATCTCAAAATGCCTGCTAGAACGTCCACATTCTTGCGTTCAGCTTCTGTCAATGCAGCATAATGGTCGTGTTTAAGGTTAGGCAGGGCTTTGCGATGGTAGCGCGCAATCGAACCGACGATAAGCCGTTCTTTGTTGGTGAGATTTAGCATCGGGGTTGTCAAAATGATACGCAAACTGACCTTATGATGTTCTTTCCAGCCTTCGATCCAACCTATGTCGTGCAGGATAGCAGCGTAATGCAGCCAATCCCGTTCAGTCTGTCCCAGGTTGTGCAGGGATTGAAAATCATCGAACAGGCGCAGCGCCAGGCGGGCGACCTGATGTGTGTGACTTGAATCATAATCGCAGGTTTGAGCCAGGCGCAGCACTTCATTGAGGGTTGATGATGTAGATGGAGAGGTCATGCGACCGCTGCGGTTGGCTTCATCAATCGGTGCTTGAAGGGTCATTTTCCTCGACCGGTGCCTGCGGCTCCAATTGAGGGATTGCGGGATAAAAGACCTGCTGTTGTACCAGCCGGGTGGGAAGGTCGATCGTCTCGACTAGGGTTTCCCAGATCGCATTGGTTTTCCAATTATTCCATGCCTCAAGATAATCCCGGTAAACCCGCTCGCGAAATTGGAGCCGGTTCTCTTGAAAGTAAGTGATGCCTGGGACCAGCAAATTGATTGGACCTGGAGCCCCGTAAAATCGTACAATACGCTGGCGCTCTTTATCCAGAAATTGGGGCAGGTAGGCTTTCCAGACGTCGCTGTCGTGGATATCTCCCAACATTTCCTGGGCTGATTTAACTGTGGATAAGGCGCTTTTCAATCCGTTTGCGTAAATCGGGCCAAATATTTCAAGGGTATAACGCAGTTGTTTGGAGGCAATCCGCATGGCATGCAATTCTGCCACTGCATCCGGATTTGTAATATAGGTTTCGTAACTCATAAATCGATCCAGGCTATCCAGGATCGCTAGCTTTGCCAGCGTGTACAGGGAGGAGGAGTACGGCTCGCCAGGCTGAGGCTCAACGTAAATGGCTGCCGTCCGTGCTTCCAGGCTGTCCAGGGCCTGGCTTTTCTCCAGGTCGTCCAAGGCCTGGACGACATTGACCTGCAGCTTGGCTCTTTTCTGCGACAGGCGTAAAATCAAACGGCGGATTCCCGGGCGAAAGTGGGGATCAGGGATGTCAACCAGGCAGCGTTCCAGCCGGTCGATTTGAACGTCGGTGTCTCGCGCTACCCCCAGCGCCCGGGTGACCTGGCGGATCTCTTTGCGCCAGAGCAGGCGATATTTTTGAGCGTAACAATTCTCAAACAAAGGAAGGGCACTGCGCAGCCGGCGCGATGCTACCCGCATGCGGTGGATTGCTTCTATATCCTGGCCAAGCCGCACCCCGCCAACCTCCTGGCGAAGGGCGGCCGCGAAGCGGCCTATGACGCCGGCCCCATAATTACAGACTCCCCGGTCAGGTTGATTTTTCATACTTTTTCTTTTTGAAAAAGGGCCATAATGTTACGGCGTAAATCCTCGTTGACGGCATTGACAGGTCGAGTGGCATCAATGGTCATAAACCCGAATTCGTCAGCCATGCGGTCGAACTGTTCGACCAGCTTGGATTGGTATACGCAAAAGCTGTCGTACAGGTTATCTGCGCAGCGGATGTCCATACCGGCTTCCCAATAGTTGAATCCGCGCCCATGTACGATGCGCGAGATCAAGGTCGGTACGTCGGCCCGCAGATACATAATCAAGTCTGGCACCAACGCAAACCCATAGACGTTGCGTGCCCAGGTCGGGTCCGCTCCACGCACAACATCACGTGCAATAATGGAATAAAAATAGCGGTCAGACAGGACCACGAATCCAGCCTTCAAGGCAGGAATGATCTGATTCTCAAGACGGTCCGAAAAGTCGGTAGCGTAAAACAGGCTGAGGGTGCGCGGCCCCATGGTATGCCCCTGCCTTGCGACGTCCAGTCCTGGCCCGCACAACTGTCCACGCCGCAGACCGGTATCGGATACCGCATAGCCCTCCGCTTCGAGCCAGCGACGCAGCAGTTGAACCTGGGTCGACCGTCCGACTGCGTCAGTGCCCTCCAATACGATCAGCTTGCCAGGCACGTCGTTTAACGGGCGGTAAGGAAACCCCGCTCCGTAAAAGTTGACATCGTTCATACTTTTTCACCTTCTACGACCTCAGGGATCACCTGAGCCGGGCGTCTGGGTGACCGGCGAGTCGCGACTGAAGGAATTGGCAGGCCCTCCCACCCGCGCAGAGCTTTCTTAACGATGGCGCGCATCTTTTTTTGCAGGTCGAGCACCGGCAGGGTTCCGTCCATGATAGTCAGGCCGAATTCGTCGACCATGTTCTCATACTCATTAATAATGCGCTGCTGGAATAACCGGAAACTGGTAATCTTGTTGTCTGAAAGTCCGAGGTCCATGCCTGCTTCGTAATATTTAATTTTGGCGCGCGCTCCGGTGATTCGCTCGACCGCAGTATCCAATGGGACCTGAAAATAAAAGGCCAGGTCCGGCTGGGTTGCAAAAGAATAGAGGTTGCGCACCCAGCCGCGATCAACGCCGCGGGCCACGTCGCGGGCAAAGGCTGTGAAAGCATAACGGTCTGCCAGTACGATCACCCCCGCCCGTAACATTGGCAACATATAATTTTCCCAGCGGTCTGAGAAATCGGTTGCCTGGAGTAAACTGAACGTGGTTGGTGTAAACATTTTCTCTTGTTTACCCAGGCGGGTGGTGCTTCTAACCAGCTCTGAAGAGTTCCATTCCGTAAAATAAACCGATTTTCCCTGGGCTTGAATGTATTTATGGAGCAGGTCGATCTGAGTCGATTTTCCGCTCCCGTCAATGCCTTCTACAACGATCAGTTTTCCTTTGTAAGATCCCGGTCTCAGCACAATTAATCCTTTCTAAATATGACGGATTGTTATCTTATCCGTCCAATCCGACGCGTAATTATCACTGGTCCACTTTCAGGGTAGATACATCTATTATATCCATTGATTCAAAAAAAGACGGTACAACCCGTCTCATTTTGACTAAATTGGTCTAGAACTCGCCCTTCGTTATTCGTCAGTCTCTGCTTCGTCGGTTGGCGTTAATTCCAAGAGCTCGCCGGTTGCGATGAATACCGTTCGTTCGCAGATGTTTGTAACGCGATCTGCGAGGCGTTCCAGGTTGTGCGCAGCCCACATCAGGTGATTGGCATGATCGATAATTTCCGGGTTTGCAATCATAGCGCTGACCAGGGCGTGGTAGACCCGGTTGTAAAGCTTGTCAACTTCGTCATCCCGCCTGGGAATCTGAGATGCCAGAGCTGCGTCCTCTGAAATGAACGCCCCCAAAGCATCGTGCAGCATGCTGATGCCTTCATCCGCCATTCTTTCAAGATCATTTAATGGGATCGGCAAAGGCCAATCCTGTAAATTGAGGGTTACTTTCCCAATGCCTTTGGCGTAATCCCCTATTCGTTCCAATTCGCTGGTAACTTCCAAAAACGCGGCCAGCTCGCGCAGGTCGTGCGCCATAGGCTGCTGAGTGGCCATGATGATCAGGATAGCGTTCTCGATGGCGTACCGCTTTTCGTTGATCAGGCGGTCGTTAATAATAACCTGGTAGGCGGCCTTTAAATCACGATTTTTCAAGGCATCCATGGCCTGGATTGTAGCCTGTTCAACCATGCTGCCCAGGAGGAGGACCTCGTCTTGCAGGTGATGCATATGGCGATCAAACGTCTCGCGCGGCATGAATATTTACTCCTCAAGCAGATTAACCAAAACGGCCTGTTACGTAATCCTCGGTACGCCGGTCATGAGGCCGAGTAAAAATGATCTGTGTATCATTATACTCAATTACTGAACCGGCGCGGCCGTCATCGATCATCATCATGGCGGTAAAATCAGAAACCCGGGCTGCTTGCTGCATATTATGGGTTACGATAACAATGGTCACCTGTTCTTTAAGATTGGACATCAGTTCTTCAATCTTCAAAGTAGCCACCGGGTCGAGCGCGGAGCAGGGCTCATCCATCAAGATGATCTCCGGGTTAACAGCCAGGGCGCGCCCTATGCACAGGCGTTGTTGTTGCCCGCCGGAAAGCGACAGGGCGTTCTCTTTGAGGATATCTTTGACTTCGTCCCAAAGCGCCGCTTTATGAAGGCTGGCCTGCACCAGCTCATCCAGGTTACCCTTAAATCCATTAATGCGCGCCCCCCAGGCGATATTTTCGTAAATTGATTTCGGAAATGGATTCGGCTTTTGAAAAACCATTCCAATCTGGTGGCGAACCTGAACCGGATCGACGTCTGAGTCGTAGATGTTTTTCCCATGGAAAAGAATCTGCCCCTCACTGTGGGTGCCCGGAATCAGGTCGTTCATGCGGTTGAAGCATCGAAGTACCGTGCTCTTTCCACAGCCGGAAGGGCCGATAATTGCGGTGATTTGAAATGGCTGGACCTTTAAATTAACGTCTCTTACGGCCCGAAATTTCCCGTAAAAAAAACTCAGGTCCCGAGCTTCAACAGCAAAATTATTCCCGCCAACCGAATTGTCAGAAGCCATTGATTCTTTACCCTGCGCTTTATTCTTTGATCAGGCTAATTTATTTCTGCAAAATTCGTAAAATATGCGAATTTTACAGGTGCCACAACAAAACACAATCTTATTAATCCTATCAAATTGTAATTAACAATTGTACGAACGGAAGTTAACATTGCGTAAATGAATCTTGTTTAATTATGAGCAACCGGTAGGGAAACAAAAAAGGATGAGCCTTTGCCCTCCTCGCTTTCGGCCCAAATTTTGCCGCCGTGAGATTCCACCAGATGACGAGCAATCGAAAGTCCCAGGCCCGTGCCGCCGCCTGACCGGCTGCGGTCGGCCTTGTAAAATCGCTCAAAGATGCGCGGCAGAGCATCTGGAGAAATTCCCACCCCGGTGTCTTTGACCAAATAGATAATATTATCGCCTGACTGGAAGACTTTGATGGCAATTTGACCGCCAGGCAACGTAAATTTGATTGCGTTATGAATGAGGTTGACCAACACTTGTTCCATTCGGTTTATATCGACATTAATTGCCGGCAGGCCTGGCGCGCAATCGTAGCTGATCTTCAGGCCGGTGCGTTCGGCTTGAAGCTGCATGCGATCGAAAGCCCTTTCGACCAGATCGGAGGGGGCCATAAGTGCTTGTTTGAGTGGTACTTTGCCAGATTCAATCCGGCTTAATTCCAGTAATTCTTGCACGAGCTGGGTCAGATTGTCGATCTCGTTTTCCATCCTCAGCAAAAAACGGCGAGCAGCCGGAGGATCCTCGAGCGCCCCTTCCTGTAAAGTCTCGGTCAGGGCTTTCAAGGAGGCAAGCGGCGTTCGCAGCTCGTGCGACACATTGGAAACGAAATCACGCCTGATGAGCTCCAGCCTGCGCGTGCGCGTCAGGTCCTGCAAAACCAGCAGCGTGCTGCCAGACATGGTTTGGTGCAACGATACGGCGATCGCCTGGATATAGAGCCGGTTTGGGCTGGTTTCAAACGTGGTAACCTGTTGTTCCCCGGTTTCCTGGCATTTTTTCCACAACTCTACCAGTTGGTGGTGGCGCATGGTTTCAATTAATGATTGCCCGATTGCCTGATTCGATGTTACACCGAACATGCGCTCACCGGCAGAATTTATTAATAAAATGGAACCGGAGGCATTAATGATCAATACTCCATCGGTCATCGAGCTTAAGACGGAATTCAACGTGCCTTGCTCATCGCTCAGCGCTTCTATCTGGGATCTCAATTGATTTTCGAGCTGGTCATAGGCCAGCTCAAGTTGTTCTATATCACTTGACGAGGTGGAAAAGTTGGTCCGGGCCTGGTTTCCGGCACCAACGGAAGACACACGCCGGGTCAGAGCCAGCAGTGGTTGCGTCAAGTAGTTGGTGAGGATGAAAATCAGCCCAAGGGCAAGTGCGGTAGTCACCAGGGTTACAACCAGGATTCGCCAGCCTGCTGGTGCCAGGGTGCTGTCCATGACCGCCAGGGGAACAGCCAACCGGGCTGCACCGGCAATTTGGCTGCCTGAGCGCACCGGCGCAGCAGCATATAGCATGTCCTGGTTAAGCGCCGGGCTGAACCGGGTGATCGTGTTTTCATTTCCACCCAGCGCCTGCTGGATCTCAGGCAAGTTAATATTGCTATCTGTTGCTCCTGAAACGCCGGAGGCGTCCCCGATCACTTCGCCCGAGGCCATGAAAAACGTCACGCGGGCGTTCGTTTCGCCGGAAAACCTTTGGGCAAATACTGCCAACGTTGAATATGCCGCAGTTGAATCCAGGTAAATTGAGGCTTCCTGCGCAGCTATACGCGTTTCGGCTAACAAATTTCTTTGAAAATTCTCCAGGGTATTCTGGCGTAGGTCGAACCATTGGAAGGCGCTTGAAACCCCGGTCACCAGTATCAACAGCGCACCGAAGGTAAAAGCAACTCTCAGCCGGAAGGGCAGTCGCATACTTTATCCTTCAAATCGATAACCGGCCGAACGCACGGTGATCAACCGCCGGGGATTAGCGGGATCGGCCTCGACCTTTTCGCGTAGCCAGCGGATATGAACGTCGACAGTACGGCTGTCGCCGATAAAATCCCATCCCCATACACGCTCGAGAATAAACTCGCGCGTAAGAACCTGGCCGCGATGCTGGGCAAGGAAGAGCAGCAGCTCGAATTCCTTTGGCTTCATGGCAACCGGCCTATCGTCCCGGCGTACCTCGCGCCGGGTCAGGTCGATGGTCAGGTTATCGAAAATCAGCGCCTGGTTAGGGGTGGGTATCAGTCCTGCTGGGCCTGCCATTTCCTCCCGGATCATGCGAACTCGACGCAGCATGGCTTTAACCCGCGCCAGCAGTTCGCGCATGCTGAACGGCTTGGTCAGGTAATCGTCGGCGCCAACTTCCAGCCCGACGACACGGTCGATCTCATCGTCGCGTGCCGTCAACATCAATACCGGGGTGGACATTTCTTGTCGTAAAATTCGGCACACTTCAAAACCATCCATCCCAGGCAGCATGATGTCCAACAAAATAATGTCAGGGTGAGTGGTGCGTGCTATTTCCAATGCGGAAGGGCCCTCGCCGACGGTTTCTACTTCGTATCCCTGTTTTTTTAGATTGTACGCCAGTGTTTCTTGAAGGGCGATCTCATCTTCGACTATCAGAATCTTCTCGGCCATATTCCCTCTGCATTTGTTCCAATAACAACATAAATTTCTGAGCGATCTGGGCGCGGTTGAAATGTTCTTCGATATATTTTCGCCCATTTTGCCCGAGCGTGCACGCTTTTTCAGGGTCGGATGCCAGGGTTTCGATTGCTGCACACAAATCGATAGCGCTGCCCGGCCTTACAAATATCCCCGCCTGCGCCTCCTCAACCACCTGGCGAATAACACCGTCGATTAACAGGAGTACAGGGCGCCCGGCTGCCATATAATCGAATACTTTGTTGGGATAAGTGGTTTTGTATAATTCCAGCGGCTTTAGAATGGCGATGCAGGCATTGGCTGCCGCCAGGGTCTGAGCCATTTCAGTCTTCGGGACCGGTTGGACGAACAGGATATTTTTCAAATTTAAGCTTTCGGCTCGGTCGATCAAATTCATTTTTTCTTTTCCATCGCCGACCAACACGATCTTAATTTCGGGCTTTCTCTCTAATAAATTGGCGCAATCGATCACCACGTTCAAATCATTCGAGAGCCCGTGAGCGCCAGCATAAAGGGCAATAAACTGGTCAGTGAGACCGTTCTCCAGGCGGAAAGTGAGGCCTTTGTTGGCAGGATCGAACATGCCCGGATCGGCGCCGTTTGGAATGAGCTCCACCCGCCGGGCGCCGCGCTCGACGACATGCGTTAAAAATCCGGGTGAATTGATAACGACCCTATCTGCATGAGTATATAAGAATTTCTCGAGCCACAAGGATGCTTTGATCAGGATTGGATTTCGGAGCACCCCGACCTCAATTGCAAACTCGGGCCAGAGGTC
>Ga0335070_10007626_pt1 | contig 12683 bp, 8 predicted proteins | sample Lox_Sample_13_FD_206722 | JGI IMG/M metagenome (GOLD analysis project Ga0335070, IMG submission 206722) | Soil microbial communities from Loxahatchee National Wildlife Refuge, Florida, United States - Lox_Sample_1.3 | ecosystem: Environmental > Terrestrial > Soil > Wetlands | place: USA: Florida...
GGAGATGTTCGCCGACCACCGTGCGGCGCGTCCGCAAGTGGTGAACACCATCGCGAGGGGCCAGTTGCATGATGACAGCTACTTCTACACCGGAGTGGTGCAGGGTGCGAACGGCTATCGCGAAGAGAAGAATGAGATGCCGTTCCCGGTGACGATCGATGTTCTGAGGCGCGGCGAGGAACGGTTCAACGTCTATTGCACTCCCTGTCACTCGCGGGTGGGCAACGGCCTGGGCGAGATTGTGCAGCGCGGCTACAAGCCTGCAGCCAATTTGCACGACCAGGTGCGTCTTGCGCAGCCGATCTCGCACTACTTTTTCGTGATGACACATGGATATGGGGCGATGCCGGATTACTCTGCGCAGCTTGCGCCGGAAGACCGGTGGGCAGTCGCCGCGTACATTCGCGCTCTGCAGCTGAGCCAGGCGGCGACCCAGCAGGATATCCCCTCGGGCGCGAAGGTGCAGAACCTGAAGGATCTCGCCACAGAAGAAGGGCACCCTGAGTTTGCTCAGCCGTGGACGCTGCCCTCGACGGCAGTTCAGGCGTATCCGCACGTGGCATCGGAGGGAACACCGGGGATGGCTCCGGCGAATCCACCTGATCCGAAGATTGTGATTCCAGTAAGCAAACCGGCTCCTGCGGCCGCGAAGTAAGGACGGAAGGAATGGCTCACGATACACACGCGGCAACCCACGCCAACCCGCTGCCAGCCCAGCTTGGCGCGCCGGCCTTTGTGGATGTCTGGAGGTCGCGCGCATTTGTGATTGCGGGGATCTTTGCGGTTGTTGCCGCGGTGCTGGCGTTTCTGGACCAATCGATCGATCACCTGATGCGTGCCTGGGTGCTGGGACTCGTGCTCACGTTCGGATGGACGGTGGGCGGACTGGCGCTTTTGATGGTGCAGTATTGCTCGGGCGGCAAATGGGGACTGTTGCTGCGGCGTCCGCTGGAAGCGATGTCGCGGACGTTGCCGCTGGTCTTTGTCTACTGGGTGGTGGCGGCGTTTTCGATGAAGCGGCTTTATCTTTGGTCGCTCTTTCCGACTACGGCGGATACGGCAGCGGCTCTCAAGGCGGGCGTGATCAACGAACTCCAGGCACACTGCATCGATTTCAAGCGCCCGATGTTGAATCCGAACATGTTCTGGGGCGTCGGCCTGATCTGTTTTGCGATCTGGGCTTTCTATACGTGGCGCCTGAGCCAGCTTGGCAAGAGGCGCGACGGCGACTCTCTGGCGAACACGCCCTACTGGATCAAGAAGCTGGAGAATCTCAGCGGTCCGGGCATCGTGGTCTATGCGCTGACCATGACCGCGGCGGTCATCTACTGGGTCATGTCGATGGACCCGACCTGGTTCTCGTCTGTTTATGGGCTGCTCTTCCTGGTAGGCCAGGGGTACTCGGTTCTCGCGCTTTCGATCATTGTTTCCATCGCCCTGTCGAAGGCTGAACCCTTCAAGACGCTGTTGCGGACAACCGAGCAGCACGATCTCGGCAAGTTCACTTTCGCCTTTGTGATGCTCAACATCTATCTTGCGTTCGGCCAGTTCCTGATCATCTGGTCAGGCAATCTGCCGGAGGAAATTCCCTGGTATCTCGACCGCATTCGCGGACACTGGGGCATCATCATCACGCTCGATTTCCTGTTTCACTGGCTGATTCCGTTCTCGCTGCTGCTTTCGCGCGACATCAAGCGGAACAAGAGGCGCCTGACGCGCGTGTGCCAATGGATGATCTTCGCGAAGGCATTCGATCTTTTCTGGCTGATTGAGCCCAACTTCAAGGACGCGGCGCGCAACCTGCATTTCAGCTGGGGAATTCTTGAGTACGCGGCGGTGCCGGTCGCGATGGTGTCCATCTGGTTTGCGTTCTTCTGCACCCAGCTGAAGACGCGGGCCCTTGTGCAGACGAACGATCCGCACCTGGCGGAGATTCTGGAGCCTGAACATGCCCACGCATAAAGACGACCACAGCGACTTCCTGGCCTCGCATGGGCCCAAAGAGGTAGACGCCTCGTCGGGATACGAACAGACGGACATCAAGGTCACGGGCATCATCGTGTTTCTGACCTCGCTGGCGATCTTTGTCGCGGTGTCGGGTGTACTGACCTACGGGATTGGAAAGCTCATCAATGCCCGTATGAACAAAGAAGACGGGCCGAACAGCAAATGGACCAAGACCGCGGATGTACGCGAGCTGGGGAATCTGCCATCGAGCCCTGAGTTGCAAAACAAGATTGCGGAGATCACCAAGACGTTTCCGACGCCGCGGGTGCAGACGGATGACGGCAATCAGGATGTTACGGACCTGCACGCGCGCGAGGAAATGCTGCTGGACCACTACACATGGGTTGATCAGCCAGGCGGCAAGGTACGGATTCCGATCGAACGTGCCATGGAGTTGATTGCTCAACGTGGCTTGCCGGTAGCCCCGACGGCGGCGCAGGCTCCGTTACTGGCAGAGGAGAAGAAACCGGCGGTGACCGCGCCTCTGACTGCAGGCTTTGCGCCGACAGGCTACGAACAGGACGTTGCAGCTGCGCAGGCTGCCGAGGAAAAGCGGCATCCGTAAGAAGTGCGGCAGAGAGTGAAGAGAAGTATGCAGATGGAAATGAACGCGAGGAAGATCGGGCGACGTGGAAGCATCGTTGCCGCGATCGTGCTGTGCCTTGTCGCGCATGCTCCCTCGCTTCTGGCACAGGTTTCGCGCTACGACGAAAAGCAGATGGGGCAGAGAAGCGACAAGCCGCCGGAGGTTCTGAACGGGGTTGGCGTTGCGCAGCATTTGAATCAGCAGCTCCCACTGGGGCTGACATTTACCGACGATGCGGGCCAGCAGGTCAAATTAGGCAGCTATTTCGGCAAGCGGCCGGCGATTCTTGCACTCGTGTACTACCAGTGTCCGATGCTTTGTTCGGAGGAGCTGAACGGCCTTACCGGCGCGCTTCAGATGGTGAACTTTGTTCCCGGCAAGGACTTTGATGTGATTGTCGTGAGCATCGATCCGAGCGAAGGGACGGATCTGGCTGCGGCCAAGAAGCGCAGCTATCTGAAGAGATACGGGCACCCGGAGACGGCGAACGGGTGGCACTTCATGACGGGCACCCAGGAGAATATCGACGCTCTCACGAAGGCGGTCGGATTCGGTTACGTGAAGATTCCCGGGCCGGACGGAAAGCTGACCCAGTTTGCGCACGCCAGCTCGATCCAGATTGTGACGCCGCAAGGCAAGCTGGCACAGTACTACATGGGCGTCGAGTATTCGCCGAAAGACCTGCGCCTGGGGCTCGTGGAGGCTTCGGCAAATCGCATAGGTTCGCCGGTCGACAACATTCTTACGTACTGCTACCACTACGATCCGAAGACCAACAAGCACTCGCTCATTGTTGCGCGCGTGGTGCAACTGGGGGGCGGACTGACAGTGGTCATGCTGGGTGGATTCATGCTGCTGATGTTCCGCCGGGATGTTCGGCAAGCGCACCAACAGCTTTCAACGGGAACAAAGGTGAACGGATAAAGGAATGTCCCACATCAGTCAGGTTCTCTGGCAATTTCTCGTCAAGTGGTTGACGAATTTTGCACTGTATCCGCCGGAGGCGTCGAAGATCGCGCCTCAGATGGACGCGCTGTACTTTTTTATGATCCTGGTGAGCATGATCGGGCTTACGATCGTGATCCTGCTGGTGACCAGTTTTTCAATTCTGTACAGCAAGAAGCGGCATCCGGTGGCCGTGCAGATTGAAGGCTCAACGCTTCTCGAAGCGACGTGGACGATCATTCCGCTCGGACTCTTCCTGATCATGTTTGTCTGGGGCGCGTTGATCTACTTCCGTGTGTACACACCGCCGGCGAACGCGATGAACATCTACGTAGTCGGCAAACAGTGGATGTGGAAGGCGGAGCATGCGGGCGGCCAGCACGAGATCAATTCGTTGCACGTGCCAACGGGACAGGCCGTGCAACTTACGCTGATTTCCCAGGACGTGTTTCACAGCTTTTCGATTCCGGCTTTCCGGGTGAAGCGCGAGGCGATTCCCGGGCGTTACACGACGGTATGGTTCGAAGCCACTACGCCGGGAACCTATCACCTTTTCTGCACGCAGTATTGCGGCACCGAACATTCGCACATGATCGGCGATGTGGTGGTGATGACGCCGGAAGACTTCAAGAAGTGGCTGGCAAGTTCGACTAGCGGCGCCTCGCTGGCGCAAAACGGCGAACGGCTTTTTGCGAGCCTGAGTTGCGCCGCCTGCCATAACACGCGGCCCGATGCGCGCGGGCCGAGCCTGGCCAACGTGTACGGAACGAAGCTTGCTCTCTCGAACGGCGGATCAGTGATGGCGGACGACGCCTACCTTCGCGAAGCGATCCTGAACCCGTCGCAACACCTCACGCAGGGCTATGCGCCGATCATGCCCACATATCAGGGGCAGGTGAGTGAGGAAGGCGTGATTGCCCTTGTGGAATACATCAAGAATCTCAACTCGGACTATCGAGTGCAGCAGACGACCAATACCACCGAGCTGCTGCCGGAGAGCGTCGGGGCGCCCCAGCGACCGGCGCCGGCGGGGCAAAAACCCGCGGGTCAAGGGATGGTGAAGCAATGAGCACAACAATCGTCAGTCTTCCCGATCAATCGACAGCCAGGATTCCGAAGATGAACTTCCTGTCGAAGGAGAAAGGCCTGCTTAGCTGGCTGCTGACAGGCGATCACAAGCGGATCGCGACTCTCTACCTGGTTTCGATCACCTTCTTCTTCTTTATCGGCGGAGCCCTGGCAGGCCTCATTCGCCTCGAGTTGCTGACACCGCAATCGGATCTGATGGCCACGGACACCTATAACAAGGTGTTCACGATGCACGGCATCATCATGATCTTTTTCTTCCTGGTGCCATCGGTTCCGGCAACTCTGGGGAACTTCTTCATCCCGATGATGATTGGCGCCAAAGACCTGGCGCTGCCGAAGATCAATCTGCTGAGCTGGTACCTCTACATGGCGGCCGGCTGTCTGGGCCTCTACACCATGATGACTGGCGGTGTTGACACCGGCTGGACTTTTACCACGCCCTTGTCGACGCACTACGTGAATACCAATGTGCTCACGACGGGCATCGCGGTCTTCATTGCGGGGTTCAGCTCGATTTTCACCGGTCTGAATTTCATCGTGACGATCCACAAGATGCGTGCCCCAGGAATGACCTGGTTCAGGTTGCCTCTGTTTGTGTGGTCGAACTATGCGGCGAGCATCCTGATGGTGCTTGGCACGCCGGTGCTGGCAATCGCCATTGTGCTGGTGGCCCTGGAGCGCACGATCGGAATCGGGGTCTTCGATCCAACCAAGGGGGGCGACCCGCTGCTCTTTCAGCACTTGTTCTGGTTCTACTCGCACCCTGCGGTATACATCATGATTCTGCCCGGCATGGGCGTGATCTCAGAGACTGTCTCGACGTTCAGCCGGAAGAGAGTGTTTGGCTATACGGCAGTTGCGTTTTCGTCGGTTGCCATCGCGGTCTTCGGCTTCTTCGTCTGGGCACACCACATGTTCATCATGGGCATCTCGAACTACTCCACGCTGATCTTCTCGCTGTTGACGATGCTCGTGGCGGTGCCATCGGCCATCAAAATCTTCAACTGGTCGTTCACGCTCTACAAAGGATCGATCACGTTTGAGACGCCGATGATGTACACGTTCGGATTCATGGGCCTCTTCACCATCGGTGGCCTTACAGGCGTCTTCCTCGGCACATCCGGAACAGACATCCACCTGACGGAGACGTACTTCATCGTGGCGCACTTTCACTTTGTGATGGTGGGCGGCATGCTGATGGCGTTCCTCGCGGGCATCCACTACTGGTGGCCGAAGATGACCGGGCGCATGTATCCGGAAAAGATTTCGCAGCTGGCGGCACTGGTCACGTTTATCGGGTTCAACTTTACGTTCTTCCCGCAATTCATCCTGGGCACGCTGGGCATGCCGCGGCGCTACGCGGCGTATCCGCCAGAGTTCCAGATCCTGAATGTGTTCTCAACGGCTGGTGCAACGATTCTCGGAGTGGGTTATCTGCTTCCGATTCTCTATCTGACGTGGTCGCTCAAATACGGAGAGATTGCCGGAAACAATCCCTGGCAGGCTACGGGACTCGAGTGGCAGACGCAGTCGCCGCCTCTCACGGAGAACTTCCCTGAGATCCCCATCATGGATCACGAAGCCTACGACTACGAGTGGCTTGACGGCCAAAAGGAGAAAGAGGTGGCCAGTGTCGGATAGCCAAGTCCAAGTTCTGGCGGAGACGGCCGAGGCGCACGAGCATGTGCATCCTCCATACCAGCGCCATCACTTCGAAACGTATGCTCAGCAGAACGATGCCACCAACTTTGCGATGTGGCTCTTCCTGCTGACCGAAATCATGTTCTTCGGCGGGCTCTTCACCGCGTACCTCATCTTCCGTAACTGGTACTACCCGGCTTTCGTCTCAGGATCGCACCAGTTGAATATCCCGCTGGGCGGGCTGAACACCCTGCTGCTGATTACCTCAAGCTTCACGATGGCGATGGGCGTCTGGTGCGCGGAGCTGCGCAAGAAGGGCGCTCTGGTGCTTTGCCTCACCCTCACATTCGTGCTGGGCATGGGCTTCCTTATGGTCAAGACCTTTGAGTACAAGGAAAAGATCGAGAAGCACCACGTTCCGGGTTTCCACTACAGCCTGCAGTCTTTCCTGGCACCCGAGACGGACGAAGCAGCCATGGCCGCGCACGACAAGCCGCTTCCGGTGGATATGGCCCGGCACACGGAGGTGTACTTCTCCCTCTACTTTGCGATGACCGGCATGCACGCGCTGCACATGATCATCGGAGTATCGATACTGGCATTTATGATCGTTCGCGCCCAGGCGGGAGCCTACACGACAGGGCACGTGACGTATGTCGAGAATTTCGGCCTTTACTGGCACTTCGTCGATATTGTGTGGATCTTCCTCTTCCCATTGCTCTACCTCATCAGTCGACATTGAGTTAAAGGACAACTGGCATGACCGAGAACCCCGAGATACCCATCGACCACGAAAGCCCCGAAATACACGAGCGCGAACACCACATCGTCAGCCCCAGGATCTACGTCATAATCCTTCTGGCGCTGCTGGTCGGCACCGCGATTACGGTCTGGGCATCCTATGTTGATCTGGGAGAGTGGCACGCCGCTCCCGGACTAGTTATCTTTTGGAATCCAATCCTGGCCTTGGCCATCGCCTGCACAAAGGCCACGCTGGTGGTGCTCTTCTTCATGCACGTGAAGTACGGCACCAAGTTGACGAAACTGACCATTGGAGCAGGTGTGTTCACATTTCTGATCCTGGTCGGGATGACGCTCGCAGACTACTTCACTCGCGCGTGGGGACGCTGGTAGAGCGCTCCAAACCTGTCAGTTTGAGATCAGGGCCGCCTGCGGGCGGCCCTCGGTATTTGTTCGACATGAGAGTGAATTTGACCTGATCGAAATCTGAACGGTCGATTCTTGATCGTGTCAGGAGCGAGATGATGGTCTGTGCGCGAATTGATTGGGCGAACGAGAGAATATATCTGAGCCTGGACCGAAATGCCGCAGACGCAACAAATCCCGCCTGATCTGGACGAGCTCACACGGCAGCCGCGGGTTCGCGTGCGACGCGGTGGCGAGCCGCGCAGGGACGGCAAATGCGTTGTCTACTGGATGCAACGAGCGGTGCGGGTTGAGGACAATCCTGCGCTAGACGTGGCGATCGGGGCAGGCAATCTGCTGGGATTGCCGGTTGTGGTCTTTTTCTCGGTGATTCCGAATTACCCGAGTGCCAATTTGCGTCATTATCACTTTCTGCAGCAGGGACTGCGCGACGTCGAAGAGGAAGTGGCGGAGCGCGGCGTGGGATTTGTCCTGCGGAGGTATCCGGAGAATTCGCTGGGAGCCTTTCTTGAGGAGGTGCAGGCGGCGCTACTGGTCGGCGACGAGAACCCTTGCCGTGAGCCTGAACGCTGGCGACGGGTCATGGCCCGCAGGCTGAAGCTGCCCTTCTGGACGGTAGACGCGGACGTTGTGGTGCCTTCGGTGGTGTTTGGGCGGGATTACTTCCTGCTTCACCATTTTCGTCCGCGGCTCCATGAGGAGCTTCCCAGGTACCTTGTCAGGCCGGCGAATACAAAGCCGCTCCACGCGTGGACGAAACCCAGGGGAGTGGAGAGCTTCTCACTTGCCGGGGACGTGACAAGGGGATTCAAAGAGCTCGACCGCGGCGTGCGGCCGGTGGATACGTTCACGGGAGGGTCGGGTGCCGCGCGAAGACGCCTGAGAGAGTTTATCGACCAGGAACTGGCGCAATACGACGAGAGCCGGAATCACCCGGAACGGAGAGGAACAAGCCGGCTGTCGCCGTATCTTCACTTTGGCAATTTGGGGCCGCTGACGATCGGGTCGGCGGTCGAGGAGGCGGTCGTTGCAGGGAAGGTCTCGCGTCAAACGCGTGACCGGTTTATGGATCAACTGATCGGCTGGCGCGAACTGTCTGTACTCTTCGTCAGGCACAACGAGAACTACGACAACCTGAAGTGCGCCGAGCCATGGGCGCTCAAGACGCTCACGGAACATGCGGGTGACGCGCGCCCGCAGCGTTATACGCTCGAGCAACTGGAGCGTGCAGAGACGGGAGACGAGCTATGGAACGCGGCACAGAGGGAGATGGTCGATACCGGCTGGATGCACAATTTCATGCGAATGTACTGGGCCAAGAAGATTCTGGAATGGGCGCCGGATCCGGCCAGAGCATTCGAATGGGCGGTCATGCTCAACGACAAATATGAATTGGATGGGCGCGATCCAAACGGGTACGCGGGGATTGCATGGGCCATTGCCGGAAAGCATGACCGGCCGTGGTTTGAACGGCCTGTGTTCGGACAGGTGCGCTCGATGACTGCGGCCTCGACGGCCAAGAAGTTTGACTCGGCATCGTATATCGCGCAGAACCGCGACAGGAGCAGACGCCTTTCTGTCTAAACCGTCTGGCGTGAACGCGCCTATGTAATGGCGGTCACATCTCCTGTTTCGCGGACATGTCCTAGAATGGGTCCAAATTCCCATCCCGGAAGCCGCACTTCTGGCGACGCGCAGTCCTCTGGATTCCGCCGAGCCCCTCGGGAAAACGGGTGAGGGAAGCGTGAATCGGGCCCGTGCGCGTGATAGATCCGCCGAGTGAGAGCGTTCTCACGAAAGTCGGCAATGCCTGCACCGTGATCACACGGAGACTGTTGGTGTTTCCGACGGGCGCAGGTATGGCAGCGGGGAATGCCCAGCTCTTCCTGATCGCCGCAGCGCTGGTGAGCGCTGGTTTCGGCCAGAGCCCCGTCCTGGCCTCGAGGCCAGAACAGCCAGATGTTCCGCCTCGAGTGGTGCAGGTGAGGCGATTTCTTGCAGCGAGAAACTGGCCCCAGGCGCGAGCCTCCGCGCCGGTGCCGCAAACGAAAGCCGCTACGGCGAAACCTCTTCCGCTGGCATCGGGCAGTGCCGCGACTACAGCGTGGCAGCCGCTCGGCCCGAAAGCTGTTCAATCCACAAACTACGGTCTTGTAACAGGGCGGATTTCGTCAATTGCGTTAGATCCGTCTGACCCAACCGGAAACTCAGTTTTTGTCGGGACCGCAGGCGGCGGAGTGTGGTTTTCACAGAATGCCGGTTCCGCGCCGGAGAAGGTGGTCTTCACGCCGCTGACCGATGCACCGGCCGCACTGAGCGGGGCCCGTGACGCGTCAATCAGTATTGGCGCAGTCACAGTGCAGCCCGGTGGGACCGGCGTGGTCCTTGCCGGGACCGGTGACCCGAACGACGCTCTGGATTCCTATTACGGCGCCGGCATTCTGCGGTCAGCGGACGGTGGGAATTCCTGGGCCCTCATTCAATCGACGGACGATCAGATCTACTCGTTTGTTGGCGAGGGTTTCGCGGGTTTTGCGTGGAGCACATTGGATCCGCAGCTTGTTGTTGCTGCGGTTTCCCAGGCCTACGAGGGGGCGCTGGTCAACGCGCCACGATCGAATGTGAGCGCCGCAGGAATCTATTACTCGACTGACGGCGGCGCGTCGTGGTCGATGGCAGTGATCACCGATGGGCCAGGTAAGGATGTCCAGGGCCCGACGGACATGTTCAACCAGCCTAATGGAAACGCCGTGACCAGCGTTGTCTGGAATCCAGTGCGGCGGCTGTTTCTGGCGGCTGTGCGGTTTCACGGCTACTACCAGTCAACGGACGGGTTGACCTGGACGCGGCTCGCGTCGCAGCCGGGAACGCGGCTCACGACCAGCGCGTGCCCGACCAACGCGGGAACGACCGGGGCCACAACTTGCCCGATCTTTCGCGGAACGATGGCGGTCAATCCTGTCACTGGCGACACGTTTGTCTGGACCGTGGATCTGCTTAACCAGGACATGGGGATCTGGCAGGATCTATGCGCAATCAGCGGAGGAGCCTGCAGCAACCAGACGGTTGCATTTTCAACAGAGATAGGCTCGGCTGCGCTTGAAACCAGCACGATTCAGGGTACGGCCACGATCGCCAATGGCGACTACAACCTTGCTCTTGCGGCGATTCCGGCGGGTCATGATACGTTGCTGCTTGCCGGCGCCAACGATGTGTGGAAATGCAGCCTTGCAGGGGGCTGCGCGTGGCGCAATGCGACGAATGCAAAGACCTGCATGAGCGCGGGGGTGGCAGGGTATCAGCACGCGCTTGCGTGGAGCGTGTCGAATCCCGAGGAGATCTTCATTGGCAACGACGGCGGCCTGTGGCGTTCTACTGATGCCATAAGCGAGATGGGTCCGATCTGTGATGCCGGCGACGCCTCGCATTTTACGAACCTGAACGGGACGATCGGGTCGCTTGCGGAGGTAGGGAGCATGTCGCTGGTGACGACCACTCCCTACACGATGATGGCCGGGCTTGGTGACATCGGGACAGCCGGCGTGAAAAGCACGGAAGGACCAACTGCCTTGTGGCCGCAGATCCTGGATGGCGAGGGCGGGCCGGTCGCGATCGATCCGGAGAATGCCGCCAACTGGTACGTGAACAATGGCGCGGGCGTGTCGATTCACCGCTGTTCGCAAACGGGAGCTTGTGACATCGCGGCCTTCGGCTCGAGTCCAGTAGTTGGCGATACGGATGTGAACGGCGATGGAATCGCCATGGCGATGCCAGCGCCCTTCATCGTCGATCCGTTGGATTCGTCGCAATTGCTGGTGGGAACGTGCCGCGTGTGGCGCGGGCCGGCCGATGGAGGATGGACAGCATCGAATGCGATCAGTCCCATGCTGGATGGCGCAATGGGACACAGCCGCTGCTCAAATGACGCCCTCATTCGAACGATCGCGGCCTTGCCGCTTGCAAGCGGCGGCGAGGTGATCTACGTGGGTATGTACGGCGTGGGTGATGGAGGTGGGAGCCTGGGGGGGCACGTCCTGAAGGCAACGTACGATCCGGCAGGCACCTCCTTGCCGGTCTGGCAGGACCTGACCGCGAACCCCGTGACCAACGACACGCTGCGCGTGAATTATTACGGGCTCGATATCTCGAGTGTCTTTGTCGACCCGCATGATACGACCGGAAAGACGGTCTACGTTACTGTGGAGGGGTTTCCGGATCTGACGCACAACGTGCGCGTCGTATACCGGTCAAGTGACGGTGGAGCGCATTGGGCTTTTATTACTGCGAATCTTCCGAGTTCACCCGCCAACGCCCTCGTGGTGGATCCGCTGGACGCAAATACGGCCTATATCGCGACGGACAACGGTGTTTATTCAACGCGACAGGTTGCTTCCTGCGCAGCGGCTGCTTCGCACTGCTGGTCTGCATTCGGGACCGGGTTGCCGCACGCACCTGTGGTGCAGCTGAGTGCGGCTCCAGCCACTGCTTCGCTGAATGTGCTGGTTGCAGCCAGCTACGGGCGAGGCGTGTGGCAGATTCCGCTATGGACAGCAGGGACGCAAACGACGAGCGCCACGGTCTCTCCGGTGTCGCTGACGTTTGGCGCGCAGGCCGTGGGTACGCAGGCCGCAAGCCAGAATCTGACCCTGACAAACACCGGGGGAATTGCACTGACGCCGACGTCGATTGCTGTGACTGGCGACTTCAATGAAACAGACAATTGCGCTGGTGCGGCGATCAATGTGGGAATGAGCTGCACAATTCAAGTGAAGTTCACGCCGAGCCAGACCGGCGACAGACCGGGCCAACTTGCGATTGCCGCCAACGTTCCTGGGGGTCAACTGATTGTGCAGCTCGATGGAACCGGTACCAGCTCCGGCATCGTCAGCCTCGCGCCCGGGTCGCTGACCTTTGGCCAGGTTGCCGTTGGATCGACGTCGAACCCGCTATCGGCGACCGTAGAGAATGCAGGAGTCGCGGCGGTATCGATCACGAGCCTTAGCGCAACGGCGCCGTTTTCGGTCGCAACCAACGCATGCGGCAGCTCGATCGCGGCAAACAGCGATTGCGAAGTGACGGTGGTTTTCAAGCCGACTCAGGCGGGCAGCGCCGCCGGCACCCTCACGATGGTTGACGCGGCCGGGACACTGACTGTCGCGTTGAGCGGGACCGGCGCGAGTGTCGCCACAGATGGGATTACGCCATCGTCGCTGACATTTGCGGCGACGCCGGCGGGACAACTCTCAAC
>Ga0335070_10007627_pt1 | contig 12682 bp, 13 predicted proteins | sample Lox_Sample_13_FD_206722 | JGI IMG/M metagenome (GOLD analysis project Ga0335070, IMG submission 206722) | Soil microbial communities from Loxahatchee National Wildlife Refuge, Florida, United States - Lox_Sample_1.3 | ecosystem: Environmental > Terrestrial > Soil > Wetlands | place: USA...
TGCTCGATGGGTCCCGACACGCTCCGCGCCTCGGGGTCGAAGCGCGTGCGTGCGATCGCGCTCCCCTCGGCGACGTAGAGCCAGCCGTCGTGCAGATCCATGCCGTGGGGTCGATCGAGTCCGTCGAGAAGGATGCGCCGACCATCGGCGCGGCCATCGCCGTCCGCGTCGCGCTCGAGCAGGAGGATCTTCCCGGCGCGAGGCTGGCTCACGAGCAGGTCCCCGGTCGGCGTGAAGCGCAGGAAGCGCGCGTTCGGCACGTCCTCGGCGAAGCGGCCGACGGTGAAGCCGTCGGGAGCCCGCAGCCGCTCGGCGACGGTCGCGGCGGGCGGCGCGGCGATTCCTCGACCCAAGAGCATCTGGAGCAGTGGCCCGTTCACGGCGAAGCGCTCCGGCCAGAAGAGCTGGCAGGCACCGACCCCGACGACGGTGAGCGCTGCCAGGCCGAGGAGCGATCGGCGGATCCACCGGGCCACGGCTGGAGCATATCAGTCCACAGGGTGCGATCCGGAGTTGCGAGTGCGCCCCGCGGCGGGGGCGGGGCGCGCCGCCGGCCGGCGGTCCGGGACGGCTCGGGCCCAGGCTGAGCGAGGGGTTGACGCCCGCGTCAGCCTGAAGCACAAATCCGGCCCCACCGGAGGCACTCGACCATGGCGATGCGGATTCGAAAGGGCGATCTCGTCCAGGTGATCGCCGGGTCGGACCGCGGCAAGCAGGGCCGCGTCCTCGCGGTCGACGCCGAGCGCGGTCGGGTTCGCGTCGAGGGCCGTCGCATGCAGAAGCGCCACCTGAAGCCCGGCCGCCAGGGCAACCGGAGCGGCGGGATCGTCGAGAAGGAAGCCTTCATCGACGCCTCCAACGTCATGCTCGTGGATCCGTCCTCCGGCAAGCCGAGCCGCGTGCGCACGAAGATCGAGGGCAAGGACCGGACGCGCGTGTTCGCCAAGTCGGGCGCCGCCGTCCCGCAGCCCACCGCGCGCTGAGCCCCGGCGCGCGTGCCCACCCAGACCGGAGGAAGCGATGGCCAAGAAGAGCAGGCGTGAGAAGATCAAGCTCGAGTCGAGCGCGGGGACCGGCCACTTCTACACGACGGCCAAGAACAAGACCAACACGCCGAACAAGCTCGAGCTGAAGAAGTACGATCCGGTCGTTCGCAAGCACGTCGTCTACAAGGAAACGAAGCTCCGCTAGCGCGGCGGAGCGCGGCTGGAGGCACGACACCCGATGGCGTGGGTCATCACTCGACTTTGCCGGGACTGTGTGGACCAGAGCTGCGTCGAGGTGTGCCCGGTCGACTGCATCTACGGCTACACGGGCACCGACGCCGCCGCGTTCCCGAACCAGCTCTACATCGACCCCGAGGAGTGCATCAGCTGCGGCGTGTGCGAGCCCGAGTGCCCCTGGGAGGCGATCTTCGAGGACGAGCAGGTTCCGCCGGTGTTCCGCGACGACACGCCGCTCAACGCGCGGATCATCGAGGCGAAGGACGACTTCCAGGTGCCGGCGAAGGTCGAGAAGCCGCGCCCGACGCCAGAGCAGATCGCCGCCAACAAGCAGAAGTGGGGCTACGTCGGCTGACGCGCGCCTGCGCGGTCGAAGGCCGCGCTCATCACGTCGAGCGGCGCGTCACGTCCGGTCCAGAGCCGAAGCTGCTCCGCCGCCTGGTGGACGAGCCACCACTTCCCCCCGATCGTCCGCGCTCCGCGCGCCTCCGCGTCGCGCAGGAGCCGGGTCCGCTCCGGCGAGTACACCGCGTCGAGCACGACTGCTCCGGCCGGGATCGCCGAGGCGTCGACCGGCGAGCGATCCTCGTGCAGGCCCACGCTCGTCGCGTTCACGATCACGTCGCAGGGATGCGAGCGGAGGGCGCCGAGCTCGCCCGCGCCGTGCGCGCCGAGCTCGTCGGCGAGCTTGCGGGCCTTGTCGAGCGTGCGGTTCAGCACCACGACGCGCGCGCCCCGCACGAGCATCGCGTGGACCGCCGCTCGAGCCGCCCCCCCGGCGCCCAGCACGACGGTCCGCGCGCCCGCGAGGCTGCGCTGCGTCTCGAGCGCGCGCGCGACCCCGATCCAGTCGGTGTTGGAGCCCACGAGGCGGCCGTCGCGTCGCGTCACGGTGTTGACGGCTCCGATCCGCCGCGCCGTCTCGTCCACCTCGTCGAGGTGCGCCATCACCGCCTCCTTGTGCGGGATCGAGACGGCGAGCTGTCGCACGCCGAGGGCGCGCGCGCCGGCGATCGCGACCCCCAGTCCCGCCGACGGCACGTCGAACGCGAGGTAGACGGCGTCGATGCCGAGGGCCGCGAACGCCGCGTTGTGCATCGCCGGCGAGCGGGTGTGGCCCGCCGGATGGAGCACGATCCCGCAGAGCGCCGTCGTCGGGCCGATCTCGGCAGGGCGCGTCGCCGCGCCGCCGGAGACGTCAGGGGACAACGAGCACCTTCGACTGGGTCGTCGGCGTCTCGAGCGCGACGAAGGCTCCGCCCACGGCCTCGAGCGCGATCTCGTCGGTGATCATGCCGCGCGGCTCGATGCGGCCCTGGTCGAGCATGTCGACGGCGTACTGGAAGTCCGGCTTCTCGTAGGCGAGGACGAAGTGGAGGCTCGCCTCCTTCGTGATCGCGAAGAACGGGAAGATTTGGTCGGGCTGCATGCAGACTCCGACCACGACGACCCGCCCCCGGAACTTCACGCTGTTGATCGCCTGGGCGATCAAGCCCGGCACCCCGACCGCCTCGAACACGACGTCGATCCCGCCCGGGGCGACGCGCTGGGTGGCGGAGAGCAGGTCGCCGGGATCCACCGCCGCCGACGCACCGAAGCGTTCCGCCATCGCACGTCGGCCGGGGGACTTCTCGGAGACGATCACGGAACGCGCGCCGAAGTGGCGCGCCCAGAGCAAGGTCGAGAGGCCGATCGGTCCGGCGCCCATCACGAGGACGTTCTCGCCGGCGCGGAGCCGGGCCACGTTCGCCGCGTGCAGACCGACGGCCAGGGGCTCGACGAGCGCTCCGAGCCGCGTCTCCACGCCCTCGGGCAGCCTCACGAGATGGTGCGGCGACACGGCCACGTACTCCGCGTAGGCGCCCTGGGCCTGGCCGAGCCCGAGGCCCTTCATGCCGTGCAGGCAGAACACGCCGAGGCCGGTGAGGCAGCGATCACAGCGCCCGCACGACAGGGCGGGAAGGGCGCACGCGCGGTCGCCGGCCTTCCAGCCGTGGCGCGACTCGACGACCTCCCCCGCGAACTCGTGGCCCATCACGCTGCCGACGGGCAGGATGCCCATCTGGTGGGCGTGGAGGTCGCTCCCGCAGATTCCGCAGGCGCCGACGCGCAGCACCAGCTGCTCCGGCGTCGGCTCCGGATCGGGCACCGTTTCGACGGAGAGGGTCCTGGGTGCGCTCACGACGACGGCCTTCATCTCATCCTCCGTACCCGCGTCGCGATGCTATCCCATCGCCTCGTCGGGGCCTCTAGACTCGGCCCGGATCTCGAAGCAGGAGGTGCGCGTGGCGAAGGCGACGGGCAGGGGCGGGGCGAAGGCGGCCGGACCGCGGATCGCGATCTTGATGGGCAGCCGATCCGATCTCGAGGTGATGAAGCACGCGGCCGACACGCTCTCGCAGTTCGACGTGGAGAGCGAGATGCGGGTGATCTCGGCCCATCGCACGCCGGAGCGGCTGCGCAGCTTCCTCGCGAGCGCCGAGGAGCGCGGCTTCGTGGCGATCATCGCCGGGGCCGGCGCGGCAGCGCACCTTGCGGGCGTGACGGCGGCCCAGACCCTGCTGCCCGTGCTCGGCGTGCCGCTCGCCGGGACGTCTCTGAACGGGATGGATGCCCTCCTCGCCACCGTGCAGATGCCCGCCGGGATCCCGGTCGGGACGCTCGCGATCGGCAAGGCGGGCGCGGTGAACGCCGCGCTCCTCGCCGTCGCGTTCCTCGCCCGCGGCGACGCGACGCTGCGTCGCAAGCTCGCCGACTATCGCGCGGCTCGCGCGGCGGAGGTCCCCGACGGCCCCCTCTAGGCCTCGCGCGATTTCGCGAGGGCGGCCTTCAGGTCCTCCCAGACGAGCCGCCGGTTCTCGGGCGTGTACTGGCGCAGCACGTACGCGGGGTGCAGGGTCGGCATCACCGGGATGCCCCGGTACTCGTGCCACGTGCCGCGCACCTTCGTGATCGCGATGTCGCGACCGAGCAGCAGGCTCGCCGCGGGCTTCCCGAGCGCGACGATCACCTTCGGCCGGATCGCCTGGATCTGACCGTCGAGGAACGGCCGGCACGCCGCCACCTCGTCGGGCAGCGGCGTGCGGTTTCCCGGCGGCCGACACTTCACGACGTTGCAGATGTAGACGTCGCGCCGCGAGACGCCCATCCCCTTCTCGATCATGCTGGTCAGGAGCTCGCCGGCGCGCCCGCAGAACGGCATGCCCCGCAGGTCCTCCTGCTCGCCCGGACCTTCTCCGACGAAGAGGATCTCCGCGCGCGGGTTCCCGTCGCCGAACACGATCTGCGTGCGGCCCTCGCAGAGCCGGCAGCGCCGGCACTCCCCGAGCACGTCGCGAACCTCCTCGAGGCTCGGGCGCTCCGGCAGGGCGACGGTCGCCGTCCCTCCGGACGAGGTCGTCGAACGAGGGGCGGCCGCTGCGCGCGGCGGCGCCGAAGCGGGCGCGATCGCCGGTGCCGCGAGCGGCTCGAACGCGTCGACCCCTTCCTCGGCCAGCTCCTCGACGCAGGCGCGCGCGGACGCGACGACGGACCGGAGGACGGAGCGCGGGTCGGCCGGCACCGACACGCCGCTACCGTCCCTTCCAGACGGGCGGGCGCTTCTCGAAGAACGCGCGCAGGCCCTCCTTCGCGTCCTCGGTCAGCGCGGTCAACGTGATCATCTCGCGCAGGTAGCGGAGCGACGTCGCGTAGTCCATGTCGCCCATGGTGTAGATCGCCTCCTTGCCGAGGCGCAGCACCGCGGGAGAGTACCCCGCGAGGGTTCGGGCGAGCTCGGAGACCGTCGCGTCGAGCTCGGCGTCGGGCACCACGCGCGTCGCGAGGCCGATCTCCCGGGCCTCGACGGCGCCCACGCGGCGTCCGGTCAGCACGAGGTCGAGCAGCACCTTGCGGCTCCCCGTCGCGCGCAGGATCGGGGCCGACACGACCATCGGGAGGAGACCGATCCCGATCTCCGGGAGCCCGAACACGGCGCTCTCGGCGGCGATCGTGAAGTCCGGCGCGACCGCGAGCCCGCATCCGCCCGCCAGGGCGAAGCCCTGGACACGCGCGATCACCGGTGCTCCCACGCGGTGCATCGCCTCGATCACGCGCGCGACGCCGTCGAAATGACGCCGATAGGCGTCGATCGTCTCGTGGACGAGGAGCTCGGAGAGGTCGGCGCCCGCGCAGAAGGCGCGCTCGCCGGCTCCGCGCAGCACGATCACGCGCACCACGGGGTCGCGCCCCGCCTCCTCGAACGCGGCCTCGAGCTCGTCGAGGGTCCGGCGGTCGAGGGCGTTGCGGCGCTCTTCCCGGTCGATCGTGAGCGTCCGTACGCCCGCGGCGTCCGTCGCGACGCTGACCTGGGCCATCGCTCAGCGCCCGGCGCTCGCGGCGAACGCGCGCTCGATCGCGGCTGCGGGGAGCGGCGGCGCAAAGCCCGACTTGCCGCCGGCGCCCGCCGCGGGAAGCTTGGTTCCGTGCTTCTGGGCCTCGATCTTCTTCTTCACCTCGAACTCGAAGCCGGGATCGTTCGCCTCGTCGTGACACGAGCCGCAGATCTGGAGGATCACGCAGGAGTCGCACTTGTCGGTCAGCGACACGATCGTCCCGACCTTCGACGCCTCGGGCTTCACGTGTTCGCCGCCGGGTCCGTGGCAGCTCTCGCAGCCCACGGCGGCGAGATCGCCATGGACGTCCAGCTTGCCGGCCTTCGCGTCCGCCGGGAAGCCGCCACTCCGGCCGAAGCCGGTGGTGTGACACTTCAGGCAGTCGGCCGCCTCGGCCTTGCCCTTCGCGCGGAGCGGGTCCACGGCGCGGGCGTGCGCCCCCTTCGCCCAGGTGGCGTACTCCGCGGCGTGGCAGCCCTCGCACGCCTTCGACCCCACGTAGGCGGCGGTCACGGGGAGCAGGTCCTCTCGCGGCTTGCGCCGCACCAGCAGGATCTTGCGCTTCTCCTCGAGCGGAAGGGCCGCGAGCTTCGCGTTGGCCGCGTGGGAGATGCGCGGCAGGAAGCTCGCGTAGGAGAAGCCGAGGCTGTGCTGCGCGTCGTGACAGTGGAGGCACTGGGGCTCGTAGTTCCCGTCCTTCACGAGCCCCGGCGAGAGGTGCGGTCCGCCTCGCCCGTGACAGCTCTCGCAGCCCACGTCCTCGAGCTCGCGCGTCGGCGGCGACATGGTATAGCCGCCCGGCTTCCCGAAGCCGACCACGTGGCAGCTCACGCACTCCGCGTCCTTGTCCGCGGCGTGCTTCACGAGCGTGTCGAAGGCGCCGGCGTGGTTCGTGAGGAGCCACGTCTGCTCCTCCTTCACGTGGCAGACGGCGCAGAACTCGTTGCCGCTGTAGCCGGTCTGATGGAGCAGCATCGGCACCGGTACCCCGACCAGCTTCGCGATCCGCATCTTCATGAGCGGCGGGTCGCGATCGTCGCGCCAGCCCTGGACGTGGGCCTGGATGCGGCCGTCCGCGCCGACCAGGAAGACGTCGGGCACGCCGACGAGCGCGCCGTACGCGGTGCGCGTCTTCAGGTCGGGATCGAACACCACCGGGAAGAAGTCGAGGCCGTCGCTCTTCAGCCGCGCGCGCACGGCCTCGCGCCGGTCCGAGATCTCGATGCCGACGAGCTCCGGTCGCTTGTCGGCGGGAAGGGTCGGCAGGTAGTCCTTCATGAACTCGAGCATGTGGTGGCAGTGCGGGCAGGTATGGAGGAAGAACGCGATGATCACCGGCTTGCCGCGGAGCGAGGACAGGTGGAAGTCTTCGCCGCCCTCGAGCCGCGGCGCGCTGAAGTCGGGCGCCATCGGGGCCTCGGGCTGCAGCGCTTCCTCCTCGCCCGGCGCGGAGAGGCGTAGCGCCTGACGGAGCTGCACCTCGACCGAGGCGGCCGGGTCCGTGCCCTCCGTCGAGAAGCCCGCCATGCCGAACGAGATGTAGCCCTCGGGGTCGACACCGATCACCGCCACGGGGACGCGCAGCTGGAGACGCTGCGCGATGTCACCGCTCGAGTCGTCGAGCACGCGATAGGCGATCGCGTGCTCGCGCGCGAAGGCCTCGAGCTTCGCGCGGGTCGTTCCGAGGCCGACGCCCAGGATCTCGAAGTTGTTGGGGCCGCGCAGCGGCGCGATCGCGCCGATCGCCTTCGCCGCGACGGCCGCCTCCGGCACCTCCGGATTGAAGAGGAAGAGGACGAGCCGCTTGCCGAGCAGCGAGCCGACCGACACCCGCTCGCCCTGGAGCGTGTAGCCCTCGAAGGCGGGGAGGGGACGCTCGTCGGGCCGGCGTCGGGGCGGCTCGCTCGTCGTCGTCGTGCTCTGCGCGGTGACCGCCTCGCCAGGCGCAGCGGACGCCGGCGCTGCTCGGGTCTGGGTCGCGACCGGATCGGTCGCGGGGCTCGGCGCCGCCGCCGCGCGGGCCGCGTCGTCGCCGCCGCTGCACGCGAGCGCGAGACCCGCGACCAGGGCGAGCACGACGGTCCAGGGGCGCACGGGCGGCAGGATACGAAGAGGGCCCGGGCCGGGCAAGCGAATCGAGGCACGAGCGCGGATTGCCCGCGGCGCGCGCTCGATCCCTACTTCGGCTTCGTCGCCTTGAGCTCCGCGAGCCGCTCCTTGAAGAACGCGTTCTCCGGCTCGAAGGTGAGCGCCGTGAACAGGTTCCGCGTCGCCGCGACCACGTCGCCCCGCGCGAGATCGGCCTGGGCGAGGGCGAAGTAGCGCTTGCCGTTGGGCGTGCGCCCGCCGCGGTCTTCGGCGGCACGGCGGCCGGCCTCGGCGTTCGCCTCGACGAGCGGCATGCGCACGTTCGCGTCGCCGCCGTTGTCGAGGCGCTCGTCGTAGAGCATGCGGCGGCGCGGGTCGCGGAGCACGGAGTACGCCTCCGCCACGCGCTTCGAGACGCGCTCCGCCGCCATCCGCACCTCCTCGCCGAACTGGCGATGCAAGTTCGGATGGAAGCGGCGCGAGGCGGCGTGATACGCCTGGCGCACGGCGTGGCTCTGGGCCTTCCGATCGACGCCGAGCAGCGCGTAGTAGTCGAGCTCGTCGATGATGCGCGCGAGCGCGCGGATCTCCTCCACGTCCGTCGCCGTCGGTGCGGACATGCGCTCAGCGCTCCAGGTCCACGTCGACGTCGAGGTCGACCGCGACGTCGCTCGTAGGATGGGGCGAGAGATCGGCACTGCGGCTGCGATCGAACAGCTCGTCGCGCGACTCGAGCGGCACGGGCTCGTCCGCGGCTCCGTCGAGCCCCTCGATCTCGAGGCCGTCCTCGCGCGCCGCTCCGGGCTCGGGCGTCGCGGTGTAGCCGCCCGTGATCTCGAGCGACTCGCGGTCGAGGCCCTCCGCGGTCGAGGGACCGTCCGTCTCGAGCGCCGAGCGCTCGAGCTCGATCTCGGCCTCGGGCTCCGCCTGCGCCAGCTCGCCGTCGGCCGGCTCGAGCGCGGGAAGCTCGGGGAGCTCCTCGGGCAGATCGGCCGAGAGGTTCGCCTCGAGCTCGTCGAGCACCTCGATCTCGTCCTCGGCCGTGCTCGAGGCAGGCGTCGAGACGGAGGTGGCAGCGGCCGTGGCAGCCGCGGTCGGCGGGGACGTCGGGGCGACCGGGGGCGCGGGCGGCGCCTGCGGCTTCGCCACGGGCGCCGCCGGCTTCGGCGACACGACCGTCGCAGACGCTGCGCTCGTCGCCGCCGCGGCGACGGACGGCGTGGGCGCGGGCATGGGCGGTCGCGCGGGAGCGGACGGCCGCGCGGGTGCAGGCGCTTGCGCGCTCCCGCTGCGCGCGGCGGCCGCCGCGGCGACCGCCTGTGCCGCGGCGCCGGGCCTGCTCGAGCCCGGCTGGATCGGCGCCGGCGCCGCCGTGACCACGTTCTCGACGGGATTCTTCGCGAGGATGCGCTTCAGGTCCTCCTCGGAGAGACCGGAGGAGAGCGTGATCCGGGTCGACGCCGTCTGACCGCTCTCGGTGTCCTTCGCGGTCACCTCCACGAGGCCGTCGCTATCGATCTCGAACGTCACGGCGATCTTCACGTCGCCGCGCCGCGCCTTCCGGAAGCCCGCGAACTCGAACTGTCCGAGCAGCTCGTTCTCCGCCGCCTGGCGCGACTCGCCCTGGTAGACGCGGATCTTCACGCTCTCCTGGTTGTCCTGGAAGGTCGTGAACAGGCGCGTCTGCTCGATCGGCACCGGCGTGTTGCGGTCGATCACCGTCTCGGCGAGGCCGCCCGCGACGCCCACGCGCAGCGAGAGGGGCGTCACGTCGAGCAGGTAGGCGTCCTGGGTGTTGTGCACCAGCGACGCCGCGTGGATCGCCGCGCCGAGGGCTACGACCTCGTCGGGATTCACGTCGCTGCGCGGCTCCTGCTGGAAGTAGTCGCGCACGGCCGTGCGGATCAGGGGAAGCCGCGTCGGGCCGCCCACCAGGATCACGCCCGCGAGGTCGCGCGTCGTCAGGTTCGCCTGCTGCAGCGCCTCGTCGCAGACCTTGAAGGTCCGCATGATGAGGTCCATCACGAGCGACGAGTACTCCTGCACGGTGAGGCGTCGCTCGACGGAGCGTCCGTTTCCGTCGGGCCCCATCACGATGTCGGGGATGCGGATCTCCACCTCGTCGTCCATCGACAGGCCGCGCTTCGCCGCCTCGGCGGCGACCTTGAGCTTCTCCAGGGCGTACGGATCGCTCCGCAGGTTGATGCCTTCCTTCGCCAGGAACTCGTCGGCCAGGAGGTCGATCAGGCGGTCGTCGAAGTCGTCGCCGCCGAGGAACGTGTCGCCGCAGGTGGAGAGCACCTCGAACACGTCCTTCCCGATCTCGAGCACCGAGATGTCGAAGGTGCCGCCGCCGAGGTCGTAGATCGCCACGCGCTGGGTCAGGCCCTTGCCGAAGCCGTAGGCGAGGGCGGCGGCCGTCGGCTCGTTCAGCATGCGCAGCACCTCGAGGCCCGCGATCCGCGCGGCGTCCTTCGTGGCCTGGCGCTGGTTGTCGTTGAAGTAGGCGGGCACCGTGATCACGGCCTTGGTCACGGGCTGGCCGAGCTTCGTCTCGGCCACCTGCTTCATCTCGCGCAGGATCAGCGCCGAGATCTCCGGCAGCGAGTACTGCTGCCCCCGCACCTGGATGCGCACGCCGTGGTTCGGTCCCTCGACGATCTCGTAGGCGCAGATGGCGCGGGCCTTCTTCACCTCCTCCGAGAAGAAGTAGCGACCGATCAGCCGCTTCGAAGACGACACCGTGTTGTGAGGGTCGTGGATGATGTTGGCGCGCGCCGCGTTGCCGACCGTGATCTTCCCATCCGCGCCGAACGCGACGACGCTGGCGGTGATGCTCTCTCCGTACGCGTTGGGCAGCACCTCGGTGCTCCCGCCGCGCGCCACGGCGACGCAGGAGTTGCTGGTCCCGAGATCGATGCCGACGGCGAGCTCCGCCATTCCGTTTCCTCCCTGCTCGCGGGGGCCGTACCGGTCGCCGGGTGCGCAGGGGCGCACCGGCCGCCGGGTCGCACCGGGAGCAGCCATTCCTCCATCGGCAGAACCCGGAAGCGCCTGAACCTGCGTCTCCGACGCCGCTCCCTGCTCGCCGCTCGGGAGGCCTCGTGCTATCTCCCGGCCCATGTCCGGCCATTCCAAATGGGCGACGATCAAGCGCAAGAAGGGCGCAGCGGACGCCAAGCGCGGGAAGATCTTCACCAAGATCATCCGGGAGATCGCGACCGCGGCCCGCATCGGGGGCGGCGACCCGGGCGGGAACCCGCGGCTGCGGCTCGTGATCGACAAGGCGCGCGCCGCGAACATGCCCAAGGACAACATCGAGCGGGCGATCAAGAAGGGAACCGGCGAGGGCAGCGAGGCCGCGTACGAGGAGGCGGTCTACGAAGGCTACGGCCCGGGCGGCGTCGCGATCCTGATCGAGGCCCTGACCGACAACAAGAACCGGACCGTCGGAGAGATCCGCCACGTGCTCTCCAAGTACGGGGGAAACCTCGGCGCGAACGGCTGCGTCTCCTTCCTGTTCGAGAAGAAGGGCGTCCTCTCCTTCGAGCGCGGGGGGATGGACGGCGACGCTCTGCTCGAGGCGGCCCTCGACGCCGGCGCCGAGGACGTGGTCGAGTCGCCCGACACGCTCGACGTCACGACCACGCCCGCGAGCTTCGAGATGGTGCGCGAGGCCCTCGCCCGACGCGGCTTCGTGACGGAGAACGCGCAGATCACGATGCAGCCCACGACGACGACGAAGCTCGAGGGCCAGGAGGCCGCCACCATGCTGCGGCTCTCCGAGGGACTCGAGGACCTCGACGACGTGCAGAGCGTCTACGCGAACTTCGACATCTCCGACGAGGAGATGGCGAAGTTCGCCTGATCCCGCCGGCCGCCCCCCCGAGGCCGGCAGGAGACACGGTCGAATCGAGCGCCGGCGGACGACTGTCGGCGCAGGCGGGGGCCATGCGCATCCTGGGAATCGATCCCGGCTCGAGTTGCACCGGCTACGGCCTCGTGGAGCGCGGCGCCGGCCGGGCGGGCGCGCGCGGCGTCGCCCATCTCGCGCACGGAACGCTCCGCCCGCCGCGGGGAGCGAGCTTGCCCGTGCGCCTCGCCGCCCTCCAGCGCGCCTTCGCCGAGCTGCTCGAGTCGCTGCGCCCCGACGTCGCCGTCGTCGAGCGCGCCTTCGTCGCGGCGAGCCCCCGGGCCGCACTGGTCCTGGGCCACGCGCGCGGCGTCGCCCTCGCGGCGCTCGGCGGCGCGGGCGTCCCGGTTCACGAGCTCGCGCCGGCCGAGATCAAGCTCGCGATCGCGGGCAGCGGCGTCGCAGAGAAGCGTCACGTGCAGGCGATGGTGCAGCGCCTCCTGGCGCTCCCGGCGGCGCCCTCCCGCGACGCCGCCGACGCCCTCGCCGCCGCGCTCTGTCACGCGCAGGCGGGTCGCCTCGTCGCGCTCGGGGCCCGCCGGAGCCGTGCCGGTGCGACCCTCTGGCGGAGCGCACCGCACCGCGCCGACGCCTCGCGCGCGCCGTCCGCCGACGCGGCCGACGCGCTGCGCACCCTCGGCGGGCGCAGCGCGCGCTTCGTGCTGAGGCGCAGATGATCGCCTCCCTCGAGGGCGTGCTGCGCGAGAAGACGCCGCAGCGGGTCGTGATCGACGTGGCGGGCGTGGGCTACGAGGTGCTGGTCCCGCTGTCCACGTTCACGGAGCTTCCCCAGGAGGGAAAGACCGTGGCGCTCCGCATCCACACCCACGTGCGCGAGGATGCGATCCAGCTCTACGGGTTCGCGAGTGCGCGCGAGCGCGCGTTGTTCGAGCTCTTGATCCGCGCGAGCGGCGTGGGGCCGCGGCTGGCCCAGGGGATCCTCTCGGGCATGGAGCCGGCGCGGCTCCTCGAAGCCCTCGCCGAGGGCGACGTCGCCGCCCTGCGCAGCGTGCCAGGCCTCGGCCAGAAGAAGGCGGAGCGTCTCGTGGTCGAGCTGCGCGAGCGAGCCAGCGAGCTGCGGCTCG
>Ga0335070_10007628_pt1 | contig 12682 bp, 7 predicted proteins | sample Lox_Sample_13_FD_206722 | JGI IMG/M metagenome (GOLD analysis project Ga0335070, IMG submission 206722) | Soil microbial communities from Loxahatchee National Wildlife Refuge, Florida, United States - Lox_Sample_1.3 | ecosystem: Environmental > Terrestrial > Soil > Wetlands | place: USA: Florida...
TTCCGACAGCAGCTCGGGCATGGTGCGCACCCTGGTGATCGGCAGCTCCGGGGCCGCGCCCCTCAGGCGAGCGATCACCGACTCGGCGACCACGCGCGGGTCGGCTCGCGTGCGGACCACGAGCGTCGTCCCTCTCCACCAGCCCACCGGGTCCTGCGAATAGGGGAAGAGCACCTCGGGCTGGACCGGCTCGGCGGCGCCCGCCTGCCAGGCATCCGCCACCACGCCGACGATCGTCCGCCAGCCGAAGTCCCCGACCCTGATCCGCGAGCCGACGGGATCCCCGGCGAAGGCGGACCGGTGGACGAGCGCCTGGTTCACCAGCACCACCGCCGTGCTGTCCGCGCCGTCTCGCTCGTCGAAGGCGCGCCCGCGCACGAGCGCGATGCCCATGGCCGCGAGGTATCCCGGGCTCGCCGTGCGGATCACGGCCTGGGGCACCTCGTCCGACTCCCGGACCTCCTCGCCCTCGACGACGACACCCGCTCTCCAGGTGTCGCCACCGATCGGCACGTGGTTCACGAACGCCGCGCGGGCGACGCCAGGAAGCGAGCGGACCTCGTCCGCGATGCCCTCCAGGAACGCGGGCCGGGCGGCGCCGTCGGCGCGGGCCGAGCCCGACAGCGAGAGCGTCACCGTCAGCAGGTGATCCGGACGGAAGCCGGCGTCGAGCCGCTGCAGGAGCAGGAAGCTCTTCACCAGCAGGCCCGCTCCCGCCAGCAGCACGACCGCCATCGCGAACTCGCCGGCCACCAGCAGGTCGTGCAGCCGGTGGCGTCCGCCCCGGCCCCCGGCCAGACGCTCTCCCTGTTTCAGCGACGGCACCAGGTCGGCCCGGGAGGCGCGCAGCGCGGGCAGCAGGCCCGCCAGCAAGCCGGTCAGCAGCGAGAGGGCGAGGGCGAAGACGGCCACGCGCGCGTCGACGCTGACCTCCTCGGCCCGCGGCAGCCCGCTGGGCCCCAGAGCCAGGAACGCCGGGATGCCCACGCGTGCCAGGCACAGCCCCGCGATCCCGCCCGCCAGCGACAACGCCGTGCTCTCGCCGAGGGACTCCCGGAGCAGCCGTCCCCGGCTGGCGCCGAGCGCCGCGCGGACGGCCACCTCCTTCTCGCGGGCGAGCCCCTGGGCCAGCAGCAGGCTGGCCACGTTCGCGCACGCGATCAGCAGCACCAGGGCCACCGCCACGCTCAGCAGCAGCAGCGCAGGGCGGGCGCGCGAGACCACCGGCTCCTGCAGCGATTCCAGGTTGACGCGCAGGTCGGCGTTGGTGCGCGGCCATTCCCCGGCCAGCCGTGCGCCGACGACGTCCATCTCGGCCCGGGCCTGCTCCAGCGTCGCCCGCGGCCGCAGGCGGCCGAACACCCGGAGGAAGCGTCCGTGATCCGCCTGCTGCGCCGCGCTGAAGACGAGCGGAACCCACATCTCGGCGTCGGTGGCCCAGAAGGGAGGGAAGCGGAAGCCGGGTGGCATCACGGCAGCGACGCGGTAGGGCCGGCCGTCCAGCACGAGCGAGCTGCCGACGATCGCCGGATCCGCCCCGAACCTCCGCCGCCACAGCGAGTCCCCGAGGACGAGCTGGAACTCGTCGCCGCCCTCGTGGAAGGTCCGCCCGAGGGCCGGCGCGACGCCGAGCAGGTCGAAGAGACCCGGCGTCGCCTGGAGACCGTGCAGCTCCTCGGCCGGTCCGCGGCCGGTGAGCACGGGAGACCAGGGGTGAGCGGCGGTGAGCTGCTCGAGCGCCCGGCTCGCGCTCCTCCATTCCAGGAAGTCCGCCGGCGAGGTCGGGTCCCGCCGTTCCGCCTTGGGGGTCTCGTGGGCGAAGAGGGCCACCAGCCGGCCCGAATCCCGGTACGGCAGGGGCCGGAGCAGCACGGCGTCGACGACGCTGAAGATCGCGCTGGTGGCCCCGATACCGATGGCCAGGGTGGTGACGGCCACCACCGCCCAGCCCGGAGCCCGGAGAACCCGACGACGCACGGCGCGGTCAGCTCCTCGCCGGTTCGCCCGCGGCCGGAGCGCTCGAGGCCGCAGCTTCCGTCCGGCTCTCCTCGCCCGCCAGCCAGCCGTCGCGCAGGCGGATGATCCGCCGGCCGTAGCCGGCGTTCGTCTGCGAGTGCGTCACCTGGACGATGGTGGTGCCCTCGGCGTTGAGCTTGCAGAAGAGCTCCATGATCTCGCGGCCCTGCTCGGAGTGGAGGTTGCCGGTGGGCTCGTCGGCCAGGATCAGCTTGGGGCTCGACACGATCGCCCGGGCGACCGCCACCAGCTGCTGCTGGCCGCCCGAGAGCTGGCGCGGGTAGAGGTCCTTCTTCCCCACGATCTGGAAGCGGTCGAGGGTGTCGGCCACGATCGCCTGCCGCTCCGACTTCTTGAGGTTGCGGTAGGAGAGCGGCAGCTCCAGGTTCTCGGCCACCGTGAGGTCGTCGAGCAGGTGGTAGCTCTGGAAGACGAAGCCGATGGTGCGCTTCTGCAGCTCGTGGCGGTCCTTGCGGCCGAGCTTGTGGACCGGCTGGCCGACCAGCGTGTACGTGCCGCCGAACTCGGCGTCGTGCAGGCCGAGGATGTGCAGGAGCGTGGACTTGCCGGCGCCCGAGGGCCCCATGATGGAGACGAACTCGCCCTCGGCTATCGTCAGGTCGATGCGGCGGAGGACCCAGACGGTGGCCGGCCCCTGCGGGTAGCTCTTCTCGAGATTGCGAAGCTCGATCATGCTCTCCTCACTCGAAAGGTGGGCGTTTCAACGCCTCCGTCGGCTCGTCGAGGGCACGCTCACCGTCACTCGCTGCGCAGCGCCGTCGTCGGGTCGACCGCGACGGCCCGCCGGGCCGGGAGGTAGCAGGCGATGAGCGCCACCGCGGTGACGAGGCCGGCCGCGGCCAGGAGCGTCGTCGGGTCGGCGGGTGCGATCCCGTACAGAAGGCCCGACACGAGGCGCGCGAGCGCGAGCGCACCGAGCAACCCGGCGACGACTCCGGCGCCGGCGAGGGCCATGCCCTTCCTCAGCACCAGCCGGAAGACGTCCGCTCGGCTGGCACCCACCGCCATCCGCACTCCGATCTCGGGCGTGTGCCCGCTGACGAAGTAGGAGAGGAGCCCGTACACCCCGAGCGTCGCCAGCAGCAGGGCCAGGCCGGCGAAGCAGCCGACCAGCACCGCGCCCAGCCGCCGCTGCGTGACCTCCTCGTCGAGGATCGTCCGGAACGTCCTGACGTTGGAGACCGGCTGCTCGGGATCCACCCCGTGGATCGCCGCCTCGACGGCGCTCACCAGCTGCAGCGGCTCCCCGGCCGTCCGGACCACCAGGTCGCGCGGTGCGAACCAGGGTTGGTCGGCGACCTGCGAGTAGGGCAGGTACATCTCGGCCTTCACCGGCGCGTCCAGCCCCATCTGCCGCACGTCACCGACGACACCGACGATGGTGATCCACGGATGCGAGGGCTCGCCGATCTTGAACCGCCGGCCGACCGGATCCAGCCCGGGCCAGTACTGGCGGGCCATCGTCTCGTTGACGAGGGCGACCGGCTGCGACCGCGCTCCGTCGGTCCGCCCCAGCGGGCGGCCCCGCCGCAGGGGGACTCCCATGGTCCTCAGGTAGTCGACGCTGATCTGCCGATGGTTGGCGTCGCAGGACCGCCGGGGGTCGACGTAGCCTTCGGGCTGGAACCAGTTGGTCCCCCCTTTCCACTCCAGCGGGACAGACGTCGTGTAGCCCGCCGTCACGACGCCGGGAAGCGCCCGGACGCGGGCGAGCACATCCTCGTAGAAGCCGGCCCGGCGGGCCGCGTCGGCGTAACGGTAGGCGGGCAGAGAGGTGCGCAGCGTCAGCAACCTGTCTGGCTCGAGGCCCAGGTTCGCATAACGCAGGCGGTACAGCGTCTGCCCGAAGAGCCCCGCCGTCACCAGCAGCACCAGCGTTCCCGCCAGCTCGGCGACCACCAGCAGGCTGCGCACCCGTTGCCGACCCGAAGCGACCGTCCCTCGCCCGCCCGCGCGCAGGACGGTTTCGAGCGCGCTCCCCGTGCCGAGCCAGGCGGGGGCGATGCCGAAGAGCACGCCGGTCGAGGTGGCCAGAAGGACGGCGATGCCGACGGCTCGCGGGTCGAGCGCGGGATGGACCGAGAGCACCACCGCCGGCGGCACCATCTCCTGCAACAGCGCCAAGGCAGCCTTGGCGACCAGCAGCCCGGGCACCACGCCCACGGCGGCCAGCAGCAGGCTCTCGGTGAGCAGCTGGCGCACGAGCCGGCCCCGGGTCGCGCCCATGGCGGTCCGCAGGGCCAGCTCCCGCGCACGCACCGAGGCGCGCGCGAGCAGCAGCCCGGCCAGGTTGGCGCAGGTGATCAGCAGCAGCGAGGCGACCGCCAGCACCAGCACGACCAGCGGCCGGCGCGCGTCGCCCAGCAGCTGCTCGCGCATGGGCAGGACGTAGGCGTGGAACTCCTGGTCGGGGAACTCGTGCACCATGCGCTGGGCCAGGCTCGCCACTTCCGCACCGGCGCGCGCCGCCGTCACGCCGGCGTGCAGGCGGCCGAACACCGTCAGGTAGTGCGCGCCGCGGTTGGCCAGCTCGTCGGCGGGGAAGGCGGCGGGCACGAACACCGCGACGTAGCTCTCCAGGAACTGGAAGCCGCGCGGCATCACGCCCACCACGCGGTAGCCCTCACCGTTCAGCACGAGGTCCCTCCCCAGCACGGAAGGGTCCCCGCCGAAGCGGCGCTGCCAGAAGCCGTGGCTCAGCACGGCGACGCGGCCCGCTCCGGGCCGGTCCTCGTCCTTCCCGAAGACACGCCCGATCTGCGGAGCGACGCCCAGGAGGGCGAAGAACGACGACGTCACCCGCCGCCCCTCCAGCTTCTCCGGCTCGCCGCCGCCGGTGAGGACGAACCCCGCCTCGGTGACGGCGGCCAGGTCCTCGAACGAGCGGCTGGCGCCGCGCAGGGTGGCGAACTCCGCGGGCGTCAGGTCGTTGCGCGGGAAGCCGACCTGCGAGGCGTCGTCCCACACCATCAGCAGGCGGTCCGGTTGGCGGAAGGGCACCCCGCCGAGGAGCACGGCGGCCGCCAGGCTGAAGACCGCCGTGCTGCCGCCGATGCCGAGGGCCAGGGTGAGCACGGCGATGGCCGTGAAGGAGGGCGTGCGCCGCAGGCCGCGAAGCGCGTGACGGAGGTCGTGTGTGAAGGCGCTCACCTCGGGTCCCCCTGACTGGTCCCGCCGCACGCTGGCTCCCGCAAGCGGGCCACCAGGATGGCCCGGTCGTCCTTGTCCTCCTCCGCCGCGAACGCGGACACCTCCGACAGCAGGGCCGCCGGGATCTCGTCGACGGGACGGGCGCGGGCGCGGACGAGCGCCGCCGCCAGCCGCTGCTCGCCGAACTCCTCCGTCCCGCGGCTCGCCTCGACCACACCGTCGGTGAAGGCGGCCAGCAGGTCGCCGGGCGCGAGCCGCACCGACGCCGCCGTCGGCCGCGACTGCTCGAACAGGCCGAGCGCGAAGCCGGTAGCGCCCAGCCGTTCCAGGGTCCCGTCACGGCGCAGCAGCAGCGGCGCGGGGTGGGCGCAGTTGACCCAGGTCAGCGCCGAGGCGGCCTCGTCCCACACCGCGAAGAAGAGCGTCGCGAAGTGCTCCGGGGCCGTGCACTCGAAGAAGACCCGGTTCACCGAGGAGACGAGGCCGGGCAGGTCGGAGGCGGCGCGGTAGCTCTGGCTGCGGATCGCGGACTGCAGGTACGCGATCAGGAGCGCGCCCGACACGCCCCTGCCGGCCGCGTCGCCGACCAGCAGCCCCAGCCGCCCGCGGCCCAGGTCGAGCACGTCGAAGACGTCGCCGCCCACGGCCGCCGCCTCGTCGCAGGCGCCCGCGCAGTCGAGCGAGCCGCCCCTGGGGACCGCGCGCGAGCGGAAGCGCGCCTGCACGCGGCCGGCGCGGTCGAGGTCCAGCCTCTCCGCCCGCGGCGCGCCGTGGCGTTCGAGCGTCTGCAGCAGCTTGTCGTCGTCCCAGGGCTTGAGCACGAAGTCGCTGGCGCCCTCGCGCATGGCCGAGACCGCCAGCTCCACCGATCCCCAGGCGGTCATGGCCACCAGGGGCAGCGCCGGCCGGCTGCGCCGCAGCTGGCGCAGCAGCGCCAGGCCCTCCTCGCCCGAGGTGGTGTCGCGTGTGTAGTTGAGGTCGAGGAGCACGACGTCGTAGCTGGCGCGGGCGAGGGCCTGCTCCACCTCCTGCGGCGAGCCGACGCCCTCGCCCTGGTGGCCCCTTCGCTTGAGCAAGAGCTCCAGCGCCAGCCGGACGTCCTCGCGATCGTCGGCGATCAGGGCCTTCATCGACGCTTTCCCCGGCGAGGCTTCGGCACCGACAGCATGGCTTCCCGTCCCGGGGAGAGCGCCCCTGCGACCCTGGCTCAGGCTGCCCCGGCCGTGGCCTGCGTCGCCGCCTCGGCCGCCGCCCGCGCGGCCTCCTCCTCGCTCACCACCCGGCCGTCGAAGAGGTGCACGGTGCGCTCGGCGTGGCGGGCGAAGCGGACGTCGTGGGTGACCATGCAGAGGGTGGCGCCAGAGCGGTGCAGGTCGCGCAGCAGCTCCATCACCGCCTCGCCGTTGCGCGAGTCCAGGTTGCCGGTGGGCTCGTCGGCGAGCAGGATCGAGGGCTCGCCCACCAGCGCCCGCGCCACGGCGACGCGCTGTTGCTGGCCGCCCGAGAGCTGGCTGGGCAGGTGACGGGCGCGGTGGCCCATGCCCACGCGCTCGAGGGCGTGCACGCTCCGCTCGCGCCGCTCGGCCGCGCGCATGCCGCGGTAGGTGAGCGGCAGCTCCACGTTCTCGTAGACGGTGAGGTCGCCGATCAGGTTGAAGCTCTGGAAGATGAAGCCGATCTCCCGGTTGCGGATGCGCGCCCGCTGCTGCGCGCCGAGATCCTGCACCGGCGTGTCGTTGAGGCGGTAGGACCCTGCTGTCGGCGAGTCGAGCAGGCCCAGGATCGACAGCAGCGTCGACTTGCCGCAGCCGGAGGGCCCGGAGATGGCCACGTACTCGCCCCTGCGGATCTCCAGGTGGATGTCCGAGAGGGCGTGGGTCTCCACCTCGTCGGTGTAGAAGACCTTCCCCAGCCCCTCCAGCCGAATCAGCGTCCCGTCTGCGTTCATCGCGCTCCTCGCTGCCTAGTTGAGGCGGATGCGATCGACCGAATCGTAGGCCGAGGTGTCCGAGAGGATCACCTGGTCGCCCTCGGCCAGCCCGTCCGTCACCTCGACGCTGCTCACCGACGCCTGCCCCAGCCGCACCCTCACCCGCTGCGCCTCGCTGCTGCCCTTCACCACCCGGAACAGGCCCACCGTGCTCTGCGGCTGGCCCATCGCGGGCCGGCCGACGTGCAGCACGTTCTCCAGGCGCTGCAGCTCGATGGTGCCGTCTACCGTGAGGTCCGGCCGCGCGCCCTTCGGCAGCTCGCCGAGGAGCGCCAGGTCCACGGTCACCGTGCCGTTCTGCACCGCCGGGTCGACACGGATGACGCGCGCGTCCACCACGCCGTTGCGGGTGTCCACCCGCGCCCTCTGGCCCGGCATCACGTCGCGGGCCTGGGTCTCGGGGACGCGCACCACCGCTTTCAGCTTCTCCGGGCGGGCGACGCGCGCCAGGTTGGTGCCCGGCGTCACCCGCTGCCCCACCTCGACCGGCACCTGCTGCAGCACGCCGTCGATGCCGGCGCGCACCTTCAGGGCGTCGACCTGCGACCGCCGCAGCCGCGCCATCGCCCGGCGCTGCTCGACCTGCGCCTGCTGCACCTTGAGCTGCGCCTCGATCGCCTCGCCAGCGATGGCCAGCCGCTGCCGCTCGATCTTCTGCCGGCCGTCCAGCTCCTCGGCCGCGCTCTGCGAGAGCTTGGAGGTGATGCTGGCGACCAGGCCGTCCTTAAGCAGCTCGGCGTCGGCGTCGGCGCGCAGCCGCGCCTGGCGGGCGTCTGACTCGACCCGGGCGACCGCGGCCTTCTGGTCGAGGTGCTGGCTCTCCAGCCTCACCTTCAGCTCGGTGTACGCGGCCTCGGCGGCCCGCACCTGCGACTCCGCCTCCAGCGCCTGCTGCTCCAGCTCGGGGTTGCTCAGCTCGAGGATGACGTCGTTGGCGCCGACCCTCGTGCCCGGCAGCAGCACCAGCCGCTCGACGCGGGCTTCCGTCTGTGCCGGGAGCCAGCGGATGTCCACCGGCACCAGCGTGCCGAGGCCGCGCACCTCGCAGACCATCTCGCCGCGCACGACCGAGTCGATCACCAGCGTGGCGCGCTCGACCGAGGGCGCCGCCGGCTTGAGGCGCGAGACCCCCAGGGTGACCAGGGCGACGACCACGATCGCCCCGACGCTCCACGCTATTCGCTGGCGCTTCTTCTTCTGCAGGAGGTCCGGCCGGGCGATGTCCACGCCCGCTCGGAGTCCAAGGGGCGTGCCACCGGTCCTCCGGGCCCGGAACCGCCGCATTCCGCGCACTTTGGCCGGTTTCGGCGCCGGTCCGGGGTGGAGACGCTGTCCGCGGTGTCCGTTTCTGGCACGCCTCCGTCCCCTGGGCGAACACGCCGCGGCAACGCCGGCGGCCGAGGAGCGGGCGATCCCCGCCCGGTGCGGCCAGTCGGCGGCTGGCACACCTGATGCACGGCGATCGGCGGCCCCGAGGCCTCGGTCCCGGCGCGGAGGTGAGCGGTGGCGATCCTGAGCGACTGGCGGCACGGCGCGCGCGTCTTCCGGCGGCACCCGGGCGTGCTGGCCGTCGCCGTGGGCTCCCTGACCCTCGGCATCGGGGTCGCCACCGCGGTCTTCGCGATCGCCGACGCCCGCTTCATGCGGCCGCTCGCCGTCGCGGAGCCGTCGCGGCTGGTCGAGGTGTTCACGCTGTCGGAGTCCGGCAACCGCGACACGCTGTCCTATCCGGAGGTGCTCGACGTCGCTGCGCTGCCGTCGATCGCCGGCGTCGCCGCCTACGACCTGCGCGGCGCCACCCTCGACCGCGGCGACAAGCTCCAGATGCTGGACCTGGCCGCCGTGTCCGACGACTACTTCAAGGTGCTCGGGGTGAAGCCGGCCCTGGGCCGCGTCATCGGACCCGGAGTGGACCACGGCCTGCCCGCGGCGGCCGTGGTCATCAGCGACCGGCTGTTCCGCACCGGCTTCGGGGCCGACCCGACGCTGGTGGGACGGACGATCGAGCTGACCGAGAGGCCGTACACGCTGGTCGGCGTGCTGCCGCAGGAGTTCCGCGGCCTCGACCGCCAGGCGGTGACGGACGCGTGGATCTCGCTCGACACCTGGAGCCGCTTCTACAACGACCGCGCGCAGCTGTCGCAGCGCGCCGCCCGCAACTTCGAGCTGCTGGCGCGACTGCGGCCGGGGGCGACGCTGCAGCAGGCCACGTCCGAGATCCGCGTGCTGGACGCCCGCTGGATCTCCGCTGTTCCCGAGGCGAAGGGGCGGAGCTTGCGCGTGTCGCGCCCCGCCGCAGTCGCCGGCGAGGTGACGCCGCCCGTGCTGCTCCTGCTGACCGGCGGCGGCCTGGTCCTGCTGATCGCCTGCGCCAACGTCTCGACGCTGCTGCTCGGCCTCAACGACGCGAGGCGCGTCGAGCTGAGCCTGCGCCTGGCGCTGGGCGCCAGCCGCGGCGGCATCGCGCGGCAGGTGCTGGCCGAGACGGCGCTGCTGGCCGCCGCCGGGGTGGCCGGCGGACTGGCGCTGGCCTCGCTGCTGCTGCGCGCCGCGCCGGCACTGCTGCCGCCCTCGTCGGCGGTGATCGACTACGGCATCAGGATGGACGCCCGCGTCGTCGCCTGCGCCGGGCTGCTCGGCGCCCTCGCCGCGCTCGTGGGCGGCCTGGTGCCTGCCCTGCGCGCCGGAGGGCTGGCGCCGTCGCCCACGCGGGTGACGGAGGAGACGGCGTCGCCTCGCCGGCTGTTCTCCCTGCCCGCCGCCCTGGTGGTCGCGCAGATGGTCCTGGCCGTGGTGGCGGTGAACACCGCGACACTCCTGCTGGCGAGCTTCGACGGCGTGCGCCGCGCCTCGCGCGGGTTCGACACCACCCGTCCGGTGCTGGCGCTGCAGCTGGTGATGGGCGCCGAGGGCGGTGACCTCTCCCGCTGGACGGCGGAGCTCGACGTCGCGCGCCAGCGCATGCTGGCGGTTCCCGGCGTCCGCAACGCGACCTACGTCCGGCGCCTGCCGATGGCCGGTTACGGCGGCGGCGCAACGATCCGCGTGGCGCTGCCCGGCCGCGAGGCCCTGCCGCTGCGCTACAACCAGGCGGGACCGGGCTTCGCCGAGACGCTGGGGATCCACCTGCGCCAGGGCCGCTTCTTCGAGGCCGCCGAGCACGCCGGGCGGCAGCCGGTGGCGGTGGTGAGCGAGGCCTTCGCTCGCCAGTACTTCCGCGGCGAAACCGCCGTCGGCCGCCACGTGATGGTCGGCGGCGAGCTTCACCTGGTGGTGGGTGTGGTGGAGGACACGCCCCTCGAGCAGCTCCACGAGCAGGCGCAGCCGTTCGTGTATTTCCCTTACTCGCGCAAGCCAACCAGCGACACCGCCTTCCTGGTGGAGACTGCCGGCGACCCGATACTGCTCGCTGCCACGACCAGGGCCGTCGTCCGCGAGACCTGCCCCGGCGCCTGGGTGATCAACACCCGGACCCTGCGCGGCCACATGTCGGAGCAGCTGCACGAGGACTGGCTGCAGGCGGTGCTGGGCAGCGGCCTGGCCGTGCTCGGGGTCGCCCTCGCCCTGGCCGGGCTGTACGCGACCGTGGCGCGGATGGCGGCCCGGCGCAGCCGCGAGGTCGGCGTGCGCATGGCTCTGGGAGCCGAAGCCGCGGACGTGCTGAGGCTGGTGCTGAAGCAGGGGCTGACGCTCGCGGCGATCGGCGCCGTCGCGGGGCTCGCCTCGGCCGCGGCCGCAGCGGTCCTCCTGCGCAGCCTCCTGCGCGGCGTCGGCCCCCTCGAACCCCGCGCGTTCGCCGCCAGCGCCTTCGTGGCCATCGCCCTCGGCCTGCTGGCCTCGCTGCAGCCGGCCTGGCGCGCCGCCCGCACCGACCCGGCCCGGGTGCTGAGGGCCGAATGAGCGCCGCGCCAGCTATATCACTGATTGATACAGACTGACCTGACGCCCCACGCCGTCCGGACGGAGTAGTCCAGCACCGGTTCGTCGCCACGACCGAACGCTCACCGGGGCCCAGGCGACCGTTCCATGTCGCGCCGCGTGCCTGACGCAATCCTGCGGCATGCCGGCGTGTATCCTTCTGTCTCCATGCACATCGAGGGGCCGGTCGTCGTCAGCCGCAAGGGGCAGGCGCGGATCGAGCGCGGGCATCCCTGGGTGTTCCGCTCGGACGTGGTCCGGGACGGCGGGGCTTCGCCGGGGGCGGTGGTCGGGGTGGAAGGCCCGCGCCACGAGCCGCTGGGGTACGCGCTGTGGTCGTCGCGGTCGGAGATCCGGCTGCGGATGATCGAGCGCTCCCACCAGCCGGTCGAGGGCTTCTGGCGGCAGCGGATCGAGCGGGCGCGCGCCTGGCGGCACACCATCGCCGCGGGCGCCGAGGCCTACCGCGTGGTCCACGGCGAGGGCGACGGCCTGCCGGGGCTGGTGGTCGACCGCTACGGCGACTACCTGGTCCTGCAGACGCTCTCGCAGGCGACCGAGCGGGCCAAGCCGGAGATCGTCTCGGAGCTGGTGCAGCTCTTCGACCCCAGGGGGATCGTCGAGCGCAACGACCCCCGTGTGCGCACGCTGGAAGGCCTGGAGCAGACGGTGTCGGTGCCGTACGGCGAGGTGCCGGAGACGGTCGAGGTGCGCGAGGGCGACCTGCGCCTCCGCGTCGACCTGCGGCGCGGGCAGAAGACCGGCCTCTTCCTGGACCAGCGCGAGAACCACCTGGCCGTGCGCCGCTACGCGCGCGGCCGCGCCCTCGACTGCTTCACCTACGACGGCGGCTTCGCCCTGCAGATGGCCGCGCTCTGCGACGGTGTGACGGCGGTCGACCTCTCGGCCGAGTCTCTCGAGCGGGTGGGCGCCAACGCCGCGGCCAACGAGATCGGCAACCTCACCTCCACCAACGCCAACGTCTTCGACCTGCTGCGCTCGCTGGACGAGGCCGGCGAGCGCTTCGACACCGTGGTGCTGGACCCTCCCGCCTTCGCCAAGAGCCGCGACGCGGTGGCCCGGGCCGAGCGCGGCTACAAGGAGATCAACCTCCGCGCGCTGAGGATCCTCAAGCCCGGCGGCTGCCTCTTCACCTGCTCCTGCTCGTACCACGTCCACGAGGACCACTTCGAGGCGATCCTGGCCGACGCGGCCACGGACGCCGGCGTCGCCGTCACCGTTGTGGAGAAGAGGCGGCAGTCCCGCGACCACCCGGTGCTGCTCAGCGTACCGGAGACCTACTACCTGAAGTGCTTCGTGCTGCGCACGCTGGCCTGAGCGGGCCCGCCGTCCGGGCCGACGGCTGGCGCCGGGACCGGCAGGACGCGCCGGCCCCGGCGCGAGCTGAGGTCTCAGCGCTGCGGCTGCGGACTCTGCCGGTGCTGCCGGGCGAGCCGGTCGAGCTGCGACTTGGAGACGCCCGCCTCGCGGGCGATGACGTGCCACGGCGTGCCCGCCTTCATCTTCTCCGCCACCTCGGCGAAGTCGCGGTGCATCGCCTCCGCCAGCAGGTGACCGGTGCGGACG
>Ga0335070_10007629_pt1 | contig 12678 bp, 8 predicted proteins | sample Lox_Sample_13_FD_206722 | JGI IMG/M metagenome (GOLD analysis project Ga0335070, IMG submission 206722) | Soil microbial communities from Loxahatchee National Wildlife Refuge, Florida, United States - Lox_Sample_1.3 | ecosystem: Environmental > Terrestrial > Soil > Wetlands | place: USA: Florida...
GGACAGTCTCGGGGGCTCCGGACTGTCCTTTTTGTTTTCGGCTCACACAAGTCCGCAGCTTGTGTGAGCCGTTCGCTCTTATAGCGTGCACGCGCTGTTAAGAGGCCTACCGCAGAGATCACCAAGAAGAACAAGAGACCGCAGAGAAGAGCAGAGCGTGGCTGCGCACCCGCTTCGCTCGGCTCGCGCGCGGCGCGAGCAAGTTGCCCGCGCGACAGCCGGCAGGATGCCGGCGCTACGTTTCTGGTGACGCGTAGCGCAGCGCTCACCCCGTATAATCGCCCCATGATCACCGTCTCCAAGGAGGACTACCTCAAGTCCATCCTCGAAGCCGAAACTGAAGGCGAAACGGTGATCTCGGCCCGCCTCGCGCACCTGCTCAAAGTCTCGCCGCCTGCGGTGACCATGGCTCTGCGTCGTCTGAAGAAAGACGGCCTGGTTCGCGTGGGCGCGAAAGGCGAAGTCAGCCTGACCGCTGCCGGACGCAAGATCGCCCGCCATCTCACACTTCGCCATCACCTGATTGAGCGGATGCTCTCGGAGATGTTCGGCATGGAATGGTGGAAGGTCCACGACGAGGCCGAGCGTCTGGAACACGCGGTCTCTCCCGACTTTGAGGCGAAGCTCCTCGCGAAACTAGGCTCAGCGGGCGCTTGCCCACACGGCAACCTGAGTGAAATGGAAAGCTCCGCCAGCCGCCGCCACCGCGGACTGGTCCTGCTCGCCGAAGCCGAAGTGGACACTCCCTACATCATCAGCGGAATCTACGAACGGGACCGCGGCCTTCTCGAATTTCTCGAACATCGCGGCATCCGCCCGGGAGCGAAGTTGAAAGTGATCGAGCGCAACTACGACCAGACGCTCACCCTCACAACTCAGAAAGGAAGCGTCTCTCTCGGCCCGGCCGCCTCGGAAAGGGTCTGGCTCTCGCCGGCAACTCACTCCAGGAACGAGCACGCCCGCCGCTCGTGACAAAGTTTCACTCCTGCGCATAAACTTCCCCGTGGCTCAACTGGAGAATTTCCGGCTCAAAGTTTTCCGCGCCGTCGCCGAGCACCTCAACTTCCGCAAAGCCGCTGAACAGCTTCTCCTTACGCAGCCCGCGGTTACGCTTCATATCAAAGCGTTGGAAAATGATCTTGGGGTACGTCTGTTTGACCGGTCGGCCAACCGCGTGGCTCTCACCGCGCAGGGCTCGGTCCTGCTTCGTTATGCCCGCAGGATCGCGCTGCTGGCGGCCCAGGCGGAACGGAAACTCAGCTCCGAAACCGGACGCCTCTCCGGTGAACTCGCCCTCGGTGTTTCCACCACGATCGCGCAATACGTGCTTCCCAGACTCATTGGCGCCTTTCTGGCGGAATATCCCCGCGTGCAGCTCTCATTGCACAGCGGCAACACGCAGGAAGTTGTGCATTCACTGATCCAGGGTGAAGTCTCGATTGGACTCATCGAAGGCCCTGCCCGCGAGCGCGGAGTGCGCACCGAGCCCTTCATGCGCGACGAACTGGTGCTCATCCTTCCCCCGGAGTCGCGCGCGGCGTACTCTTCACCCCAGCAGCTCCTCTCTTGCAGCCTGCTGATTCGCGAGCACGGCTCGGGCTCCCGCCGTGTCGTGGAATCGGCACTGGAAAAGGCCGGTTTGCGGCTCAAAGAGTTTCGATCGGTCATGAACCTCGATTCCACGGAGTCGATCAAGTCCGCTGTCGAGGCCGGACTCGGAATCGGGTTCGTTTCGCGCTGGGCGATCCAGAAAGAACTCGAACTTGGTGCTCTGAAAACAGCACCCATCCGTGGCCTCGTCATGTCGCGCCACTTCTTGCTCGTTCGACGCACCGGCCCCGAGCACGAGGGGTTGCCGGCGGCATTCCGCGCCTTCGCTCTTGCCCGCGGCCGCCTGCTCTCGCATCCGCCGCGGCGGTCGCGTGGTCCCGCAGTTTAAGGCGATAAGCACAGCTCATTACCCATTGCAATTGCTGCTTGGACAGCACCTGCCCGACCAAGCCACACTGCTTGGGTGGCAAAGAGAATCTTCTTTCTAGGATTGATCCTCTCGGCAACGGGCCTGGTGACGCCGCCGCTGGCGCTTTTCGCTGGTCTCGTCTATGGCCTCGCCCTGAGTCACCCGTTTCCTGCCGACAGCAAGCATCTGGCGAAATTCCTGCTCCAGGCCTCTGTTGTCGGACTCGGCTTCGGCATGAATCTTCACGAAGTCGTCCACGCGGGACGCTCCGGGTTTCTCTACACAGCCGTCAGTATCACCGCCGTCATGCTCGTTGGTCTGGCACTCGGATACCTGCTACGCGTTTCACGCAAGCCGTCCTTCCTCATCGCGGCCGGAACCGCCATTTGCGGCGGCAGCGCCATCGCCGCCATCGGACCCATCACCGACGCCAATGATGAAGAAATGGCAGTCTCGCTGGGAGCCGTCTTCATTCTCAACTCGATCGCGCTTTTTCTGTTTCCCGTGGTCGGATTCGCGCTTCACATGACCCAACCGCAATTTGGGCTCTGGTCTGCTCTCGCCATTCACGACACCAGTTCCGTTGTGGGCGCAGCCGCGCGATTCGGCCCTGCCGCACTGGCCGTGGGCACCACGGTCAAGCTCGCGAGAGCTCTCTGGATCGTTCCACTCTGCCTCGCCACAGCCGCCATTCTCAAATCCAAAAGCCGCGTGCAGTGGCCCTGGTTCATCCTTTTCTTCTGCCTCGCGGCCCTGCTCAATACTCTGTTCCCGAGTATGAATTCCACCTTTGCCGCTCTGAGCCGTCTGGGCAGGATCGGATTGACAGTGACCCTGTTTCTGATCGGCACGGGCCTGAACAAAGAGGCTTTGAAGAAAGTCGGCGTTCGGCCCCTGCTTCAGGGGTTGACCCTGTGGATCATTGTTGGCGCAGCCACACTGGCGCTGATCCTGCTTAACCGCATTCACATCTAGCGCACGCCCAAGCGCTTACCAGCAGGCCACACACCATTAGTTAACTACAGTTAACGCTTTCCGGTGTATACTCGTTAACAACTGTCATCTGGGGAAGCTGGCCTCGAAGTTCATGCCATGAGCCGGGAAGACCAAGTCATTCGACGCGCGAACGCTTCGCATTTGCCCTCTGTAGCTTCCGAAAGGGCTTCCACTCACCGGTCCCTCGAAGAAGTGCACGGTTCCATTGAGGTCCCGCCGCCCCATGCTGGGTTCTGGCACCAGTGGAAAGCCTTCGTCGGTCCCGCGATCCTGGTTAGCGTCGGTTATATGGACCCCGGCAATTGGGGCACCGACCTGCAAGGCGGAGCCCAATTCAAGTATGGACTGCTCTGGGTCGTCGGGATGGCCAGCCTGATGGCGATCTTCATGCAGGTCATCTCGGCACGCCTCGGCGTCGTTGCCGGAAAAGACCTCGCCCAGTGCTGCCGCGAGTGGTACCCGCCCTGGACGCGCTGGCCCAACTGGCTGATGAGTGAACTTGCCATAGGCGCCTGTGACCTCGCCGAGGTGCTCGGCAGCGCCGTCGCGCTCAACCTGCTGTTTCACATTCCCCTGTTCTGGGCGGTTATCATCACCGGGCTCGACGTGCTTCTGCTGCTCGCTCTGCAGAGCTTCGGCATGCGCACCATTGAAGCCGTCGTCCTAGTCCTGGTCGGCACGATCGCGGGCTGTTACTTCATCGAAATTTTCGTCCTACCGGAAACTCAGCCCGGCTTTCTTGAAATCGGCCACGCGTTTCTGATTCCTCACCTCAGGCAGGCCGGCATGGCGTATGTAGCGATTGGGATCATTGGCGCCACCGTGATGCCTCACAACCTGTATCTGCACTCCGCGTTGGTGCAGAGCCGCCGGCTTCAGAAAGACGACTCCTCGATCCGCCGTGCGTTGCAGTTCAACACCATCGATTCCACCGTCGCGCTGACCATCGCCTTCTTCGTGAATGCCGCTATCATGGTTCTGGCCGCAACGGTCTTCTTCGGCAAGAGCGGCGTTCTGGTGCCTGGTGGAAAGTTCATCGGCTTCAGCCCTGAGAGCGACTGGATCCGCGTCGCCTATCTAACGCTCGCGCCTCTCCTCGGTACCGCTGCCGCCAGCACATTGTTCGCGGTCGCGCTGCTGGCCGCCGGTCAGAGCAGCACGATCACCGGAACTCTTGCCGGTCAGGTCGTGATGGAAGGCTTCATGCACTGGCGGATCATGCCGTGGGTCCGCCGCCTGATTACCCGCTCACTCGCGATCCTTCCCGCCGTGCTGATCATCGGCCTGCGTGGAGACAACAGCGTGACCGACCTGCTGACGCTCAGCCAGGTAGTTCTCGCTCTTCAGTTGCCTTTCGCCATGTTCCCGCTCCTGCAGTTCACCAGTTCCCATCAGCGGATGGGCCGTTGGCGCAACGGTTATTTCCTGCTCATCGCAGGCTGGGCCAGTGCTATCCTGATCACCGCCATGGACGTCTACGGTCTGCCCGAGTCCCTGAGAACCGCCTGGCACCTGATCAGCGGTACTCCATGACGGGCAAAGGCTTCGCTGGAAGCGCGGAGTTCCAATACTACGTAAGAAGCAAATGAAGCCGGGCTTCAGCCCTGCGGATCTGCAATGTACGACAAAATCCTGCTAACTCTCGACGGCACTCCTACCGACCGGGCCATCATCGAGCACGTCAAACGACTGGCCAAGCTCGCTCACAGCAATGTAGTCCTGCTCCACGTCGCGGACGGGTGGGCCGCTCGAACCTACGGCTCCGACGCGGTCAGTCCTGAAATCTCCGAGGATACGGCCTACCTCCACAAAGTTCAGGCCGAACTTCAGGCGGAAGACATTCCAACCGATGCCGAACTTGCCTACGGAGAACCCGCCGACCAGATCGTCAGGTGGGTGGAGAACAAGGGATGCGATCTGGTCGCCATGAGCACGCACGGCCATCGATTTCTCGCCGATCTCTTCCTCGGCAACACCGCGACGAAGGTCCGTCACCGCATCAGCGTCCCGATCCTGCTCCTTCGCGCACGCTAGTCAGCTACCCCTCCGACGCTCGCAAGCATGTGCGCGAACTGCCTCCGCGCCTACGGGCGAGTCGCCAGTTGTAAGACCTCGCAGTTCCAAAACCCGAACAAAAAGTGGTCCCGATTCGCATACCCATGCCCCCATCTGTAAACTGTCTAATACTTGGTACTTTTAGTAGGCTGTCGGACCTTGGCAGTTCCAATTCCAGTGCGCAGTCAAACCAGCTCGCGGGATGCATCAGGTCCAGTGCCTGGGACTACTCCCGAAGGCGGGAACACAACGTCGTCGACCCTGAACAATGCTCTAAGCACAATCGTCCGCTATGTTCTGGGAGCGCTTGCAGGGATTGGCGCCCTGCTGCTGCGCGACGCTCTGACACCCATGTTCGGGGCACATAACCCCTATCACACGGCGTGGCTCGCGGTGGTTTTCTCGGCATGGTACTGCGGCCTGGGTCCCTCCATCGTCACCGTCGCGATTGGCGCGGCCGGTATATGGTACTGGTTCCTTCCTCCGTTCCATTCCTTCGGCGGCAAAGCCCTGCCCGAAGTCTCCGGCGTCATCGGTTTTCTGATCTTCTCTGGCGTGATTATTGCCCTCGGCGAATCCACCCGGCGCAGTATCGCCAAGCAGCAAAAAGCAGAACAGGATCTGCTCACGGCCCGTGAGGAACTGGAAGAACGCGTGCGCGAGCGCACCGCCGCTCTCGAGCAGCGGACCGCTGAGGTCATTGAGAAAGCGACGCTCCTCGATCTCGCCAACGATGCCATCTTCATCAAGAATGCCAACGGTACGATTTCCTACTGGAACCAGGGGGCCGAGCGGCTCTACGGCTGGACGGCTGCAGAAGCGATCGGACAGAATCATGCTCAACTACTCCGCACGACTTTCCCGCTCCCGGTGACCGAAATCGAAAAGCAGAACGTCTGGGAAGGCGAACTCACCCACTCTACCCGCGACGGTCGCCGCATTGTTGTGGCCAGCCGCTGGACGCAGTTGCGCGATGAGACCGCCGAAGTCTATGGCTGGATGGAGATCAACACCAACATCACCGAGCGCAAGCGCGCAGAAAATGCCGCCCGCAGTCTGAGTGGCCGCATTCTCACCTTGCAGGACGATGAACGCCGCCGCATCGCCCGCGGTCTCCACGACAGCCTTGGACAATATCTCGCCGCCCTGAAAATGCAACTCAGTATGCTCGCGCTTGCCGACGAGAACCGACAACAGCTCGTTGCCGAAGCTTCCGACATCATTGATCGGTGCATTGCCGAGACCCGCACGGTCTCGCATCTGCTTCATCCGCCGTTGCTCGACGAGGCCGGATTCGGCTCCGCCGCCCGCTGGTTCGTGGAAGGATTCGCCCAGCGCAGCGGGATTGCCGTCGATCTCAGTCTTCCGCCCAATCTCGGCCGCTTGGCCAAGGACGTGGAGATTACGTTGTTTCGTGCACTGCAGGAGGCTCTCACCAACGTCCATCGCCACTCTGCCAGTACAAAAGCAGAAATCCACCTCACGCTCCATCCTGAGCAGGTGGAACTTCAGATCCGCGATTATGGCAAGGGCATCCCGTCAGACACTCTGGTGCAGTTGCTCGACGGCGCAGGAAGAACCGGAGTGGGCATCGCGGGCATGCGCGAGCGCGCTCGCGAGCTTGGCGGCTCCGTCACGATCGCCTCAGACGACCACGGAACGCTGCTCAAGGTAACTCTTCCGCTCGCGAACAAGCGAAATGCCGCGCCAGTCCAGAGTCAGCCCGACCGCAAGAAAATTCCAGCCGCGTAGTGTTTTCTCTGCGTGACCCTGTCTCCTGTGGAGAAGTCGCGAACCGCGCGATACGAGGCCCCTACAAATTTTGAGTCCCAACGAATTACACTAGTACATTGCAGCCCATCGCAGAAATCTCTCAAGGAAGGCCACAATGTCGTTGAACAGCTTCAACAGTCGCGCGTCCCTGAAAGTGGGCACCAAGGAGTACGAAATCTACCGCCTCGACGCGCTCGACAAGGCAGGCATCTCCACCCGGCATCTCCCGTTTTCGCTCCGCATCCTGCTGGAAAACCTGCTGCGCACAGAAGATGGCCGCAACGTAACCAAAGAAGAAGTCCGCGCGCTCGCGAAGTGGAATTCGAAATCCAAGCCCGACAAAGAAATCGCCTTCACCCCCAGCCGAGTTCTGCTCCAGGATTTCACAGGCGTCCCCTGCGTAGTCGACCTCGCGGCGATGCGCGACGCAATGAAGCAATTGGGTGGCGACCCCGCATTGATCAATCCACTCCAGCCGGTGGAACTGGTGATCGATCACTCCGTGCAAGTCGACGAATTCGGCAGCTCCAACGCCTTCGAGATGAACGCCCTGCTCGAATTCCAGCGCAACAAAGAGCGCTATTCCTTCCTGCGCTGGGGCCAGACTGGATTCCGCAATCTCGCCATCGTCCCTCCAGACACAGGCATAGTCCACCAGGTAAATCTCGAATATCTCGCGAGAGTGGTCTTCGTCCACGAAGGTCCCGGAAAGCGGCAAGCCTACCCAGACACGCTGGTAGGCACCGACAGCCACACAACCATGGTGAATGGGTTGGGAGTTTTGGGATGGGGAGTGGGTGGGATTGAGGCCGAGGCGGCCATGCTGGGGCAGCCCGTTTCGATGCTGATTCCGCTGGTCGTCGGTGTGAAGTTGACAGGACGTCTGCGGGAAGGCGCGACCGCTACCGATCTCGTTCTCACGATCACCGAAATGCTGCGAAAGCACGGCGTCGTGGGCAAGTTCGTCGAATACTTTGGCCCCGGTCTGCGCGACCTTCCGCTCGCCGACCGCGCCACCATAGCCAACATGTCTCCGGAATACGGCGCAACTTGCGGGATATTCCCCATCGACAAGGAGACTTTGAAATATCTGAAGCTTACCGGGCGCTCGGAGGAACAGATCGCTCTGGTCGAGGCCTACGGGCGCGAGCAGGGATTGTTCCACGACGAAAAGGCTGCGCAGGCTGAGTACTCGGAACTGCTCACGCTTGATCTCGCGTCCGTTGAGCCTTCGCTGGCAGGACCGAAGCGTCCGCAGGATCGCGTGGTGCTCTCGCAGGCGGGAGAGTCTTTCACCAAGGCACTCCCTTCGTTGATCAAGCCGAAGGCTGCTGTGAAGACAGCTACTCCTGCCGTGGTTGCTGCGGCTGCGCCTACCAGCACAACCAAGTCGTGGGAAACGGAAGGCGGCAATCCCACGGCTGTCGGCGTTGAAGATTCCAGGATTCACGAGCATGTTCCTGAATCGGTAAAAGACTCGCTCAAGCATGGCAGCGTGGTCATCGCCGCGATCACTTCGTGTACGAATACCTCCAATCCCTCGGTGCTGATCGGCGCGGGATTGCTGGCCAAGAAAGCCGTTGAGAAAGGATTGCAGGTTCCCCCGTGGGTCAAGACTTCGCTCGCGCCCGGATCGAAAGTTGTCCGCGACTACCTCGAGCATGCCGGGCTGATGCCTTACTTGGAAAAGCTGAAATTTCATCTGGTCGGGTACGGATGCACGACGTGCATCGGCAACTCGGGGCCGCTGCCCGAAGAAGTTTCGAAGGCGATCGACGACAAAGAACTTGTGGTCGCCTCCGTGCTCTCCGGGAACCGCAACTTCGAAGGCCGCATCAACTCCGAAGTGCGCGCCAATTACCTGATGTCGCCGCCGCTCGTTGTTGCCTTCGCGCTCGCAGGGCGCATCGACATCGACATGCGCAAAGATCCGATTGGCAAGGGCCGCGACGGCCAGCCGGTATATCTTGCGGACATCTGGCCATCGTCGCGCGAAGTTGAAGAAGCGATTCAAAGTTCGATTACCTCCGAGATGTTCTCCAAGTCCTACGGCGAAGTCTTTCAGGGGGACGAGCGCTGGCGCGGCCTGCAGGTGCCCAAGGGCGAAACCTACGCGTGGGAAGAAGATTCCACCTACATACGCCGCGCGCCGTACTTCGACGACATGTCCGTGAAGCCCTCGCCTGTCACCGAGATCAAGAAAGCGCGCGTGCTCGCGGTTCTCGGCGACAGCGTCACCACGGATCACATCTCTCCCGCGGGCTCGATCAAGAAAGACAGCCCCGCCGGAAAATATCTGCAAGAGCATGGAGTGAAGCCTGCGGACTTCAACTCCTACGGGTCGCGGCGTGGCAATCACGAGGTAATGGTGCGCGGCACGTTCGCCAATGTCCGCCTGCGCAACAAGCTGGTCCAGACCGAAGGCGGATTCACGCGCCACCTGCCCATGAATACCGAGATGTCGATCTTCGACGCCAGCGAGAAGTACCGTGCGGACGGCACGCCGCTGATCATCCTCGCCGGCAAAGAGTATGGCTCCGGATCGTCGCGCGACTGGGCCGCCAAGGGCCCCGCGCTACTGGGCGTGCGCGCCGTCATCGCGGAAAGCTACGAACGCATCCACCGGTCGAACCTGGTGGGCATGGGAATCCTGCCGCTGCAATTTCCCGCGGGCCAGAACGCTGAGAGCCTGAAACTGACGGGAGAAGAAGTATTCGACATCACTGGCATCCGGGACGTCGTTGACAAGTTCTCCGCCGGTCGTACCCTGACCGTGAAGGCGAAAGCCAAAGGCAAAGAGCCCATCGAATTCGAAGCCCTGGTGCGAATCGACACTCCGCAGGAAGCGCTGTACTACGCCAACGGCGGAATTCTGCAGTATGTCTTAAGGCAGTTGCTCGCGACGAAGCCGCAGCCCGTCGCCGCATAAATGATCTAGATAAGGTTTCCATTTGCTGACAGCCCCAGCCAGAACCGTGGCAGGTGCCACGGCGTCACCCGAGTATTCTTGCGCGTCGACACAGTGCGCCGGGGCAGCACGCAAGAACCGCTCACCTCAGTAGTAATTGAGAATCATCGAGCCGACCTGGAAAGCGGCGCTTTATGCGCCGCGTCCGCGCGACTGGAAGCGCGGTTTCAGTGCCGGTGGTCGTCGGTGCAGCCACACAATGCGGAGGCGTCCGATGCGGCCCAACGCAAGAAGCTAGATACGTGCTCACCTATTGTCATCCAATACGTCTGAGGTGTAGGCTCATCTTGTTTACAAATAGGAGACGCTTATGGGTGACAACGATGTGTGGCAGGGCACCCTTGCTCTCATGATCCTGAAAACTCTGGAATCCATGGGACCGCTGCACGGATATGGCATTGCGCGCCGCATTGAACAGACCAGCGGAGCCCAGCTCGTCGTCCAGTACGGCACGCTGTACCCCGCGCTCCTCAAACTCGAACAGGAGGGATACATTGCGTCCGAGTGGGGCGTTTCCGAGAACAACCGTCGCGCCCGTTTCTACAAACTCACTCGCGCCGGACGCCGCCAGGTGGAAAAGGAATCGCAACGCTGGGAGAAGGCAGCTGCGATAGTCGCCCGGTTCGTATCACCCGAGGAGTCAGTATGAGAAAACTTCGTGCTCTCTTGGTTCGCGTCCTGGGACTCGTTCACCGCAAGGCCGAAGACCAGGCTTTTGCCGAAGAACTCCAATCGCATCTCCTGATGCACATCGACGACAATACCCGGTCCGGCATGAGCCCGGAGCAAGCCCGCCGCGAAGCACTGCTCAAACTCGGCGGAATCGAGGCCACCACCCAGGCCTACCGCGATCACAACACGATCCCGTTCTTCGAAGCTCTCGCCCACGATATCCGCTATTCTTTTCGCCAGTTTCGCCACAATCCCGGCTTTACGGCAACTGTGATCGTCACCCTCGCACTCTCCGTCGGTGCGAATACCGCGATTTTTTCCGTCGTGAATGCCCTCCTGCTCAAGAGCCTTCCCTATCCGCATCCAGAGCGAATGGGCGCGATCTACACGCGCGTGACCGGAACGCAACCGCGGGATGAGCGCCATCACGTCGACGGAGAGCAGTGGGAACTGTTACGCGACCAGGTCCCCGCGCTGATCTCGGCGATCTCAGGCACCCGGCCTTTGGGCGTGAACCTCGAAGCCGCCTCCCACGTCCAGTACGTTCAATCCGGACGCATCTCCGCCCACTACCTCGACGTATTGGGCATCCAGCCCGTCATCGGACGCAATTTTTCCGAAGCAGAAGATCTTCCCAACGGCCCGAAGCTGGCAATTCTCAGTTACGGTCTATGGAAGAACACATTGGGCGCAAATCCCGGCATCCTCGGGCAATCGGTCCTGCTGAAAGGAGAGCCCTACACCGTTGTCGGAGTCCTGCCGGACGGCGCCACCACTCCCACCAACGCCGACGTGTACATCCCAATTCAAGGAAGTCGCGCCGGGGAGGGCGCGGGAACCAACTTCGACTGCATCACCCGGCTGCGCGATGGAGCAACGTGGCAGCAGGCCGACGCTCAAATCAATCGCGCCTGGTCGCAGCGGCCGGATAGATACGAACTGCTAGACAATCCCGGCGCTCAAGTCACGTACTATTCCGTGCCGCTCCAGAAAGGCGAAACCGATCCCCTTCGTCCGCAGGTCCTCGCGTTGATGCTGGCCGCGGGATTCATTCTGCTGATCGCCTGCGCGAATCTTGCCGGATTGACGCTGGTGCGCGTCCTGCGACGCACTCCTGAGATCGCAACGCGTCTCGCGCTCGGAGCCTCGCACTGGCGAATTCAGAAACAACTATGGATTGAGAACCTCGTACTGGCCGTCGCAGGCGGCGCAGCTGGAGTGGGCGCCGGCGTCGTCGCCCTCCGCGGATTACTTCTGCTGCTGCCGGAACACTTCCTGCCGGTCGCCACCATTTCGCTCGATCGCGAAGTGCTCCTGTTTGCTCTTGTCCTCTCAATCGCAACCAGTGTGTTGTTCGGGATGCTTCCTGCCCTGGCCACGCGCAAACTCGATCTGCGCTCGTCGATCGCTTCCCGGGAAGCCACCGGTCGCGACCGCGTACGTCTCCGCCAGATCCTGATCACGGCCGAGATGACCCTGACCGTCATTCTGCTCGCGGCTTCCGGCCTTCTGGTGCGTAGCCTCATCCATTTACAGACTCTGCCTCCCGGATTCAATCCCACCGGAGTGATGACCGCCAGGGCGTCGCTCGACAACGTTCGCTATCACGATGGAGCTACATTCCGAAAGCTCCTCGACGAGAGCACGTCCGCCATGCGGCAGATTCCCGGAGTGACCCAAGCTGCCGTCGGCCTGAGCCTGCCCTACGAGCGGGCACTCACCAATGCCGGACTTGAGATCAGCGACGGTCCGGAAGCAGGCCAGAAAGTTGTAACGGCCGACGTTTACATCACGCCGGATTACTTCAACGCGTTACAGATCCCCGTGCTGGCAGGCCGTGCCTTCACCGACGGGGATGGTCCCGGCCGCCAGCGCGTGACCATTGTGAATCAAACCTTCGCCCGTAAATTTTTTGATGGCGACGCCATTGGTCACCACATGGGCGACAACATGCTCGTCGTGGGTGTAGTGGCGGATGTAGCTATGGCTCCCGGTTTTGACGCGCTCGCGCCGCTCTCGGCCGAACAGACTATGTATGTCCCCGCCGCACAAGTCGAAGCCCCGCAGTTCTCGTTGCTTCACGTGTGGTTCCAGCCGAGTTGGATTGTCCGGACTGCTCATCCGATTGAGGGGTTGACGGGGCAAATGCAGCGCGCACTCTCGAGCGTCGATCCGAATCTGCCGTTCTCCGGTTTCTACCGCATGCAGGATGTGCTCGCCAAGACGCTGGCCATGCAGCGGATCGAAGTTGTCT
>Ga0335070_10007630_pt1 | contig 12678 bp, 9 predicted proteins | sample Lox_Sample_13_FD_206722 | JGI IMG/M metagenome (GOLD analysis project Ga0335070, IMG submission 206722) | Soil microbial communities from Loxahatchee National Wildlife Refuge, Florida, United States - Lox_Sample_1.3 | ecosystem: Environmental > Terrestrial > Soil > Wetlands | place: USA: Florida...
TTGTGTGCCCTGTCGCTGGCGGTTCTGGGGGTCATGATCGCGCTGTTCCTGTTCGGCGAGGACTTGCCGACGCGGATCGTCCCCCCTGCCGTGGCCATCATCGCGGCCTCGCTGGCGCTCCTCGTGATCTATGGGGCAAAGGTCGAGCCGATCGACCAGGTGCTTCGCGATATCGACTGGAAGACGCTGGTCTTCATCTTCTGCTTGTTTTGCCTGGTCGAGGAGTTCACCAAGACGGGCATTCTCAAGCCCATGGCCAGAAATCTCCACACCTGGTTCGGGGTGAGCCTGCTCCCCATCGCCCTCGTGATGCTCGGGGGAGTCGCCCTGGCATCGAGCGTCCTCGCCAATATCCCCGTGGTCGCTGCCGTGGTCCTTCTCACCAAGGGGTACTTCGTCGTGGCGGAGCTCATGCCGGAGGAGGCGCTGGGGGCGCTCTACACCGAGTGGCCGCTCACAACCCTGCCCGTTTTCGTCGGCATGATGTTCGGGGGGACCCTGGGGGGCAACGCGACCCTCATCGGGGCGTCGGCCAACATCGTCAGCGCCGGGATCTGCGCGGCCCACGGCAAGCCGTTGAACTTCGTCACATTCCTGCGCTACGGTCTGCCGGTGACCGCCTGTCAGCTGGCGGTATCGGCCGTCTACGTGGTGATTCTCTACTACCTCATCGGCCGCTGACGGCAGCTTCGTCCGGCTCCTGCAGCCCTTTCTGGAATCCGATTCATGGCAGACTCTCACTACGGCATGGCGGATCGCTACTTTGCCTATCTGGGCACGCACTTTCCTGTCATGTGCGCCAGCGATGAATTCACCTTCATGCCCAGGGCCCAGGCGGCGAGCAGCCACTATGACCGGCTGGACAGCCTCGACGCCGACCATATCGAGGACTGCATTCGCGCGGTCAAGGAGTTTCGTTCCCTCTTCGCCGCACGCGCCCGAGAGGAGAAGGATGGCGAGCGGCGCCTCGACCTCGATCTTCTTCAGGGGAGCACGAGCGCCTTCCTCCTCGAGCTGGAGCAGCGGCGGTCGTGGCGCCATGACCCTTTGCTCTACCTGAAGGTGGCCTTCATCGGCCTTGATCACGCCCTCACCAAGCCGGCCTCGGATGGCGAGGAACGGAAGGTGAGGTTCCAGGTTCGACTGGAGGCGATTCCCCGCCTTCTCCACCAGGCAACAATCAATCTTGGCCGGATGCCGGAGAGCCTCCACCAGGCGGCGGTTGCCATGGTGGGCGACTGCAAGGCCTATCTCGGCGAGCTGAGCCGGGAGACGCTCTCAGCTGTGGACGGAGATGGTTTGGAGCCGGCGATTCGCGGGGCCGGTGAGGCTCTGGCCGAATTCGGTCGGTTCCTCGCCGCCCACGCTCCTATCGCCGACCGGGACGTCGTCGACCCCGACCTGGGGGCGAGGCTCAGGGATCATTTTTTCTCCCTTCGCGCCCTACCGGAGGTGTTCCGGATCGCTCAGGAGGAATGGCGGGAGAATCTCCGCGTCCTCCAGGGGTTGCAGAGGCGGCTGGCGCCGGGGCGGCGGTGGCAAGAACTCTACCACGACTACTGCCCCGCGGAAGTGGAGGATCTGGATACCGTTACGCTCTACCGGCGCGAGCTTCTCCGGCTCTCCCGCTTCTTTCACGAGCACGGGTTCGGGTGGGCGGATCTGGGCGCGGAGCTGGAGATTCGCGAGACCCCTATCTATCTCCGCTCCATCCGCAGCGCCGCTTCCTTCAGCGCCGCCTTCAGTGCGGACCCCCGGGAGCGGAGCCTTTTCTACATCACCACCCGTCTTCCGGAACGGCGGAGCGAGGAGTCCGGCGTCCTGCTCAGGAAGCGACTGCACCGGGAGTACAAGTTTCTCGCCGCCCACGAGACCGTGCCCGGACACCAGCTCCTGGACACTGTTCGTCGGCGCCTGGAGAATCCCGTGCGCCGCCAGATCGAGTCGCCGCTCTTCTATGAAGGGTGGGCCTACTACGCCGAGTCGCTCCTCACCGAGTACGGGTACGTCACGAGCGCTCTCGACGAGCTGGTCGATCGCAAACGGAGGCTTTGGCGGGCGGCCCGCTGCCAGATCGACGCGGGGCTCGCCACCGGGATGCTCGGGCGGCAAGAGGGGCTCGCGCTCTTGACCACCACCGGGTTTTCCCTGGAAGAAGCCACCGCCCAGGTGGAACGCTTCGCCATAAACCCCGGCTACCAGGTGTGCTACACTCTGGGCCGGTATGAGATCGAGAGGTTGCGCGCCGCCTCCGGGGCGCACCTGGACAGGGACCGCTTTCACCGGTATCTCCTGGAGGGGGGCGAGGTGCCCTTTCATCTCCTCGCCCGCAGGTTAGCGGATCTTGAGGTCGTGAAGATTCACGCAGGAAAGGAGTAACCGTTGCAGGGATTTCTTGGCTACCATTCGGAATGGAACCTCGGCAGTCCGGGGGGCTGGGACTACCAGCGGATCACCCAGATCATCGGCAAGGCGGTGTGGCAAAGGCTCAACGACATCTCACCCATCCCGTTGGCTCTGGACTTTGATCATCCTCTGCTCTTCCCGGTCTATGGCTTCGTTGACATGCTGGTGCAGGCGCATCGGGCGCGGGAGGGCAGCAAGCCCGGGCTGATCGTGGTCGTAGCGGAAGAGGAGACCCTCCAGGATGTGACGGAGAACAAGAACCTTGCGGAGCACCTGAGCAGGGCCGAGGGGATCTCGGGGGCGCTCATGGCCCCCCAAGAGCTCGAGTCGGTGCGGGGTCGAGTCTGCTGGCGAGGTGAGCCGGTGTCGGTCATCTTCGTGGATTTCAATACCGACGTGCTTGTCGCCCTGCATCGGAAACAGAATCTCAGCCCGCTGCTGCAGGCGGTGCGAGAACGCCGGGTCATCAACCCGCGCGGCACGGGCCCGATCAATGCGAAGAGCATGTTCGAGGTGGTCACCGGGCCGAACCGGGATCGCTTTCATGAAGAGACGGTGCGGCGGACACCCTGGACCCGCCAATTCTACCCGCGCCGGACCTCGGGACCGGGAACCGAGGAAATCCCGGATCTGGTGGAGTGGACCCGTGCCCATTGGGCCGACCTAGTGCTCAAGCCGGAGCGAGGATACTCGGGAAGGGGGGTGAGGGTCGGCGCGGTCCATACCGACCCGGACGAGGCCGTTGACTTGGCGCTCAAAGAGGGCGACTACATCGTTCAGGAGAAGATTCCCCTGAACCTCTGGGCCGAAGAGATTCCCGTGCCCGGAAACGGCCGTCTGGACCTGGTACGCCAGCAGACGGACTTCCGCTGCCTGCTGGGACCGCAGGGCCTTTTGGGGTTTCTGGGCCGTTTCGGCGGCGTGCCGACCAACGTGGGGAGCGGGGGCGGGGTCCAGCCGCTGGCGATTCTCCGCTCGCAGTTGGAGGTGCGCGAAGCGGTGGCGCGGATCAACGACGCCCTTCTGGGCATGGACTACGGCGAGATCATGGAGGTGGTGGAGATGCAGAACAATATGGCCGTGAACCACCACTTCACCTACCTCCTCGGCCCAATCAAGATCGCCCTCAGACCCCGATTGATCACCGAGCAGCAGCTCGAGGCCCTCGAGCGCTACGCGCTCGGTTTGTGGTCGGACTGTCTCACCCTCGAGAGGATGTGGTTGGACGGGGAACTGGCCGGGGTGGTCAAGATCGGCGCCGAGGAGCTCGAGATAGCGCGGTGGCAGCCCTGGCAGGGTTCGAACGCCCTCATCGCCTCGGACGGTCTGTTCAGCTTTGGGGCACATCCGGAGCCGTCATGACCATGACAGTCGACGCGGACTGGTGGAAGACCATGTTCGATGAGGTGTATCTCCTCACCGACGCCCGCTCCGTGTGCGACGAGCGCATCACCCGCCGGGAAGTGGACATCGTCTGCGAGTTCCTTCCCATGAGCCCCGGCCACAAGATCCTGGATCTGTGCGGCGGCCACGGCCGTCACAGTCTCGAGATCTGCTCGCGGGGAACGGCGGAATGCGTCGTCGTTGACTACTCGGCGCGGCTGCTGGCACAGGCTATGGCGGCGGCGCGGGAGCGAAACCTCCGGATCTCCTGCATCCGGTCCGATGCGCGGAGCATCGGCCTGCCTGACGAGTGCTTCCACCACGTTCTCATCCTCGGGAACTCCCTTGGCTATCTACTCGAGCCCGACGCCGATCGGGCAATCCTGGAGGAGGCGAGGCGGGTACTCCGACCGGGAGGTTGGCTACTCGTGGACGTGGCGGACGGCTCGAAGGTACAGCAGACATTCCGTCCCAGGGCCTGGCACGAGGCAACCGCCGACATCGTCGTCTGCCGCGAGCGCGTCCTCGAGGGAGACACGATGTGCGCTCGGGAGATGGTGCTGAGCAAGGGCAAGGGCCTGATCCGGGACCGTACCTACTGCATACGCCTCTACCACACCGAAACCTTGAAGGAGCTCCTGGAGAAGACCGGGTTCCGGGACGTCAAGGTGCACGGCGACCTCTCGCTCCTGAGATCGGGAGGCGACTACGGTCTCATGAACACCAGGCTCATCGCCGTGGGACGAAAAGAGTAGGTGGGACGAGAGGAGAGAAACGATTCTTGAGCAGCTCGACACATTTGGGGCGAATATGAAGTTAGGGGGATTGATTCTTGCCTTCGCGCTCTGGATAGCATCTGCCGGTTCTTGGGTCTGCTTCGCCGCCGCCAGCGCCGCGAGTGAGACGCGGGATCTTCCCCTCCTGCAATCATGGAGCGGCGACTATCCGGTGTCTCAGCTCGAGCGGCTGCCCGAGGGCCAGCGCACATCAGGGGTCGGGTACCTTGGCGACGCGGCGAGATTCACCAGGGTTTGGCAGGCCTTCAACCCGAACGAGAACCCGCCCGCGATCAACTTCGCCAGGCATCTCGTTGTCTTCTCCCGCAACGTCGACTTCTACAACCGCACCTCTATCTTCAAGGTTACGTTGAAGGATGGGGTTGCTGAAGTCATGGCCATGGCGACCCTGTCGGCCCTACCGGTCCAAGACAAGGTCGCCATGGCGCTGGCCGTCGTGCCGCGGGCCGGGGTGAAGTTCATTCAGGCTGGCAGCACACGGTTTCCCGTGTCGGATGAGGCGGGCCAGGAATGGGGATTCGCCGCCGACCCTCTGCATGCCTCCTACATCGTCGAGGGCCAGGAGGTCCGCCCGGTCGCCGGTCGCGGGGAGATGAAATCCGCGCCAGGTTCGGCGACGAAGATCAAGATCTCGGTGTTCGGCAAGCCGGTCCACGGCGATCTCGACGGCGACGGCGGCGATGATGCGGCACTGCTCCTGGTGCAGCAGGCGGGCGGCAGCGGTACATTCTATTACGTCGCGGCTGCGCTCAACGTGAACGGTGCCTATCGCGGCACGAATGCGGTCTTTCTCGGCGACCGAATCGCGCCGCAGCATGTCGCCATTCGGAACGGCATGGTCGTTGTCGACTATGCCGACCGTCGCCCGGAAGAGCCCATGTCCGCTCAGCCCTCTGTCGGCAAGTCGAAATATCTCACCCTCAAGGACGGCACCTTGGCGGCCGTTGGACCCCTCGGGGAGGCGGAGCAGGTGCTGGAGGGCTGGGTCACCATCGGCCATGAGGTGCGATCGTTTCGGCCGTGTATGCGGAAGACAGATCTCTGGCTCCTGGGGAGCTCGACGGCCTTGAACGAGATCATGGCAGCGTATCGCGAGGCGCTGCCCGGCGCCAAACCGTACACCCCCATGTTCATGGTTATCGCCGGGAGTTATGCCGCACTGCCGGCGGAGGGTTTCGGCGTTCAGTACGAGGCGGCTTTCTTCGCCACCCAGCTCCTACGGGCATGGCCGGGGGGGAACTGCACGGGGGGATACATTGTTGTGGATTCCCCGGCCGCGGGCGCCCTTGTAACGTCTCCTCTCAAGGTTCGGGGCGCGGCCCGGGGCAGCTGGTTTTTCGAAGGGGACTTTCCCTTGGTTCTCATGGATGGACGGGGCAAGGTTGTGGCGAAGGGATTTTGCACCGCGAAAAAGGAATGGATGACCGACGAATTCGTTCCCTTCGAGGGCACGCTCGAGTTCAAGAAACCGAGTGCCGGCGACAAGGGAATGCTCATCTTCAAGAGAAACAATCCTACCGGTTTGCCGGAGCATGACGATGCGCTGGAGGTTCCCGTCTTCTTCAGGTGAGGGCTAACCCCTGCTCGGCAGAGGCGCAGTCCAGGGCGACCTCATTGGAGGAAGGCCTGCAAGCCGGCAGGGCCCGCGATTCGGAAGGCGATGAGAGCGCCGTGAATCGCGGCGACGGCTGAGACGATGGTTACCACGGCGCCCCATCCCAACGCAGAGAGCACGGCGTCGACGAAGGTCTCAACCACAAAACTCAGGACAAACAAGACGGCGAGAACCGCGATAATACCGGCGATGACGAGCTCAATCGATATGCCGCCGCCGAGAGATGTGCCTCGAAATTTCATGGCGGCCCACAGCAGCCCCACCCCTGCCGCCGTGACCACGATAAATGCAATCGGAATCTTTTTCATGGGCCGCGCCAACAGACAGAGGCTGAAGACGATCATCAGCAACAGCGTCGCGGCCGTATAAACGCCCTTTTGATTTATTTGCAGGACCATGATCGGAGGCATGCCGAGAACGACAATTCCCCCCAGGGCCGAGAGCACCTGAAGGAGGATGCTCTCCTTCTCGCGCCGTTTGAGCGTCCGGTTGATGCCCAGAGCGACTCCCAACAAGCCACATAGCCCGAGGACCCAAGCGTAGTGCATGGCGACCGTGTGCAGCACAGGCATAGCTTCTGCCTCCCTCTGTCTCAGTGTTCAAGCAGCCGCGAAACGTGATCGATTCTCTAAACTCCCTCCGCGCCGGCGGGGATGTCCTCAGGGCGTTCCGATCGTTTCCCTTTTCACCGAGAAGCGGCCGAGCACCTTTTCATCCACCTGCACCCCAAGGCCCGGACTCTTCGGCAAGGCCGGCGGCCGGCCGCCATAGCGGAATTGCATCAGCGGTCCGGCAGGATCTTCCCGGAGCAGGTAGCGGCCGAAACAGCCCTCGCCGTACTTGACCCCTTGCAAGCCGGCGAGGAGGATCACCTGAGCCGCCGAGAGGAGGGAGCTCTCCCCCACCTGGCATCCAACCTGAAGGGTGAGGCTTTCCGCACGAGCCTGCAGGCATCGATTGAAGGCTGCCACCAGCCCGCCGCACTTGGCGATGCGGATATTGACCGCTGTGCAGGCTCGCCGGGCAATGAGCGTCTCGAGCGATTCCCGGTCGGTTACCCCTTCGTCGACCATGACGCCGAGTCTCGTCTCCTTTACCAGTTGAGCGAGACCGTCGATGTCGTCAACCTTGAGCGGCTGTTCGAAGAGATGAATCCTGTAACGTGCCAAGGATCGCATGACGCTCGCGGCCTGAGGCAGATCCCACGCCATGTTCGCATCTACCCTGATGTCGAGACGTCTGCCGAGCACGAGCCTGGCAAGACGAACCGCGGGGACGGCGCCCTCGCTGGCCACCTTGAGCTTGGCGTGGCGAAAGCCGAACAGGCGTATCCTGAGCAACGAGGTCAAGAAGGGCAGGCCGCGGCCGGCGGGCAAGACAGCGCTATAGCGGAATGCCGGGTCCACACGGTTTTGACTTCCGAAGCGAATGGGCTCGTTGAACCTCCGCCCGACGGTGTCCAGCAGACATAGGTCTACCGCGGCCCAGGCGGCGGTCTGTGGAATATGACGAGGGACCCATTCCGGAGGGGCCTTGCCGTCGCATCTCTGGAGAAAGGAGCGAACGTCGCCTACCGACTGAAACGCCATCCCCACCAGATGGGGAAGAACCTTTTCCTTGAGGAGCAGAAAGGCCTGCTCTCTCGTTTCACCGGTGACGTAGTCCCGGGGGAGGCTCTCGCCAAAACCCGTGGTCCCGGATTCGGTGATGCACTTCAGGAAGATGCTGTCAGAGGCGACCCGGGAGGCTGCCGCGTGTTCGAAGGGTTGCCGGAACGGGAGGTCGACGGCGAAGAGTTCAAAGGCCCGTATCCTCGTCATGTCGGCGACACCTCGAAGCAGGTCAGCCGGTAGCTCGAACCGTCGAGGCCCACTCCTCGTTGGCAACTCTCGTCGAGGACATGCCCGGCCTCTGCGTGCTCCAGGACATTTCGGTCCGCTTCCCTTCCCGCCGTTTGCCTTTGCAACCTACTATCGAAACCTGATACCTTATATCCCAAATCCCCATCGTGTTCCAGACCCTTCAAAGCGGACCCCATGGGGCAGAAGGGCGAATAGGTCGAAGAACGGCTCTCCCCTGAATTCGACTGCATCTCGACAGGAAATGGCGAGGTCATGGAAAAGATGGAAAGGGAGAAGTCAGCAATCGAGAGGGCAGGGGAGGAACTCTTCAACTTTGCCGTTGACCGCGAGGACGTGAAGATTCTCATGGCATACCTGCCGGCGCAGGCTCACATCGAGCGAGGTAAGGTCGAGTACGAGCTCCAGTTGTTGAAGATCATCAGCGTCGGCTGGAGCATCTCCTATTTTCTCCAGGGCTGGTCAGGGAAGAACGAGCTTACGGAGGTCTACTGGAAGGGAATCCACGAGCTGTCGGCTGGCATATCTTCAACTACAGCGCTCATGATCGGCCAGCACATCGACTATTTCCAGGAACTTCGGAATCGCCTCGACACTTACGTTCACGCCTTGGGCGAGCAGGCCGGTACGACGGAGCCCGCGGCGGTCATCGGCCCAGAATTCGCCAGGGCCTGCGGCAACGTGGATGATGTGTATACGGTCCTCACCGGCTCCAGAATGTTCATCGGCACAATCGGTCGCGTCAAGGCATACCTCGAGGCGTTGGCCCTGGGATAACGGAATCTCTTCGAAGGCCCGAAATGCTTGGTCTTGATGTCAAGCGGGAAAACCCGTATAGTACTTCCATCCGAGGGAATAAGTTAGATCAAGAGTTCTTGTTGTACCGGAACAACCCCTGGTTGGATAGGCACCTCATTTTCGTGACCTTTTTCTGCTCGCTGCAGCTGCGGCTGAGTCGGATCGGGGGATGATGACAGTCCGCCTCTTTGTCCGCTCACTGCACACAGGATACCTCCAGTATCTTCCCACACGATCGTATCGCCAGTCTGCCGTGACGGCATGAACGTTCGCCTTCGTTAGAGACGAGATACGCCCCGTATTGATGTGAACGGCAGTTCGAGGCTTGGGTGGAAGACGTTGATTCTGAGGGGACCCGGGTGAAGGGGAGAACACATGGATTCCAAAGCACTCCTTGAAGAGCTCGAAAAGCGAAACAGGCAGGCCCTGGAGGGAGGAGGAGCGGAACGCATCCAGAGGCAGCACGAGAGCGGTAAGCTCACCGCCCGAGAGCGGATCGACAAGCTCCTGGATTCCGGAACCTTTGTCGAGGTTGATCGTTTCAAGGTCCACCGCTGCACCGACTTCGGCATGACGGAGCGGCGGATACCCGGCGACGGCGTCGTCACCGGCCACGGATTCATCCATGGGCGCCAGGTGTTCGTCTTCGCCCAGGACTTTGCCGTCTTCGGCGGATCCCTCTCTCTCGCCCACGCCGAGAAGATCTGCAAGGTCATGAAGACCGCCATGAAGGTGGGGGCGCCGGTGATCGGGCTCTGCGACTCGGGCGGGGCCCGGATCCAGGAGGGGGTCATGAGCCTCGCCGGCTATGCCGACCTCTTCCTCCTGAACGTCATGGCCTCAGGGGTGATCCCCCAGATTACGGCGATCATGGGCCCGTCGGCAGGAGGCGCGGTCTACTCCCCCGCCCTAACCGATTGGGTCTTCATGGTGGAGAAGACGAGCTACATGTTCATCACCGGGCCTGACGTGATCAAGGCCGTGACCCGGGAGACGGTGACCAAGGAGGACCTTGGCGGCGCCATGGCCCACAACGCCAAGAGCGGGGTGGCCCATTTCGCCGCGCCCGACGATCAGGCCTGCCTCGAGCAAATCCGGGAGCTCATGAGCTTCCTCCCCCAGAACAACATGGAGGATCCGCCGCGCCTCGCCCCGACCGACGACCCTCGCAGGCGCGATGAGAAGCTCCGCGACGTGGTTCCCGTGGATCCCAACAAGCCCTACGACATCCGCGCCATCATTCGCTCAAACCTGGACAACAACCACTTCTTCGAGGTCCAGGAGCACTGGGCCAGAAACATCGTCATCGGCTTCGGCCGTCTGGACGGCATGGCCGTCGGGATCATCGCCAATCAGCCTTCCGTCATGGCCGGCTGCCTGGACATCGACGCCTCCGCCAAAGGGGCTCGATTCGTCCGCTTCTGCGACGCCTTCAACGTACCGCTTATCATCTATGAGGATGTGCCGGGATTCCTCCCCGGCGTCCACCAGGAGCACGGCGGCATCATCAAGCACGGCGCCAAGCTCATCTACGCCTTCTGCGAGGCCACCGTCCCCAGAATCACCGTCATAACCCGGAAGGCCTACGGCGGCGCCTACATCGTCATGAGCTCCAAGCACATCCGGGGCGACGTCAACCTCGCCTATCCCACGGCGGAGATCGCGGTCATGGGAGCCGAGGGGGCGGTGGGCATCATCAGCCGCGACGAGATCGCGACCGCCGCAGATCCGCAGGCGGTGAGGCAGCGGCTCATCGGCGACTACCAGGAGAAGTTCTCCAACCCTTACAAGGCCGCGGAGCTCGGCTACATCGACGACGTCATCGACCCGGCGGAAACCCGGCCGAAGATCATCGAGGCCCTGAGGATGCTGAGAACGAAACGGGATACAAACCCGCCCAAGAAGCACGGCAACATTCCGCTCTAGGAAGGAGGTGGAACCATGACCTGGGAGTACGTGCTTGAGCTGATCAAGAGCATTCTCCTCACCCAGACGGGGATCCCCCACCTGGGGATCAAGGAAATCATCATGCTCTGCATCGCCCTGTTCTTCATGTACCTGGCGGTGGCCAGGGAGTTCGAGCCGCTTCTCCTCCTGCCCATCGGGTTCGGCATCTTCCTGGTGAATTTCCCCCTCGCGCCGCTCATGGGCTACACCGAGCAGGGGAACCCCGATCTGATCCGTGCTTTTTACAAGTACGGCGTGGAGTGGGAGATCATCCCCTGCGTCATCTTTCTCGGTCTGGGGGCGATGACCGACTTCGGGCCTCTCATCGCCAACCCAAAGACCCTTATTATCGGGGCAGGCGCCCAGCTCGGCGTTTTCGTGACCTATGTGGGCACCCTCCTCGCCGGGTTCAGCCTCAAAGAAGCTGCGTCGGTCGGGATCATCGGCGGCGCCGACGGCCCGACCACCATCTACCTCACCGCGAAGCTCGCCCCCCATCTCCTCGGCGCCAACGCCCTGGCGGCCTACTCTTATATGGCCATGGTTCCCCTCATCCAGCCACCCATCATGCGCCTCATGACCACGCCGGCCCAGCGCCGCATCAAGATGCGCCAGCTCCGGCCCGTGTCCAGGCGCGAGAAGATCTTCTTCCCCCTCATCGCCTGCACCCTGATCTGCCTTCTCGTCCCGGCGGTGGCGCCTCTCATGGGTATGTTCATGTTCGGAAACCTCATGCGGGAGTCGGGCGTGGTGAAACGCCTCTCCGACACGGCGCAGAACGCCCTCATGAACATCGTGACCATCTTTCTCGGGGTGTCGGTGGGGGCCACCATGGAGGCGGACAAGTTCCTGAGCTGGAAGCCCCTCTTCATATTCGGGCTCGGCCTCTTCGACTTCTTTGTCTGCACCGTCGGGGGCATTCTCACCGTCCATGTGATGAATCTCTTTCTCAAGGACAAGATCAACCCGCTCATCGGCTCGGCCGGGGTGTCGGCGGTGCCCATGTCGGCCCGGGTTTCCCACGGCCAGGGACTCAAGGCCGATCCGCACAACTGGCTCCTCATGCACGCCATGGGCCCGAATCTCGCCGGGGTCATCGGCACGGCCGCGGCGGCCGGCATGTTCATCGCCATGTTCGAGTAGGAGACATGCCATGAAGACGAACTCAAGAGTGATTAGGACGCGATGGCGCCGGCTGGTTTGCCCGTTTGCCTCGTTGTTGCTTTTGCTGCTCTGCGCTTCTCCCGGCTTGGCTGTCTTCGGCGAAGGCGAGGAGAAACCGAAACCGGAGTTCGCCCGGGACGGAGAGCAGGTCACGGCGAAGCTCATCCCTCGCGGCAAGAGGTCGAGCATTCAGATCACCTTCGCCGTCGTCGGCGGGAGGCTGCAGTCGGTGGAGGCGACGGACTTTGCAGAGGCCGAGCGTCCCGAGGTGGACAGGAAGGACTTTCGCTCCGGGCTCTTCGTGGTCAAGGTGGACGGGGTTGCTCCGGGGGCGGAAGTGGATGCCGTCACTGCCTCCAACTATTTTACCGCCTCTACCGAGTTCTGGGTCTTCAACCCGAACGCAGAAGTGGCGTGGGCGAAGGTTGAGGCCAAGCACGCGAGCCTTGCGGAAAAGGTCGAGGAGCTTCGCGCCACGGTCAAGGACGGCGGGCCTCTCGATAGCGACGGCCAAGCCAACGGGGAGATCGTGCTGATCTGTGGCCCCATGGACACCTTCTGGGGCTACGCCATCGGCACCCTGGTCATTCGGTTCTTCGGGGTGTTCCTTGTGCTCGCGGTACTCCAGATCGGCATGCAGGTGGCGAGCAGGGTATTCCGTCTCCTGGACGCCCGCGGTACGCGACCTGAGGCTGAGGGACCCGCCGCC
>Ga0335070_10007631_pt1 | contig 12672 bp, 13 predicted proteins | sample Lox_Sample_13_FD_206722 | JGI IMG/M metagenome (GOLD analysis project Ga0335070, IMG submission 206722) | Soil microbial communities from Loxahatchee National Wildlife Refuge, Florida, United States - Lox_Sample_1.3 | ecosystem: Environmental > Terrestrial > Soil > Wetlands | place: USA...
CGAGGTATGCCCAGAAGGATTCGACTGCACATCTAGATTCTGGGCGCATACAATTCTTTGCGCCCAAATTTCCCACAATCAAACCGGCAGCCGCTGTCGCGATGATCCCTGACATGTGCAATTGATACGCGAGAAGATAACTGCCGTAGGCCACGATCGTGGTCAGAGTGATTTCCACGTCCGGATCATTAATCCCTCCAGTGATCCGGCTCGCGATGTAACCGAGAAGTGCACCAAGAATTGCACCTCCCAGAACGGCGAAAATAAACTGGGCAATTCCCGTCGTTAAAGCAAGGTGTCCAGCCAAGACTCCGCCCAGGAGGATCTGGAACAATGCCGCCGCAGTGCCGTCATTCAGAAGGCTCTCACCTTCGATGATGACCGAGAGGCGGCGGTCCATACGGAGATCCCGGAAGATAGCAATTACCGAGATGGGATCAGTTGCCGAGATGATCGCCCCGAACAGAAGGGCAACTCCCACCGGCAGTCCCGTCGACCAATGCACCAAATAGCCTGCAACGAATGCAGCAACCAAGACGCCGAGGTTCGCGAGCAGCAGGAGAGATGCCGAATCATGCTGCAGTTCCCGCAACTGTAGTTTCAGACTTCCCTCAAAGACGAGGGCGGGAAGGAAAAGAAAAAGGATCACATCCGGAGTCAGCCAGTCCGGGCGTTGACCGGACAACAGGGGAGAAAGATGGGGCAGTCGGAGCCAACTCAGCAGCAATCCGCCCGCGACCAAAGCGACCGTATAAGGAAAGCGGAAACGCTTGGCCACGATTGCAATCACGGAAGCTGCGATCAGCAAAACCACCAGAAATTCGACTGCCGAGCTTGTCGGAATGGGCTTCATCGACTTTCAGGAAACGGACCGTTTTTTGCTGTACAGTCCATTTATGCACGTGGATTTCAGCGTACAAGGTTTCTGCGCCGCTAACGTTGAGAAACGTTACTGCTGGATCTCTATGTATCTGCTCTTGCTTCCCGCTCATACTCAGGGAGAGCGATCTTGTCTAAAAAACCGCGCCCAATAGCAAGATCTGCGATCCATTGGATTCTCATCAAATTCATAATCTGATTCCGCAAAATCAGTGACAACCGCGAGTGCGGTGCAAAAGACCCAGCGAATCTCAGAGCAGCTTTTTGTTTCTGGGCGACAAATGGCGCGAATAGTCGTTGATACCGAGAAAAGGCCTCGGGGTAGTTACCGTTCCTGCGGTGAAGTTCGCCCGCGAGAATGTATGCAGCAACCATTGCAAGCGCCGAGCCCTGCCCGGCGAGGAATGACACACAGAACGCCGCATCTCCAACCAATGTGACGCGCCCTTGCGTCCAAAGGCCTTGACGCGAATTCATCCGGATTTGGCTGACACGATCAAAGTACAGGTCTTTCGTATGCTGGAGTGCCTCCAAGATCTGTGGACACTCCCAACCACTTCGCCCGAAGCGCTCGCGGAGGATCGCTTTGTTGACTTCGATATCTTCGGGCTGCCTTGAACCGAAGGATTGATCTTCAAAGATAAACAAAAACATCGTGGTATTTCCACGCAGCGCGAAACGTCCAACCTGTTGGCCGACTTGCGTGTACATCACGTATGTCAACTCATCACGGGGTTCATAGCCTGGCGCTTCGAATGCGGCCACCTTGTAGCCCAGATACTTCTCGAATTGTTCCTGTGGGCCAAACACCAACTCCCGAACGCGGGAATGAAGTCCGTCAGCGCCGATTACAAGGTCAAAGTCCCGCTCTCTCCCACTCTTGAACGTCACATGGACGGCGGTCTCTGATTGTTCGATTGAAGAAATACTGTCACCGAACATGGTTTCGGTGTGATCTTGGACCCGCCTGAATATCGCGGAAGCCAGATCACCTCGCGGAAGGCTCGTAAAACGCCCTCGCGTCGCCCGTGTGAACGCTGCTACGGGAAACCCTGCGACCTTCTCACCTCTTTCGTTGACAATCCGAACCTCACGCATTTGGTACCCGCTGTCCTTGATCTCCTCTGACAATCTCATCCGCTCGGCAATGTCAAACCCAGCACCCCAAACATCGATGACGTAGCCACCTGTTCGCAACGCAGGCGCTTCCTCCACAATTGTCGGGTTCATCCCGTATTGAAGCAGCCAGTATGCGAGGGTGGGGCCAGCAATCCCTGCACCTGAAATTAAAATGTCCATAAAAAGCAATCCAAAGGTGGGATTTCTATCAACTTGCTGTTTCGAATCTTCGAGGACTGATTTTCTTAGTCTTGATTTGTTACGGACTCAGCCGCGATATAGACACCCTGCCGTCCTAGCACTTCGATTTCCTTTTTGCTTAGCAGCCACTCTGTGTGAAGAATTCGGGGAGTCGGCATCTGACGGATTATTCCTTTAATGTCGACGATTTGTGGCAAGGGCTGTCCGGCCTGCTTTTTTGCCTCCCACCTTACCAACAGTCTTTTCCCCTTCGCGCCGATAGCGATGAATAATTGAGGTTGAGGCCCAGGCTTCAGCTTCACGTCATTCAGAAAGACCATGTCACCTGTTTCTGCTCTCGGATCGCCTGTCAAAAGTGAAGCAAGGCACGATGCAGTGGCCGAAACATCCTCTGATGAAAGGTCCATTTCAGCTGCGTACGAATCGGCGGTGCGCCACGCTTCGATTGCTCCCACCGACGCGACAAGAATGACCGCCACGACAAACAGAATCGGCCACAATGCTCTTCGCGAGAATCGCATGAACAGGTCATAGGGTAGATGTCGTTACTTCGAAAAGAGGTTGGTCCCGAGCGCCAGCAGAACACAAAACTCACAATGCTCTGACTGACGCAGCGCACACCGTCACTTCTCCTTAAACTCTGCCCATGTACCTCTCTTTCCGTAGTAGATGCGCAGGTTGCACTGCTTTGGTTCAGTGTGTCCAAAAAACACCGTGAACTCCTTCTGTGGTTCGCTGAGTTGCCCGCTTAGCATATCCAGCCGTACTACATCGAGTTTCTTGTCGTACTTGTTTTCTGCGCTCACATTCTTGTTCACAACCAAATCCCAATCGTCTTTTTCCCGGACAATGTACATGCTGTAGGCGCCCGTCGGAATGTCTGTCTTGCCCGCCGTTAAAGGCGTCTGGGTGAATAGCAACATCGCTTGACCGCCGGGTGTCCAAATCTTCCCTGACGGTAGATCCCGGCCTGTATACGATTCATTCGTGTACCGAACCGTCATCTGTTTCCCGTCTTGGAAGCTGCACGAGGCAGTCGGTATGCTCTTCGGGTCGTTCTGAGCTACCGTCAGTCCGACCAAGCCGAACAACAACCATACTGTTGTCATCATTAGTTTCTGCATCGTTAGCTCCTTTTACATGTCCACACTCGTCTCCTCGGCACAACGCACAGTCTCGGGCAGCGGAGTCCGACTCGCGTGAACCCCGCATCCCCAGAATGAGTCCCGCCAATGAAAAATGTTTTCGCGACGAATTTGCGCTTTTAATCTCCGCATCCGTTTCTGTTGCTCAGTTAGCGGCATGTGATAGGCGAGATCTATTGCGTCCGCCACCGCCCTCGTGTCATACGGGTTTACGAGCAGGGCGCCACACTTTAGCTGAAACGCCGAGCCCGCAAACTCACTCAAGATCAGTACGCCATCGTCATGAACACGAGAGGCGCAATACTCCTTGGCGACCAGATTCATACCGTCCTTCAGCGGAGTAATTAAGGCAATGTTGGCGGCACGATAATAGGCAAGCAACTCAGCGCGGTTGAGTGAGCGATGGATGTAATGAATCGGCACCCAGCCAGGCCCTCCGAACTGTCCGTTGATTTCACCAACCTGTCGCTCAATTTGTGTTTTCAATTCAAGGTATTTGGGAATCTCCTCGCGACTTGGCACGACTACTTCAACAAGCACGACTCGTTGTCGCATTTCCGGATGAAAATTCAGCAGATGACGATATGCGGCGAGCCTTTCTGGAATTCCTTTCGTGTAGTCCAAGCGATCGACACCCAGAATGACGCAACATCCGTTCAAGCTCTTAACGATCTGGTCAGCTTGCATGGCAACCTCATCATTTGAGGCGCCGTGTGCGAACTCTTGATAGTCGATACCGATGGGGAAGGCACCTACGAAAGTTGTGCGTTGCGGAGAGTCTACGACGACATTTTTTCCGTAGCGTGTTGCCTTTGTGTGTTTCACAAATTTACGCAAACATGCGATAAAGTTCCGCCGGTCTCCCAGTGTTTGGAAGCCTAGAATGTCAAATTGCAAAAGAGCATTCAGAACATCCTTGCGCCATGGGAGTTTTTCGAAGATATCTGGGCTCGGGAATGGAATGTGGTGAAAATACGCCAGGCGCTCGTCGATACCAAATTGCCGCAGTTCTGCCGCAACCGACATCAAATGATAGTCGTGCACCCAGACTAAATCCCCGCGATGTACTTCAGTCGCCACTTTTTGGCCAAAGCGCCGGTTTACTGATACATATGCTTCCCAATATGTCGGATCGAAATTGCACCGCGACTGGAGATCGTGAAAGAGTGGCCATACGATTTCATTCGAAAACCCGCAATAGAAACGGGATCTCTCCTCCAAGCTCATGAAGACTGGTTTCAGGATAATGTTGTTTTCTCGAGAAAACTCCTCCAGAAGATGCTCAATCTCTGGTGATGCATCGGTTCCGGTCCAGCCTATCCAAGAGCCGGCTGATTCGGTAAACAGGGGATGCAGTGCGGTGACTAGTCCACCGGAACTCGCTCGCAATAGCAATCCCTCAGGACTCTGCTCAATTGTGACCGGAAGCCGATTGGAGACGACTATCATTCGGCCGAGATGTAATGTCATCAGTCACCCCCGCACGCGCAGATCCAATTCTGAAGAAATGCGATCAGTCCTTCGGGCGGACGAACCCATGCGTCTGCGACCGTCGGCCTATATTCCGACTGCACAAGGACGCCTAGACCAAATCCCTGGAGCGCCGCGAAGGCGTCTTCATCGGTCTGGTCATCTCCCAAGTACGCGACCGCGGCCTTTTTCCCCATTTCTCCAAGGACTGTGCGAACGATGTCCCCCTTGTTTTTGCCCGCAGCGCGGATCTCCAGCCCGCCATCGAAGCGGATGAGATTTAACCCCTCTTGGCCGGACATCAACCACACCTTCCTCACTCTGCCCGCGACATTTGCTGCCGAGGGCATTCTCCGCCAATGAACCGCAGTTCCGGTCGGCTTAAATTCCATCATTTCGGAGAGTCCTTCTTTGGTGAGTAGTTCGTTTATTTTCGTGATTCGCTGTTGGACTTGCGCATCGATTTTGGCCAACTCATAGGTACCGTTCGCATGGAGCCGTTCCATTCCGTGGCAACCCCAGGTCTCGATTCCATGAATGCCGATCAGTCCCGAAATCTCCTTTGCGCATCGTCCGGTTGCGATTGCTATCCGCGTGTTGGTAGCGCTGCGTATCCGATCGATCAGCGCTGGAATCTCTGGATACGGCTCTGCGAGATCTCGATCGACGTGAAATGGAGCAAGCGTGCCATCGTAGTCGAGTAAAAGAGCACGAGATTGCGCACACGAAAGGCGCGCAAAGAAATCATCCATTTTCCTTTGTGCTTCTTTTGGCAAGTTCTCAGCTTCGCGGAGTAGCACGAGCTCCTCTCATTCACGAATAAGCGGTCAGGGGGAACTACGAGCTTGTGATCAACAACCCACTAGTTCAGTTCAGATAGGAAGCAAAATGCCGCTTAGCAGAGGCGGTTGCAATTCAGGTCTACTAGATCAGGAGCGAAGAAAGGAACACTCTCAGATCTGAGAATTGCAGCGAGGTGAAGAGAAGAGGTTTGAAGACTACTCGCGATGAAAGATCCTGCAAGTGCGAGCACCGCAAAGAGAAGGCTTGCGGCTTGTGCAGCTCGAAGGGCAGTCGGTTCGAGATCAACCGCCGGGGAAACAAATACCACAGTGACGGCTAGCAGAAGAATGACCACCACGATCTTCAACGAAGCGCTCATCCGCCAGTAGGATATCACTCTTTCGAAAAGCTCGGGCGCAATCGCGATCACCCCACGTGCACTCGGACAACTAAAACATCAGTGAGACGTGGCAATCCGCTTGATGCCATGGGGGGAAGCCTGACGTCAACTGTCGCACCGAGAATTTATTGTGGTCGCCATTCATTACAGCAGCTCAAGGATTACTGCCCGCGGGCCGATGAAGTCCCTGCTGGACCTGGGGCGAAAGATTGTCTAAGTGATGGAGAAAAGTGACAACTTGCCAGATCTCACTGTCTGCCATGATATTGCCCCAAGCTGGCATGGCCGATCGGCGCACTCCATTCTTGATGATGTAAAAATCCTGGTTCTCGTGCAAGCTGGGATGCGCCTGCATAAACTGCGGGGCTCGTGGATTGAAGGACGCACCGTAATCACTCACCGGATTGTCAGGTCGGCCGTGGCAGTCGGCGCATTTGTCGCGATGCAATCGGGCACCATCGAGCAGGTTCGCCTCGGTAGGCGCGATCGGATCTGATTGCGATGGCGCATGGCGTGCGGCTGAAGCATTCAGGGCACTGGTGGCAAGCTCAGATTCGAGCCAAGAGGGTGGAAGATTCGCTCGCAGGTCCGCATAACCGAGTCTGAGATAAAGCCAGCCGCCGAATGTGAAGACGATCAGCGTCGCGATGATTCCGGCCACGAAGTTTTTCATCTTGGCGCTCCCCTGGTCGCATTATGCGCTTTCTCTCCGGTGCGCTATCACTAAACGTTCCGCCCTTTGTTGCTCAGACATTGTTCTTTCGACTTTTCATCGGAACGCCACTACCAACCGATCACGGCAATTTTGTACAAGAGCAGCACGGGTACGATGACTAGCGTGATGCAGGCAGACACCCTATATCGTCGCAAGAAGTAGAGGGTCACACCCGCCCAGCATGAGCAGACCGCGATCAGAACGCCACCTACATAAGGTGCAGCCACGGCGGTCGTGAAGTCTGCGCCCTGGGTGTGCCTAAGCCGGAAAAACTCGCCTAGAGTCCTGACGATGATAACGAATTCAGTCGTGATTCCGATCTGAGCCCAACGTTCTCTAGTCACACAGAGAATTGTAGCTGTGGGCAGAACATGTCCGTAAATGGTTTCCTGGAATTCAGTCATGACATCGTCACGAATCGCTCAATATTATGTAAATGGCGGGAGCGACGGGACTCGAGCCCGCGGCCTTCTAGGTGACAGGGCGGAGTTCATACATTGGCAGCATTACGAGATTCGCCTCCAGAGCTTCGGATGGTAGACGCCAAGCCCTTATGGGCTGCGCTCTGCCAATCTTTAAACCCAATAAACACAGAAGATTACGAACATTGAAGATTATCGATTTATGAAATGTCGAGCAGATGTGATGGATTAACAATGACAAGCAAATGGTTGATGCGGAATGAGTTGGTGGCCAGGGACGGAGTTGAACCGCCGACGCCAGCCTTTTCAGGGCTGCGCTCTTTAGGCCTAACTGTGTTTTCTATCAACAACTTAAACCGTCCGAGTGGCCGATTTATTGTGACCACTCTGTGACCAGCGCCGATGTTCGCCTAAGCGTCGGCTGAATCCGGCTCCGTTTACATTCTGCCGTCGCCTTCATATCGACAACGGAATGAAAGCCTCTTTCCTTGGGTGGCGATCCCTTCTGGCAAATCTTGACCGTAGGCTCCTTTGAAACAGCAGTCATTTTCTCAGTGGCGGGTTCTGCATGCACAATGGCGCGTTTTGCATGGCATTGAATTAACCAGCGTTCTAAAGTAAGCCCATGTACAGAGCAAAAGCGTATTCCGCTGCCAGCGCAACATCCCCTCTCGCCCGAACCACAATTTCGCGACGCGAACCTACAGATCACGACGTGCAAATCGAGATCCTGTTCTGCGGCATCTGCCACTCTGATCTACATGCGGCCCGGAATGAGTGGAGCGAATTCATGTCGACAACCTACCCGATCGTGCCCGGTCATGAAATCGTTGGACGCGTCACGAAGGTCGGCTCAGCCGTAACAAAGTTCAAGCCTGGCGAGCTCGCCGCGGTGGGTTGCCTAGTCGATTCGGACGGTACATGCCCCGAGTGTCGAGCCGGTTTTGAGAACTTCTGTCCCAACCTGACGCTGACGTTCGGTATGCCGGACAAGCACGTCGGAGGCGTCACCTATGGCGGCTATTCCGAGAGCATCGTTGTGGACCAGAAATTCGTGCTGCGCGTTCCCTCAAACTTAAACCTGGCCGCGGCTGCGCCACTGCTCTGCGCTGGAATTACAACGTACTCGCCGATGCGGCGCTGGAAGGTTGGCAAGGACAAGAAGGTTGGCGTTGTCGGCCTCGGCGGACTAGGCCACATGGGAGTAAAGTTTGCGCGGGCGTTCGGAGCTCACGTGGTCGTTTTCACGACTTCCCCAAATAAGAAAGAAGATGCGCTGAGACTGGGCGCGCACGAGGTCGTTGTCTCGCGGGATGCCAACGAAATGCAAAAGCACGCCGGCAGCTTCGATTTCATTCTCGATGCGGTTTCTGCCGATCACGACATCAATGCGTATCTTAACCTGCTCGCCCGTGACGGCAATCTTACGATCGTCGGCGCACCTGCAAAACCTCTGGGTGTTGTCGCCTTTGCACTGATCATGCGCAATCGCAACTTCTCCGGCTCAAATATCGGTGGCACTCGCGAAACACAGGAGATGCTCGACTTCTGCGGGCAACACAACATCACGGCCGATGTGGAAGTTATCCCGATTCAGAAAATCAACGAGGCATACGAGAGACTGCTTAAGTCAGAAGTGAAATACAGATTCTCGATTGACATGGCATCGCTCAAATCCGAGTAAGACGATGAACAAACATCTCCGATTCTCAGGTAGCACATTTTCGAAACTGGAAGAGCATGGAGTTTCCGCTTCTGCTGTCCTGCGCAGAGCAGGGCTCCCGCAGGAATATGCCAAACAACCACTCGTACTCCTCAAGACTGAAGAGCTATTTACGCTCTGGCATGCGATCGGTGAGGTCAGCCCAAACTCGGCGATCGGCCTTCTGCTTGGCACCGAGAACCGTACGGAACGATTCCATCCCATCGGCCTTGCGGCGCTATCTTCAGAGACTTTCGGCGCAGCGATGAACCAGATGGCTCGCTACAAACAACTCACGTGCCCGGAAGAGATCATTCAGGAGAAGGACGACGAAGAATGGAGCATTCGCTTCCGCTGGCTTCTCGCAGACGAAGCCGAACCACCGGTCATGATCGAATGCGCATTCGCCTGGGTGCTGTCCATCGCTCGCCACGGCACGGGTACTCGGTTGTCACCTCTTCGTGTCGAATTCATGCAAGCGCGCTCGACTGAGAAAGCGCTTGAGCGCCACTTCGGTTGCCAAGTCCTCAATGGATGTCCTCGCAACGCGATTGTGTTTCGTGCCGCCGACTCCGAGCGCAAGTTCGCGACTCGCAATGCTGAGCTTCTGGGGCTGCTCGCACCTCAGTTTGAAAAGGAACTGCAACAGGAGAGCACTGACGAGGACTTCGTCGAGCGGGTGAGATTGGCGATCGAGCAAAAACTTACCGGCCATCGCCCGACGATCGAAGAAATTGCTGACGCGTTACACATCAGCTCTCGGACTCTACAAAGAAGGCTCCAGGAAGAGGGCTCCAGTTTTCAACGCGTCTTGGAAGACGCTCGTCACCAACTCGCACGCCGCTTCCTCAATAATTCAGTTCTGGAATTGAGTGAGGCTGCCTATCTTCTCGGATACGAGGACGGGAACTCCTTTGTGCGGGCGTTCCGCGGCTGGGAAGGTATTCCTCCCGCCACGTGGCGTGAACAGCAACGCGCGAGGGCAACGTCATGAACGGCAAACGACCAGCGTGAGAATCATGCCAGTTGGATTCGCTACATAGTTCTTCGGGCTGAAGCAACCACATTTAAGGAGCAATCATGCAGAAACGCAAATTAGGAAAGAGCAATCTCGAAGTCTCCGCCATCGGACTGGGCTGTATGGGGTTGAGCTTCGGCTATGGTCCGGCGACGGAGAGGCAACACGCGATTACGCTGATCCGGACCGCATTCGATCGCGGCGTGATGTTCTTCGACACGGCCGAGGCTTACGGTCCGTTTCTGAACGAAGAGGTCGTGGGCGAGGCCGTCGAGCCTTTCCGTAAGAACGTAGTGATAGCCACTAAGTTTGGTTTTCAAGATGGAGACTCGCACAAAGGACTGGACAGCCGTCCGGAGCGCATCCGAGAAGTCGCCGACGCTGCACTGAAACGGCTCAGGACCGATGTCATCGATCTCTTCTACCAGCACCGCGTCGATCCGAAAGTGCCGATCGAGGAGGTAGCCGGAACTGTGAAGGATCTGATCGCTGCGGGCAAGGTGAAGCACTTCGGAATGTCAGAGGCAGGCGCAGGGAGCATTCGCGCCGCTCATGCGGTCCAGCCGGTCACGGCATTGCAAAGCGAATATTCCCTTTGGTGGCGCGAACCGGAGAAGGAGATATTACCGACCCTGGAGGAACTCGGAATCGGCTTTGTCCCGTTCAGTCCGTTAGGAAAAGGCTTCCTTACCGGCGCAATCAACGAGGACACGAAGTTCGACAGCACCGATTTCCGCAACATCGTTCCCCGTTTCAACGAAGACAACCGCAAAGCCAATCAGGCGCTGGTGAACGTGCTGGGCGAGATCGCGGCGCGGAAAAAAGTCACATCGGCGCAAATCGCAATTGCTTGGTTGCTCGCTCAGAAGCCGTGGATCGTTCCGATCCCTGGAACGACGAAGCTGCATCGGCTTGAGGAGAATCTGGGGGCAGCAAACATCGAATTTACTGAGACCGACCTCCGCGAGATCACAGCAGCTGTTTCCAAGATTCCGGTGCAAGGCGATCGATACCCGGCTCATTTGCAGCAACGTGTCAATCGCTAACTTGGGCGGCGCGGCTTGGGTCGTGTGCGTCATCGAACTGTTTTGGGATTCCGAGGATCTCATATGCCACCAAACGAGCGAGCGCAAAAGAATCACGATGAGTTATTTCCGGGGCACGATTCCACACTAGCGGTGACGGACCCGGAACTGATTGAAGTCTTCGATAACTTCGCCTTTGATGAGGTGCTGAGTTACGGCAGTCTCGATGCCCGGACACGCCTGATGGTGCAGCTCGCATCGATGATCGCCTCGCAGGCCCTTAGCGAGTATCGAGTGATGATTAAGCCGGCGCTCATTGTTGGCGTCACCCCGATCGAGATCAAGGAAATCGTCTATCAAGCCGTTCCTTACGTTGGAATGGCAAAGGTCTTCGATTTCCTTCTCGCAACCAACGAAGTGCTCAAGCAAAACGGCGTTGAGCTGCCGCTGCCAGGCCAGTCAACGAGCACGCTGGAGACTCGCGCCAAAAAGGGACTCGCCCTCCAGAAGGAGATTATTGGCGAAGAGGCCCTTCGAAAGTTGCTGGCATCCGCACCTGAGGATCAACAGCATATCCATCGCTTCCTTGCGGCCAACTGTTTTGGCGATCACGTTTCGCGTTCAGGCATTGACCTGCCCACGCGCGAATTGCTGACCTTCAGTATGTTGATTTCGCTGGGAGGATGCGATCCGCAGGCGAAGGGCCACGTTGCGGCAAATCTACGAGTCGGCAACACCCGGGCGAAACTGATCGATGTCGTCACTCAGTTGTTGCCCTTCATCGGGTATCCACGCACGCTGAATGCGCTGCGTGCGATCGACGAAGCTGCGCCCTACAGGCCATCGTAGCAGCGAAGATTCCTTGCGCAGGAGATGACATTGAGCGACAAGACAAAGACAGTACTGGTGGTTGGCGCGACAGGGAGCATTGGGCAGCATGTCGTCGATGTAGCAGCTGAGAAGGGTTACACCGTACGTGCGCTAGTGCGTGACCCTGCTAAGGCGCGACACTTCTCCAGAGGAGTGCAGGTCACCGCCGGAGACGTTACCCGCCCCGAGACACTCACCGCCGCTGTCGAAGGGATTGACGCAGTTGTTTTTACGCTTGGCTCAGACGGTCAGGGAACGGTCGGAGCCAAAACGATCGATTATGGCGGCGTGCGCAACGTCCTCATGGCGCTGGGCTCAAAGCAAGTACGCATCGCCCTGATGACCTCGATTGGAGTTACAGATCGCGCTGGTTCCTACAACCAGAGCACCGAATCGCACGACTGGAAGCGGCGATCCGAGCGACTCGTGCGCGCCAGCGGAATGCATTACACAATCGTGCGCCCAGGCTGGTTCGACTACAACGGTCCCAACGAGCACAAGCTCGTATTCTTGCAAGGCGACAAGCGCCACAGTGGCACTCCGAAAGATGGCGTCATTGCACGGCGCCAAATCGCGGAAGTGCTTGTAGCAAGCCTTTCGTCGGTTGGCGCAACTCGAAAGACGCTTGAACTCATGGCAGTCGAAGGGCCTGCGCAGAAGGACATGGAACCTCTATTTGCCGCACTGGATGCTGATAACGAAGGTTCTCTCGATGCCGCGCAAGACATAGACAACCAGCCGCTTGAAGACGAACCGGAGCATGTGCGAGATGACTTGAATTCAGTACTTGAAAGAAGATCTTGCTAACCCACGACTGGAAACGAAGAAGTTGCAGCGGACCCCGCCTGCCCTAGACCGCGATCAGTTCATATTGATCGTTGCCCATCTCATCTCCTTCATGCAGCAAGCGCATTCGCCGCCTC
>Ga0335070_10007633_pt1 | contig 12670 bp, 10 predicted proteins | sample Lox_Sample_13_FD_206722 | JGI IMG/M metagenome (GOLD analysis project Ga0335070, IMG submission 206722) | Soil microbial communities from Loxahatchee National Wildlife Refuge, Florida, United States - Lox_Sample_1.3 | ecosystem: Environmental > Terrestrial > Soil > Wetlands | place: USA...
CGACCGCAAAGGCGATATAGACGTGCCCGCTGACCAGATCCCCGTGACCAGCCAAATCTACAAGTCCGGCAAGCCCGTCATCACACTCGGCCTTGGCAGCCCGTACCTCATCGAGCGCTTTCCCCAGGCCGAAACGTGGCTCTCAGCCTTCGGTATCAGCGACGTGGCGCAAGTCTCCCTTGCCCGCGCGCTCTTCGGCGAAATCCCGATTCGTGGCCAGCTTCCCGTCACCATCCCCGGCGTGGGTCTTAAGCCCGGCTTCGGCCTCGAAGTTTCCGCGGATCCCATGACGTTGCAGCCTATGGACATTCGCGGCGAAGCGCAGCTCCAACCGGCGTTCAAGGTCGTCGAAGACGCCATCGCGGATAAAGCTTTCCCCGGCGCCACCCTCGCCGTCGGCTACAAAGGCAAGGTCTCCTATCACGCCTTCGGCAAGCTCAGCTACGACGCGAACTCTCCCGCCGTCAGAGTCGACACCATGTACGACCTTGCTTCGCTCACCAAGGTCGTCGTCACCACCACTCTGGTCGAAAAACTCGCCGAAGGCGATTTCGGCCAGCCGCTCAACCTCGATACCCCCATCGAACGCTATCTTCCAGAATGGCTCAGCAGTGGCAACCAGCTCGACTGGCGCCACATGGTCACCATCCGCCATTTGATGACTCACACTTCCGGCCTGCCACCCTTCAAGGAATACTGGCGCACCTCCGCGGGCAAGCAAGACACGCTTAGCCGCATCTTCGCCGAGCCTCTCGAATACGAGCCCGGTACAAAGATGATCTACTCCGATCTCGGCATCATCCTCATGGCCGAAATCATTCAGCGCCTCACCGGCCAGCCGCTTGATGCTCTGGCAAACGAATACATCTTCCATCCGCTCGGCATGAAAGATTCGATGTACAACCCGCCGAAGAAGCTCTGGCCTGTCATTGCTCCGACCGAAGTCGATAATCAGCTCCGCCATCGGTTGGTCCAAGGCGAAGTCCACGACGAAAACGCTTACGCCATCGGCGGAGTCTCCGGCCATGCCGGGGTCTTCAGCACTTCGCCCGATCTGTCGCACTTCTGCCAGATGCTGCTGAATGGCGGCGTCTACGCTCACCAGCGCATCTTGCAGCGAGCCACCATCGCCGAATTTACGGCGCCACAGCCGATTTCGAAGAACGAACGCACCCTCGGCTGGGTTGTTCCCACCGCAAGCAGCTCCAGCGGCCACTATTTCTCCGTGCACAGCTACGGCCACACCGGCTTTACCGGCACGACCATCTGGATTGACCCAGACCGTCAATTGTTTGTGATTCTACTGACGAATCGCGTGAACCCCACACGCGAAAACATGAAGATCGCCCAGGTCCGTCCCGCCGTCCACGACGCCATCATGAAGGCCCTCGGCCTCGCCACCGAAGTCACCCACCCTGACTGATGGTGGGGCTTGTAGCATTGGCTTCACGCCGTCATTGCGTGATTACATTTCCGAAGTGTTGTCATCCTGACGAGCGTCTTACGTGACGAAGGTTTACCCTGAGCGTTCTCGGCGAAGGGACCTCAACCGTGGCGTCTTGCCGCCCAACAAGGCCAACTTGTCATCCCGACCGGAGAGCCAGCGCAGTTTGCTGGCTCGCAGCGGAGGGCCTACGCGAACAGCTTCTTCCGCCAATCCTCTTCCGCCTGCTGCAATTCACTCAACTTCCCCAAATCCCGCCAATAATATTCATCTGTGCGGAAACCAAAAATCTTCTCTCCCGCTCCGGCCAGCCGCAAATACGTCGGAATAATCGAAAACACGCCCTCTTCTGTCATCATCCCGATCATCCGCGGCGAGATCACATGAATCCCCGTAAACGCGAGCGCATTCACCTCCGGCGCGTGCCGCACCATCTCAGGCTTTCCGTCGAGCCCCATCCGTCTGCCACACAACTGCATCCGTTCATCAAACAGCAAATACCGTGAAGTCTCTCGTTCCTGTACAGCCAGCGTGCTCAACGCTCCGCGCTGCCGGTGCCGTTCCACCATCCGTCCCAGATCGATCGTGCTGATCACGTCCACGTTGTGCAGGATAAACGGCGCGTCGCTCCCACCTTCGCTAAAGAACCACCCGGCTTTCTTTAACCCACCGCCCGTATCGAGCAGCACGTCTTCCCGCGAGATCTCAATTCGCATCCCGAAATTGTTGTTGGTCCGCAGGTAGTGCAGGATCATCTCTGCAAAATGATGCACGTTGATGATCACTTCGTTGACGCCCGCCGCGCGCAGCCGCGCCAGCGTAATGTCCAGCAGTGTCCTTCCCCCAATTTCCACGAGTGCCTTTGGCTGGTGATCCGTCAACGGCCGCAGCCGCGTCCCCAACCCGGCCGCCAGCACCATGGCTCTCATCCCGCCATCTTCTCCAACTCAATGTGCCGCAGCGCCACGTCCACGCCGCCCCGTGCGCGCAAACGCTTCGCCAGTTGTTCCGCCAGATACACCGACCGGTGCTGCCCGCCCGTGCATCCGAACGACACCATCAGGCTCTTGAACCCGCGCTGCTTGTAATTCTCGATCGTCGCATCCACCAGGCTGAATACACTCGCCAGAAACTGGTGCACGCTTTCCTGTTGATTCAAATACTCAATCACCGGAGCGTCTCTTCCCGTGATCGGCTTGAAGCGCTCTTCGCGTCCCGGGTTCGGCAAGCTCCGCCCGTCGAACACGAACCCGCCCCCATTTCCGGTTTCGTCCTGTGGCATTCCCCGATGAAACGAAAAACTGAAAATGCGCACCACCAGGTTCTGCGCATCGGACGCCAAGCCCAGCAGCTTCTCGGACCCCAGCATGCTCTGAAACGCTTCAATCAGCGTGGGCAACGCGATCGGCAGTTTCACGTTGTGCAGCAGCCACCGCAGATTCTTGAGCGCGTATGGCACGCTCTGAAGAAAATGGGCCTTGCGCTCAAAGAATCCCCGGTATCCGTACGCTCCCAGCGCCTGCAGGATCCGTACATACACGAAAGCGTAGTAGTGTTGCAGGAAGTCTTCCCGGTCGACCTTCACGTAGTTCCCGAGCGCCACCAGGTACTCATCTAGCAGCCGCAGCCGCAAATCCGGAGGCAAGTCCGCCTTCGCGTCGTACAGCAGCGAAGCGATGTCGTACTGCAACGCGCCTTTGCGCCCGCCTTGGTAATCGACGAACCAGGGCTTCCCGTCGCGCATCATCACGTTCCGCGACTGAAAATCCCGATACAAAAAGTAATCGCTTGGCGCGGTCAGGAGATACTCCGTCAAGCGCCCGAAATCATCTTCCAGTTCCTGTTCGTTGAACGGAATCCCCGCCAGCCGCAAGAAGTAATATTTGAAGTAGTTCAAGTCCCAGGAAATCGATTGCCGGTCGAAGCTCGCCCGCGGGTAACACACCTTGTAATTAAGGTTCTTGCCCGCTTCCACCTGAAACCGTGGCAGTATCGCTACTACTTTCCGGTACGCTTCCACTACTTCCGGCGCGACGCTGTCCCCGTTTCGATTCCTCGACAGCAAATCGAACAACGTCGTATCGCCCAAATCCTCTTCCAGATACGCGCCCTGGCTTAAGTCCTCACCATAAATCTCCGGTACCGGCAATTTGTGACGCCGGAAGTGTCTCGAAAACTCCAGGAACGCCACGTTCTCTTCCCGCACGCCATACAACACGCCAATTGCGCTGATCGCCCCCGCCTTCAACCGGATGATTTTTCGCCCGGACGCACTCAAATCCCCCTGCAGCGGCGTAACCTGTTCCGCTGGCCGTTGAAAGTGCTGCTCAAACAGTTTCTTTAGAACTTCCATGAATATTCGCCAATCACGAACCACTTCCTTTCTATCACACCTCCCTACGCGCCACCCACCTCCTCGCGCGCAAGTTGTCCTATTCGCCGCCGATTTCCTAACACCCGCTCGCACTCGCTATAATTTAGTGATGCCCTCAGCGAAGAAATCTCCGCCGCGTGAACGGCGCCGCACCGAGCTGCGCAACCGTGCCTCACGCGATCTCGACCACATGTCGTCACTCGAAATCGTGCGCCTCATGAACCGCGAAGACCGCCGCATCGCTCCGGCCATCGCCCGCAAGCTTCCCGTGATTTCCCGCGCCGTCGACGGCATCGTCGATCGCATCCGCAGAGGTGGACGCCTCCTCTACATCGGCGCGGGCACCAGCGGCCGTCTCGGCGTCCTCGACGCGTCCGAGTGTCCGCCCACCTTCGGCGTCTCTCCCAAGCTCGTCCGCGCCCTCATTGCTGGCGGTCCCAACGCAATCCGCCTCCCTGTCGAAGGCGCCGAAGACAATCGCTCACAGGCTTTGCGCGACCTCCGCAAGATCCACTTCAGCAAGAACGACGTCCTCGTTGGCCTCGCCGCCAGCGGCACCACACCCTACGTTCTTTCCGCCATCGCCTATGCGAAACAGAAGGGCGCTCTTACCATCGCCGTCACTGCCAACCCGCATTCTCCACTCGCCCGTGCCGCTAGCATTGCCATTGCGCCCAACCTGGGCCCCGAAGTCCTGACAGGCTCCACACGCCTCAAGGCCGGCACCGCGCAAAAGATGGTCCTCAACATGCTCTCCACCGCATCGATGGTTCGGCTCGGTCATGCGTACGACAACCTCATGATCGATCTGACCCGTACGAACAAGAAACTTAAGGATCGCGCTGGCCGCATCCTCATCGAAGCCAGCGGAAAGGAACTGTCGGCTGTAGAACACGCTTTGCGTCAGTCCGAACACAACCTCCGTGTCGCACTCGTTATGCTCAAACGCGGATTTTCTGCGGAGTTGGCCCGCAAAGCCCTCTACGAAGCCGGTGGCAATCTCCGCCGGGCGCTCGCGGAATAGATGGATCCCCAACGAAATGGATAAATTCTGCATTCGTGGTGGCAAGCCTCTTCACGGCCGGGTCGAAATCGGCGGTGCAAAAAACTCCGCTCTTCCCCTGATGGCCGCCGCTCTGCTCACCCGCGAACCCGTCACGCTTCACAATGTCCCCCAGGTTCGCGACATCATCACCATGGGCAAGCTCCTCGCCTTCATGTCCGCCCACGTCGTCTCGCCCACTTTTCCTTCCTCCACCTACACCATCGAATCGGAATCGCTCAATCACGCGGTGGCGCCCTACGAACTCGTCAAGACCATGCGCGCTTCCATTCTCACTCTCGGCCCGGTCATCGCGCGTTCCGGCCAAGCCCACGTCTCCCTCCCCGGCGGCTGCGCCATCGGTGCTCGTCCCGTCGATCTGCACCTCGCCGCGCTCGAAAAAATGGGCGCCGTCATCACCACGGAGCACGGCTATATCGAGGCGAAGGTCCCCAACAGCGGCAGGCTCCACGGCGCGCATATCGTCTTCGAGAAGATCACCGTCACCGGCACGGAAAATCTGCTGATGGCCGCCACTCTCGCCGAGGGCACCACCATCCTCGAAAACGCCGCCCGCGAACCCGAAGTCACGGACCTCGTTCATCTACTTGGAAAAATGGGCGCCCGGATCGAGGGCGACGACACTTCCACACTCAGGATTCACGGCGTAGAAAAACTGCACGGCGCCACGCATTCCATAATTCCCGACCGCATCGAAGCCGGCACTTTCCTCATCGCCGGCGCCATCACCAATGGCGACGTCACCCTCGCCAACTGCAACCCGTCTCACATCGGTGCCGTCATCGCCAAGCTGCAATCCGCCGGAGTCCCCGTCCAGATTCTCGACTCCACCACCATCCGCGTGCACGACGGCCACAAGCTCGTTGCCGCCGACGTGACCACTGAGGAATACCCCGGCTTCGCCACCGATATGCAGGCGCAATACATGGCGCTCGCCACACAGGCCAGCGGCACCTCCGTCATCACCGAAACCATCTTCGAAAACCGCTTCCTCCACGCCAGCGAAATGATGCGCATGGGCGCGCACATTTCCATCGACGGCCGCCGCGCCATCGTCCGCGGCCCCTCCCCTCTCTCCGGCTCCATCGTCCAAGCCTCCGATCTCCGCGCCAGCGCGGGCCTCGTTCTCGCTGGACTCATCGCTTCCGGCGAAACCATCATCGATCGCGTCTATCACATTGATCGTGGTTACGAGCGCATCGTCGAAAAACTTTCTGCGCTTGGCGCAGACATCTCTCGACTTCGCGCCTCGCCATCCTAACTCCTTCATTTGCAATGCGTTCTTTGCTCTGAAAAACACCCCCGCACCGCAAACAATTTTGTTTCTCCTCTTCACTTCTCACACTGTTTTCCGCGAAAATTCTGATACAATCCCTTCCCTCAACTGCAGACCGGCGGCTGGCTTAGGTCATGCCGCGGAAGACCGAACCGGAGGGAACCAGACTATGCAGAGCACCGCTCTCTTGCAGAAGATCGACGCCGCGATTGCAGAAAAAAATCTACTCAAGCATCCGTTTTATCAGGATTGGCAGATGGGCAAGCTCTCCCGCGAATCTCTCCAACTCTACGCCGCCCAGTATTACCGTCACGTTGAAGCCTTCCCCAAGCACCTGCGCGTTCTCGCTGCCCGCACTGAAGGCCCTATTCGCGATATTGTTCTCGAGAATCTTGCCGAAGAAGAAAATCCCACCCGCCCGCATCCCAAACTCTGGCGTGATTTTGCTGCCAGCCTCGGCGTCAACGAAGAGGACATCACCTGCTGCCCCTCGCTCCCCGGCACACAAGCCGTCGTCGAAACTTTCCGCGAGATTGTCGGCGACCGCTCCGTCGCCGAAGCGGTTGCGGCTCTCTACGCCTACGAAGCGCAGGTGCCCGAAATCGCCACCACAAAAATCGAAGGACTCAAGCAGTTTTACGGCGTCAATTCAGCGAAGGGCCTCGCCTATTTCACCGTGCACGAAGAAGCCGACAAGGCTCACCGCGCGGCGTGGCGCTCCTGGCTTGAGCAGCACGCCCATGGCGACGAAGAAGAAATTCTGGCCACCACCAACGAAGCACTCGATGCCCTCTGGGGCGCTCTGGACGCCGTCCACTGCGCCCACGTGTAGCACGCTCCTGATCCGATCGCATTTAAAAAGGTCCGCCTCCCAAGGCGGACCTTTTTAACGCTCGCGCCCCTCGTAGGACCGATCCGATGGTCGCGACCGGCCGACGTGCTACTTCCCCTTCACCCGGCTCACGAACATCGCCAGAAATCGTGGCGCATCTGATGCCACCGCCACCTTCGCGTTCACCGCCAACTTGTCGTACCCCTCGATCTCGTAGTGGTCCCCGTGCAGCACATTCTTCTCGTTCTCCAGATTTCGATTCGCCACCGTCTCGCCGCGCGTGTACTCTCCTCGCGTCTCCACATCAATATGCATGTCTTTCAGCCTCACCAGTGAAGGATCAAACGCAACCGCCACTGCCAGCGGGTCGTACATTGCCGCGCCATCCCAGCCATTTTTCTCCGACCGCTCGATGTAGAACCGCGCGATCTTCGTAACCACATCGTTTACTGGCCCGTGCCCCTTCTCCAACTCTGTCAGTTCTTTCCGCCGCATCAGCGTTTGCTCGCCCACGTCCGACCCCACCATGGTCACCGTCCACCCGGCCTTGAACACAATTTCCGCTGCTTCCGGATCGCCGAATATATTGGCCTCGGCCACGCCGGTCACATTTCCGCCTGAAATCGATCCGCCCATGATCACAATGTTCTTCGTCAGTCCTACGATCGACCGGTCCTTCGACACCGCCAGCGCTATATTCGTCAGCGGTCCCACGGGAACCAGCGTGATCTCGTGCGGATACTTGTGGATCATCTCAATGATCAGATCCGGCGCGAACCGCGGATCTACCTTGCACTTCGACGGTGGCAGCTCGATGTCCGCAATTCCGTTCTTTCCGTGCCAGTATCCCGCCGTGTACACCTTCTGCAGCAGCGGCTGCTTCGCTCCGGCTGCGATCGGCACATCGCAGCGTCCCGCGACGCTGACCAGCTTCAACGCATTTTCCAGTCCCTGCTCGGCGATGACGTTCCCCGGCACCACCGTGAACGCCTCCACTTTCAACTCCGGCGAATTTAGAGCAAGGTATATCGCCAGCGCATCGTCCGTCCCTGGGTCCGTGTCGATAATGACCCGTTGCTGTCCGCACGTCTCGACGCCCATCAGCATAAACGCAACCGCGCACACCACGCCCCGCCATCTGTTCATGTGTTCCGTCTCCAAATTTTAAAGCTGCTTTACTCCCCCCCAATATATCCCTGCAGTCCCATTCCGTCATTCCGGACGAAACGTTCTCCGGTGCTTGAGGTCCTTCCCCGGGTGCCCCGCGGGCCGCTTTTGCACATGCGCGTCGAGCGCCGTCTGCACGCAAGGCGCCCATCCCAAACAAAAAGGCCTCCGAATCTCGGAGGCCTTTTCCCACAAATGTCGTGTTTGTTCTTAGTTGCCTTCGCTCGGTCCCGCTGGTGCTGGAGCCGATTGCTGGTCTTTCTTCTGTGCCTGCTTCTCGCGCGCTTCCCGGATCAGCGCCTTGCGCGATAGCCGGATCTTGTTGCCCTCGATCGCCAGCACCTTCACCAGCACCTGGTCGCCGAGTTTCAACTCATCGCGCACGTCGCGAATGCGGTGCTCCGAGATTTCGCTGATGTGCAGCAAGCCGTCGGTGCCCGGGAACAGTTCCACGAACGCGCCGAATTCCGCCAACCGCACCACTTTGCCCAGGTACGTCTTCCCCACTTCCGCGCTCGCCGTCACGTCCCGCACCATCTGCAGTGCCTGGTCGCCGCCCGCTCCGCTCGTCGAGAAGATATGCACCGTGCCGTCTTCCATTACGTCGATCTTCACGCCGGTCTGCTCGATGATGGATTTGATCTTCTTTCCGCCCGGCCCGATCAGGTCCCGGATCTTGTCCGTCGGAATGCTCAGCTTGTACAACCGTGGCGCATACGCTGAAATCGTCTCGCGGTGTGTGGTCAGCGTCTTTTCCATGGTCGCAAGGATCTCCAGGCGCGCCTTCTTGGCCTGCGCCAGAGCTTCCCGCATCATGCCGATGCTGATACTGGTCACCTTGATGTCCATCTGCAGCGCGGTGATGCCTTCGCTTGTTCCCGCAACCTTGAAGTCCATGTCGCCATAGTGATCTTCGGCACCCGCAATGTCGGTCAGGATCGAATATTCGCCCTTATCGCCGACCACCAGCCCCATCGCGATACCCGCGCAAGGAGCTTTCATCGGCACGCCCGCATCCATCAGCGCCAGCGACCCTCCGCAAACCGTCGCCATCGACGACGACCCGTTCGACTCCAGAATGTCGCTCACCACGCGCATGGCGTAGGGAAAGTCCACTTCCGGCGGCAACAGGTTCGCCAAGGCTCGTTCCGCCAGAGCGCCGTGCCCGATTTCCCGGCGGCCCGCCCCGCGCAACGGCTTCACTTCCCCAACGCTGAACGGCGGGAAGTTGTAGTGCAGCATGAACCGCTTGAACGTGTCCTGCTCGAACAGCAGGTCCAGCCGCTGCATGTCTTCCTTGGTTCCCAGCGTCAGAGTTGCCAATGCCTGAGTTTCGCCGCGGGTGAACAGCGCCGATCCGTGTACGCGGGGCAACAACCCCACTTCGCACGTGATGGGCCGGATCTGATCGAACGCTCGTCCATCCGGACGCCGCTTCGCCTTCAGCACTTCCTCGCGGAAGAAGTCCTCGCGCATCCGCTCGAACGCCCTCTTGGTCAGCGCCAGCTTCTCTTCCTCCTCCTCGGGGATCGTCGCGACGATCTCCTCGAGCAGCGCGTCTACCATGTGATAGCTTTCCTTCTTCGGATGCTTCTCGGTGTTCAACGCATCCTTCAGCCGCGCTCCCTGGGTCTTCTTCATGCTGTCGTAGATGCTCTGATCGAACGGCAGCGGCTCCACGGTCACCTTCGCCGGCTTGAGCTGCGCATGCAGTTCCTTGATCGCGCCCACGATCTTCTTGATCTCGTTGTGGCCGAATTCCAGGGCTTCCGTCACCGTTTCTTCGGGAACCTCGAAGGCGCCCGCTTCCACCATGACGATGCCCTTTTCCGTCGCCGCAATCACTATGTTCAGTTTGCTGACTTTCTGGTCCGCCACCGTGGGGTTCGCCACCAGCTTTCCGTCCTTACTGCGGCGATCGGGTCAGTGAACGGCAGGTCCGAAATGTACGCTGCCGCCGACGCCGCGGTCACCGCGATCACGTCCGGATCATTCGCGCTGTCCGCGCTCAGTACCATCGCGATAATTTGCGTCTCGTTCCGCCAGGAATCGGGGAACAGCGGCCGCATCGGCCGGTCGATCAATCGCGATACCAGAATCTCTTTTTCCGTCGGCCGACCTTCTCGCTTGAAGAATCCCCCCGGTATCTTTCCCGCGGAATACGTGTTTTCCCGGTAGTCTACCGTCAGCGGCAGAAAGTCCCGGTCACTCGGTTTGTTCGCCATGCACGCGCTGACCAGTACGATCGTGTCGCCGTACCGCGCCGTCACCGCGCCGTTCGCCTGTTTCGCGATTTTCCCGGTCTCCAGAGTGAGCGGTCTTCCCCCCACCTCGATCGTCACCTGGTGTGGCGCTGGAACATGATTGTTTTCAGCCATAAGCTTTTTCCTTTAGCCCCTCTCCTGAGGAGTAATCGTCTTGTTGCTCTTGTCGAAGAGAAAAGGCGGGTTGCGCGGAACACCCTGTCCGCTGTTCAGTTACACCAATGCCACAGCTGTTTGGTCCGCGGGGACGAACCAATCCACACCACATCCAACGGAGACACCGTTGGCGTACAGAATTCTTTTGGAATTTGTGCGTTCGTGATGGCGCAAGTTCCGCTCGGCGTTTCGCGGTTGCTTACTTGCGCAGGCTAAGGCGTTCCACAATCTGGTGATACCGATCCGGGTCCCGCCGGTTCAGATAATCCAGCAGTCGCCGCCGCTTGTTCACCATCATGATCAGCCCGCGGCGCGATGCGTGGTCTTTCACGTGGCTCTTGAGGTGCGTCGTCAAATAGTTGATGCGCTCGCTCAGCAGTGCAATCTGCACCTCTGGCGATCCCGTATCCTTTACGTGTGTGCGGAATTGTTCGATCAACATTAATTTTCCGTCGCTCAAGTGCCCCTCACCGTCGTCCCTTGAAATTTCCTCGTTTCTTCGACTCATCTAAACTAACACACTCCTATTTCACCTGTAAAGGACGCCCACCACCCTTCTCCCGGACCACGCTCACCTCTCCCGCCTTGCATCCGGCCTCGAAATTCGGTTCAATACTCCGGTGGCCCCTTCGGCTATCCCAGGGGCGTTTCCCAGAGCCCACCCGTCTCATAGGAGAATCCACATGCGCAAAGCCATCTCAATCGTTTCCCTTGCCGGTCTGGCCCTTGTCGTTGCCGCCCTTGTTCTTCATGCTCAACAAGATAAGTCCAAACGTCCGAGTCCCCCGGCCCAGGCCACCATGGACCTTGGTGGCGGCAAGTCCATCACCGTCGACTACTCCAGCCCGCGTCTGAAAGGCCGTCAGGTTGGCGGCGAAGTGGCTGCTTTCGGTCAGGTCTGGCGTACCGGCGCCAACGAAGCCACCACTTTCGTGAACACCGCCGACGTCATTGTCGGTGGGGCCACGGTCCCGGCTGGCAACTACACCCTCTTCACGATCCCCAACAAGGATAAGTGGGTGCTCATCGTTAGCAAGAAGACCGGCGAATGGGGCACCGATTACCCCGGGCCTTCTAATGACCTCGCCCGCGTCGATATGAAGGTCTCCACCCTCCCCTCCCCCGTCGAGAACTTCACCATCTCCTTCGCCTCCGGCGCCATGAACCTCGATTGGGGCACGACTCGCGCCTCTGTCTCTGTCGCCAAAAAGTAGCCGGTCTCGGCACCCGAGGAACTCTCCGCTACGTTCGGGAGAGTTCCTCACTTCAACAGCGTTTTCCTTCCGAGCGTTCCAAGATGCGCGCCCGCCACGTCTTCTGGTCGTGTGCCCGCTCCCACGATGTACAGCACAGACTCCTTCACTCCATCAATCCCGAGCCACTCCTCCCACTTCGTGTCCTTCATCGCAATCGTGCTGAAGGGCGCAAGCCCAAGCCACGTCGCCGTCAAACAGAATGTCTGCGCCAGGTGGCCCGCTTCCAACAGCAATGCCCGGTACGCCCGCGGGTAGTCATACTTCCATCGGGTTCGGCCGCTGACCGTCGTCATAGCTACAAGAAACGCCGCGCGCGAGAACCACCTTTGTCCCCCAAGATTCCGCTCTAGCGTCCGCCGGGAAACGCCGCCTCTCAGCCACTCCACTTCGTGCCGGGCTGCCTGATAGTGATAGATTCCTGGCTTCACTCCGTCGACTCGCTGCACCAGCACATACGCTTCCGTCGGGTGCAAGTCCCCACCCGACGGCGAAGTCTTTATCGCAGCGCGTCCCACGCCCGCCACTTCTACCCATCCCTGGATTCCAAATGTCAATTTCAGGATTTGCGAAAGGCTCTCTAACGGCACCGCTCCCGCCCCGTATTTCCGCCACGTCCGCCGCTCCCGCAGCACCTCGGGAAACTCCCCGGCGGCCTCCACCGCGGGTAATTTCGTTCGTCGCGCTCCGCGTATCGACTTCAACGGTTCAGGCATTCGTGTCGCGCCCGCTCGCCGCCACCAGTCCTCAAATGCCTTGGCCTGGTTCATCGCAAACGCCGTATCTTTTGTCGAGAAGTGGAAAAAACCTGCCGCCGGATTCCACGCGCTCCATTCCTTGA
>Ga0335070_10007636_pt1 | contig 12666 bp, 11 predicted proteins | sample Lox_Sample_13_FD_206722 | JGI IMG/M metagenome (GOLD analysis project Ga0335070, IMG submission 206722) | Soil microbial communities from Loxahatchee National Wildlife Refuge, Florida, United States - Lox_Sample_1.3 | ecosystem: Environmental > Terrestrial > Soil > Wetlands | place: USA...
CAATAGCGCGCAAAACGTCAGGACGGCTCCTCCCAGTACCGGCGCTCGAACGGCCGGCTGATTGTCATCCACGAAGCACATCGCGCTGGCGATACGGGCGTAGTAGTAAAGGCTTAGAAGAGTGTTCAACACGGCCACGATGACGAGCCACAGCAGCCCGCCCTGGTAAAGCGCAACCAGCAGATACCACTTGACCATGAACCCGCCGAAGAAAGGCAGGCCGACCAGGCTGAACAGGCAAGTACCCATCACCACGGCCAGAAGCGGGTTACGCCGGGCCAAGCCGTTGAATGCGTCAATCGTCTCCTTGCCGGTGGCCCAATAGACCGCGGCCACGACGCCGAAGGCTCCCAGGTTCATCAGCATATAAACGGAGAGATAGGCAACGACTGCGCTGAATGCCGGATGGGCCATGCCGGTGAGCGGACCGACCGGCCGCCAGATGATGGCCACCGCCATGAGCATGTAGCCGGCGTGGGCGATCGAGCTGAAGGCCAGCAGCCGCTTGAGGTTGGTCTGCCAGTAGGCGGAGAGGTTCCCAACGGTGCAGGTGACCGCGGCCATGATCGCAACCGCGAAGGCGACCCAGGCGACGGCCGTCGCCGAATTCACAGTGGCGGTCATCACACAGACAATGCGCAACAAGAGACCCAGGCCCGCTGCTTTGCTGGCCACGCTCAGCCATGTGGTCACTTCAATCGACGCGCCTTCGAACACGTCCGGGCACCAGAAATGGAACGGAACGGCTGAGACCTTGAAGCACACGCCCACCATCAGGGCGAAGAGTGAAACCCCGGTCAGAACAGTCGGGCCGGCCCCACCTGCGACTTGCAAGGCCACATCATGGCCGATTTGAACCAGATCAAGCGTGTGGTACTGGCCGTACAGCAGCGACACGCCATAGATCATTACAGCGCTGGTGACGGCGCCGAAGAGGACGTACTTCATCGAGGCCTCGGCGGCGGGGCGATGCTTCTTGTGGAAGCCGACCAGGGCGTAGGACGGCAGCGAGGCCGTCTCCACCGCGAGGATGATCATCAGCAGGTTCGTCGTGCAAACCATGAGGGCCATGCCGAAGGCACTGCCGAAGAGGAGCACGAAGAACTCGGCGGCATCGCTCCTGCGGGCAACCAGATCGGCCCTCGCGGCGTGTTGGCCGAGGCACCACATGCCACAGATCGCCGTTACAAACACGCCTAGCAACAGCATGAAGAACATGCTGAACTGATCGAGTACCAGCATCGGCGGGCCGCCGGCATGGGCGAAGCCGGCCCAGTTGCCATCGAGCTGCGCCGCGCTGCGGCCGGCCAGGATCGCGGTGACCGCGCCCCCGGCAATGGCCAACAGGCCTGACACGCGCCAGTTGCGCCCCACGACCAGGGCCGCCAGCAGAACGGCAACGATTGTGCCGGCCAGGCTCCACAGGGGACCGAGCATCGCCAGGTCGTCGAGGCTGGGCATCCATAAGTTGCCGCCAAGCAGCGCAAGCATGGGCTCAGCCTCCCATCGCCGTCATGGCATGCCCAACGCCCGTCTGAAGGACGTTGAGTACGCTGGACAGGGTGCCGTTCATGAGCTGGAACGTGTAGCCCGGCAGGACGCCCATGAAGATGGCCAGGAGTCCCATGGGTACCAGGATCGCCGTCTCGCGGGCATCGGCGTCGGGGAAGTCGGCGTATTCCTCGCGACGCTTGCCGAGGTATACTCGCTGGATCATCCACAGGATGTACGCCGCGGTGAGGATCACCCCGAGCGTGGCGACAACCGCCATGGGCTTGGCCCAGGTGAACTCGGGGTGAACCTGTCCGGCGGTGAATGTCCCGACCAGCACCCAGAATTCGCCGATGAACCCGCACAAGGCCGGTAAACCCAACGAGGCGAAGAAGCCCAGCGTGGCCAGGGAGCCGTATCGCGGCATCGACAGCCACAGGCCGCCGAAGCGATTGATGTCACGATGGTGGGCACGGTCATAAATCACGCCGACGAGGAAAAAACACATGGGGCTGGAAATTCCGTGGGCCAATACCTGGAACATCGCCCCCTGAAAACCCTTGTCGGTCATGATGGCGATGCCTAGCAGGACGTAGCCCATGTGGCTGATGGAACTGTAGGCGACGAGGCGCTTGAAGTCGGTCTGGGCCAGGCAACACAGGGCCCCGTAGACGATGTTGATCACGCCGAGCGTGGCCAGGGGGTAGGCCAGGGCGGTTGCCGCGGTGGGGAAGATCGGGTAGCAGACCCGCAGAAAACCGTAGGCCCCCATCTTCAGCAGGATGCCCGCCAGGATCATGGAGATCGGCGTCGGGGCTTCGACGTGGGCGTCGGGCAACCAGGTGTGGAACGGGAAGATCGGCACCTTGATCATGAAGGCGATGAAGAGCATGACAAACATCGCCTTCGCGAACGGATAGCCGAGGAATGTCGCCGTGGGATTGTTGAAGGCGTCGCGAATGGACGGATTGTTCACGTAGTCGAGCAGGCTGAACGTGCCGGGGCCGTGGGTGGCCTCGGCGCTGGTGAAATACATGGCCAGCAGGGCGATGAGCATGAGCACCGAGCCGGCCAGCGTGTACAGGAAGAACTTGATCGCGGCATATTCCTTCCGCGGTCCACCCCAGACGCCGATGAGGAAGTACATGGGCAGGAGCATGACTTCCCAGAAGATGTAGAAGAGGAAGAAGTCGATCGCGGCGAAGGTGCCGAGCATGCCGGTTTCGAGCAGTAGAAAGAGCGAGAAATAGCCTTTGGCACCGTGCTTGACCTTCCAGTGGTCGAAGTTCCAACTGGCCCACGCAGCCAGCCAGGTGATCAGCGTGGTCAGGATGACCAGGGGAAAGCTGAGGCCGTCCAGACCGACGTGCCAGTTGATGTCGAAACCGCCCACGTGAATCCAGGGGACTTTGTGCTCGAACTGCATGTGCGTGCCGTAGCCGCCGAGGAAGGCGCCGCCGGAAATGAATGGCGGGAACATCGTGCAGGAGAGCAGGAAGACCACGAAGGTGAAGACCCAGGTGATCGTTCGCGCCAGCCGCGTCGGCGCGATCAGCACGCAGAGCATGCCGAGAATGGGCAGGAAAATGATCCAAGTGAGAATTTGAGTCACGGTCGCTATCCTTCAGAAACCGGCAGGATCGCGGCGAACAAGTGACGATATCCCGCCGCGATCTGATCGAAGAAAAGGACAAACAACAGCACGGCTGCCGCGGTGCCAACCGCCAGCAGAACGTACGCCCTGATCCGGCCGCTTTGCGGACGGCGGATTTCCCAACCGATGTCCAACATCATTGCCGCGATGCCGTTGGCGATCGCGTCCACCAGACCGAGGTCGCGTTGCTCAACGGGCATGTCGAGCTGGCGGCCGGTGAATATCCCGATGCTCCGGCCAAAGAATGCAACGAGGTTCACCGCCCCGTCAATGATGATCTGGTCGAAGAGACCTGCGATCCGGCCGACCAGGATGGTTCCACCCACCAACACCGCGTTGTATACATGGTCGAAGTAGAGCTTTTGCGCCAGCGCGGTGTAAATAAGGCTGAAGTGCCGCTTGAACCATTCGCCGCGCGCCAGGCCGTTGCGATAGATCAGGAAGGCAATGCCCATACCGACGATCCAGGCAAACCCGACGATCGGAACCAGGGCCTGGTGCGGGCTATGCCCCGCCGCGTGCGTGAGCGTCAACATCGCGCCCTCCCCGGCTTCTCTGACACTCTCAGCTTCGCCGTCGAAGGCCACGATGGTCGGGCAATTTGTCGCCACGGCAGCGGCATCAGCGATCAGCGGGCGGAAGGTCTTGTAGCTGCAGAAGAGCGTGCCGACCGCCAGAACCACCAGCGGCAGCCACATTTTCCACTGCTCGTGTGCGTGGTGATACACGTGCTCGTCGCGCGGCTTGCCGCAGAACGTCAGCCACCAGCATCGCATCATGTACAACGGCGTGACGTAGGCGATGACGATCGGAATCCAGAACATGAACTTCGGCAGCGTTGGGAGCTTCGCGGCGATGGCGAGCTTCGGCGGCGTGCCGGTCGGATGCCGGGCGGCTTCGCCTGCGCCGGCATGCTCCGACTGGTGGGCGGCGCTCGCATTGCCCGCCTCCAGTCCTTCGGGCCTGACCGCCGCGGGCAGGTTGTAGGCCCGTTCGTATGCGACGGCGAGAATCTCGTCCTTGCTGAAGAAGCCTCCCAGCCCGAACTTCATGTCGCCGACATGGACGCCCGGCAGGCCGAAGCCGGCGATCGCCAGGACGCCGATGAAGAAGGTCCAGCAGGTGATCGGCATTTTCTTCCGCAGCCCGCCCATCTTGCGGATATCCTGCTCATGGTGACAGCCTTCGATGACCTGGCCGGAACCGAGGAAGAGCATGGCTTTGAAGAAAGCATGGGTCATCAGGTGGAACAGGGCCGCGATCCACGCCCCCACGCCCATGCCGAAGATCATGAAGCCGAGCTGGCTGAGCGTCGAATAGGCCAGGACTTTCTTGATGTCGGTCTGGACGATTGCTATCAGGGCGGTGATGGCCAGTGTGATGCACCCGATCGCTGCGACGAACATCTGGGCTTCGGGCGTCAGCAGGCGGAACACGCGGGCCACCAGGTATACGCCGGCGGCAACCATGGTCGCTGCGTGGATCAGGGCGGAAACGGGTGTCGGGCCGGCCATGGCGTCCGGCAACCACACGTGCAGCGGAAATTGGGCCGACTTGCCCATCGCGCCGCAGAACAGCCCGATGCCCATCAGCGTCGCCAGAGGCAATCCGAAAACGGTGATCGTCGACGCGAAGATGCCGGTGCCGGTCCGGTACTGCTCGGCGAACTTTTGGGCGGCCTCGTCGAGGTCGAACGTGCCAAGAAAGAAGACCACCAGGCCCAATCCGAGAATGAAGCCGAAGTCGCCGATGCGGTTGGTCACGAATGCCTTGATGGCCGCGTCGCTGGCGAATTTCTTGTCGAAGTAGAAGCCGATCAATAGGTAGCTGCACAGGCCGACCAGTTCCCAGAAGATAAACAGGAAGAGCAGATTGCTGCTGATGACCAGCCCGAGCATGCTGAAGCAGAATAACGAGAGGTAAGCGAAGAAGCGGTGATACTTGCTGGCTCCGTCGATCTCGTCGCTGTGACCGCCCATGTAGCCGAGGCTGAAGAAGAAGATCCAGAAGGAGACGAACGCCACCATGAAGTACATGATGACGGTCAGCGAATCCAGCTTGACACCGATGGTGATCGGCAGGCTGCCGAAGCGGGCCCACTCCAGGCGCTGCGCGCTCGTCTCCAGGACGTGCCGCGCTTGAACGTCCCTGCCTAGCCAGTCGATCAACACGCACCCGGCCAAGGCGCAACTGATGCCGATCGCCGTTACGGCGACATAGCCGGCTACGGGCTTCCCGAGCCGGTGCCCCCAAAACACCAGGATAACGAAGCTGGCCAGGGGAATCAGGACGCCTATGGCTAATGCAGTCTGGTGGTCCATTACCGGAAACGTCAAAACGCCAAAAAGTCAAAACGTCAAAAGCCACACTCGGCGGGAGGAACCCGCCCTGCGTTTCATCCTCGCAGCTCGTCGCCGCGGTCCACGTCGATGGTCCGCAGCGTGTTGTAGAAGTTCATGAATATCGCTATGCCGATCGCCGCCTCCGCGGCGGCCAGCAGGATCACAAACAAGGCCACGATGTGCCCATCCAGCGAGACCGCCTGATACCTGCTGAAAGCGACCAGATTGATGTTGGCGGCGTTAAGGACGAGCTCGATGCCGATCAGGATCCCGATGGCGTTGCGCTTGGTCACCATGCAGAGGATGCCGGCGGAGAAAATCATCGCCGAGAGAACCAGGTAGTGTTGCAGGCCGATGGGCGACATAGCCGGTTACTTCTCCCCTCTGGCCAGGTAAGCCGCGCCGATCATCACCACCAGCAGCAGCACGCTGGCGGCCTCAAAGGGCACCAGGTAATCAGTCAGCAGCATGTTGCCGATCTCCTTGACGGAAGGAGCGGCGAGATCCTTCTGCGCCGCCGGCCAATCAGCTTGCAAAAGCAGCATGCAGAGGCCGAAAGCCAGCATCACCGCCACCACGCACCCGGCGGCCACCTGGCGGCGCGTCGGCGTAAACGCGACCCAGGGGGACTTCGTGGTCAACATGACGCCGAAGATGATGAGGATCAGCGTGCCCCCGACATAGACGATGAACTGGATCGCCGCCAGGAAGCTCGCATTCAGCAGGAAGTACAGACAGCCGACGCCGCCCAGCGTGCCGAGCAGACAAACCGCGGTGCGGACGATGTTGCGCGACACCAGGATGCCGATCGCACTGAGCAGTGCCACGCCGCCGAAGAGATAAAAAGCAAAGGCTTCCATCGTCGTCTATGTCAGAACGATCCCGTCGGGGGATTCGCAAACTCCATCAGATATCCGCATCGCGTGCAACGATAGGTTGCAATCTTGATCCTTCGGTCGGGCGGCTTCAGACCGAACAAGAACGAATACCGCGGCTCACCTTCGAACCACTCGGGCACCCGGCGCCGGTTGCCGTGGCTGAAGTCGACCACGAATCCCGGCTCCATCGAGCTTCCGCAAATCAAGCACTTCTGCACGGCCACGATCAAGTCCGCCTAATTTTACGCACCGGGCAGATGCTTTACCGCCAACCTGCCCACCAGCCGCGTTCGGTTCACGAATCCGTAGGCCACGATGCCGATGATCGTGATGACGAACACGTACCCGATCACGACCAGTATCGTATGCAGCACCGTGTCAAGCGACACCATCCACGGCACTTGGAGTTGCTGCACGCCAAGCACCCAAAAAGTATTCGCCAGCAGGACCACCATCGCCGTCGGCAGGAGCACCTGCACGCAGGCGTACAGCACCTGATCGATCCGCACGCGGGGCAGCGTCCATCGAATCCAAAGCTGGACGTAGAACAGGAACATCGACTTCAAAACGAACAGAATCGGCCCGTCAAAAAACAGCCCGCGGATCAGGTGGTCAAAGAAACCGGTGCCCGTCGGCGCCCAGCTTGCCGGGAACGGCGACTTCCAGCCGCCCAGGAAGAGGATCACCGCCAGGCCGGAGACGACGAACATGGCCGCGTACTCGCCCAGGAAAAACAAGCCCCATCGCAGGCCGCTGTATTCGGTCAGGAACCCGGCGACCAGCTCCGACTCCGCTTCCGGCAGGTCGAACGGTGCCCGCTTGCACGACGCCAGCGCGGCCGAGTAGTACATGAAGAACGCGATGAAGCAACAGGGGTTGGCGAACACGAACCAGCTGCTGAAGCCCGCGCCCTGCTGATCCGCGATGGCGCTGAGCTTCAGCGTGCCAGCCATCATAATGGGCACCAGCAGGCTCATGCTCATCGGAATCTCGTAGGAGACCATCTGGCAGGCCTCGCGCAGGCCGCCGTAGGTCGAATACTTGTTGTTGCTGGCCAGCCCGGCGCAAAGGACGCCGAGCACATCCAGGCCCAGCACCGCCAGGATGAAGATCAAGGCCACGTCGAGATCGCGGAAGACCCAGGCCGCGCCGGCGAAGGGCAGGGCCATGAATGCCGCGATCGTCGGTACAAAAGCGAGGTACGGCGCCAACCGGAAAAGGACCGCGTCGCCGTGTGCCGGCACGAAATCCTCCTTGAGAACCAGCTTGATGCCGTCAGCGGGCGACTGGGCCCAGCCGTGCCAGCCGCCGACGCGCATCGGGCCGAGGCGCGACTGAATGCGGCCGGCCACCTTCCGCTCCCACCAGATGCCAAAGGCCGCGACCGTGGCGGCGAAGCCGACGAGGCCGCCCATGGCGATCAAGTCCCGCACCACCACGAATTGCAGCGGCCACAGCAGATAGGCCACGAAGGCGACCGGGCAATGGGATTGGATCGTGTCATAGATGTCGTCTGCCGGGACGATGCCCTCGAATTTGACGAACGCCGTGCGCATGTAGTACGAAAGCCAGGAATAGCCCCAGACCAGCAGGCACGTCCCCACGACCGCGCCGCAAAAGATCAGGAACGCGACCCAGCGGGTTTGCAGGATCACCACGATCTGCCGGAAGAAGATAATCGCCAGCCCGCCCAGAAAAAACGCTCCGCCTGTGGCGATCGGTCCCAGGACGCCGAGATACGCTACGGCTACGCGCCAGTCCGTGATCACCTCTGACGAATACAGCCGGAAAGCGATGAACAGGACCACGCCCAGCGCCATCAGCACGGCGCCGAGGCCCAGCAACCATCGGGTGGCTTTGGTGCGGAAGCCGCTCAGCACTTCCGAAGGTCTGGCTGTCCAAGGCACAAAGATCGAACTCAACGCACGCGCCTCCGCGTCACAAGCTCCCGCGCATTTTGTACCCGGCGTCACAGGCACGCAACACCGGGGCGCATTACTGATTAACGATCCACCTCTCCCAGCACCACGTCGATGCTCCCGACGATCGCCGGAATATCCGCCAGCAGACAATTGCGGCACACATGGTTCGTGATCGACAGATTGCAGAACGACGGGCCGCGGGCCTTCACGCGTGCCGGCACCTGCGAGCCGTTCCCCTGCACATAGAAACCGAGCTGGCCGCGAGGGTTCTCGATCTCGTAATATACGTCGTCCTCGGGCAGCTTGACCAGCTTGCCCTTCTTGTTCAACACATCGCCCAGTGTGTCCCGCAGCTTCGCAATCGCCTGCCGGATGATCCGCACCGACTGTTTCATCTCCTGCATGCGGACGAAATACCGGTCCCACGAATCCCCGACCGTGCCCTTGAGCCCCTCGCCGATCGGGATGTCGAACTCGAACTCCTCGTAGCTGGTGTCCGGCTGCACCTTCCGCAGGTCCCACCGCACGCCGCTGGCCCGCAGGCACGGCCCGGTCAGGCCCCAGCGGATGGCGTCTTCGGCGGAGACGATGCCGACGTTCGCGGTTCGCTTGACGAAAATGTGGTTGAACGACAACAGGTCGTTGTACTCGTCGATCTTGGGCTCGAAGTAGTCGCAGAACTCGGCGCAGCGGTCGAGAAAACCGTCCGGCAGGTCGTCAGTCACGCCGCCGATTGTGATGTAACTGTACGTCAGCCGCGCCCCGCAAGTGGACTCAAACATGTCGAGGATCCACTCCCGCTCGCGGAAGGCGTACAAAAACGGCGTGAACGCCCCCATGTCCAGCCCGTACGTTCCGAACATCACCAAGTGCGACGCAATGCGGTTCAGCTCCGCGAACAGCACGCGGATGTACTGGGCCCGCTTGGAAACCTCCAAGCCGGTCAGCTTCTCGATGGTGAGGGCATAGGCCAGGTTGTTATTCATGCCGGCGAGATAGTCCATCCGGTCGGTGTAGGGGATGAACTGGAAGGGCGCCAGCGATTCGCCGATCTTCTCCGCGCAGCGGTGCAGGTAGCCGATGTGCGGCACCGCCTCCAGTACCATCTCGCCGTCGGTCCGCAGCACGATCCGCAGCACGCCGTGCGTCGCCGGATGCTGCGGGCCCATGTTCACCAGCATCTCCTCGGTGGGCATGTCCTGCTGGCGGATGGCATCGGCGGAGAGGTTCGCGTTGATGTCAGGCCTGGATTCGAGAACTGTCTCTGTCACGCTCGATTGCTCACTTAGTGGGTCGGCCGGGTTTGCTCGTATTCGGTCACCGCCGGAATGCCGTGATACTCCATCGGGAAGATGTAGTCTTTTCGCAACGCATGTCCGGCCCAGTCGTCGGGGCACAGAATCCGCCGCGGATGGCGGCCTTCGGCATCTTCCACCGAGTCCGGATGGCCGTCGAAGACAATGCCCATCAGGTCGTAAGCCTCGCGCTCGTGCCAATCGGCTGTCGGCCAGATGTCCGCGACGCTGCGGATGTGCGGCTTGTCCCGCGAAACCTTGATCTTGACGCACATACCGTGGCGGCTCTTCCACAGCTCGCGCGAGCCAGGCACACCATCACACGATATCAGGTCGTAGACCGCGACCATCTCTTTCGCCTCCAGCATGTCCACCGAGGAAATGCACCGGAGCAGATCAAACCGCAGCCGGCTGTCATGCCGCAAGAACATAGCCACGTCGTGCCAAGCGTCGGCCGCCACCCACACGTGCGGATGGACGGTCTGGAAGTTTACCCCGACGATCTTGTCGCCGAACTTGCCCTTGAGAATGTTCGCGATTTCCTCTGGAGTCATGACTGTTCGATGCTTCTCTCGCAGCAGCGCGGCCTCGGCCGGCAGCCGGGCTTTGAATAGGCGCTTAACTTCTTGCCACCAATGCTCCCTCCGCCATCGACGCCTCCGGGCGCCGGGCGATTGAATGCCGTCTGATCTTGTCCTGCAGCCGCATCAGGCCTTCCATCAGGGCTTCCGGTCGTGGGGGGCATCCCGGAACATACACATCCACCGGGACGATCAAATCGACGCCTTTCACCACGTGGTAGCCGTGCTTGAAATAAGGCCCGCCGCCGATTGTGCAAGCTCCCATCGCAATCACGTACTTGGGCTCAGGCATCTGGTGGTACAGGCGTTTCACGCGGCTGGCCATCTTGAACGTCACCGTGCCCGCCACGATCATCAGGTCCGCCTGTCGCGGCGTCGCTCGAAACGCCCCCGCCCCGAATCGATCGAGGTCGTAGCGGCCCGCTCCGACGGCCATCATCTCGATGGCGCAGCAGGCCAGGCCGAAGGTCATCGGCCAGAGGCTGTTGGATCGCCCCCAGTTGATCGCCCAGTCGAGCGAGGTGACGATCACGCCTTCCTCGAAACGGTTGTCAATCCAGCTCATGAGAAGCTCTCAGCTTCCGGCTCTATGCCGTGCCAGCCAGGTCGGCGGTTCCGGAACTCTCGCTCTCGCGCGACGTCGCCCGTACCCAGTCCAGGTAGCCGAACCGCCAGAGGTATAGGAAACCGATCACGATGACGCCGAAGAAGAACAGCATGTCCCACAAGGCCGCCAATCCGCCCTCGCCGTATACCACCGCCCAGGGATAAAACAGGGCAATCTCAATGTCGAAAATCAGGAAAACCAGGGCCACCACGTAGAATCGCAGGTCAAACTGCACCCAGGCCTGCCCGATGGCCGGCTCGCCGCACTCGTACGGCACGTTCTTCTCCGGGTGCGGCAGCTTCGTGCGGACGATCGCGCCGACCAGCAGCCCGCCGAGAGCGAACGCCACCCCGCCGAGCGTGAGAAGCAGCAAACCGATAACCAGATCACTACCGCTGGACATCATTCAACGAACTCCGACGCCTCACTCAGTCGTTTTCTCCTCCTCCGCGGGCGCGGCGGCCTTCTTCTTGGGCTTGGGAATCTCCGTGACCGTCAGGGCCCTGAGCATGTTCTCCCGGTTCGGCGCCGCCCGCTCCTCCCACCGCTGCTTCTGGGCCGCGGCCCAATCCGGCAGATTATCCTTCTGCATCCAGTAGGGCTCCGGTGTTTGCTTGCCCTGTTTGGCCAACTCGGTGAACTCCACGATCATGTCCCGGCGCGTGTACGCGCTCAGGTCATAGTTGTCGCCCATGTGGATGCAACCCGTCGGGCACGGGTCGGTACACAGCGAGCAGAACATGCACTTGGAATAATCGATGGCGTAGCGCTCCAGCGCCCCGCCGACGGCCAGACCGGTTTCCTTGTCGACCTTGCGCGGGCCGGACTTCTCGATGTAAATGCAGTCGACCGGGCAGGCTTTGGCGCAAGCGTCGCAGGCGATGCACTTCTGGGCCTCGAACCAGTGAAAACCGCGAAATCGCGGCTGCACAGGCGGGGCCACATCCGGATACTGGAGCGTGATGGTCCGCGCGAAGCAGTACTTCAGCGTGATGCGCATGCCGATGGCGATGGTGCGGACCGTATCATAGATGTTGCGGAAATAGAGTCGTGCGGGTGAAGCAACCATAACTTAAACGCATCGCAGAGACCGGCCGCCCACTCCTCGGGCCGGACGCGGCCCTCACCCATTCGGAGCAAGGGTCGCGGTAGTATAGCATGTGCTCCGCGCAACGCCACACCGCGCCGCGGATGAAAAACGGCAGCCTGAAACGTGCGCAAAAGCGGGACAATTGGTGCCATTTCACAGGCGCGACCGAAAAACGGTCCTTGACGCCGCAACCGAACCGATCGAAGCCAAGGCCGTGCCCGCGCATCGCGGCCGCTCTTGGGGCATGGTGAAGCGTTCAGTCAGCCGCGGAGCGGCGGGCTACTCGTTCACTCTGGATGGCCAACTTGAGCCATGGCCTCATTCGCGATCGGTGGCGGCTGTGGCCAGGGCCACACGCTTTCTCAGGGGCTCCAGTTCGGGATCGCTGGCGGAGACTTCCAATACGCGGTGACGGCCTGTCCATGAGGGGTAGTAATCCCAGTTCACCTCGCGCATCTGGGACCAGATGGTGCGATAGCGTCCTGGCACATTGGCGGGATAGAGCCTCCAACCGGGGACTTCATCTGATAGGAACAGGAATCTGTCGGCGGCCTCGGGCGATTGCGCGACATTCGGGTGCGCCGCGGCGGGATCCGCTGCCAACAGCTTCCGACAGCCAGGCGAGAGGTAGATCAGCGTCGGGGACGACGAGGTCACGTGTTCCGCAATCGCTCTCGATCCGGACCCCGTGTCGGGGTACAAGATGCTCAGCGACGACCTGGTCACCATGCTCAGATTGAAGAGAACGAAGGAAGCGAAAACGCAGAACAAGACCACGCGAAAAGATCTGCGCCTCGGGGCGGACG
>Ga0335070_10007638_pt1 | contig 12665 bp, 19 predicted proteins | sample Lox_Sample_13_FD_206722 | JGI IMG/M metagenome (GOLD analysis project Ga0335070, IMG submission 206722) | Soil microbial communities from Loxahatchee National Wildlife Refuge, Florida, United States - Lox_Sample_1.3 | ecosystem: Environmental > Terrestrial > Soil > Wetlands | place: USA...
GCATAGACCCGCTCAAAAAATACTATCTGAAAACCGAACTTGGCGAAAAGATCGCAAAGCTTCTGCTGGCATTTTTCGACGACTTAAACCTCTGAATTATCCCAACAGAACAAGCAGCCTGTTGAACAGTTTTCCTTTCAACGATTCCCCAGCAGAAACACCCACCAAAAACTCTTGGTCTTTTGTAGTGCTGTTTTACAAATAGCAAATATGGTCTATTAAGTCGTAAGATTTAAATCCTATCCTTCCACTACATACACAAATAACTCCAAAAGGAGGGATTAATGACAAAATGAAGATGTGGAAGAATGCGAAAGCTTTGAGTCCTGTAGTTGCATCAATCATTCTCATTGCTGTAACGGTCGCAGTCAGCATTGCAGTAGCTGCTTGGATGGGCGCTTTAACCTTCACTTTCATGGCAACAGAGCAGGTGCAAATAACGAACGTTGCTTTCGGAGGTACCTATAACCAGGTTAACATTACCATGCTGAACACGGGAACTACACCAGTCACGCTTAGCGAGATATGGGTCGGTAGCACAAAATTCACTTCAAGCCAAACTGTGTCCGCAAACTCGAACTACACCGCAGTCCTGACCTGCACATGGGTCCAAGGCTACAACTACCAAATCAAAGTCTTGAGCACAAAAGGCAACCAATTCACGTACCCAGCAACCGCACCAAGCCAATAACAATCTCCCCTTTCTTTATTGATTTAGGGTAGGGTGAGAACCAACTCGCCACTTTCCCACAACCGCTTCCCTATTTGGAGGTACACAAAATGGTCGTGCAAATAAAAGAATACAATTCAGCAGAAGAAATAGCAGAAACACTAGATAAGGAAATCTCGGAAACCAAAAGCACATTAGGCGAGTATCTTCGCCGATTGGACGATATCAGAGCCTTAGCCGAAAAATCCAAAAAAATCCATGAAGTCGTCATGAAACTTGCAGGCAAAAAAGCTGCAACCGAAAACCTGGGAGAAATATCAGTAGGCAACCTCAACATTGTGTTAGATGCCAACCCGTTCCATGAACTCACGGCAATAGAAGAAGTCGTGCGCAGTCACCAAGAAAGGCTTCTCGTTTTACAGAAAGCCCGAGAAGCACTCAAATGGCTTGATCAGCTAGGCGACACAGAAGGCCTGAAATATCTCGTCGTAGAGCACGAAGGCGTTCCGGAACGGATACTCTTCAAAATATCCTAGAAAGAAAGGACGTGAACAACATGGATTCTGAAATCTACTCTTTTGCTCTAAAAAGCACTCTCAACGAGATTCAGCATATTTGCCCTGACGTGAAAAATTCATTCATGTTCACAGAAGAAGGCGAGATAATAGCCGCAAACGAGGCCACTTCTGAAAAGGTTCTTGTACAGGTCGTTAACGCCTTCGATGGTATAATGGAAAAAGCCGAAGCTCTTGGAGGAATAGAAGGTATAGTCCTTGACGGCAACAATGGCATGATGAACGTCATTGCTGTAAACGACTTTTACCTTGTTACTGTCTCCTCGAAAACCGCTGACAAGAAACTCGTAGACACCGTGACTCGCATTCTCGTTCCGACAGTTTTGAAGTTGCTTGAGAAAATCTCCCCTACCCCCCTTAAGAACACTCCACTCACACCGAAAAAGGAGCATGAAATTCTCACACCAGCAACAACGGACAAAGGCTCTGAGAATGAAGATGTCACAGAACCCAGAATTCGCGAGCCTGAACAACATCCAGAGCCTGAACCAAATCTCGAAACCACGCTTCCTGAGCCACAAGTAAGCCAGCTCATAGTTGAAAATATGGGCGGCTTGCTTGTGCCTTCAGACACTGTACGCATTGACGCTGACTTGTTGTCTCAGTGGGAGGAATCGTGTGATGGCAGAAAAATCGAAATGGTGGAGATAGAGACTTTTGGTGGAAAATCGATACAGTGCAAAGTCAGACAGATAAAAGATGCAAAGTATGAGGGAAAGGGCATAATGCAGATGCCTGAAAAGATTCAGCTCACTTTGGAGATTAGGAAAGGTGAGCTTATCAGAGTCAAGCCAGTGATACAATAATGGAGAAAACATATATGGTCAAGAAAAAGAAAACCGTCGAAGTCGCGACTCTTACTGAACCAGTGGCTTTGGAAGACATTACTTCGGAAGATAGCCTGCGGACAAACTTGGAAGAAGTCAAAACATATGACGGCGTTATAGGCTACATATTGAGAAACACAACATCCGCCTCAATAGATCTCAAGGATCCAACCAAAATAATAGATTACGCAATACTTTCCTCAGAAGCCTTTGCGACAGCAAGCCAATTAGCCGAACTCTTCGACCTGGGAAATGTCAAAAGCATCTTGGTTGAAGGGAACACAGTAAAAATGCTTTCGCTAGCCGTTGGCGACAACAAAATAGGCGTCTTCATGGAGAAAAATGCCGACTGTGGCAAAGTGTTAAAGAAACTGACTGAACAATAAGTCGCCTGACCATCAGCATTCACTTCGTTCTTTCTTCGTCATTCTCCAGATTCCAGTTTTCAGAACCTTTAAATTAGCGCCTTCCCCTTTATGCTGGGGGAAAGGAGGGCCTCACTTGCCATTCGCCCATGGGGCCTCGAGGGACTTAATTGATGGAGAGTGGAAAGCTAGAAAACATTAACCATCGGGGGCATTTCGATATCATCGCGGACATTCTGAGCGCTTCTCTTGAGGGAGCTAAGAAGACTCATTTGATGTATCACTGCAACCTGAGCTTTAAACAGTTGAAGCATTATTCGCGTCTTCTACTAGGCATGGGGTTTTTGCGGATTGCAGGTGACGGAGGCAGAATCAACTCTGACATTTTCGAAGTAACAGATAAAGGTAAAGAATTCTTGAAAGCCTACAAAGGTCTAGTAGCCCTTATACAGTAGCAGTTTTAGTCAAGAACTTTTTTGCTTCTCTATTCAGTTTGGCTTTCTTCTTCTCTTCGTCGAAAATTACGAATTCGTATTCTTTTAGGAACTCTGTGATATATCGGCTTTGACTCTCGCTTAGCTCTGCTTTCTGTTGGATTTCTTCCAGTGCATGCCATTTTCCGTCATTCAAGATCTCCAAAACACCCACGATTTTTGACGTCATCAGCGGGTTCCCAGCGGCTGGTAATGCTTTGCAGCTTTCTTGTTTAAATGCTTTCTGAGTTTATCTTCTGGATCTTTTCTTCAGAACCTTTTTCTAGAAGATTGTCAACATCTGGCTTCTCAAGTCAGTTTTCTTTTCAGCAAAGGCTTTATCAAAAGTAGTAGAATTAACGATGGAGCATGAGCTAAATGAAGCGACAAGTGAATTGGGCGCAGATTCTCGTTGAATGCAAAAGCTTCATAATGGAGCAAATACACCCGCTCCTGAAAACTGTCGACCAGCCACAGCCAGACTTGGGCATAGGGGCTGGAGGCGACCCCATGAGACAGGTGGATTTGGTGGCCGAAAAGGCTATAGTAAGTACTCTCAAAAGAAATGGGATTTCCTTCACCCTCATAAGCGAAGAGTCTGGCGTGACAGAATATGGCGACACTGCCAACGATTGCTATGTGACAACAGATCCTATAGACGGCACGACGAATCTTTCGCGTAGGATACCGTTTTACGCAACTTCGATCGCAGTCTCAACGAAGCCCATTCTGGGAACAGTATATGCAGGGCTTGTCGCCGACCTTTTTCACGGCGTTGGATATATAGCGCAAAGGGGCAAAGGGGCATATCGAGAAAGGAAGAAGATCACATCTTCCCAAAATGTTTCTCTTGAAGATGCAGTGATAGGTTTGGATTTGAATTCTTACAAAGTGAAAACACTTATCCCACAACTCAATGATCTAGTTCAGAGAACGAAACATATTCGTCATTTTGGGGCGAATGCTCTCGAACTCTGCTATGTTGCGGATGGAACAACGGATGCTTTCATAGATATTCGTGGAAAGCTTCGAGCAACGGATATTGCTGCTGCATGGCTTGTCTTGAATGAGGCAGGTGCGATAATGACGACGCCCAATGGAATAACCCTGAATGCGAAACTTGATCCAAAACAAAAGGTAAAGTTTGTAGCTTCTGGCAACAGGAAAATACATGAAACCATACTTGACCTGATAAAGCCTGAAAAGGAAGCACAATGATAACACCCTTGTGGCCTCATTCTGCAGCATTACTTGAGACACAAAAGACTCGAGTCATAGTAGTGGCTGACCTGCACATAGGTTGGGAGATAGCTTTGTCTGAGAAAGGCATATATGTGCCTACTCAAACGTCCAAGCTTCTTTCGAAATTGACAAGCCTTATTCTTGAATACAAACCAGAAAAACTGCTCATACTCGGTGATGTAAAACACACTGTGGCAAAGACTGAAATGCGAGAGTGGCAGGACGTGCCAAAATTCTTCAGCGAAGTGAAAAAGCAGGTGCCGGAAATTTGTGTAATTCGCGGAAATCATGATGGAAGCCTTGAGCCTCTGCTTCCTGAAGGCGTCGAAATCTTGCCATCAACAGGATTAATAATAGGTGATGTTGGTTTTTTCCATGGTCATCAATGGCTATCGCCAGCCCTGCTGAAGTGCAAGACACTTGTGATGGGTCATGTACATCCTGTCGTGGCTTTGCGTGATTCTGTGGGTTTCAGGATGATAAGGCAGGTTTGGGTAAGAGCAGATTGTGACGGAGAGAAACTAGCAGCTTCATTGCTGCAAAAACATAAGATCAAAATCGAAACCGATGCTGGTGCAGCTTTTCGTAAGCGTTACAGGATTACACCTAGATTCTCAAAGCTTTTCATAATGCCGTCATTCAACGATTTCCTAGGCGGAAAGCCATTGAATGAAACGAAAGGTCGTTATGCAGGAAGTGGAATGATCATTGGACCTGTTCTTCGGTCTGAAGCTGTTGATATGAAACAGGCTGAGCTGTATCTTCTTGATGGGACTTTCCTAGGAGTTTTGAGTCAGCTTGAAAACTTTAGCTAGCTTTCACTTTTTGAATAGCATAATGCTTATAGACGGTTGGTTTCTTTCACATTAATTGGTGGAACAATGTCAGAGGACGACGATTTTCCTGAAAGGTTCAGAAAGAGACGTTCTCCTTTCTTCAGAAGCTGGAATTTCGCTGATGTTGACGCAGTTTTCCGTGAAATGGAAAAAATGATGCAAGAAGCTTTCAAGGATTTCAGTTCACAAGTTCCAAAGGATTACGTTAAGGAACGTAAACTCCCCGACGGCTCAACGGCACGTGAGTTTGGTCCTTTTGTGTATGGCTACAGCATGAAAATAGGCCCTGACGGGAAACCAGAGATTCAGGAATTCGGAAATGTCAAGCCCAGTCTGCGTGGACCCAAGGTTAAGGAGGAGCGGGAACCCCTCGTGGACGTCATCCAAAGTGATGGCGAGGTTCATGTTGTGGCAGAGTTGCCTGGCGTTGAAAAGGAAGACATACAACTTCATGCGACAGAGGATGAGTTGACAATTTGTGTTGATGTTCCGCAGCGCAAGTATTACAAGGAGATTGCCTTGCCTGCAAAGGTTAGAGTGAATGAAGCTAAATCAGTGTACAAGAACGGCGTGTTGGAAGTAACATTACCAAAAATCAGAGATGAAAAGTCGAAAGGCGAGCCATTAAGCATAGATTAGGCTATGCCTTTCTTTCGCTTGGCTATTGACGTTGAGAAGATCGTGGCTTATGAAAGAAAACTCGGAAATCGAAATCCTGAACCTCGTATGCAAGGAGGCTAAAAACGAGGAGAGGATTTCAGGCAAAAACCTAACTAGACTGTATGAGGTTTTTGGTCAGCGTTTTGTGAAGGCTTTTGAGGCTTTGAAAGATGGACGGATCAAGAAGTACGTGTTTAAGCCCAGTGGCAGAACGGTGTGGATTGTTGTTGGAAAAGAACGGGATTATTTGATAATGTCTGAGGCGGAGTTTTGCACTTGTGACGATTTTTACTTTCGGGTCATGGATAGGCAGGTTCACTTGTGCTATCATCTTATTGCGCAGAAATTGGCGAAGAATTTGGATTGGTTTGAGATGTTAGAGGAGCATGATGACCTTTACGATTCGCTTATGAGCGAGTGGAAAAAAGCTACTGTTTAAATATGTAAATTCAAATAGAAGAGGGAAAAGGAGACAGCGCTAATGGATGTAGGAGCTTACTTCGAAATAATGAAATACGTGCTTATGACTGCAACATTCGTTGCGTTAGTGTTGATATTTCTCTATGCGTTCTATGGGAAAGAGGAGAAAGAAGCTTAGTCGCTGGCTTTTTCCGTTACTTTTCGAGTTATCAAGAACATTAAGATGCTTATTAGAGTGAGGATTGTGGCGAACAGGATCATCCAGGGTGCTTGTTGACCAGCACCTATTACTATTGGTATAGGTCCAATGAAAATGACTGCGCCGAAGCTTGTTGAGTTGTCGCTGTAGAGGAGTGCTGCAATAATCAAGAGCAATATTCCCACAAAGACGATGGCAAATCCTGTGCAGAACAAAATCAAAACTCTTGATGTTGTTCGTTGCTCAGTCAGATCAGAATTCTCGGCTTTCTTGGTTTGCATGTGCTCATATCCCCTTTATTTTGATAGCAAGTAAAGGATTATTGTTATGATTGTAAGAAGCAGTGCAAGCACTATTGAGAGAAGCAAGATTGTTTTGACTGACTCTCTGTCTGTTCCAAACACTATTGGGAAGGGACCAATCAAGATGATTCCTCCACCTTTGATTTTTCCGCTTTTAGCGTTCGTATAGAATAGTAGGGAAATGGCGGCTAGGATGATGAGGACTCCGCAGAATATTAGGGTGAATCCTAAAGCGTAGAGTGTTTCTGCGTTCACGTTATTTCCCAGTTTTTGTTTGGCATCCAAGGATTTTTCGTGATAGCTTTTAATAAAGCTTGCAACAAAAGTAGTCTGATTCAGCGGGCCGAAAAGAGAATGACGGTTGACGAACTGATTGAGCAACTCTCTAAGGAAGTGAGGCTTTCAAGAGAAACGATTCTGGAGAAATTGAAAAGAGAGAAGCACAGAACAGGCGACTTGATTTCAGATGTTGCTCTTCTGCAGATCATCGCTGCGGAGCTAGGCTTGAAAATTCGAAGCAATGAGGTTTTTGAACCTACGCTTTTGATAAGTGATTTGGTTCCAAACCTGAGCAATGTCACGGTTGTCGGAAGAATTGTTGCCGTTTTTCCTCCTAAAACCTTTAATGGGCATCGAAATGGAAGATTTGCAAGTTTGCTCGTTGCTGATAAGAGTGATGTTGTGAGAGTGGTTTTTTGGAATGACAAGACGAGTTTTCTTGAGTCTGGAGGCATGAAAGTTGGGCAAGTAGTGCGTTTTTCTCATGGATACACTAAGGAAGATCGAGGCGGAAGAGTTGAAGTGCACATTGGTGAGAGAAGCGAAATCACAGTTGAGCCAACAGACGTTCAAGCAAAAGACTATCCAACAATCAGCAATTTCACAATGAAAATCGCGGAAATAGCTGCTTCCGAGAAGAATGGAAAAATCAATTTGGCTGGAACTGTCAAAGATGTATCATCTACGTCGACGTTCACCAGACAAGATTCGACTTGTGGAAAGGTTCTGCGGTTGACGTTGGCTGACAAAAGTGGTGAGGTGTCTGTTGTGTTTTGGAATGAAAAAGTTGATGAGCTTGAGAAGTCGCTGCGGAAAGACATGCGGCTGCAATTGGTAAGTGCTAAAGTGAGAAAATCAATGTGCGGAGGTTTAGAGGTTCATGTTGATGGTGGATCTTACGTGGAAGTGGTTCCGCCGAAAGTCGAGTTTTTAGTCGTGGCGGATTTGAAGGGAGTGTTAAGTGAGGTTAATGTTAGGGGTGAGGTTGCAACTAAGCCTTTGGTGAGGGAAGTGAGAACTGGTAAGGGTGAGCTTGTGAAGCTTGCTGTTTTTGAGTTGAAGGATAAGACTGGGGCGATTTGGGTTTCGGCTTGGAGAAAGCATGCTGAGATTGTGGGTGCATTGCGTGTGGGTGATAGGGTTGTTGTAAAGAATGCTTTTGCAAAGAAAGGTTTCAGCGATGCGCTTGAAATATCAACTAGAGATGCTACATCCATAGTTTCGTTTTCTGAAGGCAATGTTGAAAAATGATGTTGCGAGATCGTCTTTTTGTTTCAGCAGAGCTGCATGTGTTAGTATCTGACGCAGACTTTGCCGCCTAATTCTTTTACGCTGTCTCTTAGTTTTTCTATTGCTTGTCTCATGTTGCTGTTTACTACTTTTTGCCAGCCTTCGCATCCGTTGGGGACTTCGACTTCGATCAAATAATGGTATTTCTTGTTCATCATTCATGGTTCCTCGATGAGTTTCTAAAGAGAAAATGTTGTGATGGGATATTTAATGGATATGAACGTGGAGTATGGATTGTATGTATTTGGAAGTCAGATTCCGAATAAGTTTTTGCGAGTGTGCTGTGTGACTGTTTTCTAGGCCCCCTATGTTGGTGTTTATACATTTTGTTTATACAAATTGTTAATAAGTTTCAATCCACACTTCAAAAGTAGCTTCATTTCGCCGTGTATTAGTGTTCTGATTTTTTGGCCAAAGACAAGAGTTTTCTTGGTGCCGGGGGCGGGATTCGAGCCCGCGACTTCTGGACAGTTGGGCGTTTGCCCCGTTTTGTTCTCCAGATTATGAGTCTGGCGCCCAAACCAGGCTAGGCTACCCCGGCTTCGAAATGTCAGCCTTTTTTCTTTATTGGCGATTAAGTTAAGCCTTTCTGTCTTTGTCAACTTCCATGAGTTAGGGATGGCATGCCATGAATTGCTGAGAGAAACAGCAAAACGAATGTGCAAAAGAAAAATTCTGGATCAAATGTTAGAAACATGGAATGTGATTGATTAATAAAAGAAGTAAAAAGGGAGAGGGGGGAGTTTATTGTATGCGCAATCGTGCCATCAATGCTTCTAGAGACGCGTATAATGCATCTACTTGGTCTTGTAGTCTGGTGACTGTTCCTTCCAGTTCTGATACTTGAGCTGTGAGGCTGTTCACTTGTTCTGTTAAAGCGGTTTTTTCGGCGGTGAGCGTGTTGACTTGTTCTGTCAAAGCGTCTCTCTCTGCAGTCAAGCTGTTTACTTGCTCTGTTAGTGCATCCTTGTCTGTTGTTAGGCTGTTGACTTGATTGGTCAGGTCTTCCTTGTCTGCTGTTAGACTTGCTATTTCAGCATCAAGAGTCTCCACTTGACTGTTGAGCGACGTAACCTCATTCTGCAATGAGGTCTTTTCGCTTTGAACTGTTGCCAACTCCGTCTGTAGACTGCTCTTGTCTGATTGAAGCTGATCAATTACTGATTGAAGTTCTGCTGTTCTGGAGTTGTAATTGCCCTGAATTCCATTTGCTTGACTGTAATAAACGACTGCAAGAAGTGACATTACACCAATGACGACGCAAAGTCCAACTACGGCAAAGGTCATCATTCTTTCTTTTGATGATAGTTCCATCATTTCACCTCCATGTGCAAAGTCTGGGTTTTTTACGTTCCTAAAGACAGCCAAGCGTTTAAACGTTATTAAACACAAATTTTTATTGCCAATAGTGTTTAGAAAGCAAAATAAATACTCAAAATCCAGATTGTATTGCCACAATTCACGACGCTAATCTATGCTGAACAAAGACATTTCTGGGGATGATGCTTTATGCAAACGCGATCTGTTTCCATCGAAACTCGAACAGCGCTCCAGCGTCTATTCTTTCTCCAACTTCTCGACGCCAGAAGCATTTCCAAGGTAAACGGTATCCGTCATTCCAACAAAAAGCCCGGTCTCAACCAATCCTGCAAATCTTTTTAGCTTGGCTTCCAGTTCTGCAGGTTCGTTTATTGTTCCAAAAACAGCGTCTACTATGACATTTCCATTATCAGTTATAACAGGACCAACCTTTCCCGTTCCCTGTCGCAGGGTCGGAATGCCATCAATCTGCACGATTTTCTGCATGACAGTCTTTGCTGCAAAAGGCACTACTTCCAGCGGTACTGGATGATCATGCATTCCCAGAACCTTAACTTTCTTGCTCTCGTCTGCGATAATGACAAGTTTCTTTGAAGCGGATGCCACTATTTTCTCTCTCAAAAGCGCGCCACCCATTCCCTTTATCAGATTCAGCTTCGCGTCTACTTGGTCTGCTCCATCAATTGTCACGTCAAGTATGGGATACTCTTCCAGTGTTGTTGCTTGGATTCCGTTTTCAATTGCCAACGCGAAGGCTTGATAAGAGGTTGGTACGGCTAGGATGTGGAGTTTTTCGCGTTTGATTCTGTTGCCTATCTCCTGAATCGCATAAGCGGCCGTACTTCCGCTTCCCAATCCAACTATGAAGTTGTTTCTGACATGCTTAACTGCCGCCAAGGCTGCGTTTTTCTTTGCCTTTTCAACTGCGCTTTTAGGATTCAATTTCCATCTGTCCTAGTTTGTCCAAAACTTTTTCCACTTCAGCTTGAATTTCCTCTATTCTTCTTTCAGCCTCTGTCTTTGGCGTTGTTTTGGCAGGTGCTTTCTTCTTTCGTTTTTCTTTCTCTTCTGTTTCGGGTTTTTCTTCAGGCGTTTCTGCTACGGGTGCTTCTGGCTCTATTGTTATTTCTTTTATGGGTTTGACCTCGGTTTTTGAGCGGAGCTCTTCGATTTTTGAGCTTAGTTCGTCGAAGCGTTCGCTGAACAGCTTCATCAAATCTTCTTGCATTGATTCCAATTCGTGCAGGGCGACAACCGATTCGTTCTTCGATATGGCGTCTTTAATGATTATCATTCGAGACTTGTACGATTGAGCCAGCCTTTCACGTTCATCCTCAGTGATTTTTCCTTCAGCGTGAGCTTCGTAAAGTCTACGTATTGCGCCTCCTAGAATTTCTCTTTCAAGATCCAGCAGCCGCAAGTCTTCTTTGGCTTTCTTCGCATTGTCTGTGGGAACGCTTTTCGTGACTTTGAACGGATAACCTTTCAGCTCTTCTTGAAATTCGCTTTCTTTCTCAGTGACTCTTTCTTCCTTTCTGCCTTTCTTTCTCATTGCGTAAATGACTATCAGGCATGCGACAATAGCCCCTAGCATGAGCGTGATTATTGAGATGGTTAGGGGATCATCTAGGGGCAATGATCGTTTCCCTCGCTATTTCCATTGTCCAGTATGCATATATAAATTATGTAATCAGTCCTCTTCAGCAATTCAGCATCGAAGCCACAAAAATCTCGGCTGAGCGTCCTGAAGACTTGCAGCAGATTCCCTCCAGCTTCTCAACTTTCACCGCTGAGAAATGTTTGCTGGCCATTTCGTGAATGTTTCTTGGTTTGAAACCCAGATGCTCATCTCCTAACTCCATTTTGAACTCTTCGAAGTGATGTTCACAAAGATCGACGATGATGGCTTTGCCTCCTTTCTTCAGAACGGTTTTTATGCTTTTGAAAACTTTTTCTGGTTCCAAGCTGTGGTGAAGCATTAACGTTGAGTAAACTGCTTCAAACTTTGACGGAACGTTAAAGTGTTTTTTTGCCTCTTTTATGCTGTCTTGAAGGTTTTCTGCTATGCCTACAAACGCTGTTATGCCATTGTGTTTGCTGGTTAATGAGACAAGCATTGCTGGAGTCAAATCCATGGCATAGAAGGAAACCTTTGGAAGTTGAGCTTGTATTTTGTCCTTGATTTTGGTGGTAAAGAAGCCTGAGCCTGCGCCAACATCTAACACTTTGGCTTTCGCAGAAAGCTTCGGGGAGTCAAGAAGTCGGTCGGTGATGGCGTTGACTATTCTGTTGATTCCGGCTTGTCCGAAATAGTTCAGAACGATTTCGTCTCTTTTTCCAGCTTCTTTTCTGCTGAAATGCTCTGCTGTCTTGGCAAGCTTTCTTGGGTCGGGAGTGCCTAATTTCGAAAATAGTTGTTCAAGTTGCAGATTTTTTGCATATTGTTCGAATGTGTCTTTCATTTTTGTCCCGTTTGGTTGATGGTTTGAAAGCCTCGGGCGGGAATTGAACCCGCGACCGCCGCCTTACCAAGGCGGTGCCCCACCAGGCTAGGCTACCGAGGCATGCGGTTTCTTTCAGAAAAGGAACCTTCGTACCAGATTTAGAGCTTTCGGTGTCGTTTCTTGCCACTTCTGTGCTCAATAATCACCCACATGGCCTGCTCTGGGATTATGCTTTCCTATGCGGTGACTGTTTCGCGTTTCTGTCTTAATGCTCTGGGCAGATATTCGGCCAGCGCAGAGAATGTTAAGGGGCGATATCGGGTGTCATCTGTGAGATTGGCTATGAAACCTTCCGTGCTGAACACGTCTGATTGGGGAAGCTGTCTGATTTCCTTTATCATTTCCCGATACGTGGAATAGTTTTCGTGAACTGAAATGATTACTACGTCGTAGCCTAAGCCCATTCCTCTCACGCTCATGATGACGCTTAAGCCTTTTTCCCTGTCTAGCTTGATGGCTGCTTTCACTATTCTGTCATATTCTCTCGCTGTCACATTTTTGTTTGACTTGATGAATGTCGTTGCCATGACTTCGAATCCCAGTTTGGTGAAGTCGGGGATCATGGTGTATTCTCTTACGTATCCTTCTCTCTCTAACTTGTTTCTGAGCCTTGTTATGGTTGGTTGGGAGACTCCGATTTTCCTTGCCAGTTCCCTGTCGCTTTGTCGGCTGTTTTTCATTAGTTCAGAAATCAGTTTCAGCT
>Ga0335070_10007639_pt1 | contig 12665 bp, 10 predicted proteins | sample Lox_Sample_13_FD_206722 | JGI IMG/M metagenome (GOLD analysis project Ga0335070, IMG submission 206722) | Soil microbial communities from Loxahatchee National Wildlife Refuge, Florida, United States - Lox_Sample_1.3 | ecosystem: Environmental > Terrestrial > Soil > Wetlands | place: USA...
GACGGACGGGCTTTTCGCAACCCGCGCCAACCACTCGTTCACCGTCAACCTGCTGATCGGCACCTCGTCATCGTCGCACGGCTTCGAGGCGGGCGTGCTGGCCAATTTCGAGTCCCATGACATGAGCGGCTTCCAGGCGGCCGGCCTCGGCAACGCGGTGCTCGGGGACACGGATGGATGGCAGTCGGCAGGCCTGGTCAATGTGGTCGGAGGAGAGATGCGGTTTGTCCAGACCGCGGGGCTTGTGAACGCTTCCTTTGGTCCTGCGTTCGGGGCGCAGATCGCCGGTTTGGGAAACTGGAGCGGGGATGAGCTGCAGGGAGCGCAAGTCGCGGGGCTGGCCAACTGGAGCCGGCAGATCCACGGTCCGCAGATCAGCATCGTCAATGTCGCGGACACCGTTTCCGGCGCCCAGATCGGGGTGGTGAACATCGCCGGACACGTCTCGGGGGTGCAGATCGGCGTCGTGAACATCTCCCGGGAGATCGATGGAGTGCCGATCGGCATCGTGTCAATCGAGGAAAGAGGGCGACAGAAGCTCGACGTCTGGTGGGATTCCGACGGCAGCGTCAATGGCGCGATCTCCCTCGGGAGCCGGCATTTCTACACGGTGCTCAGCGCGGGCTGGGTGCCTGACTCACGGCCAGCGGCCTGGACTCTTGGAGCAGGGCTCGGCGTCCATGCCACGCTGGGCAGGCTCTTTGCCGATTTCGACGTCTCCGCCATCGCCGATCAGGATTCTTTCAGGGACGTTTCCGGCCCCGCGACTTCCGTCGTCAACCCGCGCCTTCGCGCAGTCCTCGGAATCCCGCTGGCAGGGGAGTTTGCGATCGTCGGAGGTTTCGTGGTGAAGATCGCGCCAACGTACTCCCCTGAGCTTGTCCTCGGCATCCAGATCTGAACGGACTGTTGCTACAACTTTCGAATCGTGATAGTTCCGCTCGTCGTCGTGACCTCCAGCCGTCCCGTACCGTCTCCGATCCTCCCCTCCAGGGAGTTGCTCTTCTGCTCTACGCTGGTGACAGGGAAGTCGCACTCGATGCGGCCGCTGACGGAGTGAAGGGAGACAGCGGCATCCAGCCCGGGAAAAGCCGCCAGCGCGACGCTGCCTGACACGGAGCGCATGCTCGCCGACCCGCCTTTGTCCAGCGACTGGATCCGGCCGTCGATCGATCCCGAAACCGTGCGCGCGTCGAGCTTGCTGCCTGCGAAATCGAACTCAATCGATCCGCTCGTCGAGGAAGCGGCAAGGTCTCCGGCCTTGGTTGTCGAGATCGAGCCCGAGATCGTGGTCAAATCCTGGTCGACGCCGGCGGCAACATCCCGAACGGTAACGCTGCCGCTCACGGAATGCGCATCGATGGTTTTCACACCCGGGGGCACCGCGATGTCGAAGGACACGGTTCCTGCGCTCATGAGAAAGCCCCCGTCGTGCCGCTCTTCGACCACGAGCCTGGTGCCCTGCTTTTCGATCCCCACGGTTACGTTTTGCATGGCCGCCGGAAACATGCCGGTCTTGACGGAATGGATGTCCACAGCGCGTGCCGTTCCTCCGTGAATGGTGATGGAGCCGGCGATGTTCCTGACCTCGATCGCCGTGACATCGCCGGCAACCTGGTCATCCTTCTCTTCGCGCAGCGCACCGTGAGACCAGCCCTGCTCCCAGGAGCGCCTCATCGACTGGGAGCCGACCCAGGAGGGGCCGAACATCCTGCCGCGGACAATGAAGGCGATGCTTCCAATGACCACGAGGATCACGATGATCCCCATGGTGATCCCGGCGATATCGATCGGGCTAGGTCTTGTCGATTTCATCCATTTTCTCCATCTCGCGCTTCGCGATGCGGTCCACAAGGCTGCCGGACTGGTACAGGAAAGCCGAGAGGAAGTGCGAGATGACCCCGACTCCCCAGCCGAAAGCGACCCAGAGCCACCACTGGTATCCTCCCCAGGTCAGGTTGTTGATTACGGCCAGGCCGGCAATGACAATCAGGTAGGTCACCGCGTGGCGCAGGAAAGAGACCTTGCGCACGGCGATCCTCCTTGCAAGCTGGTACTTCTCGTTCGTGTCAGACATCGTTTGCCTCCTGAGAGTCTTCAACACCGAGGGGCCGCTTCACAGCACCCCCTGCCTCGGCTATAAGTAGACATGCGTTCAAGTGGATACCTTCTTGGTTTCGACGTCGGCAGCTCGTCCATCAAGGCAGCCCTTCTCCAGGCGGAGACGGGGACCGTTGTCGCAACCGCGACATCGCCGAAGACCGAGCTGGCGATAGAAGCAAAGCGCCCGGGATGGGCGGAACAGGATCCAGCCCTGTGGTGGGAGAATGTCGTTGGCGCGTGCGCGCAATTGAAGGCTGCCGCGGGGAAGGAGCTGGCCGAGGTCTCAGCAATCGGCATCTCCTACCAGATGCACGGCCTCGTGCTCATCGACAAGAACGGGAAGGTCCTTCGTCCTTCCATCATCTGGTGCGACAGCAGGGCAGTGGACATCGGGGAGCGCGCGTTTCACGGGATCGGAGAGAAAACCTGCCTTTCCCGCCTCCTGAACTCGCCGGGGAACTTCACCGCGTCGAAGCTGGCGTGGGTCAAGGAAAACGAGCCGGACACATTTTCCCGGGTGCGGACTTTCCTCCTCCCGGGCGACTGGGTAGCCTTCCGGATGACAGGGGAGGCGTGCACCACGCCATCAGGTCTCTCCGAGGGAATACTCTGGGATTTCCCGAAAGGCGGCAGAGCCGACATCGTGCTGGACTGGTATGGCATCCCGGCAGCGCTCGTCGCCCCGGTGCGACCCACGTTTTCGTTGCAGGGAGAGCTTTCCTCCGAAGCGGCCGCGGCTCTCGGGCTGAAGAAGGGGATACCGGTGGCGTATCGGGCGGGCGATCAGCCCAACAATGCCTTCTCCCTGAACGTGTTGGATCCGGGGGAGGCAGCGACCACGGCAGGCACCTCGGGAGTGGTGTATGGCGTTGCCGGCGCGCCGGCCCACGATCCACGGTCCCGCGTGAACACGTTCGTCCATGTGAATCATGCGGAGGCCTCGCCCCGCTACGGCGTCCTTCTCTGCGTGAACGGGACGGGGATCCTCAACAGCTGGATGAGGCGAATCCTCGTCGGTGAGAGCGGGGCTGTTTCGTACGACGAGATGAACCGGGTGGCCGCGCAGGCGCCCATCGGCGCGGATGGCATTTCGATTCTGCCCTTCGGCAACGGGGCGGAGAGAACGCTCGACAACCGAACGATCGGAGCTTCCCTGCTGGGGATCGACTTCAACCGTCACGGAATCCCTCACCTTCTGCGCGCGTCGCAGGAGGGGATCGTTTTCGCGCTCGAGTACGGCTTGAAGATCATGCGCGATATGGGAATCGAGGCCACCACCGTCCGCGCAGGCTACGCAAACATGTTTCTGAGCCCCATTTTCCGGGAGGCTTTTTCCACGGTGACGGGAGCGCGTGTCGAGCTGTACAACACCGACGGCGCGCAGGGCGCCGCGCGCGGCGCGGGAGTGGGCGCCGGGATCTATTCGGCCGTGAAAGACGCATTCGTCGGGCTGACAGCGGTCATGAACGTTGAGCCGTCGACAAGCAAGCTGAGCCAGTACCAGGACGCGTACGGCAGGTGGGAGCGAGCGCTCATGAAGGCCCTCGGGCCCGCCTCCGAAGCGACGAAAGGCCCCTCCTAGGCCACGGGGATGCCTGCGTTCAATGGACTCTCCTTCTTGCCCGCGCCGATGATCTTGCGGCCGTTCACAAAGACGTAGTCGATGCCGTCGGGAACCCTGTTCCCGTTTATGGAGCCCGAGTTGTCCTTCACGTTGTCCCAGTCGAACACGACGATGTCCGCCGCCAGCCCTTCTTTCAGCAGCCCGCGGTCGCTGATGCCGAACCTTTCGGCCGTCGCACCCGTCATCCTGCGAACTGCCTCCTGGACAGGGAGGAGCTTCTGCGTGCGGGCGACTTCCAGAACACGTGCAAACCCGCCGAACGCGGCAGGATTTTCTCCGCCGACGCGCTCCGCGGCCGCGCCGGTCATGAACAGACATGCTCGATGCCGGATCAGCTCGGCGAGCAGCTTGTCATTGCCCATTCTCTGGCAGAGCAGCCGTGCGCGCCCCGCGCTTCTCCTGGCGATCTCGATCAGAGCGTCGGACGGGCTCAGCCGGCGCAGACGCGCTATCTCAGACAAGAGCTTTCCGTTGTATTCCGCGAAATCCTGGTTTCCGATGTCGGTGATCGTCACGTCCGCGGCCGACACCCCGAGCTGCCTCTCTACCCGATGGACTTCCTTCCGCAACGTCCCCACGGCGGCAGGATCGTCGTAAGCGGCCGGCCCGCGGGCAATGAACCACGGCGAAAGGGCCGAGCTGACGCGTGTCACCGCGGCATGGACAGCGCAGGTGTCGAATCGAACGTCCAGGCCATCCGTCATGGCCTTGTCGATGAGCTTGAGCGCCGTTTCCGCGGTCCGCCACGTGCGGGAGCCGACGAAGGAAAGGTGCGAGATCTGCAGCTTGACGCCCGTCTGGCGGGCCAGCTCGAGGAGCTCCCGCAGGGCAGCAATGTTGCCTGTGTCGAGACCGGGGACCGCCGCGGACACGGCACGGGGATGAACGGCAAGCACCTTCCCTCGACGCTTCACGATGAGGGCAATCTCTTTCAACTCTTCGGGCCGGGCGAACATGCCGGGCGCCAGCTGCAGCCCCGCCGACACGCCGCGGGCTCCCTGGTCCATCGCGATCTCCAGGAGGTGAAGAAGCTCTTTGAATTCGTACGGATGAAGAGGCGAGGGGTCGTGCCCGCGGATGGAGACGCGTGTCGAGCCATGGCCAGCAAGAAGGGCGAGGTTGTGGCTTGCGCCGGAGGCCTGCAGACGCTGGAACAGCTCTTCAACTGTGTCCCACTGCAGCCGGAGAGGACCACCAGCAAACGGGTTGTCGCCGACCTGCTCGCGCCAGCGCGATCCCTCGCGCAACCCAGCCGGCGCCCAGCCGCAGTTTCCCCCGACCACGGTCGTGATCCCCTGCGCCAGGAACGGGTATTTCAGCGCATCGTGGCCCTTGAACGGCAGGTGCCAGTCGAGGTGAGAGTGAGCGTCGATGAACCCGGGAGCGATAACCCGGTCCGCGCAGTCGATCACCACTCCGTTGGTGCGGATGGGGCGCGCGGAGATGCGATGGATGCGTCCGGACCGGATGAGAAGATTCCCAGCGGCCGGCGCATCTCCCGTCCCGTCGACGATGAGGCCGTTTCTCAGCAGGAGGTCCTGGTTTTCCCCGCCGGCATCCCGTCTCATGCGTGTCATTCATCTATACCACAGGCGGTGGCGAATTGACAGAGCAGGCTGATTCTTCCATCCTCATCGCCATGGTGTTCGTCGTTGGCGCCGTGGCAATCGACCTGGTCGCGGTGCGCGAGAAGTTTCTGGACGGGACGTCGAATCCCTCGGACATCCGCCTGGGATTGGGCGGTGTCGGATACCGGATCTTCAGCAACCTCGACGCTCCGCGGAAGTTCATCACCGCCCTGGCCGCCGACCCGATTTCCCGATGGGCGCGTGAAGCCCTGCAGGCCGATGGCAGCGTCGCCATTCAGAACGTCAGGGCAAAGGATGCGCGGCCGCCCCTGTACCTCGCCCTGATGGAGAGCGGAAGCCTCAAAGTCGCCGCGTCTGACTTCAGGATCCTCGAGCAATCGCTGTCCCTTTCCTTTGCAGTCGAGCAGATCGGCGCCGCGGGCCCCAGGGATTTTCTCGTTCTCGACGCCAACCTTTCAGCGCCAGTTCTGAAGGGCCTCTGCGCGCGGTACACGGGCAGTGCACGGGTCGTCTTCGAGCCGGTGTCCGTGGAGAAAGCAACGCGCCATGCCGAGACTCTGCATGACCTGTTTCTGCTGACTCCCACGAGCGAAGAGATGGCTGCCCTGAGCGAGGGATCTGCGCAGGAGTATCGACGCTCCCGGCGTATCGCCAACCTGCTTGTGACCCTGGGACATGAGGGCGCGAAGCTGTACGACGATATCGGAGAGGAGACATTCGCACCGAGCACCGTCGTGGATGCGCCTGACACGACGGGCGCCGGAGACCTGCTCCTGGCATCGCTCATCTCCCGGCTTCATGCGGGGAAGCCCATGCGCACGGCGGTCAGGTCCGCAATGCAGGGCGTCGAGCAGCGCCTCAGTGCAGGGGATCCCTTGTGAACGACCTGCTGGTCCTTTCTTCCGAGGTTGCCGAAGCCCTTGCCTCGCACAAACCCGTGCTCGCTTTCGAGTCGACGATCATCAGCCATGGCATGCCGTATCCCCGCAACGTCGAGACCGCGAGGGAGGCGGAGAGGATTGCAAGGAGCGCCGGTGTCGCGCCGGCGACAATCGCGGTGCTGGATGGCAGGATCGCGGTCGGGCTCACCGACTCTCAGCTGGACAGGCTGGCCGGCGAGAAAGACGTGCTGAAGGTGTCGCGTCGTGATATCGCCTGGGCGCTTGCCCGGTGTCGAACAGGCGCGACGACTGTGTCGGCAACCATGCTCGCCGCTCGCAGCGCCGGGATCGACGTGTTCGCAACGGGGGGAATTGGAGGCGTTCACCGGGGCGCGGTGGACACGTTCGACATATCCGCGGACCTCGCCGAGCTTGCGGGCACCTCGGTCCTGGTCGTATCGGCCGGGGCGAAGGCCATTCTCGATCTGCCGCGGACCCTTGAGGTGCTGGAGACGCTGGGAGTTCCCGTCGTGGGCTACCAGACCAGCGAGTTTCCCGCTTTCTACTCCCGGTCGAGCGGGCTGCCCCTTTTCCTTCGCGCCGATACGCCGGCAGAGACCGCCGCGGTGCTGCGCACGCAACGCAGGCTCGGACTTCCCCAGGGGATCCTGGTGGCGAACCCTGTTCCGGCGGAATGGGAAATCCCTTCAGGGATGATGAACGGCTGGGTCGAGCGGGCGATGAGGGACCTCGAGGGCCGCGACGTTGCGGGCAAAGCCGTCACGCCGTTCCTGCTTTCGCGGATCGTAGAGCTTTCCGGTGGGAAGTCGCTGGAAACGAACGTCACGCTGTTCCACAACAACGTGCGGCTCGCCAGCCGAATCGCGGCTGAGCTGGCGGGATGAAGCAGGCTCGGATCGAAGCGATCGACCAGTACCGGGGAATCGCGATCATCCTCATGGTGGTCGCCAATTACCTCTTCGACGTGGTCACCATCCCGGGGTGGCTGAAGCATGCGCCGGACATCGGCCTCACCGTCATCGACCTGATCGCTCCGTTTTTCATTTTCGCGATCGGGCTGACGTACGGCGAATCGTATCGTTCTCGTGGAGAGCGCGACGGGGCGGGACGCGCCTGGGGGCACTTCCTGCGCCGGTGGCTGGCGTTGATCGGCATCGGGGCAATCATCTCGGCGGGAGAGGTCCTTGTCGGGAAGAACGCGAGCCCGATAAGCTGGGGAGTGCTGCAGGCCATCGGCGTGGCGGGGATCCTGACTCTTCTCGTCATCGGAGTCCCGCCGCTGTGGCGCGCGCTCATCGGGCTGGCGGTGCTGGCGGCGTACCAGATCCTGCTGGACACCACATGGCTCACGACCGTGCTGCATTCGGAGCACGGCGGCATGCAGGGCGCGCTCTCCTGGTCCGGCATGCTCATTCTCGGAACGGTGATCGCCGACGTCTGGAGGAAAAGCGGTGCGAAAGAGCTCGGTGCCGCCTGGCCGAGCGTGATCGCGCTTGCCGCGGGCCTCCTTCTGTCTCTGATCGTTCCCATCAGCAAGAACCGCGTGTCGGCGAGCTATGTGCTTGTCAGCCTGGGGGCAAGCGGCCTGCTTTTCGTCGTTGTGCTCCTGGCCACGGACAGGCTGCGCCTGCGCCCCTCGTTCCTCCGATGGTGGGGGATCAATCCGCTGCTCCTGTACGTCATGCACTACCTGCTTCTTGCCCTGGTTGTCCTGCCCGATGCACCGTGGTGGCACGTGCAGGCATCCATCCCGCTGGTCGTCGTCCAGGCAGCGGCGATCATCGCCATTCTCGGCGTCATCGCCTGGCTTCTGTCGAAGCGCGAGCGGCCGTTCGTGTTATGACCCCAGGTGCTTCCCCAGCCAGACCAGCACGAAATCAATGACCGCTTCCCTGTCCAGGTCGTTGTGCAGCTCGTGGCGGCCTCGATCCCAGACTTTGAGCGTGACGTCGCCCGAGAGCGCTTTGGCGAACTCGATGGTCTTCTGGGCGGAAACGTGCTGGTCATCCGTGCCCTGCATGATGAGGAGGGGCAGAGGGAACCGGGTCTGGGACAGGATCCAGTCGCCAGCAGCGAGGAAATCCGTTCCCAGGCGTGCGCTGACCCCGTTGTCCTGATAGAGCGCATCCGTTCTTGTCCACTCGATGACTGCCGGGTCTCGCGAAATGCTTTCCAGGGGAACGCCCGTCGGAAAGATGAGCGTCGGGACGATCCTGGCGATCAGCCTCCCTGCCGCCAGCTTCGCTGCAGGCTGCTTCGTTCCCGGCGCCAGGAGCGGGCTCGACGCGACCACGCCGGCGATGGCCGCGGGCCTCTGCAGCGCGTAGTACAACACCTGTTCTCCTCCGAAACTCTGGCCGTACAAGAAAACCGGCAGGCCCGGGAAGCGCTCTTTCGTCCGTTCGATGTGACTGTCGATGTCTTTCATGAGCGCGTCGAAGGATCGAGCGTACAGGCGAGGCCCGCCCGATCGCCCGTGACCACGCAGGTCGTATGCGTTGATCGCGTGCCCAGCCGCCGTCAGCCTCTCCACGACCCGCGGGTAGCGATCGGAGTGCTCGCCAAGTCCGTGCACCAGGGCGATTGCTGCCTTCGCGGGACCGTCGGGTGTCCATGACTGCGCGAAGATCGAAAGTCCATCGGACGTGGTCCAGGAATACTCGACATGCTTCATGGGAGACCCCCTTTTCCGGATGCCCGCGATTTTACTATTATCCGCGCAGGTCTGCCATGAGAAATATCGTGACTGTTGCCATGCAAGCCGCCCGGGAGGCCGGCGAGTACCTGCGCGAAAACCACCGAACAACGCTGACTGTCGAGGCCAAGGAGGACCGAAGCCTCGTGACGAACGTGGACCGCGAAGCCGAGCGGCTCATCAGGGCAAGGATCGAGGCCGCATTCCCCGGGCACGACATCGTAGGGGAAGAGAGGGGAGAGACCTCCCGGGGCTCTGACTGGGCGTGGGTCATCGATCCCATGGACGGCACGCACAACTATATCCGCGGCATGAGCACGTATGGTGTCTCGATCGGAGTGATGCGTGACAATTCGTTCGTCGCGGGTGTCATCTTCATGCCCGAGACGAGTGAGATGTACGCAGCGGAACGCGGATCCGGCGCTTTTCGAAACGACACGCGAATCGGAGTGTCGGCGCGTTCCGCCCTGTCCGCCTGCACCCTGGCCTTCGACTCCGAGCTCCGCCTGGAGACTGCCCGCAAGCTGCGCGCGCTGGGAGAGCTCTCCCCCCAGGTATTCAACGTCCGGATGTTCGGCTCTTCGGCCAGAACGCTCTCCCACATCGCCGAGGGAGTCCTGGACGGTGTGATCGAGTTTTCTGACAAGCTCTGGGATTTTGCCGCGGGCTTTGTGATCATCGAGGAGGCCGGGGGACGCATGACGAGCTTTGCCGGCGCCGAGCTTTCCCCGCGGGACACTGCCTACGTCGCGACCAACGGCCTCATTCACGATCCGCTTTTGCGCATCGCCGGCTCTGCATAAAAATGCGCGTTATTTGCAGTTGTTTCTCCTTGCACTGGGTGATCCCGCGGGCTACAATACCCGCCTCAGCCCAAAGGAGATGCCCGGATGCCGGAAACCAACCCCTTCAAGATTGCCCAGCAACAGCTCGACACGGCGGCCGCCACCCTCGGCCTCGATGAGCCGACTCACCAGTTCCTGCGCTGGCCGCAGCGCGAGCTCCAGGTCACATTCCCCGTTCGCATGGACGATGGATCGATCAGGATATTTCACGGCTATCGGGTCCACTACAATGGGGCACGCGGTCCCACCAAGGGCGGTCTTCGCTGGCACCCGGATGAGACGATCGACACGGTGCGGGCCCTGTCCGCGTGGATGACGTGGAAGACGGCGGTTGTCGATCTCCCACTCGGAGGCGGGAAAGGCGGGGTGACCTGCAACCCGAAGGAGCTCTCGAACGCGGAAAAAGAGAAACTTGCCAGGGCATATATCCGTGCGGTCGGACGCTTTCTCTCCGAGACGCAGGACGTTCCTGCTCCCGACGTGTACACGACGCCCGAGATCATGGCGTGGATGATGGACGAGTACGAGACGCTCACCGGCCAGCACAGCCCTGGGGTGATTACCGGCAAGCCCATTGCGCTGGGCGGATCCGCGGGGCGCGGGGACGCAACAGCGCGGGGCGGGATCTCTGTGACCCGCGAAGCTGCAAAGAAGCTCAGCCTGGACCTGAAAGGGAAGGCGATGGCCATCCAGGGGTTCGGGAACGCGGGGCAGCATGCCGCGCTTCTGGGCTCCGAGATCCTGGGCATGAAAGTCGTTGCCGCCTCGGATTCCAAGGCCGGCGTGTACTGCGCCAAGGGCATGGATGCAAAGGCGCTCGTCGATCACAAGCTGAAGACCGGCAGCCTCTCCGGGTTCCCGGGCGCGGACAGCATCACAAATGAGAAGCTCCTGGAGCTTGATGTGGCTGTGCTTTTCCCGGCGGCCCTGGAGAACGCGATCACCGGCGACAACGCGGGGCGCATCAACGCGAAGATCGTGTGCGAGCTTGCCAACGGACCGACCACTCCCGATGCGGACACCGTCCTGTACCGCAACAAGGTGTTCGTCATTCCCGACTTCCTCGCGAATGCCGGCGGGGTCACCGTGTCGTACTTCGAGCAGGTGCAGAACGCTTACAACTTCTACTGGAACCTGGACCTGGTCCACGGCAGACTGGACGAGAAAATGACCAAGGCATTCCACGACGTCTACGCGATGCACGAGCGGCACAGGGTGAACATGCGCGAGGCGGCATACCTGGTGTCCGTGAGCAGGGTGGCCGAGGCCTGCAAGCTCCGCGGGTGGGTGTGAGCGAGACTCCGCTTTCCGCGGGCGTCAGCCCGGTCAAGGGCTACAACCTCTACCGCAAGATCTCGCGGTTCCCCGAGCTTCTCCCGCAGATGAGGGCGGCGTTTCTCGATGTGCTCCTTGACCGCGGGGTCGTCACCCGGGAACGGCTGGCCGCCATGACCCTCGAGCAAATGGCGGCAGACGGCATCGAGGACACGGAGTCCGACCGATCCGAGTACCGCGACGCGTTGATCGACCTCCTCTTCGCGAGCTCACTGAGCGCCGACGAGGTGGAGAACTACGTCAACCTGGTGCGAAAACGGGACAAGTGCCAGGAGCTGGGCCGCGTGGTCGCAAGCGATCATTCCTCCTCCCAGACCATCTGGCAGGCGCTGCGGGAGTTCTGCGATATTCCCAAAGGAGAGCTCTACATCTCCCCCGAGGAGGCGGAAGGGATCCGTGTGTCCCTCCTGTCGTATTACATCTCGGGTCAGCTTCCGTTCGTCGGCATTGCCAAGAATCACGTGACGATCAGGGACATCGACAATGTCCTCGGGAACACCATCGGACACGTGAAATATCCTGGGAAGCTGGGGGGGAAGGCCGCTGGCATGATCGTGGCCCAGAAGATCCTCCTTCCCATCCTGAGCGAGCGAGACCCGGAGTTCGAGAAGCGGATCGCCGTCCCCGACACGTGGTACATAACCTCGGGAGTTTTTTCAGATTTCATCGACAGGAATCATTTCTACGATTTCCACACCCACAAGTATCGCGACCGCGACGCGATCGAGGAGGAATACCAGCGCGTCGGGGGGCTGTTCGAAAAGGCTTCCTTCCCCCCTGATGTCATCGAGGATTTCCGCTGGCTGATTCGCCAGATCGGCGAGCACCCCATCATCGTACGCTCCTCCAGCTACCTGGAAGACAATTTCGGTTTTGCTTTCTCGGGGAAATACCAGTCCATCTTCCTCGCGAACCAGGGCGACGAGGAGACCCGCCTGACCGCGTTCATCCGCGGCGTCAAAACGGTGCTCGCCAGCATGTACGGTCCTGATCCGATCATCTATCGCCGGGATCACGGGCTCCTGGATTTCAACGAGCGCATGGCCATGATCGTGCAGAAGGTCGTCGGCCGGCGGTTCGGCGACTGGTTCTTCCCCTTTGCGGCCGGGGTCATGTACTCCTGGAACTCGTGGGCGTGGAACCCGAGGATCAGGAAGCGGGACGGCCTCGTGCGGCTCGTATTCGGTCTGGGCACGCGCGCGGTGGACAGGGTTGGCGGCGACTACCCGCGGATGATCCCTCTGAGCCACCCGCAGATGAGGCCGGAAGTCACCGCCGATCAGATCCAGCGCTATTCCCAGAAGATGGTGGATGCCATCAACCTGCGCACCGGAGCTCTCGAAACGATCGATTTTCGGACGCTGGCCGCCGAGACCCGACATCCCGACCTGCACGAAGCGGTATCCGTGAATGCGGACGGAGAAATGCGGGCGCCCCTCTCCCGGATGCAGGAGCTTCCCAGCTCGTCTTTGTGCCTGACCTTCGAAAACTTCATCACGAAGTCGCCCTTCGTGCCGCTCGTCAGGAAAGTGCTCGCAAAAGTCCAAACGGCATATGGCAGGCTGATCGACA
>Ga0335070_10007640_pt1 | contig 12664 bp, 10 predicted proteins | sample Lox_Sample_13_FD_206722 | JGI IMG/M metagenome (GOLD analysis project Ga0335070, IMG submission 206722) | Soil microbial communities from Loxahatchee National Wildlife Refuge, Florida, United States - Lox_Sample_1.3 | ecosystem: Environmental > Terrestrial > Soil > Wetlands | place: USA...
CTCTTCCTCGGTCGGATCGGGGTTGCGGTCGAGCAAGGCCTTCGCGGCGACCAGCACGCCGGGGGTGCAGAAGCCGCATTGGAGCGCCGCATGCTCCAGGAATTTCCGCTGCAGCGGATGGAGCTCTTGGCCCTCAGACATGCCCTCGATGGTCTCGACCTTGCGGCCCTCGGTCTCGACCGCGAGCATCAGGCAGGAGCAGACGAGGCGGCCGTCGACGATCACGCTGCAGGCGCCGCAGTCGCCGGAGCTGCAGCCTTCCTTGCTGCCCGTGAGCTGCAGCTGGTCGCGGAGCACGTCGAGGAGCGTGAGCTGCGGCTCGCAGAGGAATTCCGTGGGCTCGCCGTTGATGGTGGTGCTGACGTGATGCTTTTTCATTTATGCTCTCCCGCGCGCTCATGGGCGATGGCGGCCGCGCGGCGCGCCATCACGCCCGCGACCTTGACCCGGTATTCGATCGTTCCGCGCTTGTCGTCGATCGGCTTGCAGGCGCGCCGGCAGGCGGCATCGAGCCCCGCTAGCGCGGTCTCGTCGAGCTTCCGTCCCACGAGCGCCTTCGCGGCATCGGGCACGAGGAGCGCCGTCGGCGCGACGGCGCCCAGCGCCACATGCGCGTCCTTGATGACCCCCGCGGCATCGAGCGTGAGGTTGACGCCCGCGCCCACGACGGCGATGTCCATCTCGGTCCGCGGAATGAATCGGAGATAGGCGTCGGCCGAGCGCGGTGGGCGCTTCGGCAGGTGGAACTCGAGCACGAACTCGTCAGGTGCCAACGAGGTGCGGCCGGGGCCCGTCGCGACGCTCTCGACGGGAACCTCACGCCGGCCCTTTCCCCCCACGATGACGCAGGTCGCGCGCGCCGCGATGAGCGCGGGCACGCTGTCGGCCGCGGGCGACGCGTTGCAGAGATTGCCGCCGAGCGAGGCGCGGCCCTGCACCTGCGTCGAGCCGATGAGATTTGCGGCCTCGACCACGCCGGGCCAGGCCTTCTTGAGGCCCTCGTGCTCGCCGATCTCGGCACCGGATGTCGCGGCGCCGATGACGAAGCCGCCGTCGCGCTCGCGGATACCGGAGATCCCCGGGACCTTCTTGATGTCGACGATGAGCTCGGGCTTCGTCCGTCCGGAGCGGAGCTGGACCAGCAGATCAGTGCCGCCGGAGAGCACCTTTGCGCGGCCGGACGCGCCGGCCAATATCTGAACCGCCTCCTCGGCTGTAGAGGGGGCTTTGTAGGCGAGCATTGCCATGATCTCTCCCGATTGACCCGGCCGGAACGATAGTCCAGCGGGGCGCGGCGGTCGAGGGCGAAGGCTTGCATTTGCGAGCGGGTCGCGCGACCCTACCGGGCCATTGGGCGCACTGGGTCAAGGAAGCGAGGCAGCCGTGGACGACGTCATCCAGAAAGATGCAACCAAGCCGTTCAAATGGGTGGGAACCCGCCCCATTCGCCCCGACGGCGTGCCGAAGGTGAAAGGCGAAGCGCAATACGGCGCGGATTTCACGATGCCCGGCATGCTGGTCGGGCGCATCCTGCGCTCGCCCCACGCGCACGCGCGCATCCTCTCGATCGACACCTCGAAGGCGGCGGCGCTCCCGGGCGTCAAGGCCGTCGTGACCTCCGCGGATTTCCCAGAGCAGAAATTCGAATATGTCGGCCCCGAGCGCGTCGCGGTCAATTTCTGGCACATGACGCGCAACATCATGGCGCGCGAGAAGGTGCTTTACGAGGGCCATGCGGTCGCGGCCGTCGCCGCCGCGAGCAAAGCGATCGCGGACGAGGCGCTCTCGCTCATCAAGGTCGAGTACGAGGTGCTCCCGCACGTGATCGACGTCGAGGAGGCGATGCGCGCCGATGCGCCGCTGCTCTTCCCGGACATGATCGCCCGCGGCATCGAGCCCGCACCCACCAAGCCCTCGAACATCTCGAAGCGGCTCGAATTCAAGATCGGCGACCTCGACAAGGGCTTCGCCGGGGCCGACGACATCGTGGAGATGTCCTTCAGGACCGAGCCCGTGCACCAGGCCTATATCGAGCCCCAGGCCTGCGTCGCGCGCTTCGACGCCGACGGACAGGGCGAGCTCTGGAGCTCGAGCCAGGGGCATTTCGTGGTGCGCGCGCTCACGGCGCAGCTCCTGGGCATGAAGCTCGGCGACCTCCGCGTCTATCCCGCGGAGATCGGCGGCGGCTTCGGCGGCAAGACAGTGATCTACGTGGAGCCGGTCGCGGCCCTGCTGGCCAAGAAATGCGGGCATCCCGTCAAGATCACCATGAGCCGCGAGGACGTCTTCCGCGCGACTGGCCCCACTTCCGGCGCCTCCATGACCGTGAAGATCGGCTACAAGCGCGACGGCAAGATCGTGGCCGCCGACGGGCTCTTCAAGTTCCAGGCCGGCGCCTTCCCGGGCTCGCCGGTCATGAACGCCTGCATGTGCGCATTCGCGCCCTACGACATCGCGAACGCGCGCACCGTCGGCTACGACGTCGTCTGCAACCGCCCGAAGGCCGCGGCCTATCGCGCGCCGGGCTCGCCGATCTCCGCTTTCGCGGTCGAGAGCGTCATCGACGTGATCGCGCAGAAGCTCAAGATGGACCCGCTGGAGCTGCGCCTCAAGAACGCGGCGCGCTCGGGAACGCAGATGGTCTATGGACCAAAGCTCGCTCATAACGGCTACGCCGAGACCGTGGAGGCGCTGCTGCGCCATCCCGCCTACAAGAAGAAGCTCGGCAAGAACCAGGGCCGCGGCGTCGCTTCCGGCTATTGGTTCAACGGCGGCGGCGAATCGAGCGCCACCGTGCACGTGAACGAGGACGGCACCGTCGTCGTCGCGACGGGGAGCCCCGACATCGGCGGCTCGCGCGCCTCGATGGCGATCATGGCGGCGGAGACGCTCGGCATCGACTACGACCGCGTCCGGCCGATCGTCGCGGATACCGCCTCCGTCGGGTACACGCACGTCACCGGCGGCTCCCGCGTCACCTTCGCGACGGGGATCGCGGTCGTCGAGGCCACCAAGAAGATCATTAAGGAGCTCTGCGTCCGCGCGGCGATGATCTGGGACGTCGATCCCGAGGGCGTGATCTGGGAGAACGGCCACGCCAAGCCCGCGGGCAGCAACGTCGGCGACTTCAAGCCGATGTCGCTCAAGGAGATCGCGGCGAAGCGCGCGCTCACCGGCGGGCCCGTCGTCGCGGCGGCCTCCGCCAATCCCGGCGCCGTGGCGCCGGGCTTCGCCACGCAGTTCTGCGACATCGAGGTCGATCCCGAGACCGGCAAGGTCACGATCCTCAATTTCGTCGCGGCGCAGGACGTCGGCCGCGCGATCCATCCGAGCTACGTCGAGGGCCAGATCCAGGGCGGCGTCGTGCAAGGCATCGGTTGGGCGCTCAACGAGGAATACATCTACGACAAGAAAGGCCATCTCGAGAATCCGGGCTTCCTCGATTATCGCATCCCCGTCGCATCGGACCTGCCGATGATCGAGGCGGTGTTGGTCGAGGTGCCGAATCCCGGACATCCCTATGGCGCCAAAGGCGTCGCCGAGGTCAACATCTGCCCGCCCATGGCCGCGATCGCGAATGCGATCCAGCGCGCGGTGGGGCCGCGGATGACGGTGCTTCCGATGTCGCCGCCGAAAGTGCTCGCAGCGATCGATGCCGCTGAGAAAAAATAGTCATAAGGCCGCGAGCGCGGCGCCGGCGCCTCCGCCGGCGCCCGCGCGCGTCGTCCTCACGGGCGGGCTCAGCCGGCGCTACACCGGCGGCGTCACGGAATTCTCCGTCTCCGCGAAGAACCTCCGCGGCATCATCAAGGAGATGGACCGGCTCTATCCCGGCCTCGGCGAGCATCTCGAGGAGGAGACGACGGTCGCAATCGACGGCGAGATCCACGACGTCGGCTATTACCAGACCATCCGCCCGGGCTCGGAGATCTATTTCATACCGAAGCTCGAAGGCGGCTGAATCGGGCTCGGAGGAGGGCGCGATGACGGGCTTCCATCGACGCACGCTGCTCAGGGGCCTGCTCGCGGGCGCGATGACGCTCCCCTATATGCGCCGTGCCTCTGCCGAGGAACAGGCAGCCCTCGTCGAGGGCGCGAAGAAGGAAGGCGCGCTCGCCTTTGCGACCTCGGTGTCCGCGGCGGGTTTCCCCAAATTCATGGACGCCTTCAAGGCGAAGTATCCGTTCCTCGACGTGAGCAGCGGCTACTATTCAGCGCCGACCGGCCGCGTGCTCGCGCGCGTTGCCGCCGAGATGAGCTCGGGAAATCTCAGCTTCGATGCGCTCCACATCGCCAATCTGGTGCCCTACCTGCAGATGGCTCGGAGCGGCCAGCTCCTCCCCTATCACTCGCCGGAGCTCGCGGCCTTTCCCGAGGACGCGCACGGCGGCGATTTCTGGACGACGGCGCGCATCATCGGCGTCATCATGGCCTACAACAAAAACGTCCTGGCGCCGGAGAAGGCGCCGAAGTCCTGGCTCGACATCCTCAAGCCGGACTTCAAGGGGCGGAAGCTGATCATCCAGGATTCCGCGGCCGGCACTTCCTTCAACCAGATGTACATACTGGAGAAGCTGCTGGGCATCGACTTCATGCGAAAATGGGGCGAGCAGAAGCCGATCATCGTCGCGACCTCGGCGCAGCTCATCGACCTCCTCGTGCGCGGCGAGGCGCTGGTCGGCGCCACCGTCGACCACTTCCGCGCCTTCGAGCCCGACGCGGTCAAGGCGGGCATCGTTGGAATCTATCCGACCGAGGGCATGCCGCTCGCCTTGGCGCCGATCGCGATCCTCAAGGGCGCGCCGCATCCGAACGCGGCGAAGCTCTTCGTCGATTTCACGCTCTCGCACGACGGCAACACTCTGCTCGCGCACGACATCTTCAACGTCTATTCGCCCCGCCGCGACGTGCCGCCGCCGGAAAGACAACTACCGTTGGCAGAGACCAAGCCGCTCCTGCCGCAGGATCTCGCGGACTACGAGAAGGCATCGGCGAATTTCCCCGAGCACTTCGACTCGATCTTCAAGACCTGACGTGGCGCTCCGCGGCGGATTCTCGACCGAGACGGCCGTCGGAGCGGGCCTCGGCGCCGTCGTGACGTGGCTCGTGATCCTGCCGCTCGCGGCGGTGGCGATCGGCGCGGCGACGGATACGGGCGGCCTCAGCGCGCGCCCCTTCCTCGACGTGCTCGGCTCCGGCCGCATCATCGCGAACACCGTCATCGTGGGTGTCGGCGCCACCGCAATTGCGGTCGCCGTCGGCGGCGCGCTCGCCCTCACGCTCGCGCGGATCGAAACGCCCGGACGCGCGCTGCTCTCGCGTCTCGTGACCGTGCCGCTCTATATCACACCGCTCCTCACGGCGATCGCCTGGTCCTGGCTGGGATCGCCGCGCGGAGGATTGATCAACCTCGTGTGCCGGCGGCTTCTCGGGATCGACAGCCTCGTCGATCTCGAGACTGGCGGCGGCGTCGTCTTCGTCTCGGCGCTCGCCTATGTGCCGCTCCCTTTCCTGCTGATCTCGGCGGCGCTCAGGAGCATGGACCCCTCGCTCGAGGAGAGCGCGCGGATCCACGGTGGCTCGACATTCCAGTCGCTCCGGCTCGTCACGCTGCCGCTGATGCTGCCCTCGATCGTCGGCAGCGCCCTCCTGGTCTTCGTGCAGGCAATGGGCCTCTTCAGCGTACCCGCAGTGCTCGGCATGCCCAGCGGCTTCTATGTCGCGGGCACCGAGATCTATCGTTCCCTCAACAATTTCCCGCCGCGCCTCGCGCAGGCCGCGGTCTGGGGACTGCTGCTGCTCGCGGTCACCGCTGGGCTCACCTGGCTCCAGACCGCCTTCCTCCGCCGCAATTCCTACGCGACCGTCACCGGCAAGGCCTTCCGCCCGCGGATGCTCGAGATCGGCTGGGCCCGCCATCTCCTCGCGCTCTTTGCCATTTTCTACGTCGCGGTCGCGGTCGTGCTTCCGGTCGCGACCCTGCTCTGGGCCGCGCTCGTCAATTTCATCACCGTCGATCTCGATCTGATGGCCTTCGGTCTAAAGCACTTTCGCTACGTGCTCTTCGAATATCCGAAGACTTATCTCGCGATGGAGAACAGCCTCGTTCTCGGCGTGGCGACGGCGACGCTGGGATGCGCGCTCGGGCTCGCGCTGAGCTGGTCGATCGTGCGCAGGCCCGGCCGCTTGAGCGCCTATCTCGACCAGGTCAGCATGTTCCCGCTCGCGGTGCCGTCGATGGTGCTCGCGCTCGGCGTGCTTTGGGTCTATGTCCGCGCTAAGGCCTTGCCGATCTACGGCACGATCTCGATCCTGCTCATCGCCTATCTCACGCATTATCTCCCGATCGCGGTGCGCGCGGGCTCGGGTGCGCTCCGGCAGCTCCATAGCGAGCTCGAGGACGCCGCGCGCTTGACGGGCGCGAGCTGGGGCAGGACGATTCGCTGGATCACCCTTCCGCTGACGCGCCCGACGCTGGTCGCGACCTGGTCGCTACTCTTCATCCTGTCGGTGCAGGAGATCAGCTCCTCCATCCTGCTCTACACGAGCCGCACCACGGTCCTCTCTGTTGCGGTCTTCGATCTCTGGGAGGCCGGCAACGTGAACGCGCTGGCGGCGCTCAGCGTGATCCAGCTCGCAATCACCTTCCTCGCCCTCCTCGCCCTCAGCCTCGCCGGCCGTCGCGAGGGCGTGGCGTGAGCGCGTTCCTGGAGGTCGAGGGCCTCGCGGTGAGCTATGGGCCGATCGCGGCCGTCGAGGGCGTGGCCTTCTCGATCGAGAAAGGCGAGCATCTGACCTTGCTGGGTCCCTCCGGCTGCGGCAAGACCACGACGCTCCGCGCCGTCGCGGGGTTGGAGACGCCGAGCTCGGGCCGCATCGTCATCGACGGCGCGACCATCCTCGACGCGGTCCAGGGGTTGAGCCTGCCGCCGGAGAAGCGCGGCCTTTCCATGGTCTTCCAATCCTACGCAATCTGGCCGCACATGAGCGTCTTCGACAATGTCGGCTTCGCCTTCCGCGTACGCGGGATGGGGCGCGAGCGCGCGCGTCCCGCGGTCGAGCGCGCGCTGGCGCTCGTCGATCTCGCGGGCTTCGCGGACCGGCCCGCGAGCCGGCTCTCAGGCGGACAGCAGCAGCGCGTTGCCCTTGCGCGCGCCATCGCCTGTGACAGCAAGGTCATGCTGCTCGACGAGCCGCTCTCGAACCTCGACGCGCAGCTGCGCATCGCCATGCGCGCGGAGCTGAGCGACCTCCGGCGGCGTCTCGGCATGACCTCGGTCTACGTGACCCACGACCAGGAGGAAGCCTTCGCGCTATCCGACCGGATCGCAGTGATGCGCGGCGGGCGCATCGAGCAGCTGGGCACGCCCTCGGAGATTTACTGCGAGCCGCGGACGCGCTTCGTGGCGGGCTTTCTCGGCATGAAGAACATCCTCGATGCCGAGATTCGCCCCCTATCCCGCGAAAGCGGATATGCCGAAGCGAGATTGGCCGGGGACATCATCTTCCGCGCGCGCGATCCCTTCGCGAGCGGGAGTGCCCCGAGCCCGGCTTCGATTGGCTTCCGACCGGTCGACGTCCGCTTGGAGACCGCCGGCGAAGGCATCGCCGGGGTCGTGGCGCGCTCGCTTTTCCTGGGCGATGTCGCTCACTATTATGTGCGCTCCGGGCCGATCGAGATTTGCGCGCACGACCGGCCGCGCCCGGAGCTTTCGGATGGCCGCGAGGTGCGGTGGCGGGTCGATCCCGACCGCTGCCTGGTGCTGCGGGAGTGACGCAAATAGTTGTGGGTAGAGTGCAATGACGATCGACCGGGAGAGCTCGGCGGGGCTGAGGCAGCAACGCGTCAATCGCGGTCTCCGCATACTTTGCCCCAACGGGCATCTGGGCTTTGCGCCGACCAAGCTCGGGAGCTTCCGGCGGGGCCTCGAAGCCGAGCCCGACATGGTCGCCTGCGATTCCGGAAGCTGCGATTGCGGCCCGGTTCCGCTGGGCTCCGATGGCAGCGCGAGCCCGCTCGCCTGGCAGCGGCACGACATCGAGGCGATGCTCGTGGGCGCGCGGCGGCTCAAAGTGCCGATGATGATCGGCTCCGCGGGCGACACCGGCACCAATAGCCGTGTCGACCGCTATGTCGGGATCGTCAAGGAGCTCGCGCGCGAGCACGGTATTCCCCGCTTCAAGCTCGGGTACTTCTATTCCGAGCTCTCGAAGGACACCGTGCGCAAAAAGATCGCGGCGGGCGACGCCGTCACCGGCCTCGACGGCAGGCCCGACCTAACGCTCGAAGAGCTCGGGGCGACGGATCGCATCGTTGCGGTCGCAGGCGTCCACCCCTTCATCAAGCTCCTGGACATGGGCGCCGACGTCATCATCGGCGGGCGCAGCAGCGATTGTGCGATTTTCGCGGCGCCCGCGATCCGCCGGGGTTATCCCGAGGCCCTCGCCTATTTCTACGGTAAGGTGATGGAGTGCGCGTCCTTCTGCGCGGAGCCCTATGGCGGCAAGGAGTCGATCATCGGCGAGATCACCATGGAGGACGTGAAGGTGACGGCGATGCTGCCGGAGCAGCGCTGCACCGTCGCCTCCGTCGCCGCGCACTCCATGTACGAGCGCAGCAATCCCTATTACGAGTATTTCCTCGGCGGCCACATCGACATGAGCCACTGCGTCTACGAGCAATGGGACGAGCGTACGACGCGCGTCACCGGCCCGCGCTTCGTTCCCGCGAAGGAGTTGCGCGTGAAGCTCGAGGGTGCAGGCAAAGTCGGCGAGCGCTACGTCGGCATGGCCGCCGTGCGCGATCCCTACACGATCTCGCGCATCGATGAGGTCATCGCCTGGGCGAAAGCCGCGGTGCGCGAGCGTTTCGGCGAGAGCGGCTACCAGCTCAGCTACACCGTCTACGGCCGCGACGGGGTCCTCGGCGAGCTCGAGCCCTTGCGCGACCGTCCCGCGCACGAGCTTTGCATCGTCGTGCAGGGCGTGGCGCCCACAAAGGAAATGGCGGAGGAAGTCTGCATGATCGGCACGCGCCAGATGTTCTATGCGCGGCTGCCGAACGTGAAGGGCACCGCGGGCGGCGTCGCCTTCATGCTCGACGAGGTCATGCCCGCGAGCCCCGCCTATCGCTGGACGCTCAACCACACGATGCGCGTCGACGACCCGCTCGAGCTCTTTCCGGTGCACGTGACCGAGGCGGGGATCTGAGCGATGAGCGCCGCGCGCACCAAGCCGCTCACCGCGCTCGCCAAGACCATTCGCAGCAAGAATGCCGGCGTCGACAAGATCACCTTCGACGTGATCTTCCCGGACCGGACGTCCTACGATCTCGTGCGCAAGAGCGGCGTCCTCTCGCGCGCGGCTGTCTGCAGGCTCTACGGCATTCCCGAATCCCGCATCAGCGATCACGTGGAATTCGAGCCCGGCCTCGCGATCAAATTCACGATCTATCGCAAAGTGCCCAGCGGCAGCCTCGGCGACCCCGACATCTTCGGCAGCCAGCAATATGGGCCCCTTCTGAACATCGACGTTCCCGTCGAATAGGGACCGGCGCATGCCCCGCGCGGACGCGATATCTACCGGCGACTTCTGCGCCGCAACGACGAGGGAAGCGCGGAGAGCGCTCGCGGAGTCGCAGCTTCGCGCGCTGGGGGAGCGGGAGGATGTCGTGCGCGCCTTCGTCTGCACCGACACTGAGAGCGCGCGGCAGCGGATCGCGGAGCCTCCGGCAGGGCCGCTGGGCGGCGCCCTCATCGGCGTCAAGGACATCATCTCGACTGCGGAGTTTCCGACGCGCTACGGCTCGAGCGATCCGCAAGCGCTGGGGCCGCGCACCGACGCCTGGTGCGTTGCAGAAGCACGGCGGCGCGGCGGCATCGTGCTTGGCAAGACCATCTGCACGGAATTCGCGTTTCCGATCCCGGGGCCGACGACGAACCCGCACGATCCCCGGCGCACGCCCGGCGGTTCCTCCAGCGGCTCCGCGGCGGCAGTGGCGGCGGGCTTCGTCTCCTTCGCGCTCGGCACTCAGACCGCGGCATCGACGATACGTCCGGCCTCCTATTGCGGCATCACCGGCTTCAAGCCGAGCTACGGGCTTCTGCACATGGAGGGCGTGCAGGCGATCTCTACGACCCTCGATCACCTCGGCATTTTCGCGCGCTCGCCTCGCGACGCCTGGTATTTCACGAGCGCGCTAGTCGGAAGCAATGCCGAGATCGTGGCGGCGCGCCGGCCGCGGCGGATCCTGTTTCTACGCCTGCCCGACGCGATACCGCAGACCGATGGCTACCCCGAGCGGATCGCGGTGCTCGCCGCATCGCTCGAGAGCGCCGGTGTCGCCATCGAGACGCGGGACTTGCCGTTTCCGCTCGAGGACTTTCGGGGGCTGCAGCAGGAGCTCTGCTATTGGGAGGCCGCACGCATTCTGCTGGGCGCGGGCGCGCCGCGCGTGGTGCCGGAGCTTCGCGCCCTGCTCGGCCCCTATCTCGACGTCAACGTCGCGCGCTATGCCGAGGCCCGGCGACGGCGCCAGGCCTATCAGGCTCAATTCGAGAATCTCGCCGCCGATTGCGACGCGATCGCGCTGCCGGCGGCGACGGGCAGCGCGCCGGCGTCGCTCATGGACACCGGCGATGCCGCCATGAGCCGATTCTGGACCGCGCTCCAGGTGCCCGCGGTCTCCGTGCCGCTGTGGCGCTCGACGGAGGGGATGCCGCTCGGCCTGCAATTGCTGGCGCCGCTCGGAGCGGACCGCCCGCTCCTCGAGGTCGCGCAGTGGCTCCACGAGCGCCGCGAGGCGGTCGTGGGCGGGCGCGGTTAGGCCAAACTACGCGGCGGCCGGCCGCTCTAACCCCGCGCCCCCGAGGCAATCACCGCGCGCTTCAGAAGCCCGCGCTCGATCTTGCCGCCGGCATTGCGCGGAATCTCCGGCAGCTTGATCACGTAGATCTTGCCGAGCTGGAGTCCGCGGAAGGCCCGGTTGAGCCGCGCCGCGAGCTCGCGGTCGTCTATCCTGACGCCCGCGAAGGCCACGTGAATCTCCTCGATCCCGTCGGCGTTGGGCAGCGAGCAGACACCGGCATCGGCGGCCTCGACCGCGGCAAGCGCCGCCACCTCCAGCGTCTCCGGCATGATCTTGTTCCAGCCGATGTTGAGGAGGTCGTCGCCCCTGCCGACCACCTGCAAGCGCCGCGGCCCCCGGAGGATGCCCATGTCGCCCGCGTAGAACCAGCCGTTCCGGAACATGCGCCGCGTCGCCTCGGGATCGCCGAGATATCCCGCGGGCATGCAGTCCGTCCTGACCCTGATCCGGCCGAGCTCGCCTAGCGGCAGGATCCGGTCCAGGTCGTCGACGATCTCGACCTCGACGCCCGGCCACACCGTGCCTGCCTCCGGACCCCGCGCGGCGCTCACGAACCCGATCTCGTTCGATCCGTACATGTCCGAGACCTCGGTCGCGAGAAATGCGAGCGCCCTTCGGCGCAGCTCCGCCGAGACGCCCGCGCCGAAGCAGAAGACCGCGAGCTCCGAGGGCTTCACGAAGCCCGCCGGAAGATTGTCGAGCGTCCGCATCAGCAGGATCGGGGGCAGCGTCGTGTGCGTGATCGCCCGTGCCCTTATCGCCTCGTCCGCGCGCACGCGGTTCTCGATCACGACTGTGCCGCCCATCCAGACGCACGCCGTCGGCGCACCGACGGTGAAGGGAATGGCGAGGAGGTAGCGCGAGTGGCGCGTGAAGCCGTTGTACCAGAGGGATTGCGCGATCGAGCGCTCGTGCATCCGCCGCGAATAGAGGAGGCGCTTGAGCACGCCGGTGGTGCCGGAGGTGTGGAGCATGCGCAGCGGGTCCTCCGGCCGTTTGGGCAGCACGGGAACCTCGTCGTCGCCGGCGCGCGCGAGGATTGCCTCCATCCACTCCGGCGCGATCGCGTGAAAGCGCCGTCCCTCTCCCGCGAGCTCGTCATTGTCGGAGAGGACGAGATCGAAATCCGCAAGCGCCGAGCCGAAGCGCTGGCTCTCGCGGCCTGCGAAGGTCGTGGAGACCAGGCAGAGCTCCTCGCAGGCGAGCCGAAGCAGCCAATCGTGATAGACGTTGCGGCAATCGATAGCGACCTTCGCGGCACGCGGCAGGCCGAACCCGCGCAAGGCTCGCATCACCCCGCGGATGTCGCGCGCGAATTCCGCATAGGTGACGTCGCGGCCGTTGTCGACCACCGCGATCGCCTCGGGCCGCTCGGCCGCGTGAAACCGTACGTAATCCGCCGTCACGCCGGCACCGGCGGGAAGGAGGAGAGGACTGGCGGAGGGGACAGTCTCATGAAAAGCCGTCTCGGGCCGAACTCCCTGCTAACAAGGAAATCTACAGCGTATCTGCCGTGCAAACGTCGCGACTTACGTGTCCGCACTATTCCAGAATCTCAAAGTCCTGGCTATTTGTGGAGGGTCCCGGCATATCCTGTGCAATTTCGCGCACGGAATTGTCAGAGCACGATCGGGAATATCGCATCAGACGAAACGGCGTCCGCTTCCGCCATGAGCGGGTCCGTCGTCGCGTCGGGAGGGCGGGTCCAACGCCCGCGGCGCTGCCTCCCTCGAGCACAGCACCCGCTCGTCGATGAGCGTTCCGGAATGGATTGCGAGAGAGACGCCGGCGCCGCAT
>Ga0335070_10007641_pt1 | contig 12664 bp, 11 predicted proteins | sample Lox_Sample_13_FD_206722 | JGI IMG/M metagenome (GOLD analysis project Ga0335070, IMG submission 206722) | Soil microbial communities from Loxahatchee National Wildlife Refuge, Florida, United States - Lox_Sample_1.3 | ecosystem: Environmental > Terrestrial > Soil > Wetlands | place: USA...
CTAGGTAACCGAGCTTGCCACCTGCCACCGCCGCACCGAGCTATGTATCCGGCACGAGTGAGCGGCCTTTGCTGTATCAAAGCGTCGGCGGTGTGCTGCAGGAGGGTGCGGCCCGATGGCCCGACCAGCTCGCACTGATCTCGCGTCACCAGGGGATCCGCTGGACCTACCGCGAGCTCAACGAGCGGGTGGATGTCATTGCCCGCGGCCTCCTGGCGCTGGGACTGCAGCCCGGCGAGCGCATCGGCATCTGGTCGCCGAACAACGCGGAGTGGGTGCTGACTCAGTTCGCCGCCGCGCGCGCTGGACTGATCCTGGTCAACGTCAATCCCGCGTACCGTGCCTACGAACTGGATTACGTGCTGCGCAAAGTGGGTTGCCGGGCTCTGGTGCTGGCGCCCTCGTTCAAGGCGAGCGACTACCTGGGCATCCTGCGCCAGCTGATCCCGGAACTGGCCACGGCCACCGGCCAGCGAATCAGCAGCGCCGCGTTTCCACAGCTCGAGTTCCTCATTCATCTCGGCAGCGCACCGACTCCAGGCTACCTCCGCTTCAGCGACCTGTCGCAACTTGCTGCGAGCGTCACCCAGGAAGCTCTGGAGTGCGTGGCGATCGCAGTGGATCCGGACGAGCCCACCAACATCCAGTTCACGAGCGGCACGACCGGTCCTCCCAAGGGCGCCACACTGACGCACTTCAACATCGTCAACAACGGGTACTTCGTGGGCGAGGGGATCCGGCTGGTGCCGGGCGACCGGATCGCAGTGCCGGTGCCGCTGTATCACTGCTTCGGCATGGTGATGGCGGTGCTGGGCGCGACCACCCATGGTGCCGCGGTGGTCTTCCCCGCCGAATCCTTCGAACCCGAGTCCGTGCTGCGCGCCGTAGCGGAAGATCGTTGCACCGCGCTCTACGGCGTGCCGACGATGTTCATCGCCCAACTGGAACACCCCAGGTTCCGCGAATTCGATCTGTCCTCGCTGCGCACCGGGATCATGGCGGGAGCGCCTTGTCCGATAGCGGTCATGCGCCGTGTCGTGGATGAAATGCACATGCGCGAAGTGACCATCTGCTACGGCATGACCGAGACCAGCCCCGTCAGCTTCCAGTCGAGTACGGAAGACTCGCTGGAGAAGCGGGTCTCAACAGTAGGACGCATCCATCCTCACGTGCAGGTCAAGTTGATTGACCGGGACGGTCGGGTCGTGCCGCGCGGTACGAAGGGCGAGCTCCTGACGCGCGGCTACAGCGTGATGCGCGGGTACTGGGACGACCCGGAGAAGACCGCCGAGTCGATTGACGCCGGTGGCTGGATGCATACGGGTGACCTGGCCGTGCTGGATGACGAGGGCTTCTGCAATGTGGTTGGCCGCGTCAAGGACATGATCATCCGCGGCGGCGAGAACATCTACCCGCGAGAACTCGAGGAGTACCTGATCCGCCATCCCAAGGTCCTGGACGTGGCGGTCGTCGGTCTGCCCGACCGGAAATACGGTGAGGTCGTCTGTGCGGTGGTGCGCCTGCGCGAGGGCGCGGTCTGCGAGGCCCGCGAAGTGATCGAGTTCTGCCGTGGCCAGATCGCGCATTACAAGGTGCCGAGCCGCGTGCACTTCGTGGACCAGTTCCCCCTCACCGTGACCGGCAAGGTGCAGAAATTCCTGATCCGCGAGCAGCTCCTGCGCGAGCTGCGGCTCGAGGCGGAGCAAACCGCTTGAGCACCCCTGATCCCAATGCGGGAATGACCGCGCCGGCCCCAGCCCCGGCCCCAGCCGCTGCCAGCCGCCGCACCCCAGCCGCTGCCAGGCGCCGCGCCGCAGCCCCTGACAGCAGCCGCGCCGATGTCGTCGTGGTGGGTGGTGGGCCGGCTGGTGCCGCCGCTGCCCTGGGTCTCGCCCGTCTGGGATATCAGGTCACGGTCGTGACACTGGAGCGCTCGGCGACGGTCGAGGGCCTGTCCGCGCGCACGGTCGCCCGACTCGAAGCGGCAGGATTGCGCGCTGCGGTCGCAACCGCTTCTGCGCCGGCCCCGAGGATGGTGTCCTGGGGCGATGACCGTGCACAGCGCGGCGAGGAGCGTATCGTCGCCCGCGATCAACTCGATCAGGCCCTGCGCACGGATGTGCAGGCAGCCGGAGTCAGATGGATCAACGCCGCGGCCGGTGCTGTCCGCGGCGACGAATCTGCATGGCTGGTCGAGACAGACGAGGGAGCACTTCACTGTCGCGCAGTACTCGATGCGCGTGGACGCCGAGCCCGTCGACACGAGCGCCGTGGCCCGCACCTCGTTTCCTGGGGCGCCTGTGTTGAGTGCGATTCACCCCCGGCCAACCCACATCCTCCTTCGACCGGCGTCGTGGCTCTCGATGATGGCTGGTGCTGGGTCGCACGACCCGAAGCCGGGCGCGCGTGGATCCAGTTTGTCGGCGACGCGACACAGCCGAAGTCTGCTCAGGATTTGGGTGCCCGGTTCCAGCGCGCACTTCAGGCATTGTCCCTGTCGCAAGTGTTACCCGACCCGAATGTGCCGTCTCCCATGCGCTTTCGCATCGGTCCCGCGCGGGCCGCCGTGGCTCGCTATTCCGCTCCCACGCAAGGCACTGGGTATCTGCGCATCGGTGATGCGGCCGTGGCCATGGATCCGTTGTCGGGTAACGGCATCTATGAGGCCCTCGGGTCTGCCCAGGTGGCCGTTGCCGCTATCAACACCTGGCTGACCGGTGGTCCGTGGCCGGAGATCGCGCGCTTCCTCGATGAGCGCGCCGCCGAACTCTGGCGTCGCTGCGTAACGGCGGCTGGCAGCTTCTATCGCCAGCAGGCCGAACGCACTTCGCGTCCGTTCTGGCAGCAAACAGCGTCCGCCTACGAGCACCTGGCACTCGAGGCAGAGACAACCGAAAAAGGCCCCGGACGCTTCGAGATGCGCCCGGTGCTCAACCGTCAGCGCATCGAGGTGCGGCGGGTATGGGTCAGTCCGGCGTGGCCGCGCGGCATGTGGATGCCCGCACCAGCGGTTCTCCAGCAAGAGGTTTGAGATGGGAAGTTGCACGACCAGGCGCCTGTTGCGCCGATTCGTCTCGGTCAGCGCCTGCATGCTGACGATGCCGTCGCTCGCGGCGAGCGCCGCACCCGCGGAGCAGGCACCGGCAGCTGCGAGCCAGACACAGGTGGATCCAGGTTCAGCCGGGCAGACCGTAGCGCCCGGTCTGCAGATCCTGCGCGAGCATTGTGGCGCGTGCCATCAGCAAAGCACGCCCGACCACTTCGCGCGCATCAGTGAGATCCGCAAGACACCCGAAGGATGGCTGATGACGATTGTCCGGATGCAGCATCTGCATCAGGCACAGATCTCCGACGATGACCGCTCGACTCTCATTCGCTATCTGGCGGACACCCAGGGCCTGGCTCCATCGGAGACAAAACCTGCGCGCTATGCCCTCGAGCGCAGACCCAACGTGCAGGACATGACGCTGCCGGGTGAGTTGCAGACTCTCTGCGCGCGATGTCACTCAGCCGCAAGGGTCGCCCTTCAGCGCCGCGACGCCGACGACTGGCTCAAGCACGTCCACTGGCACCTGGCGCAATGGCCGACGATCGAGTATCACCAGAATGCGCGTGATCGCTACTGGTGGCAGACCGCCAGCACCGTCGCTCCGGCCGAACTCGGAAAACTCTTCCCGTTCCAGACGCAGGCCTGGGCCGACTGGCAGAAACATCCGCGAGTCTCGCCAGAGGGACGCTGGCTGGTCCGCGGCCATGAACCCGGCCGCGGCGACTACTGGGGTGTTGCAACCATCCGCAAGACCGGGGAGGGCGAGTATGCGGCGACGTACTCGCTGGACACGGACGCCGGAATGCATCTCAGCGGCGACTCCAAGTCGATCGTCTATACCGGGTTCGAGTGGCGCGGCACCGCGCAGCTGTCGGGCCGCGAGATCCATGAAGTCTATGCGCTGTCCGAGGATGGACAGTCGCTGTCCGGCCGGTGGTTTGAGACCGCTCACGCCGAGATCGGCTCCGACTGGACCGCGGTGCGCGCGGGCGATCATCAGATCCTCGCGGTCATGCCGGTGTCGGCCCGCGCGGGCACGACCAGCCGCGTCACAGTGTTTGGCTCGGGACTCGACGGCGCCGTCAGCTTCGGCAAGGGGATCAAGACGCGCGTGCTGGCCCGCACCGCGGAGAGCGTGACCGTGGAGCTGAACGTTCCCGCAGCCGCTACCCGCGGCTATCGCGAAGTGACGGTGGGCAAGACACGCGCCGACCGACTTTTCGCCATCTACGATCACATCGATCGTCTCGATGTCACCCCGGCGTTCGGGATCGCGCGCGTGGGCGGAGGCAAAATCGATCCGGTAACTGCACAGTTCGAGGCGGTGGCCTACATCGATGTGCCGGGTGCCGGCGGTAAGCCGGAAGCCATCCGGCTGGGCACACCGGCCGTCACCTGGCGCGCGGAGCCCTTCAACGACCAGGCCAAGGCGGCGCAGGACGAGAAGTTCGCTGGACGGATCGACTCGTCAGGCCGCTTCCTGCCGGCGGGTGCGGGCCCCAATCCCGAGCGCAAGTTCAGCGCCAACAATGCCGGCGACCTGGCCATCGTGGCGACGGCCAGCGGCGTGCCCGAAACGGTCAGCGGCAAGGCACATCTGATCGTCACCGTGCAGCGCTGGAACACACCGCCCATCTACTGAGCCGCATATCCACCGAGCCGCACATGCAATCACGTACCCTGGCTTACAACTCCGCCAACGGTCATGTCGTCAGGTTCGACGGCCGGGCGATGCTGCTGCACGTACCGACGACCGCCCTGTTCGAGCTCGACGAGCTGGGTCAGGCGGTCATCGCGGCCATGGAAAGCGGCGCGGAATTCGAATCGCAGGCCTTGCGGGCGTCGATGGACGGCCGGTTCCCTGCGCAAGCGGTGGACGAGTTCGTCGATCAGCTGGCTGACCTGGAAGTGCTGCAGGAGCGCGGTGCCCGCCGGCCCATCAACCCCGGCCGCGTGAAGATCGACAACTATCCGCTCAGCACGCTGGTGCTCAACGTCAACACGGGCTGCAACCTGAGCTGTACGTACTGCTACAAGGAGGATCTGCAGACACCCGCCCGCGGCGAGCGCATGAACTTCGCCACCGCTTCGCGCAGCGTGGATCTGTTGCTGCAGCAGGCCCGGGAGAGAGACTCCATCGGCATCGTCTTCTTCGGCGGTGAGCCGCTGACCAATATGCCGCTCATCCGCGAAGTAGTGGACTACGCCGAACAGAAGGCGACGCAGCAACACAAGCAGGTCGACTTCTCGCTCACCACCAACGCGACTTTGCTGACCGCCGAGCTGGTCGAGTATTTCGACGCGCACCGCTTCGGCATCTCCATCAGCATGGATGGCCCCAGGGTGATTCACGATCGCCATCGCCGCACCGTCGGTGGCAAGGGCACCTATGAGATAGCGGCACGCAAGGCGCGCATGCTGCTCGACCGGTATCGGTCGAAGCCCGTCGGTGCGCGCGTCACACTATCCGGCGGGACGGTCGAGGTCGAGGCGATCCACGCGCATCTGCGCGGCGAGCTCGGATTCCACGAAGTCGGCTACGCGCCCGTGACTTCAGCCAGCAACACCGCGCACGTCCTTTCGGAATCCGATCTCGACGAAGTGCACGCGGCCTTCGAGCGGTTGGGTGAGGATTACCTGCAGCACGCCCTGCGCGGGCGCAACAACGGCTTCTCCAACATGCACCAGCTGCTTACCGATCTGCACGAAGGGCGCCGCAAGGCGCTGCCTTGTGGGGCCGGTGTCGGCCTGCTGGCGGTGGACAAGGATGGCGGGCTCAACCTGTGCCACCGCTTCACCGGTTCGGACCTGCCCACATTCGGCAACGTGACAGAGGGCATCGACGCGGGCCGCCTCGGCGACTTCCTCTCCCGCGCGGCAGACCGCAGCGGCACCCATTGTGCGACATGCCGCATCCGTAACCTGTGCGCGGGCGGCTGCTACCACGAAGCCTATGCGCGGTTTGGCGATCCACTGCATCGCACGTATCACTACTGCAACCTTTTGCGCCGCTGGGTGGATTTCGGTGTAGGCATCTACACGCGGATTCTCAGCCGCAACCCGGACTTCTTCCGTACCCATCTCGAACCCCGGAGGGCCCTCTCATGAGTGGCATGAAACCGACGAACCGCAAGGCCGGCCTGCTGCTCGATGCCGCGCAATCCGGACATGTGCCGGAGGTGCTCGCCATGGAATCAGTGGCCGGTTGCGCCACGACTTTCGATCCGGGCTGGGAGGTGGACCCGTTCGGCGGTGTCGCCTCGCTGTGTCAGCCCATGGAGGCCGACCTGTACGGCTGTTCGGATCCCTGCTGGTGGCCTGCGCAGGTGCCCGACACCATGAACACCTACCCCGACTGGGGCAGCGGTGCTCCTTCCGCGCAGGATGACTGGCGGCAGCTCGAGGCCGTGTTTCCCAAGAAGTAGGCGACCGACGATGACCCCGAACATTCCGCGCATGACCCTCGTCCCGCACTCTTCACTGAGACTGGCCCTGCTTCTGGCGGTGAGCGCGATGCTGGCGCTGGTTGCCGCGCCGCCCGCGCAGGCCGCGACGCGCGCGCCAGCCCTGAAGGACTATATCGTCACCGGTGCCAAGCCCGATCGGCTGTTCGTGATCGATGCCGCGGAACGGCGCATCCGCTCGGAGTTCACCATTCCGGATGCCCGCAATTTCGTGGGTACCATCGTGCCGTCCCCCAACGGCCGCATCGCCTACGTACTCGTCAACAAGATGGAGAGCATCGCCGGAATCGATCTCGACACCGGCAGGCAGGTGTTCCGCGCCGACCTGTCCTCACCCGGCGAGCGCGTGAAGTGTCTGTTTTCCTTCGACGTGACGCCGGACGGTCGTGAGCTGATCGTGTACGAGCTGCCCGTCAAGCTGGGCCTGAGCGAGGATCACGTCGAGGAAACCCGCTTTGCCGTGTTCCGCACTGACGCGGGTGTGGGCGCCAAGCCCGTGCGACAGTTTCCGGCTCCGCGCCGTGTGCACACGCTGCTGTCACGCAAGGACGGCAAATCCTTCTTCGCCGTGGGCTTCGAGCTTTACGAGTTCGATGTCCAGACAGGCCGACAGCTGGCCGAGCAGGGCATCCGCAACTGGACCTACACCAACCACACGATCCCCGACGTCCTGGCGTTCTGGCCGGTGAGCGAACCCACCGGTGTTTTCTCGACGCCTGTCTACAGCTCGGTGCCGCCGTCGGCCGGACAGGCCGATCCGGTTCCGAAAACGGCATTGATGACACTCGATCTCGCCAGCGGCGAATTGCAGTACCACGACTTCGAGGACACGGCTGCACTCATCTTCTCGATGGTGCTCGGTCCGACGCGCACCGAAGCCTACGGCGTCTACTCACAGCTCACCAAGGTGGACACCCGGACCAATACGTTGACCAAGCGGGTCGATTTGGATCACACCTACTACGCCGTGCTGGTTTCCACCGACGGCTCGGAGGTCTACGCGGCCGGAGCGATGTGCGATGTGACGGTGTTCGATTCGGTCACGCTCGACAAGAAGGCGAACATCAGACTCACGGGCTGCGGCGACCAGTCCATCACCTCGCCCCGTGTCATTCGCCGTTGAACCGACGCCGCGCGAGACCACAGTCGTGACTGGCGGAGCTGCACCTCCGTGAGTACGTCTGACAGCGATCGGTCTCTGGGCGCGCGCTGGCGCTGGCTGTGGCCCTATGTGCGCCGGCAGCTGCCGGCGCTGTCGGTCGTCCTCCTGTTGACCCTGATCAGCTCGGCGCTGGCGATCGCCCTGCCGTATCTGTCGAAACTCATCATCGATCGAGGGCTGCTGGCCCGCAATTTCCCGCTGCTCGTGGAGCTGTGCCTGACGGTCGTCGCGCTGGCCGCCCTGTCGTTCCTGATCGGCGGATTCACGCGCTGGCTGTATGTGCGGGCTTCGGGACGGATGCTGTTCGCCTTGCGGGAGAATGTGTACGCGCACCTGCTGTCTCTGCCGCCGTCCTTCTTCCGCAAGCGGCCCACGGGCGATCTGGTGACAAGGCTCGACGGCGACGTGGCCGAGATCCAGCGCTTCAGCACCGATACGCTGCTCGCGTTCGTGAACGGCGTCCTGTTGCTGGCGGGAGCCGCGATCATCATGGTGGCGATGAGCTGGCAGCTCGCCCTGGTGGCCGCAGCCGTCCTGCCGCTTCAACTGGCGGTGCGGCGCTGGGCGCGACCGCTCATCGCCAAACGCACCCGGGCGCTCCGCGAGCAGGCCAGCTCTGTCGCACAGTTTCTGTTCGAGACGCTCAGCAACGTCAAGGGTATTCAGGGCGCGGTCACTGAGGATCATGAAAGACAGCGACTGACAGGCCTGAATCAGACCTATCTGTCCCGTCTGCTGTCGGTGCAGATCGTCAGCTACGTTCTGGGTGGCATCTCCGGTTTGCTCTCACACATGGCCACTGCATCGGTATTCGTATACGGCGGCTATCGCGTGATCGAAGGAGATGTCACGGTCGGTACCCTGGTCGCTTTCCTGGCTTACCTGTCGCGTGGCACGGGCTCGGCGGTATCCCTGCTCAATCTCTACACGGCCTACCAGCGTGCGGTCGTCAGCCTGGACCGCGTGGAGGAACTGCTGGCGCAACCCGCCGGCACGGAAAACGTTCCACAACCCCGGCGCGCCGGTGAGATCGAGGGAGAAGGTCGGGGTGGCGCTCGGGGCGGCGCCCACCGCAGGCTGCCCGACGCAAGCGGGGGCGCGCTTTCCCTCCATGGGGTGACGCTGGGGCGCGCGACCTGTGGCGCCGAATTGCTTTCAGACTGCTCCCTCGATATCCCGCGTGGGAGCAAGGTCGTGATTCATGGAGCCTCCGGAGTCGGCAAGTCCACCCTGGTCGATGCGCTGCGCCGCTTCGTGCCCGTGGATGCCGGCTGCATCCTGCTGGATGGAGCCGATATCCGTGAGTACGACCTCCCGGCTTTACGCAGGTCCATCGAGGTGTTGAGTTCGCAGCCGCTCATCTTCCGCGGAACCGTGCTCGAGAATCTACGTTACGGTAACTTCGACTCGCCGGAGGAGTCGGTGTTGGAGGCGGCGCGCCGTGCCGGCGTGACGGATGTGGTCGAGCTTCTGCCGGAGGGGTTCGCCACCCTGGTGGGGAGCGGCGGCCATGGGCTCTCCACCGGCCAGTGTCAACGGATCGCGGTTGCGCGAGCAATCGTGCGCAGGCCGAGTGTCATCGTGCTGGATGAGGCTCTGACGAATCTGGATGCCGAGTCATCGCAAGCCCTCCAGGACGTGATCGACGAGCAGTTCGGTCACTGCACACGGATCATCGTGAGCCATGCACCAGCGCGCGTGCTGCGGCCCGATCTGATCCTGGAGATGCGTGAAGGACGACTGCTGCCGTCATCCGCCCACGCGCATGCCTGAGATGTGGCGTGTTGCGCTCATCGATAGCGGGCTCTCGGAAGGGGCCGCACGGTTCGTCGCGGATTCCCGTCGGTTCCTCGACACCGGCAATGATGTGCAGGAAGCTTCGGCGGAGGCTGATCCCATCGGGCACGGCACACGCGTCGCCCGCATCATCGATGCCAGATCAAGCTGCGAATTCCTCGTTGCACAGGTCATCGACGCCTCACGGCGGACCACACCGGCTGCGGTGGCGGCCGCCATTGGCTGGGCCGTGGCAGCTCGGGCGCATCTGATTCATCTGAGCCTGGGATTGCAGGAGGACCGACCAGTTCTCGCGGACGCAGTGGCCCACGCTCTCACAGCAGGCAGCATTCTCGTCGCTTCTTCGCCGGCACGAGGTAATCGCACCTTCCCGGCGGCTTATCCGGGAGTCATCCGCGCCACCGGAGATGCCCGCTGCGCAGTGGGCGAGATTTCCGTGCTGCAGACCGCCCAGGCCGACTTTGGTGCCGCCCCGACCCTCCCGGGTGAAGCGGCGGCCGGCGCCAGTATCGGGGCCGCGCATCTGAGCGCCTTCATCTGCCAGCACCTGGGTCCCGGGCTCGATTCGCAGTCGGTCCGCATACGGCTCAGCGAGCTGGCGCGCTACCACGGACCCGAGCACCGTTCGACAGATAGCGTTCCGCGCTGAATCCTGGGAATCCGGCTCATTTGTCGGGTGGTATTCCCGTCGATCATATGCTATATGCATATCGCATATGGAAGGTCCCGCCCCAAAGAACGATTCCGCTGCACTCCGACGCAGCGCCGGTCGGCAATGGATGCTGAAGCCACAGGATATCGCAGTGGCGCTCAAGCTCTTCGTGCTCGGACCGGAGCGTCTGAGCTATGCCGCCTTGGGCAAGACCATGCGCCTATCGCAGTTCGAAGCACATGCGGCGGTACAACGCTTGATTGCCGCCAGGTTGGCTGTGTCCGTGGATGGCGCGATCCGGCCTGTCACCAGCGCACTGCGCCGATTTCTGATCGATGGCGCGCCGTACGTCTATCCGCCAGTACGCGGTGAGCTTGTCATGGGGACACCGACGGCCCATGCCGTGCCACCGCTAAAGGACAAGTTCACCGGGAACGCCGACTTGCCGCCGGTGTGGCCTGATCCGGACGGCAGGGTTCGAGGCCAGACCCTGTTGCCACTGTACCCGGGTCTGCCGGCAGCGGCGAAGGAGGATACCGGGCTCTATGAACTGGTGGCGCTGTTCGACGCAATGAGAATCGGACAGGCACGCGAGCGCGAGATGGCAAGACGGATGCTCGAGGCGCGACTGAAATGAATGCCGGCCCGATTCACGATCCGAACGCGGAACTGCTCGACACTATGGTCGAGCTGCTGGGAGACGTTGCCGACGACCTCGTATTCATCGGTGGTTGCGCAACAGGGCTGCTGGTGACTGCAACCCGGGTTCAATCGGTCCGTGTGACCATGGATGTGGACGTCGTCGCCGAAGCGACAACGATCCGGGAATACCAGCTCGTTGAGGCGAGACTGCGCAAAAGAAAGTTTGAACCTGATCCGGAAGTGATTTGCCGCTGGCATTTTCGCGGGTTGCAGCTGGACCTGATGCCCTCGGGACCCAATGTGCTCAGCTTTCACAATCGGTGGTATCCCCTGGCCGTCAAGACCGCCGTTCCCCGTAGGTTGCCAAGCGGCCGGACCCTCCGGACGCTCACCGGTCCTTTATTTCTCGCCACCAAAATGGAGGCCTTCCTTGACCGAGGAGAGGGCGATTTTCTGGCGAGCCACGACCTGGAGGACATCGTGACCCTCATCGACGGCCGCGAAGAACTGATGAACGAGGTCGCAGCCTCGGACCCTGAACTTCGGGACTACCTGGGAAGCCGCATGACGGAACTGCTTCGCCAGGATGAATTTCTCACCGCGCTGCCGGGACACCTGCCCCGCGATTCGGCCAGCCAGGCGCGTCTTCCCAGACTGCTCGCAACTCTGAGGCGCCTAGCATCGAATGATCCCACCCGGAACGGCACGGGCTGACGCTATCGAACGCGAGCGCCGCGCCTGCTAGAGTGCGCGGCCAAACGGGGCCTGACTCCCATCCGACGCCTCGCGCGCCGAACAGAATACGGGACTACTCATGTACAGACCGCTGCTTGCGTTGCTCGTGCTGATCTGCGTAACCGCCACCCTGCCGGCCATCGCCAAGGACAAGGAATCCCCGCCGCCTGCAACCAAGGAGGAAGGGAAGAGCGCGGAGAAGCCGAAGGACGGCGACATCCAGATCGCGCCGTTTCCCGCCGACAAGACCATCCACGAGACCGCGACGATTGCCGGCCGCGCCCTGAAGTACGACGCCACCGTCGGCTCGCTCCCGGTGATGGATGAGAAGGGCAAGACCATCGCCAACGTCATGTTTACCGCCTACACGATCCCCGGCGCCAATCGGCCAGTGACGTTTGCGCTCAACGGCGGTCCCGGCGCCTCGTCGGTGTATCTGAACCTCGGCGCCATCGGCCCGAAGCGCGTCCAGTTCGGCGCGGAGGGTGACAGCCCTTCCGACAATCCCATCCCGAAAGACAATGCGGGTAGCTGGCTGAGCTTCACGGACCTGGTATTCATCGACCCGGTCGGCACGGGCTTCAGCTATTCGCTCGTGCCAGAGGCCGAAGCGAAGAAGCGTTTCTACAATCCCAAGGCTGACGTCGAGTATCTCTCGCGCATCATCTTCGACTGGCTCGTGAAGAACGAGCGGCTGACGTCGCCGAAGTACCTGGTCGGCGAAAGTTACGGTGGATTCCGCGGCCCGCGCATCACTCACTTCCTGCAGACCCGCCTGGGCGTGGGGCTCAGTGGCATGGTGCTGGTGTCACCCTATCTCGACCCCGGTGCGTCAAACAACGGTGACCTGTCTCCGCTGCCCTGGATGCTGACGTTGCCGAGCATCTCGGCAGCGAATCTTGAGCGGCAGGGCAAGCTCAGCAACGCCGCGATGGCTGACATCATCAACTACACGCGAGGCGACTACGTCCAGGACTTGCTTAAGGGACGTTCGGACGCACAGGCGATCGAGCGCATCGTCAAACGCGTCACCGAGCTCTCGGGCCTTGACCCTGTGTTCGTGCGCCGATCAGGCGGACGGTTGGAAACTCAGGCGTACCTGCGCGAGGTCTACCGGTCCGAAGGCAAACTCGGTAGCCGTTACGACTCCAACGTCACGGCGT
>Ga0335070_10007642_pt1 | contig 12663 bp, 18 predicted proteins | sample Lox_Sample_13_FD_206722 | JGI IMG/M metagenome (GOLD analysis project Ga0335070, IMG submission 206722) | Soil microbial communities from Loxahatchee National Wildlife Refuge, Florida, United States - Lox_Sample_1.3 | ecosystem: Environmental > Terrestrial > Soil > Wetlands | place: USA...
CACAATCCCGCCACTGAAGCAGAGACGGCGCCCTTCTGCACGTTGGCGGCATAAGGGCGAGTCCAACACTTCACAAGGCTGCTGACCTTCACTGAGCAATCAACACCTCCTTCAATTATAGAGTAATCATGCTCTCCTCCATGTCAACGAGCCCGTGGCAGCCACGCACTGTAGACAATCGCCTCACCAATAGAGACTAGCGCCTCTTCGACCTCAGCGCATGGAAATCAAAAAGGTTCCTGACACTGTTATTCCTCCTCAGTCAGTGAGTGTGGCCTTTGTCATCGCCTTCACCGACCGCAGCAGCCGTTGCAAGGTCCCGCTGTATGGCTTTGATGGGCTTGTGGTTTCCAAGATGCTAGGAAAGAGGGATGGGTTGAGCGCCAAGGGCTCAAGGTGACGAAGGACTCAACCTTCTACGATTAACGTCGGAATCATCCGATCACTTCATTTGGCCGGGGGATAATCTTTGAATGCCTTGGCAACTCCCTTGTTGACCATTTCAAAATTCTTCTCCAAATTGTCCCCCACCGTTTCCCTGATCACGGCCCGCCACACCAACTTCTTTTTCGACGACTCAGCCAGATTCACGACCAAGGTGGCTTCCTGATACTTATCGGCATCATTCACGCCGAATACCAGGTGTACCAGCAGATCTGGACGGTCTTCCAAGCCGACTTGCCGGAGCCCCTTGGCGGCGAGTTGCTCGTCGACCATCGTTCTCACCCGCATCCGCAAGGGCGAGGTGTCAGACGCCGCGATCTTTTGCCCTCTGTCCGTCATCCCCGAAAAGGCAAACGTGTGAAACGCAGAGAACTCGGCGGACTGATTGAAATCTGTGAGCACAGTGATGTCATATGGCCCCGCGCAGCCTCCGACAGCGAGCAGCCCCAGCGCCACCCACGCGATCAGGAATCTGATGTTCATCTTGTGTCTTCCTCCCACGATGAGGTCTTGTGCAGAAACAACAGGTTCAGAACATCTTTTGAGTGCCACCTTGCGGACACCAGTCATAGGCCCACGAAACGCCTGTGCCACAAATTGGATCCGGTCTTACTCTCCGACTTGGTTCAAGAAAGTTTTATTTTTTGAACAGGCGGAAGAATACGTCAATGCCCTACAAAAATCGACTTCTCCGCCCTCGACCATGAGAGGGTTTTTTGACCACTGCGCGCAGAACGACGAGGCAGGCGCAAGGAGACAGAAAGTCGTTTTGAAGATTCGGGTGTGCCACACTTGACATTTGAGGATTGTTAGCCCAAATCTAGCACAGTAGTCACGACCAACGAGAATGACTTCCGCGCACTCGGCACCTAACCTATTTCCGCTTCTGGCAGACCTCTACAATCGCTTCAACCCTGCCATCTTGTGGACTGATCATCAGAAGCATGCCCTTATGCTCCGGGTCTCGCTTAAAGAACGTGGCATAATCCTCTTGGTATAAGGTTTCCTTGATCCTTGTATCGCCACTTTTGCTGTCATAAATTTCTTCATAGACAAAAGCGGCAACAGTCTGAGTGCCATTGGATCGCATTTTGCTCGTCACCCTCCAGAATACGCGACCTGGATCCCGAGACCCCTTTGCCTTTTCCATTTTGACGTTGGTACATAATCTCGTTCCTTTCCCCACTTCAACCCTATCCCCTTTATCAATAAATTGAGCTGAGGCTGACAGGGGAAATCCGATGAGGATCAGAAGCAAAACAAGGGACATGAGCATGTCAGAAGCCTCTCTGAAATTGGGTTTAAAAACATGTGCTGTTGACCCGCGGAAAGGATACCCCGATCCCATCAGAAAATCGAGTGAAGGGGCAGGCGATGACTCTTGTAGTTTTGACTCTGCGTCCAACGTGTTTGTGTCGAATCTCCGCAGGTGGAACGTGCGGATCTCTGAGGACCCGCAGAATCATTGGGCTATCTGCGCCCCCATTATAGTGCTTGACTCCTGTCCTCATTGCGCCCAGTGTGACGTTGTCAGGTGTGAAGCTCCGCTGACTGTCCTATCCCTCGCGCTTCCTGTCCCTTCCTACGCGTGACCGATTCCCCAGTCTCCGCCGCTTTTGCGCCAGCGTCTCTCTGATTCGCTGACTGTCTGGTGTCATGGCTTGCTCATGGTGGTGGCCAGGACTCCGGCCATGCTCCAGAGGACTGTTCAACTCACGCCCGCATTCCATAGAAAGGAGTGAGCCATGCTCTACTACGCACTGGTGTTTTTGGTAGTCGGCCTGATTGCCGGCGCCCTGAATCTCGCCGGGGTGTCCGCGGTCGCGGTCCAGATTTCTTGGATCCTGTTCCTGATCGGGATCGTCCTGGTCGCGATCCATGTGATCACGGGGCGCACCGCTCGCGTGACGTGATCGGGGAATGTCGGGCTGTCCGACAGGTTCCCGATGTGATGACGTGGCGCCAACGTGACGCTGAAGTATCGATCCTACACATAAGGAGGAGGATGTGATGAACGCTGATCAACTCAAGGGAAAATGGACGCAGTTCAAAGGCGAACTGAAGGAGCAGTGGGGCAAGTTCACCGATGATGACTTGCAGCAGATCGAAGGGAACTACGAGAAGTTTGTCGGAAAAGTCCAGGAACGGTATGGCGATAAAAAAAGTGAGCTGATGAAGTGGGCGGACCAGTGGTATCACAAGTCTCAGCCGGCCGCGACGGAGAAAAAGACCTCGTGACGGGAATCGATCAATGAGACGCGTCTCACTATACAATTTCACATCTCGGTTAAGGAGAAGATCATGACAACACGCTATGTACTGACACTCTGCACGGCGCTGGTTATCGGCGGGGCGCTCATCACCGGCTCGGCGAATGCGCGCGGCAAGGCCGATGAGAAGACTCCGATGAATGACTCGTATCTGACGGCGAAGACCAAGATTGCGCTGTTTGCCGACTCCCGGGTCAAAGGGAGTGAGATCAACGTCGAAACCACACAGGGCGCAGTGATGATCCGTGGCAAGGTCGATTCCGATGCGGCGAAGCAGGCGGCGGAGGACATCACCAAAGGGCTCGACGGCGTCAAGACGGTGAAGAATGAACTTCAAGTCGTCGCTCCGTCCAAGCGCGAGGCGATCGACGACAAGGATGATGCGATTACGACACGGGTCAACGAGCAAATTGCGAAGGACTCGCAATTGAAGAAAGCCGGCATTCATGCGCAGACGAATGCGGGAGTCGTTTCCCTGACCGGCGAGGTTCCGGACTTGATGACCAGTGCCCAAGCGTCCTGGTCCGCCTGGCAGGTCCCCGGCGTGAAGGCCGTGAAGAACGATCTCACGGTGAAGGAGAAGGCCTAGGGTTTTACTCGCACGGCACATGTGCTCTACGTCCGTCGATATCCACCACAGTGGTGTCGACGGACGACAGAGCACAGGGTTTACATAAGGAGGTACACGATGAGCAGGGTAACCATTTCACATCCAACGACGTCGACAGTGTCAGCCGGCACACCCAGGGTCAGTCCAGACGCTGAACAGTCCGGTCCCCCTATCCAGATATCGAAGGCGGATTGGACGCACGAGCGCATTGAGCGGCGAGCCTATGAGCTGTATGAGCAGCGGGGTCGGCAGGAAGGCCAGGCCTTGGAGGACTGGGTGAACGCGGAACGACAACTGGTTGGCGCATCGGGTAAATCGTGAAACGAACCATGAGGGTACGGAACGTTCACTTCTATAATGAAATTGGGACTGATGGCTTTTACATGGGTGGTGGCCATTGGGGCCAGCAACATTGAAGTGAAATGATAAGCGAGAGGCCGTTCTCCGCAGTCTGGTCTGCGGGCCTGCTGATGGGGGCTGTGGTACTGGCGATCCTCGATACGATCGTGCGGGCGGTCTCGATCAAGAAGTAGGCATTGTGGGGAAGACGGGAGCCTGAGGGCTCGAAGAGAAGAGGACGAACGTGAGGAAATGGCGGGCCTGCGGTCATTCCAAAAACTTTCTGAGTGCGCTGCTAGGGCTCGCAGGTGTTTTCTTGTCCGCATCCGAGGCCATGGCCGGCGCGATCACAATCGCCGGCAATGGTCCCGAACTTCGCGTTGTCGAACAGCTCACTCGGGCCTTTGAAAGAAAATATCTGGGAACGGTGGTCGAGATCCGTTGGGACCCCTCCTTCCATCCTGTCGCGATGGTCAAATCGGGCGAAGCGGATTTTGCCGTGGCGGGACAGGCTGATCCGAACCTCGTCGCGATTCCCATTGCCTGGGATGGCATCGCCGTGGTGGTGGATTTTACGAATCCAGTCAAGGAGGTCACCTCCCAACAGGTTGCGGCCATGTTTTCGGGCACCGTGACTCGATGGGCGGACCTGGGCGGGACCGACAACCGGATCGAGCTCATCGACCGTCCTCCCAATCAGCATATTCGCGGAACATTCGAAACGGTCTTGGGGATCGCCGGGAAGATTCCTGCCTCTGCGCAGGTGAGGCGGTCCGACCAGCGAGCGATCAGTAGCGTGGCCGGCAATAGGTCGGCGGTGACCTATGCCTCGTTGGGAGTGGCCCTCGACGCAGTCACCTATGGCGTCGGCGTGGCGCTATTGATCATTGACGGGGTCGAGCCAGCCAAGCAGACCGTCAAAGACGGACGGTATCGGCTGCGCAGGCCGGTGATGCTGCTCCGGAAGAAGGAGTCCGTTCCGGCGGCGGAGGCGTTCGCGGCATTTGTGCTCTCGAATGATGGGCAGGACATCGTCGAAGAGATGTTTGCCGCCTACAGCGGACCGGAGAAGTAGACGCCACAACCTGCGCTCATACAGGAGGCAGAGACGATGATCACGATCACGATGAAGGCTGAGGAGAAGATTCGCGAGCTGATGCAGGAGGAGCAGAATACCATCGGTCTCCGAGTGTATGTGAAAGGCGGTGGATGCCATGGCTATTAGTACGGTATGTTGCTGGAGTCCACGATAGGGGAGGATGACACGGTTGTGGAACACGGCGTGGTGAAAGTCATCATGGATTCGCAGAGCGCCCCCTTGTTGGTCGGTACCGATGTGGATTATGTGGACAGTATGCAGGGGTCAGGGTTTGTGATGAAGAATCCGCAAGCGAAGACCACCTGTGGCTGCGGCAGTTCGTTCAGCGCCTAACCCCTTCGGGGGTTCGTGGGAGAAGATCAGGATGCAGTTCTGGCGTGATATGTGGCCGGAGCTCGTAGTGTTACTCGCTCTGCTCGCCATGGTCGGCGCGCTGGTCCTGACGGTCTTTCTCACTCGCTAAGAGATCTGTCCGGGTGAAAGACGGTCGAGGCTGATTTGTTGACACACAAGGCAAGGGCCGTGCGTTCTGAACGCCATAACGGAGAGATCACTTCGCAGCGCGAGGTTTCTTGACCCCACGCCCGTTTTATCACATTGTTTGACATCCGCTCGTTTTACGGTTAGCGTAACAATTGTTCCATCACCGTTAAGGCAGACATTGCCTTGCGCAAGAGCTCCTAAAGAAGCCCCGTTTCGGGTCCCACTCTTGGGCCTATTTTCCTGCCCCTTGCTCACCAAGACAATGCCTTCCTCTCACAAGGAGGGTTAGGCATGGCATCAACAATCCATATCAGTGGGCTCCCCTTCTCTTTCAGCGATGCGCAGCTCCGGCACATATTCGTTCTATTCGGGACTGTGGAATTAGCCCAAGTTCTGAGAGATGAGTTTGGCCACTCCCTCGGCCTCGGGGTTGTGCAAATGTCCAGTCCCGAGGAAGTGGAGGATATCTTCGGTGCGCAACAGCTCTTTGAAGTTGAAGGCAAGCATCTGGATATATGGGAACCCCCAGATCGAGATCACACACGGGTATAACTCATTTTCAGTGGCCATATCCGTTTCGTGAAATCCGTGCGGGAGAGGCGGGATCAGTTTGAGAGGTGTTGGCCGGCCCCCGGGTTGTACCACCTTCAATGTGAGTCAGGCGCATTGCTAGGGAAGGATTTGAACCTTCGACCTTTGGGTTATGAGGCTGAGAAGAATCAGAAAATGTTCCTGTGGAACCCTTATTTCTCCTCATAAGTGGGCCAGCTCACGTTGATCCATCGCGCTGGCAACCGAGGCTCTGAGCTGCTCGCACTCGACCGGCTTGATAAGGTAATCGACGACACCTTGGCGAAACAGCGACGTCGCCATTTCCGTGTCGGGGAATCCCGTCAGGACAATCAGCGGTACGCGCGGGTAATTGGCGCGGAAATAGGCGATCGCCTCGATGCCGTTGATCTTCGGCATGTGAAGGTCGCAGATCACAACATCAAGCAGGAGACGGTTCTCGCCATCATTGATGGTCTCAATCGCTTGCTCGCCGTTCTCGGCTACCAGCACTTCGTAGTCGGCCTTCTGGAGCAACAGCCGGACCAAGGTGCGGATATCCGGCTCGTCATCCACCACGAGCACTCTTCCATAGCAGGCCTCGCCTCCCGCAAAAAATCCTGATTTGAATTCAGTCATGCGACCTCCGTGAAGTTAAGGTATAGCTGTCGAGCATCGGAAACGCGGGATGCTCATGCGGCTTCTTTGCTGCTTTGTCTTCTTTGCGATCTATCCAGGAGGCGGGCGCGAGTAGGAACCTCAGATCACCGAGACGGGGCAATCCGGCACTGGCGTCGCTCAATTGGTATGGAGACGTGTCTCAATTGGCCAGGCGGCGGTCCCGTTCATGCCCCTGTCGTAATGAGACGTTGTCGGAACACGAGGCAAAACACGACCTAGGCTGCCTGACGGCGCTCGCCGGAAGCTGTGGTCCGTCCCCTCTCCTCGCTGATCTTTCCGGTCTGAGCCTGACGCCGCTGTTCCGCAGTCGATACAGCTCCTAAACTCCACGCCAACGTCCAGACGAGCAGGACGAGGCTCACCACACCGATGATCAAGATCCCCATGAGTCACCTCTTGGCGAAGACGGAGGACTGCGTCTCGTCCGTCCCCGCATAACGAACAGGCACCCGCACCTCCTGGCATCCAGGTGCCCATTCTTGGTTACGGCCACTTGCTGCTGGCATCCCGTGGTCCCAGCCACTACGCCGCCAGTCGGCGCGCAGTCGTTGCTAACACAGCTGCATCAGATTCCGTTCCGGAAGGACGTTGTACCTGCTGGTTGATCGAAAAGATCACCAGCCCGAACATTCCTGCCAGCGTGATTGCTGTCATGATGATTCCCCATGCGATAGGGTCTCCATCCCCTTCCAAACGTTTGACGTGTGCAAAGAGCCCTAGGCCACCTTGACTTCGATGGCTTTTGGCTTCGCCCTCTCGGACTTCGGGAGATGCACTTTAAGCATTCCGTCTTTGTAGTCAGCAGACACCTTGCTCCCATCCGCATCCTCGGGAAGCGAGAAGCTCCGCAGGAAGCTTCCGTAGGCGCGTTCGATCCGATGATACTTCTCCCCTTTTTCTTCCTTCGCGTATTTCCGTTCGCCGGAAATCGTCAGGACGTCGTTCTCCACCGTGAGTTTGACGTCCTCTTTCTTCATGTCCGGCAATTCCGCCTTGATGAGGTATTCCTTCTCATCCTCCATAATGTCCACCAGCGGCGACCACTCGGCCACCGTCATGGCTTCCTTGCCTCCGTTCCCCGTCGCCGCCCGAAGCGGAAACATCGACGGCCACCGACTTTCCAGTTCCTGCAGTTCCTTCAAAGGATTCCACCGACTCTTGAAAGGATCCCATCGTACGATTGTGCTCATGGTCTCATCTCCTTGTAGTTATAGAAGTGAACGTTCCGTACCCTCATAATCCGTTTCACGCTTTACGTGATGCACCAACCAGTTGCCCTTCCGCGTTCAACCAGTCCTCCAAGTCCCGGCCTTCCTGCCGACCCCGTTGCTCATACAGCTCGTAGGCTCGCCGCGCAATGCGCTCATGCGTCCAATCGGCCTTCGATATCTGGATAGCGGGACCGGACTGTTCAGCGTCTGGACTGACCTTGGGCGTGCGAGCTGACACTGTCGGCGTTGTTGGATTCGAAACAGTTTCCCTGACCATCGTGCACCTCCTCATGACTCGCGTGAATGGTTCACTGAGCGAGGTTCCGCGTCGCCCCGTCACAAGAGTCGTCTGGCTCGTCCGAAGACGATCAGATCTTCTTGCGCTGGTCTGTCCAGCAGACGGGCGCGAGCAGGAACCTATGGTGCCTGAGCGGCGAAGACTGGGGAATCGGTCACGCGTGGGAAGGAACAGGAAGCGCGAGGGATAGAACAGTCAGCGGAGCTTCACACCTGACAGTCTCACACTAGGCGCAGTGAGGATGGGAGTCAAGCAGTATAATGAGGGCCTGGAGAGATCAATGATACAGACACGTTGCGACGCGCGCAGTAAGGGACAGCCTGGCCACCCCTAGAAAGAGGTTGCGCAAATAGCAGGACGTCCCCGTAATTGTGTCGCCGACATTATTTTGGAAACATCTTCTTATCTTCGGGCTTTGTCGACAAGCGGGGGCTCACAAGTTCGATTCGCACGATCGGCCCCATGAGTTGCAAGGGACCTTCAAATTGCACGAAACTCGGCACCTCATCGGCCAGAACCCAACAGTCATAGTGAAAATGAGCCGGGAGCTTGCCGGCGGCCTTGCCGAGCAACTCCCGAACCATCCCGATGTCCGGCTTGAAGACGTACTGCAGCGCCTTACGTGACAGGTCACCGATGTGGACGGTGTGCTCACCCATAAGATGCAGCTCGAGCTTGATGACTTCTGGCGCCGGCGTGAAGGCGAGAAAGTTCACCGTTTCGCTGGCACCCTTCGGCAGGTTCAGCAACATCGTAACAAAGATCCCGTTGTACACATCCTTGGGCAGCGTAAACGCTCCGGTCAGCACCTCCTCCTTCCCATCCTCTCCCACTTTGGAGCGAACCTTGTATTCCGCGGTGCTTCGGTCGATCGAGACCTCGATCTGGTTCGGAAACGACGGGCCACGCTGGACCAGGTGATAGCGGAGCATCGAAAACACACGCTGTTGCGAGAAGGTCACTTTCTCATCGTGCAGAGAGCCGTCCTTGAAAGTGAAGACCAAATGGCTGTCGACCAGATCTCCCTCTTTGACAACCTGGGTCATCTCACCCTGGCCAATGATCTCCCCGGCAAGCGACCGCACAAGCAGAAAGCCGTGGGCAATGCCCTCCGGAAACCGCACCGCAATAGGCACGGCGTCTGCGGGCGAGCACACGAAACCCGTGATCGCAATGATGACCGCGACGGCGGTGCAGGCCCCACGATGGCCAACAGCGGTGTTCAGATGAAACATCATGCGGGGTAAGCAGAAACTGTGTCTGACACCATGATTTTCTCGTCGGAACCGAGGATCGGCGCCGTGCCCTCAGGGTTCTTCTTCTTCGACGTGCTCGATCGATTGCTTGAGCGCCCCGACGAACGCCTCCGGGTCGCCAGGTCGCGTTCAGTCACTTGGTATTCAGAGACCAACACACCGTCTTTATCGACAAGGATCAAACGATAGCCCTGTTTCACAACGAGGCCCTCGAAGTATGATGCCACGCGAGGCTACGCGCTAGAACGCTCCCCGCCTCAGTCGCTCACGGTCAATGAGAATTGTTCGCGAGCGTATGGAAAAGAAAAATGTCTCCGTGGTCTCTGCAATCACCGGCGTAGCGAGAACGAATATGGGATTGCAAGGCCTGAGCATTAATTTGGAGTAGACCTGCGCGAACCAACTACTTCTTTTTCTCACACACCTCAACGATAGCTTCGACTCTGCCATCTTGTGGACTGATCATGAGAAGCATTCCCTTATGCTCCGGGTCTCGTTTAAAGAACGTGGCATAATCCTCTTGGTATGAGGTCTCCTTGACCCTCGTATCGCCACTTTTGCTGTCATAAATTTCTTCATAGACAAAAGCGGCAACAGTCTGAGTGCCATTGGATCACATTTTGCTCGTCACCCTCCAGAATACGCGACCTGGATCCCGAGACCCCTTTGCCTTTTCCATTTTGACGTTGGTACATAATCTCGTTCCTTTCCCCACCTCAACCCTATCCCCTTTATCAATAAATTGAGCTGAGGCTGACAGGGGAAATCCGATGAGGACCGGAAGCAAAACAAAGGGCATGAACATGTGACAATCCTCTTTGCAATTGAGTCTGCAAACATGTGCTGCGACCCGCGGGGAGGATATCGTGATTCCATCAGAAAATCGAGCGCAAGACCAGGCGAAAACCGAATCTCCGTTGGTGGCGCGTATGGGACCTCTGAGGACCCGCAGAATCATTGGGCTATCTGCGCCCCCATTATAGTGCTTTATAGTGCTTGACTCGGGTGCCTAATGCGCCCAGGGTGATTGCATGACGTATCGAGCCACGCCGACTTTCCGCATATCCCTCGCGCTTCTGCCTTCCTTCATGCGCGACTGATTCCCAGGTCTCCGCCGCTTCTACGCCAGAGTGTCTTTCATAACACTTGTATGGCCTTTCGTTTGACCGGAGGCGAGTGCCGCTTCCGGCTGGGAGAGGTGCCTCGACAGGTGAGTCGGTTGAGGGGTGTGCGCACGTCAGTCAATCAGTAAAGGGGGAGATGTCATGATCACCATCACGCCGATGGCTGAAGAGAAGATTCGGGAACTCATGCAGGAAGAGAAGGATACGATTGGTCTGCGAGTGTACGTGAAAGGCGGCGGCTGCCATGGCTACCAGTACGGGATGTCGTTTGAATCCACGATGAGCGATGACGACACGATCATCGAGAAGGGTGACGTGAAAGTGATCATGGATTCTCAAAGCGCCCCGCTGCTGGTCGGCTGCGAAGTCGATTATCAGGACACGCTGCAAGGCTCCGGCTTTGCGATCAAGAACCCGCAAGCGAAAACGACCTGCGGGTGCGGCAGTTCATTCAGCGCATAACGTCATCACGGTTCGCCGTCAGATCTCTGAACGGCACAGTCTAGAGGGAGGGAACGAGTCAATGGAAACCACAGCCATCAACGGAACCACAAGTAAGAAGGGCCAAGTCATCACCGATCCGCGCGTGATGATGAACGAGGCTCCTCGCACGCCGTCGTTCTTTACCGGCAGCGAAGTCATCAAGGAAGCCGTCAAGCGCGCCAATGTCGACATCATGGTGGCCTATCCCATCACACCCCAGAGCGAGGCGGCCGCCCTGTGCGGAGAACTGTTTGCTGAAGGGTACATCAAAGACTACTTCCGCGGGGAGAGTGAATTTGCGGTCATGTCGCAGTGCGCCGGCGCCGCATTCGGCGGAGCCCGTGTCTTCACGACAACGGCCGGGCCTGGCACCATGCGGGCCATGGAAAACTTCCCGATGTGGGCCGGGGCACGATTGCCGATCCAATGTATCGTGACCTGCCGCGGGATCAATTCACCCCTGTCAATCCAGCCGGACACGATCGAGATCGCCTACCTGATGAACACCGGCATGCTGGTCTGGCATGCGGAGACCGCTCAGGACTTCTATGACTGGATCCTCAAGGGCTACATGGTGTCGGAGGAGCCGGATGTGCATTTGCCGTTGGCCCTCTGCTGCGATGGATTCTTCGTGACCCATACGAAAGACGTCGTCGACCTGACTCCCGCCGGTATGTGCCTGCCGCCCTATGACCCGTACCGGTCGCCGGTGCCCTGCATGGATATGGAATGTCCGCCGGTCCGAATGATGCGCGATCCGTTTATCATGAAGAGTAACTATATTAGTTATGCCACTCACGCGAGCTGGCAACAGGAAGTCTGGGCCGCCGCGGAACGGTCGCGCAAGCACACGATCGCCTGGCTCGACGGCCTGATCGAAACGGAGAACGTCGATGCCGATATCCTCATCGTCTCGTCAGGAACCGCTGTCTCCCAGGGGCGGGAAGCCATCCGCCTGCTGGCTGATGAAGGGATTCGCGTCGGACTGGTGAAGATCAAGACACTACGCCCGTGGCCGGAGGAAGAAATTCGCGAAGCGACCAAGCATGCCACACACATCATTGTGCCGGAGTTCAATGTCATCGGGTGGCTGGCACGAGAAATCAAAGCCACGATCCCCAACAGCGAGCGCGTCGTCGCCGGACCGCGCGTCTGCGGCGGCATGACCTTGCCACCGGAAGTCATTGTGGAGGAAATCAAAAAGGCGATCGGTATGCGATCCGCAACGCTGGCCGGACGTGGGAGTTGAACCTGCAACGCATGGCAACGACACGATGACGATTGTTGATCGGCGCAGCCGCGCCTAGCCAAGAGAGAGGAAGGTGTCAGATGAGTCTCGATTATGTGAAGTTTTCACCAGGATTTGAATCGTACATGCCGAAAGAATATCGGGATATGGTGGAGCACGGCCCCTTCGGAAAGAAAACGACCGTGTCACAAATGGGAAGCTTCAAGGAAATTCTTGAAGAGCATCCGATGTGTGCCGGCTGTGCCATGACCTTGTTCATCCGATTGGCCATCATCGCGTTTCCAAATCCCGAGGACACGATTACGGTCGGAACGGCCGGATGCGGCCGGCTGGCCATTTCGCAGGCGGCGATTCCCTTCGTGTACGGCAATTACGGCGATCAGAATGGCGTCGCCAGCGGATTATCACGCGGGTTGCGGATCCGATTCGGTGACCAGCCCAAGGATGTCGTGGTGATGGCAGGTGACGGAGGAACCGCCGACATCGGATTCCAGCAGGTACTCCATTCCTGGTTCCGGCAGGAGCGGTTCACGACGATCATGTTGGATAACGAGGTGTACGGCAACA